>Ga0256405_10002608_pt1 | contig 40441 bp, 30 predicted proteins | sample RumenRJG_02DNA_FD_189096 | JGI IMG/M metagenome (GOLD analysis project Ga0256405, IMG submission 189096) | Bovine rumen microbial communities from Lethbridge, Alberta, Canada - RJG_02 | ecosystem: Host-associated > Mammals > Digestive system > Stomach > Rumen | place: Canada: Alberta... | reverse complement strand
GGGCTTTCTCCAGCTCTGCTATGCGGGCCTCCAGTTCTTTCGGGTCTTTGCTTGTCCTTGCCATGTCTGATGGCAGGCCGGGGGGAATGTCAGACGACGGCCTGCGGTGCAAAGGTAATACTTTTTCGGGACATTTCACATCCTTGATGTATTTTTTCACCCAATTGCATAATACCGTATGGGAGGAAAGGCCATATTTCTGGCATATTTCCTTTGCACTGACATCTGTTGTGTAGTACTCGTTCGCTATCGAGATACGTTTTTCTTCTGTGAAATAGAATCTTTTTCTCATTTTTCTTTACTTTAATTGATTTGCAAAAGTGTAAACCAATTTCAGTATAAGACACAATGTCTTTTTACTTAAAATGCAGATATTCAGTAGATTAACACTTATTTAACAAATCTTAACAGAAAAATCCGAAAGTTGGAATGATTGAGTGGGAAAAGATGAGTAATTTTGCAGCAGGAAATAAAAGCTACTCGGCCTCCCCCCCCGTTTGGCACATACTCCGATTCGAGTAAAACAAGAACACGACAGGTCCGTTCCACCTCCGTTTCAGGTCCGTTTCAAGTCCGTTCCGTATATTGGAGAGAGATAAGCCCCATGATAGGGATTAGAGCTTCGGTGAAGTGATGACAATGGTGATCAACGGTGAGCCTTGGTTCGTAGGTAAGGATGTGGCTGAGGTGCTTGGGTATAGACTTGCACGTAAAGCTCTTTATGATCACGTAGAAGATGATGATAAAAAGGGCGTTCCAATTCAGAACCCCCTTGGAGGAAAACAAGAAATGACTATCATCAATGAGTCTGGTCTTTACTCTCTCATCCTTTCCTCAAAACTTCCACAGGCGAAGGAGTTCAAGCGTTGGGTGACAAACGAGGTGCTTGGGCAGATAAGGAAGATGGGCGGTTATATTCTGATAAATGGCTGCGATTTGGTTCTATGGTTCTATAGTTCTATAATTTTTAAACACACCCCTATACAAAATGAAAAATAGGAAATGAAAAATACTTTGCGACTCTGCGGCTTTGTGTTTGAAAATATTACTGTCCGATAATCCTTTGTAACTTACCTTCCATCAAGAAATTGAATCTTGGTAAGCCTATGAATAATACAAAAACAATAAAAACCCCTTAATGTCTTAGAGTCTCGTTCCTCGCCTCTTGCTGCTATGCGTATTTCTTTTTTCTGGTAAGCCCTTGGGCTTCCCGAAAAAACAAATCCACATATCAGGCCTACGGCAAGACATTAAGGTAAAAAACAGGAAAAAGCCGCATGTTAATTGTTCGCAAGTTCACCAAGCTTCGCAAGTGTTAATTGATTAGCTTTTTTATGTTTTTTCATTTATGTTCCAACCCTCGCAGAGGGGAATGGATTGGTTGGATGAAAGACTGGAAGCCCCAAAGGCTTACAAAGGCTTTCAGACAAGCAATACATTATGAAGGCTGAAAGCCTTTTAGAACATAAATGTTTTTTTCTGGTTTTTGTTTTTACCGGACAGCAATAGTTTGAAAATGGAAACGGATTTATGAAATAAACGCAGAGACGCAAAGACGCGGAGGAAATAATTGAACAATGTCTTGCTTTAGCTTGATGAGCTTGGCGAAAAAGTTGAAAAAATTAAACGCAAAGATACAGAGCTTTGTGTTGCCTTGCACCTTTGCGTTTGCATTTTTGCGTATGTATTTAGTATTATTAATAATCTTTACTTTGTGCCTGTATGTCCGTAGCCACCGGCACCGCGCTCTGTCTCGTCGAGTTCCTCAACAATCTGGAACTCTGCCTGCTCATGACGCGCAATGACCATCTGGGCGATACGTTCTCCAGGATTGATGACGAAGTCTTCCTGCGAGAGATTGATGAGCAATGCCATTACTTCTCCACGGTAGTCGGCATCTACGGTGCCTGGTGAGTTGAGTACGGTGATGCCGTGCTTCAGAGCAAGACCGCTGCGTGGGCGTATCTGTGCCTCGTATCCTACAGGAAGGGCGATGCGGAGCCCGGTAGGGATGAGTTTGCGCTCAAGCGGATGAAGGGTTATAGGTTCCTCGATGTTTGCACGAAGATCCATACCTGCACTCTGTGGAGTGGCGTACTTAGGAAGTGGCTGAGAGCCGGTGTTGATGACTTTGACTGTTAACATATTAAAAATCGGCCTCTCCCCCCGCCCTCCCCCGTAGGGAGGGAGCCGGAGCGCAGACAGGCATTCTGATTATTGATTACTATTTTTCTTTGTGAATTGGCTTTGAGCATTCCGGCTCCCTCCCTACGGGGGAGGGCGGGGGGAGAGGCCGTTCTTATACTATCGGCAGACTCGTGCCGTTGAGTTTCTGATAGAAATCGAGGGCGAAGACATCGGTCATGCCGCTGACGAAATCGATGACAGCCATGATACGGGTTTCGAGATTGTCGGACTGGATGTCGTACTGGCTGCTGACACGGCAGAGGAGCTGTTTGGAGTAGAAACGCTCGGGATGAACGGCTGCCTCAATCATCTGCTCCATGAGGGTGTTGATGATGCGATAACCGGCAAGCTCAATGTCGATAACAGGCTTGCTGTGGTATATTTTCTTATAGGCAGTTTCGGTGCATCGCTTATATGCCTCGCGCTCACGCTCGGTAACATATTCTATAAGCTCGCCCTGGAACGTGCCGTCGAGTATCTCCTGTTCGTGCTTAAGGAATGCCTCTGCACATACGTTCTCGAGCTTTCCAATGGCACAGGCACGCATATACACCACCTGCTCGTTCTCATCGGTCAGGTCCTCGTCGGCAATGCGCTTCAGGATGTCCTGCTGGATGCTCTCTTCAAAGAATCCGAGAAGCAGTCGCTTGGTCTCCTCGAAGGTGAGGATTTTAAGCTTGTGAGCGTCTTCGATATCCATTATCTCATAGCAGATATCGTCGGCTGCCTCTACGAGATATACGAGAGGGTGGCGGGCGTATTTCAGAGGCTCACCCTCGTCGCTGAGACGCTTCATACCCAATTCCTCTGCTACACGACGGAAATAGCCTGCCTCGGTGTTGAAGAATCCGAACTTGCCGTGGTTGCCTGCGCATGACGATGCGAATGGATATTTCACGATTGACGCAAGCATGGTGTAGGTCATCACGAAACCGCCCTTGCGACGACCGCAGAAGCGATGCGTGAGGAGTCGGAAAGCGTTGGCATTACCCTCAAAATGCGTGATATCTTCCCAGAAATCGCGGTTTAGCATTGGTTTCAGCTCCTTTCCCTTACCTTCGGTAAAGAAGGTCTGGAGAGCTTTCTCGCCAGAATGTCCGAACGGAGGATTGCCCATGTCGTGAGCCAGACAAGCAGTTGAGACGATAGTACCAAGTTCCTCGATGAGGGTGCCGGCGAGTTCGGGGTTGCGGCGGATGATATCCTTGGCAACATCGTTTCCGAGTGACATACCGACGCTTGCCACCTCGAGGGAGTGTGTGAGACGGTTGTGTACGAATACGCTTCCCGGTAGAGGGAACACCTGCGTCTTATTCTGCATACGACGGAATGGTGCTGAGAATATCAGTCTGTCGTAGTCGCGCTTGAACTCCGAACGGTCGTCGTGCCGCTCGAAATGTCGGTTCTCCTGTCCGAAACGCTTGATTGATATGAGTTGTTGCCAGTTCATAAAGACCCACCCCCTTACCCCTCCCATAGAGGGAGGGGAGTAGTTACACTATTTTTTGCGGAGGGTACGCTTTTTACGGATTGTATATAAATTTTTGTTAGACCTTCCCATAAGTGGATATTATTCGCAAGCTCATCAGCTTCGCAGTTCCTATCTACTCCCCTCCCTTTATGGGAGGGGTAAGGGGGTGGGTCTCTTTATTCAAACCTAATCACTCCCGGAGCTGATGATGTGTCAGCAACGGTTTCCTGCTCCTCACCAACGTTCTTTGTGCCGTGAGAGAGGCGGCGGAGTTCCTCAAGTTGCTGACGTGTACGCTTGCATGTAGGGGTGTTCTCCACCTGCATGATGATATCCTCGTTGTCGAGGTCCTCGGAGTTGAAGAGGTATATCTGTGGACGGTTCTTGTACTGGGCATTGCTGCCAGACTGACCGTAGTAGTGCTCCATACGCTCACGACGAACGGCACGAAGCTCTTCCTCTGCAGCCTGCTTGGCAAGTTCCTCCTGAGTCTGGTGTGCGCTACGGTGGCTTGCCATACCGTCAACAGCCTCAATGCCGAATCCGGTTGCAAGGATAGTCACCTTCACCTTATCGCCAAGGGTTGGATCGAGAGCGAGACCCCATTTGATCTCGAAGTCGCCACCGAACTTATCCATGAAGTCATTGACATCGTTCATCTCGTCCATCATCAATCCTGAGCAGTCCTTGTCGGTGCTGTGGAAAGAGATAGAGAGGAGGATGCGCTGTGCATTGAACACATCGTTGTCGTTGAGCAGAGGAGAGTTGAGGGCATCCTCGATAGCGTGCTTAACACGTCCCTCGCCCTCGCCATAGCCAGTACTCATAATAGCCACACCACCATCCTTGAGGACTGTCTTAACGTCGTTGAAGTCAAGGTTGATAAGTCCGTGTACGGTGATAATCTCAGCGATGCTCTTTGCTGCAACGCTCAGGGTGTCATCGGCCTTGCCGAATGCCTTGAGCACAGGGAGGTCGCCGTAGATCTGACGCAGACGCTCGTTGTTGATAACGAGGAGCGCATCCACGTTCTTTGCCATCTCCTCTACACCGTCGAGAGCCTGGTCAATCTTCTTGTGTCCCTCGAAACGGAATGGGATGGTCACGATACCTACGGTAAGGATACCCATGTTCTTAGACTCACGTGCGATGATAGGAGCAGCACCAGTACCGGTACCGCCACCCATACCTGCGGTGATAAAAGCCATGCGGGTTCCGTCGTTGAGCATCTTCCTTACATCCTCGATGCTTTCCTCGGCAGCCTCACGAGCCTTTGCAGGACGGTTTCCCGCACCGAGTCCTTCCTTACCCAACTGCAGGTGGATAGGAACTGGAGAGTCGTTGAGTGCCTGATTATCAGTATTACAGAGAACGAAGGTTACGTCATGGATACCTTCACGGTACATGTGATTAACGGCGTTACCGCCACCACCACCTACACCGATGACCTTGATGATGCTATTCTGCTTGTCTAACTCACCGAAGTCGAGTATGTTGCTGTTAATATCTTCCATAGCAATTATAATTATGGCCTCTCCCCCCGCCCTCCCCCGTAGGGAGGGAGCCGGAAGGCAAAGGGCGATTCAATTATTTTTTGTTATTATTCATTGATTAATTAGTTTGTCGGCACTCCAGCTCCCTCCCTACGGGGGAGGGCGGGGGGAGAGGCCGTTGTTTTGTCCTATTCATCCGGCTCCGTGAACGTACCGAGCCATTTCATGAGTTTTGAGGTGAGGGAAGGACCTTTCTTTGCTTTGGCTTCTCTTTCCTCCTCTTCTTCCTTACGTCTCTGCTCTTCCTCGGCTCTCTTGCGCTCCTCTTCCTCGGCAGCCTCACGAGCCTTTTCTTCAGCAGTCTTTACCTTGCCAATTCCTGTTGCAGGCTCTACAGGACGTGGCTTGAACTCGATATCAGGATCATTCTCTGGTGCCTTAGTAGGTGCAGCGAAGATATCCCGCTGTTCCATGATATCCTCACCAGCACAGTTTATCTCGCCCTTAGCCAACAGACCAAGGATAGTATTCATCATGCCATTGTGGGCAGTGATTTCGCTATTAGATGAATGGATGTTGTAGTTTACGAACTTGGCAATACGAACCTTTGAGATATGAGTGTGGTTCTTGAATGCCACGTCGATATTCTTCATGTTACTGCCACCACCAGTAACGATGATACCGCCCACGAGTTTGTCGGTAAGATCTACAGGAACCTGATACCAAGCATTCTGTATGATTTCCTGAATACGTGCCTCAATGAGTTCGATGAACTTACGACTCTCTATTTTACGGTCACTGTCAATGCTGTAGGACAAAGAGCCATCAATTTCGTTAGTCTCTGTATAGGCAGAAGCATAACGAAGCTTCATCTTTTCAGCATCAGCCTCTTCCATCTGGAGAGAGACGATATCCTTTGTTACATTATTACCACCCAATGGAATAACGGCAAGGTGACGGAGTATGTTCTTGTGGAACACCTGTATGGTGGTTGTCTCATAACCGATATCAACAAGCATACAGCCAGTTCTTTTCTCAGAATCGGTAAGAACGGCATCAGCAAGTGCGATAGGCGCAAGATACATCTCTGCGATAGCCACCCCTGCACGGTCGAAGCAGTTGTTAAGGCTATGGTAGTATCTCTTGCGCTGTATGATGTTCAGGAAGTTACCCTCAAGGTGATTGCATTCAATACCTGCAGGCTCCAGCTGGAACTGGTTATCCACCTTGTACTCCTGTGTTACAACATCAAGAATCTCAAAATCCTTGTAGTCCATGGCACGGTTGGTGTCCATGAGTTCGTTAACCAAATCATGAGTAACCTGCTGTGAGTCAGCAAGGTCCTTCACCAACACGTTGCGCACAGAGTGAATAGACTGACCGCCCACGCCAACATAGACTTGGGCAATCTCTGTCTTCATACTCGTCTTCAGACGGTTGATGATAGTGGTTATACACTGCACTGTCTTATCTGCATTATAGACCACACCCTTGCGGATGCAGGTGGTGGAATCTTCCCTTACCACAGCATTGACAGTGAAACTGCCGTCGTGATTCTTCTGACCGGCAACACCTGTGATTTTTGTTGAGCCAAGTTCTATGGCTACGATGAAATTCTTTGATGGCATATATGCTGATATTTATTGTTTTTACTCTTTTACCGTTTAGGATTTCTTACCCTTTGAAGTTTTCTCCGATGATTTAGGTTTGTTGTCCTTCTTAGGGGCATTGTCTTTCTTCGGAGTGTCCTTTGCCTTGGCTTTATCATCCTTCTTAGGTTGACTGTCCTTCTTAGGAGTGTCCTTTGGCTTAGCTTTTTCTTCCTTCTTAGGGGTATTCTCTTTCTTTTCTTCCTTCTTTACGGCTTCTTGCTTCTTTGGTTGTTCCTCCACCTTATTCTTTTCACCTTCCACCTTGTTCTTTTCAGTAGTGGTGGTGGTGGTTTCAGGCTGTGGAGCAGGCTGTGCAACGACGATAGGCCTAATCTGATGTTTCTGCCCATCACGATTGGTGCAGATAACCTGATTGGCAAATTCCACAGATATGTAGGAATACTTGTTCCATCCGGCTTCGGAGAGACCGTATTTATAAAACAGCTCTATACGCTGAAGCTGTTTCTGTACAAACTCCGTGACAATATTCTTTCGCTTTTCCGGAAAGCGACTATTCGGCAGCATACCAATGTTGATGATGTGGTCACCAACACGAGGAACGATCTCTATGGTCTTGTCCTTGAGCACGTTGATTTGCTCTATCTGGTTACGCCACAGGTCGTCAGCCATGATTGTAGAGGCGAGGAGACTGATATATTTACAAGCGTATTGCTTGCTGAGAGCACCGGTAACGATGATCATGTCTGACGTGTATTGTGTGTTTGGCATCACACCGCCATTGTCATCAATATAGTAGTCCTCACCGTTTTCTGCTTTTACTCGAACGATAGGAGTGCGCTGGGTAAGGCTGAGCTTAACGTGTCCCTCTGTAGTGACATAGCACTGTGCCGTCTTTACAAAAGCGGTTTTCAGTAATATGTTCTCTATTTCACGGGTGTTGATGTCGTCAATCCTCTGGTTGAGAGGGTATAGGGATTTCCTCTCAAGAAGCGTTTTCACCTCCGCTGTCTTGAGGAAACCGTTCTCATTCTCATCCTCGATATTTATCTCCACCTTATTGCATAGGCGGGGTGTCTCGTCGGGTTTATTCCACGAGGTCATAGCGAAGACGAGGTAAACGGCAATCACCAAGTCAATGACTATCAGAGCACAGTATTTCCAGTTTATTCTGATTTGCACAGATTTACTCTTTACTCCTTACTCTTTTAACTTTATTCTTTAATCTTTACTCTTTATTATTTCTGCGAGTTCCTCCATATAGTTGTCCAAGTCGCCTGCACCCAAGATGATGAGAACATCGAAGTCACGATTCTTCACGAGTTCCGGAACATCTTCCTTGTGAACCATACTCTTCTCGATACCTGGACGAAGATTATCGTAGATGAGCTTTGATGTCACGCCCTCGATAGGAAGTTCGCGAGCAGGATAAATATCACATAATATCACCTCATCAAGCTGTGACAATGCATCGGCGAAATCCTTATAGAAATCGCGTGTGCGGGTATAGAGGTGAGGCTGGAAGATAACGGTGATGTGGCGGTTCTTGTAAACCTCACGCATAGAGCGTGCACTCTCGAATATCTCCTTTGGATGGTGAGCATAGTCGGAAAGTAACACATGCTTATCATTGCGTATGCGGAAGTCAAAGCGACGATCCACGCCACGGTATGTCTTCATGCCATAGCGAAGCTCATCAGCTGTGCAACCATTAAGCTGCGCCATAGCCATTGCTGCTATACCATTCTCAATGTTGATAGGCACAGGCTGTCCAAGTTCAATACCCTTGACGTTCTCAATAGGAGATACGAGGTCGAAGGTAATCTCACCATTCTCAATGAGAATATTCTCTGCGTGGAAATCACCTTCTGTCTTAGAGTAGGTATATGTCCTTACACCCTCCTGAACATTTGGCTTAACCTCAAGACCTGTATGGATTATGAGAGCACCGCCTGGTTGGATGAGAGTGGTATAATGACGGAAAGACTCAAGGTAAGCCTCCTTTGTTCCGTAGATGTCAAGATGGTCTGGGTCTGTTGCTGTGATGACAGACATCCAAGGGCGAAGCCAATGGAAAGAGCGGTCGAACTCATCAGCCTCGATGACAACGTATGGACTGTCGTTTGAGAGGATGTAATTCGTGCCATAGTTCTTGGAAATACCTCCGAGGAAGGCATTACAATCCATAGAACCCTGGTGCATGATATGAGCGCACATCGTTGATGTGGTAGTCTTACCGTGTGTACCTGCGAAGCAAAGTCCCTTGAGCGACTTTGTAAGTGTACCTAAAACCTGAGCACGTTTCTGTATGTCAAAGCCACCATTGCGGAAGAACTGAAGCTCTGCATGCTCGCTTGGGATGGCTGGGGTGTAGATAACAAGACAATGCTCCTTATCACGGCAAGCAAGAGGAATCTGTTCCACATCCTCTTCATAGTGAATAAGCATTCCTTCCTTCTCCAACTGAAGAGTGAGAGCAGAAGGTGTCTTGTCATAACCTGCTACAACAAGGCCACGATTGATGAAATAACGTGCGATGGCACTCATTCCAATGCCACCTGCACCAACGAAATATACAGCTTTTATATCTTGCATAGAAATATGGCCTCTCCCCCCGCCCTCCCCCGTAGGGAGGGAGCCGGAGCGCGATAGGCATGTTATATTGTTAATTATTCATTATTATTACTTTTGGGCATTCCGGCTCCCTCCCTACGGGGGAGGGCGGGGGGAGAGGCCACTGTTTTTATTTTTCCGCTAATTTTATCACCTCTTTTGCGATAACTTCCGCAGAGTTGTGATATGCGAGTTTCTTGACCTCAGTCTCCAAAGAGGCGATGCGTGCCTTGTCGCTAACAAGTTTGATAGCTTCGTCAACAAGTTGTGTTCTTGCATCCTTATCCGCAACAAAGATAGCTGCTTCTTTATCTGACAGGGCACGTGCATTCTTTGTTTGGTGGTCTTCTGCCACATTAGGAGAAGGAACAAGGATAGAAGCCTTACCCAAAAGACATAGCTCACTGATAGAAGATGCTCCAGCACGACTGATTACGATATCAGCAGCACGGTAGGCTGTCGCCATATCAGAGATGAATGCCTGAGCCTTCACGAACTTAGAGCCTTCAGCCTTACGCTCACATTCCTCTGCATAGTATTTACCAGTCTGCCACACAACCTGTATCTCGGCATTATCAAATCTTTCTATGCCACCTGCTATAGAGTCGTTTATGGTACGTGCTCCGAGAGAACCGCCAATAACGAGGATAACAGGCTTCTCAGGATTGAGATTCATTGCCTTGCATGCCTCTTCCTTAGTCATAGTATTCTCAAGAAGAGCCTGACGCACAGGATTACCTGTTTTCAAGATGCGCTCAGCAGGGAAGAAACGCTCCATTCCATCGTAAGCAACGCATATCTTCTCTGCTTTTTTCGCAAGAGACTTATTTGTAACGCCTGCATAGGAATTCTGTTCCTGTATCAGACAAGGAATACCCATTGCGTATGCCGCATTAAGGGTTGGTGCAGATGCATAGCCGCCTACTCCCACAGCAACCTGTGGACAAAAATCGCGGATAATACTCTTCACCATTCTACGACTCTTGATGAAGTCGAGCATCACACTTATATTCTTAGGACTCCAGAGAGGGCGGATAAGACCGCGAACAGGAAGTCCCTTTATCTCGTATCCTGCAGCAGGAACACGTTCCATCTCCATTCGTCCGTTAGCACCGACGAATAGAATCTTCGCATCAGGACGCATTGCCTTGATTGCGTTGGCTATAGATACAGCAGGGAAGATATGGCCACCTGTACCACCTCCACTTACTATTACTCTAAGTTCCTTGTCCATTGTAAATTGTCAATTTTCAATTATTAATTATCTATTAAAACTGCATCATCTCTTCGGGCTGCCGTTCTGCTGATACTGAGAATCACACCGATATAGAGGCAGTTGATAATGCTTGATGTACCACCCTTACTGATAAGAGGCAGAGGTTGTCCGGTGACAGGAACAAGTCCTACGGCTACCATCATATTGAACAATGCCTGTGTAACCATCAGTAGTGCTAATCCCATTGCAAGATATGCAGGGAAAGGATTCTTGCACCTTCTGGCTATAATACCTGTTCTGAAGAGCAAAACCACATACAGGAATGCCACGACAAAAGCTCCTTCTAAGCCTAACTCCTCAATGACTATTGCATATATGAAATCCGAGAAGGCCTGAGAAAGGAAATCACGCTCAACAGAGTTGCCAGGACCACGTCCTGTGACGTTACTTGATACGATGGCAATTCTCGCATGACCTACCTGACCATTCTTGTCAAGGTCAAATTTCTCTGGTGGAACTTCTTCTTTATTGGAGAACTCCATTATACGACCTTTCCATGTATCGAATCGGTGCGCGATTTTCTGTACACCTGTAAGTTCTACCTTCTTCTCGTTTTTTTCTTTGTCTTTTATCGCTACAGGTATTCCGTCCTCAGTTTCTTGTATCTCCTCAGTAAGGTGCATTTTCTCCTTATCCGTGAGACTGTTTTCCGGAGTCTTACCAAACGCGAGAATAGATCCTATTCCGAGTCCGACAAGTAACGCACAGATAGTAAATAGGGCGCCTATCTGTTTCAGGGGCACTCGTCCGATAATCATCATCAGAAAGACTACAAAAGATAGCATTGCCGCTGTTGATAGGTTCTCAGGAGCAATTGGAAGTATTAGGAATACGCCAGTTATAAGCACATATTTCATTGCCTTAGGAGCTGCACCATCTGCTGTCTGCATAGCACTAAGAATCTGTGCCGTAGCAAGAACCATAGCTCCCTTGGCTATCTCTGACGGCTGTATCGGAATAAATCCAATCTTCAGCCATCGTGCCGCGTCATTTTCCTTGGTTCCACAGACAAATACAAGTATCAGCATCACGAAGGCTAAAGGTACGAGTATAGGTGTGGCAAGCTTGAAGAACTTACACTTAATGTTAAGTGTCATCACTATCACACCAAGTCCTATCAATAGAAGGAACGTGTGATAGGTAGCAGCCTTCCAATAGTTGCCAGACTTATATCCCAAGCTTGATGATGCGGAATACACTTCTATAATGCTCACTATACAGAGCAGGAAGAAGACGGCCCATATCACCTTATCGCCTTTGAAGATATTGTTTATTTGCTTCAGTGAATCCAAAGTCTATAAAAGTATAAAGTAGAAAGTTAAAAGTATAAAGTATGGTTACATTTAGTGTAAAATACTAATGATACTTTTTTCTTTTTATTTTTTAATTTATATTATTTACATTCTCTCTGAACTGCTCGCCTCTGTCCTCCATATTCTTGAAGAGGTCGAAGCTTGCACAGCAAGGAGACAGCAATACTGCATCACCAGGCTTAGCCATTTTAACGCATGCCTCTACACATTCCTTCATACTATGAGTGTCAGCGATAGGCATATCGAGGTCATCAAAAGCCTCGTGGAGTTTCTTGTTGTCTGCACCTAGATATACAATGCCAGCACACTTGCGAGCTACGAGTTCGTGGATTGTACTATAGTCATTGCCTTTATCCTTACCTCCCACGATGAGGATTGTAGGGCGCTCCATAGCCTCAAGAGCCACATTGCAGGCATCTACGTTTGTTGCCTTTGAGTCGTTGATGAAGAGAACTCCATTCTTTTCAGCAACACGCTCCAGACGATGCTCTACGCCAGGGAAATCCTTCAAACACTCGCGGATGATATTCTCATCAACACCTATCTGCTTGGTTGCAAGATACGCAGCAAGGGCATTACGCTTGTTGTGTTGTCCCATCTGAGAGAACTCAAGACCATATTTCTCAAAATCAGCATCAACGAAACCGCATAAGGTAGGATGACCTTCCTTTACAGGCTGGCTTGATGGTGTTGGCTTTGGAGCATAACCATTCTCACGCTTTGCCAATTCCTCTTCAATATGCTCATCCTGCTTCCAATATACGAAGGTATCATTAGCTGTCTGATTCTGTATGATGCGCATCTTTGAGTCGGTGTAGTTCTGCATCTCGAACTCATATCTGTCCAAATGGTCAGGAGTGATGTTCATCAGAACACTTACATCTGCACGGAAGTCGAACATATTGTCGAGCTGGAAGGAACTTATCTCAAGAACATACCATTCATGATCTTCCTGTGCAACCTGAAGGGCAAAGGAACGTCCGATGTTTCCTGCCAGACCTACGTCCTTACCTGCCTTCTGCATAATATAGTATATGAGAGAGGTGGTTGTTGTCTTACCATTACTGCCCGTGATGCAGATGCACTTTCCCTTGCTATAACGCTTTGCGAACTCAAGTTCGCTAAGGATAGGAGTTCCCTGCTCGATGAGCTTTTTCACCATAGGAGCTGTATCAGGAATTCCAGGACTCTTAACAACCTCTGTGGCAGAAAGTATCTCAGCCTCTGTGTGCTTACCTTCTTCCCAACGGATGTTATGCTCATCAAGAACTTTCTTGTACTTGTCCTTGATCTGTCCCATATCAGATACAAATACCTCGTATCCCTGTTTCTGTGCCAGAATTGCGGTTCCTGCACCACTTTCTCCAGCTCCAAGTATTACTAATTTCATAAGTCTAATCAAGATTTACTCTAAACACTAAACTCTAAACATTCAACTCACTTTATCTTATCTTTAATGTAATGATAGCCATAGCTGCAAGCAGGATTGTTACAATCCAGAAGCGTGTGGTTATCTTTGACTCAAGCCAGCATCCCTTTGGCCAGTTAAGCATCACTTTTATATCTGGAGCCAACTGACCCGGCTTGATACGAAAGGCATCATGAATAGGTGCACGCTTGAACAGACGGAGTTTCTTATTGCGTTTGTTGCCATATTTGGCAACCTGCACCTGAGTCATCACACTTATACTCTCCATGAAGAACACGAAACATAATATAGGGATAAGTAGTTCTTTGTGGATGATGATTGCCGTAACTGCGATGATACCACCAATTGCCAATGAACCTGTATCGCCCATAAACACCTGAGCTGGATAGGCATTATACCAAAGGAAACCGATGAGAGCACCCATAAATGCACATAGGAAGATTACAAGTTCTTGTGATTCTGGTATGTACATTATGTTGAAGTAGGAGGCATATCCGATATGCGATGACACGTATGCGAGAATGCCTAATGCCACGCATATTACAGCCGAGTTACCAGCACACATGCCGTCCATACCGTCATTCAGGTTACTACCATTACTTACCGCCATTACCACAAAAGTGGTGAGAAGAACGAAGAATATCCATGTGGCAGCACTCTTGTATTGTCCCAGCCAAGTGAACATGCTTGAGTAGTCAAGGTTGTTGTTCTTTACGAAAGGAATAGTCGTAACAGTTGACTTTACAGGCTCACTCTTATATACCACACTCTCTGTACCTTGACGTTGCTGTGATACATTCTCACGGATTACTGCATCTGGACTTGCCCAAAGCGTCAGTCCTACAATTAGTCCGAGAGCTGCCTGGCCTATGAGTTTGTATATAGGACGGAGACCATCTTTCGTTATCTTCATCTTGATATAGTCATCGGCAAAACCGATGGCTCCGAGCCATACGGTTGTGACAAGCATCAAAATCATATAGATGTTACGCAGTCTGCCGAAGAGAAGACAAGGCACGATTGTAGCAATGAGAATGATGACACCACCCATTGTTGGTACGCCCTTCTTTTCCACGCCATATGGGTCGATGCTCTTGTCACGCTGAGCCTCTGTGGCATTGTGACGCTTCATCCATTTGATGAAATACTCACCAAACCAGATGGAGATAATAAGTGAGAGTATCAATGCTAACAAAGCACGGAAGGAGATATAACTCCACATACCAGAACCTGGAATGTCCCACTTCTCAAGAAAGCGAAAGAAATAGTATAGCATTCTGTGACTAAATAATTATCAATTTTCAATTATCAATTATCAATTATCAATTGCCGAAGGCTTTCCTCACCTCTTCCCTATCGTCGAAGTGATGCTTTGTGCCCTTGACATCCTGATAGTCCTCGTGACCCTTACCAGCAATGAGGATTACATCACCCTTTTCGGCCATCATGACGGCTGTCTTGATAGCCTCACGACGATCCACGATGCTGATTACTGACTTCATCTGTTGTGCGTTAAGTCCTGCAAGCATATCATTGATGATATCCTGTGGCTCCTCAAAGCGAGGGTTGTCTGAGGTGATGATAACGCGGTCACTCTGCTTTACAGCCTCCTGTGCCATGAGTGGACGCTTACCCTTGTCTCGGTTGCCACCTGCACCACATACAGTTATAATCTTGCCCTTCTTGCCCTCCATAACCTCGTGGATAGCGTTGAGAACATTCTCAAGTGCATCTGGCGTGTGGGCATAGTCAACAAGTGCTGTAACGCCCTCTTCTGAACGTATTGGCTCAAGTCTTCCTGCTACACTCTTCAATGTGCTGAGAGTAACGAGAACATCCTCAGGATTCTTACCAAGCATAACGGCTGCTCCATATACTGCGAGGAGGTTGCTAACGTTGAACTTACCAATGAACTGCACGCCTACTTCCTTGCCGTTCACTTCAAGATACATGCCCTCGAAATGACACTCTATAATCTTAGCGTGGAAGTCTGCCATAGTGCGGATAGAGTATGTCTTGACTGTAGCCTTGGTATTCTGAACCATCACCATACCATTCTTGTCATCGGCATTGGTGATTGCAAAAGCATTCTTTGGCATATCGTCGAAGAACTTCTTCTTTGCATCACGATAATTCTCCAATGTCTTGTGATAGTCGAGATGGTCACGTGTAAGGTTGGTGAAGATACCACCAGCGAATGTCAGTCCACCAATACGCTTCTGAGCGATAGCGTGACTTGAACACTCCATAAACGCATACTCACAACCTGCATCTGCCATCTTGCCCAACAGTTCGTTAAGCTCGATAGGGTCTGGAGTTGTGTGGTCTGTTGGATATGCCTCACCCTCTACGTAGTTGCAGACGGTTGAGAGCAAACCGCACTTATGTCCCATCTTACGGAACATATTATATAATAATGTGGCGATAGTGGTCTTACCATTTGTACCAGTTACGCCAACCAGTTTCAGTTTAGAGGTAGGATTGCCATAGAATGTAGTAGCCACCTGACCAACGACATCCTCTGTATCTGCCACCTGAACATAGGTCACACCTTGCTTCTTCTCCTCTGGAAGCTGTTCGCAGAGAATAGCTGCAGCACCAAGTTCCTCAGCCTTTGGAATGAACTTATGTCCATCCACCTGAGTACCGCGCATAGCGATGAAGAGATGGCCGTCAGCCACTTTACGAGAATCTATATTGACTCCCTTAATGTCACACTCAGCATCACCCGTAATGCTGATAGTAACTATATTCTTAAGCAAATCACTCAGTTTCATATCTTTTTATTTTTTAGTTCAATATCAATTCTATCTTCTGACCACGCTTGAAAGGCTTACCATGAGCAAGGCTCTGTTGCATAACCCGACCTCTGCCCCTGATAGTCACCTTCATTCCGCGACTCTCAAGTAAATATACAGCATCACGAGCACCCATACCTATTACGTCTGGCATCTGATTCTTAGGAGTTGCCGCCACTTTTTCAAGTTTCACTTCCTTATCATTGCTCTTTGCTGAGCCCCAGACTGGATTTCCTGTTACATAACTGCCATTCCATCCTCCGTTAGTCTTCATACCGAGCTTTGAAAGAACATAGTCAGCAGCAAGGATATTTCCTCTCTTGACATCTGGGACGAAGCGTGAAAGCTCATCCTTTGCAGCCTTACTTGGGTATCGGATATTCTTTGCCATAATACCCTCGGCAATATCGTGGAACACCTGACCGCTCATCAGACCACCAGATGCAGGCAACCCAGACTTCTGAATACATACGATACAACTGTACTTTGGCTTCTCTGAAGGGAAGTATCCGCAGAAACTCAGCAGATAATCCACAGTACCGCTCTTGTAAGAACCATTATGAGCCTTCTGGGCAGTACCTGTTTTTCCCGATACGTCGAAAGCCCTTGAACCTGCAGTCTTACCAAGACCTACGTGTACCACCTTGAACAGAATATCCTGAATTATGCCTAATGCTGCATTGCTGCATATATGCTCTTTGATAACCTCCACAGGATATTCTCTAACCACCTCTCCGTCTTTCTCCACACGGGTGACGAAACGAGGCTTAACCATCTTACCGCCATTGGCAATAGCATTATAGAAGGTGAGAGTTGATATTGGAGGCACCTGTGTTTCGTAACCGATACTCATCCAAGGAAGAGCCGTCTTACTCCAGTTTGACCAGTATCGACCAGTCTTATCCCTCTTAGGGAAACGGATTCTCGGTGCGCTATATTCTGGGAAAGGCAACTTCAAGTCGGTAGCCAAACCAAGACGATGAATGCCTGCAACGAACTTCTCAGGATTCTTGCCATAGAACTTGTCTATCAATACGCTGACACCAATATTCGAACTTACCTGAAGGATACGTGATACATTAATAACTCCATAACCTCCGTTATGCCAGTTATGGTCACGCATCTTTGCTCCGTGCATCTCAAGGATACCATAGCCAGTATCCACCTTACAGTTAGCAGTATCAGGAATGAAACCATCCTCAAGGGCGGTAAGAATACTTGCTGTCTTGAACACAGAACCCGGTTCAAGCAAGTCTGCAATAGCGTGGTTACGACCTTCGTAATAGTTGCCAAGAGAATCACGGTCGAGGTTTACCATTGCCTTGATATCGCCCGTAGCTACTTCCATAACTATAGCCACACCTGTATAGGCATGATCCTTGATAAGTTCCTTTTTCAAAGAACGCTCTGCGAGGTCCTGAATGCTAACGTCAATAGTCGTGACAATATCCTCACCATCAACGGCAGCTGTATCGCTTATATTGATAAACTTATTCAGCACCTTACGTCTGTGCTTGATACCCGGAGTTCCAGCAAGCACAGTATCGTAGGCAAGTTCCAGACCTGCATAAGCCTTACCAGTCTCCTTGTAGGCAGAACCTACTATTGATGCAGCCATAGGACCGTAAGGGCGGTTTCTCACCATGAACTTCTGAGCATAGAATCCGCTTAATCCCTGACGGAGCTTGAAGATAGGCAACTTCTTTACCTCCGTATATTTCATGTATGGAATACGCTGTTTCCATACTGGCCATGCCCTGTGATGCTTGCCCGTAGTGGCTGATTTCCACGCATAGCCGTCCTCTAAGTTCTGAAGGAATTCTTCTGCTGAACGTGACGGGAAGAGCTTATGAAGTCCTTTGCAAAGTTCCCTGAGTTCCTTTGTAGGCTTACCCTGGGCATCATGCCAAAGCGTATCGCACTTGGATTCGCGTATAGCCTCGAAATCCATGTAGATACGATATTCCGGAAGGTTACAAGCCAACTGCTGACCACCGGCGCTGAGGATATTACCTCTTGTTGGCTCGATGATAACGCTATCCTTCTTCACCTGAGCTGCCACAGCAAGCCAGTATGATCTCTCGGCTGTCATGACATAGAACGCACGTCCCAATACTGCAACGGCAACGAACATCATCACTACTGCAATGAGGGAATAGCGTGTCATTGACTTTCTATTGTCAAACTGCTGTTTCATTTACTCAGGCACGTTAATTTTATATGGTGGATCCTTTGGAATCTGCAAGGTACTGTCGCCTTGCTGTTCCAGCATATCCATAATATTACTTTCTCTACTTTTCTCCGTCAAGAAACTTGTCACAACGGTGGCTTTATATCTGATAGCCGTCAGATCTTGCTCCATACGGTCTATCTCCACCATCTTCTGCTGACATTGGTAACGGCATGTTATATATATAATAAGGAAAAGAGTGATGAGCAGCACCAGTTTTATCTGACTCTGTATGACATGTGCCAGAATTGCACCTCCAAGAGTACGGCTCAAAGAGAAGCTTGATGGCGGCTGGGTCTCTGACTCATGCGCCTCCTGATGCATGATATCCTCAAGGGTCTTGGCTGTAGGGTCATGACTGTCTGCCGCTTCTTGAGCGTTCTCCGCAAGATCCTTGTCAATCTTATCCTCTACCGTGGCAGATGCAAGATTTTCCTGCACCGCAGATTCCTCTGCCGGCGTAGGAGCAATAGTGAGTTTTATGTCCTTGTCGTCTTGCATCGTTATTTATTCCTTTTGGTTGTCAATCTTTTCGGCTATTCTCAACTTGGCGCTTCGTGAGCGAGGGTTTTCCCTCTGCTCATCGTCATTTGGCACGATGACCTTGTTGTTTACAGCCTTATATGGAGTACTTACCCTTCCGAAGAAGTCCTCGTTGCGCTTGCCCTCTGCGTTGCCTGTCTTGATGATGTTCTTCACAATCCTGTCCTCAAGACTATGATAGGTTATCACCGACAATCTGCCACCTTCTCCAAGCCACTCGGTAGCGGCATATAGCATCTCGCGCAGAGCGTCCATCTCGTGGTTTACCTCAATACGTAGTGCCTGGAAGAGCTTTGCCATATCCTTCTTTTCACGCTCACGCTTGAAGAAAGGCTCTACAGCCTTCAGAAAATCCTGAGTAGTCTCTATCTTTTCCTGCTGACGATATTTCACCAGAGCAGATGCTATCTTTCGTGAGTTCTTCATCTCTCCGTAGAGATAGAAGATATCAGCCAACCTATCCTCATCGTAGGTGTTCACAATATCAGCGGCAGTCATTCCGGCACGCTTGTTCATTCTCATATCGAGAGGAGCGTCAAAGCGGAAAGAGAAACCTCGTGTCTCATCGTCAAAGTGATGTGACGATACTCCAAGGTCGGCAAGCAGACCATCAATATGATCTACGCCATAGTATCTCATCCAGTTGTTCAGGTATCTGAAATTACTTCTCACGAATGTGAAGTTCTCAGGAGCCTCCCCTATGTTCTGCTCGGCATCCGCATCCTGATCGAAACTGAAGAGTCGACCTGTACCATTCAGCCTGCGAAGTATCTCACGACTATGGCCACCTCCTCCAAAAGTCACATCTACGTAGATGCCACCCGGACGGATGTCCAAACCGTCAATACTCTCGTTGAGCAAAACTGGTATATGATACATTTCTGAAAATTACAAGTTATTAATCACAAATCACCAAGTTACTTAGTTGCAAGTGAAAGTGAAATCCTTAGTTGCTTTTGATTGATATTCTTCTGCGTTTATCTCACTATCCCCTTGCCCCTTCATGGGGAAAGGGTGTCCGAAGGACGGGAAAGGGGTTGTGTGGAAGGTGATTGTGTGGAAAGGGGTTCCTCCATCAATTCCTCCAGAGCCCTGCCGAAGTCCTCAGCATCCATAAACGGTTTGCTATCCTTACCGCCAGCCCATATCTCAATGGTATCACCCACGCCGAGGAAGCGAACCTCCTGCGTGATGCCCACCAACTGCTGATAGCGTCGTGGTATCAACATTCTACCGCTCGCATCAAGATTCACCAACTCAACATCCGACACGAACTGACGGTATATCTGCTGATGCTGCTTGTTCCAGCGATTGAGCTTTGAGCGAAGCATATCCACCTGCTCATTCCATACGCTTTCAGGATATAGCACGAGACAATCTTGGAAAACATCCTTGCGCATGACAATCTGGTCCTCGCCAGATGCTTGGAGCACCTTGCGGAAACCTGCAGGAAGGAACACTCGTCCCTTACTGTCTGCCTTTGCCTCTATGTTGCCTAAGAATCTCATTTATAGCTATATAATCACGCGCATGTTAATTTATATTATAATTTGCGTTCAAAATTACACAATTTTCCCCACTTTCCACCACTTTTCTCCACTTTTTTTTCGATTTTTATATTTTTTTTATTTTCGGGCACGAAAAGTCTTGGTGAACTGATGTTGGAAACCATGCTTTTTCTTCGCTTTTCCTCCGAGGTTCCTCCATCACTGCTCCATCGCTGGTCCATAGCTGCTCCATCGAATCGATGGACTTGATATGGAGTTGATATGGAGTAACGATGGAGTATCTACCTTGGAAAAGCGGAAAGAAAGCGGAAAAGCAGTAAAGAAAATTCGATAGTACTCTGAAATAATTTGGGAAAGATTTTGTGAAATCAGAAAGATTGTGTATTTTTGTGCCCGAAAAACTTAAAACTTTAAAAATTCAAGAAAATGAAGACATTCTACAACCGTATTTTCATGCTTACAATGGCAATAATGATGTCATTGTCATCATTTGCAGTTCATATTTATAACCAAACAGTCGAGATTGGTGGTATCTACTACTCTATTTATTTGGATGAAAATACACCCCCATATGCATGGACAACATCCCATGATTATATTGAATATTCTGGTGAAATAACCATTCCAGCTTCAATTACTTGTGAGGTTGACTATACATGGTCTGGTGATGATAAGTACCAATATAGCGACGTTGCATTCCCTGTGATGTATATTAATTGGGGAACTTTTAGAAATTGTAAGAATGTCAAATCTGTAACCCTTCCCAACTCTGTGATAGAAATTAGAGGGGGGAGTTTTGAGAATTGTGGACTTTCCTCTGTTACAATACCTTGCACAGCGGTGGGAGATGGTCCTGGGATGTTTGAGGGAATTCTTCCTGGAGCATTTAAGGGATGTACCAACCTTACTTCAGTAACCAATCTGTCATGTGTTCCACAAAAAATTAATTTTGCTTGGTTTGAAGAGCCTGCATTCGAAGTATATGGCGACCTTCATGTACTGAAAGGTCGTAAGCAGGCATATCAGGATGCTCCGATATGGAATAAATTCAATATAATCGATGATATAGAAATCACCCCTACAATGGTGAAGGAAACTATTGATGCAATCGACAATGTTCAAAAGGTTTATGCAAACGACCCAGCACTTAAGTTATATGCAGTCAAAGCTCTAATTACCAATGCACGTATCGCTTTCGATGCTCTTAGTAAGGAACAGCAGGCTCAAGTAAAGAACATAAATCTTTTGATTGAAGCAGAAGAGGCTTACGGGGAGTCTACTACTGGTATTGCCAATATCAATTCTGACAACGACAAGAAGGACAGGAAGTATCTTGAGAATGGTAAAATCGTGATTAAAAAGAATGACAAGAAGTTCAATATCAATGGTTTGAACGAATAAATATTCTGTCTTTTTGATAACGCAAAGACGCTAAGTCGCTGAGTTCTTCGGACACATAAAAATTCCAAAGAATATTTCGTTTATTCTGTGATTTCCGTGTTCAAAATTAATCTCTGCGCCTTAGCGTCTTTGCGTTTGTTTTATGTTTTGTGGAGAAGAACTTTGAGGGGGGTAATGTCAAAAAATGTTAGGATATTTTGTTTTCTGCAAGTAATTTCGTAATTTTGCAAGATTAATTAGCAAGCAAGGTAAAAATGAACATAACATCCATAGCAAGACTTTACTTTCTCAAAAGGCAGAAAGAGCTTGGGCGCCACATGAATGAGGGTGCCCAGATGCAGAATGATGTCCTTATGAGTCTGCTTCGTCGGGCAAGCGATACGGAATACGGAAGAAACCATATCTTCAACATGACAAGGTCGTATGAGGATTTCGCCCATAATGTGCCTGTCAATACCTACGAGGAGCTTAAAGGCGACATCGACCGTATGCGTCATGGCGAGAAGGATGTCCTTTGGCCTGGACAAGTGAAGTGGTATGCCAAGTCATCTGGCACTACTAATGATAAGTCGAAGTTCATTCCTGTGAGTCCCGAGGGATTGAAACGCATTCATTATCAGGGAGGTAATGATGCTGTGGCTATGTATCTTCAGAATAATCCGAAGAGCCGTTTGTTCGATGGTCGCTCACTCATTCTTGGAGGCTCTCATTCACCAAACTATAACGTGGCAGGTTCTCTTGTAGGCGACCTTAGCGCTATCCTTATCGAGAATATCAACCCACTTGTGAATCTTGTGCGTGTACCAGACAAGAAGACGGCTTTGATATCCGATTTCGAGGTTAAGCGTGACCGTATCGCTCATCTGTGTCTTGACAAGAATGTGACTAATATCTCAGGTGTTCCATCGTGGATGATGTCGGTCTTGATGCGTATTATGGAACTGTCAGGAAAACAGCATCTTGAGGAGGTATGGCCTAATCTTGAGGTATTCTTCCACGGAGGTATTGCCTTTACACCATATCGCAGTCAGTATGAGCAACTTATCACGTCTCCAAAGATGCACTATATGGAGACTTATAATGCCTCTGAGGGATTTTTCGGATTACAGAATGATCCTAACGATAAGTCTATGCTCCTTATGCTCGACTATGATGTCTTCTATGAGTTCTTGCCAATGGATGAGTTTGGAAAGGAGAACCCTAACATTGTGCCACTCGAAGGCGTTGAAACCGGCAAAAACTACGCTATGCTTATCAGCACGAGTTGCGGACTCTGGCGATATATGATAGGCGATACCATTATCTTCACCTCAAAGAATCCTTATAAGTTCTATATCTCTGGTCGTACAAAGCATTTTATAAATGCCTTTGGCGAGGAACTTATTGTTGATAATGCAGAGAAAGGCCTGAAGTTCGCTTGTCAGAAATGCAATGCCCAGGTACGAGAATATACTGCCGCTCCTGTCTTTAGAAGTGAGGGCGTAGTGCCTCATCATCAATGGGTTATCGAGTTCTCAAAGGAACCAGAGGATTTGGATGAGTTTGCCGATGCTCTTGACTCAAAACTTCAGGAACTCAATTCCGACTATGAGGCAAAGCGTTACAAGGACATCAACATGGTTTGTCTGAAGATTGTCAAGGCACGTCAAGGACTCTTTGAGGAGTGGATGAAGAGTCGAGGAAAGCTCGGTGGTCAGAATAAGGTTCCAAGACTCTCTAACTCAAGAGAATATGTAGAGTCGTTGATAGAGATGAATAAGTAACGGCCCCCCTCCACCTCCCCCGAGGGGGAGAGGTTTTAGATAGTATTTCTAATCAAAGGGGGTTCAAATAATAAATGAAAATATAATTGAATGCTTTTTAGCGATAAATACCATATAACTCCTTGCCCCTTACGGGGAATGTCGAAGAGATCGACGGCTCGAAGAGGAAAGTCAAAGGATGCTCGTAGGGCAGGAAAGGGGTTGTTCTTCTTGCTCATACTATTTCTGTCCTCCTGTGCCCGTATGGGAAATCCTGACGGAGGATGGTTTGATGAGACTCCACCTCGCGTATTGAGCGCCTCACCTTCTGATAGGGGTACTAACAGCAAGAGCAAGAAGGTTATCATCAATTTCGACGAGTTTATCAAGCTTGAGAATGCAAGCGAGAAGGTTGTCATCTCACCTCCTCAGCATGAACAGCCAGAAATAAAAGCTGCTGGTAAGCGAATAATCATTGAACTAAAGGATACGCTCAAGGATAACACCACTTATACCGTGGATTTCTCGGATGCTATTACCGATAACAACGAGGGAAATCCTCTTGGCAACTATACTTACAGTTTCTCAACAGGCGACCAGATTGATACTCTTGAGGTATCAGGCACAGTACTTACTGCCGATAACCTTGAACCTGTTAAGGGAACTCTTGTAGGTCTTTATCGTCTTACCGAAAGCCAGTTGGAAGGTATAGCTAACGGCATGCCTGTTAATGCCTTTGATTCAATTATCTTCAAGGAACCATTTATCCGTGTGGCAAGAACAGACTCACGGGGTAGATTTGTCATTCGTGGCATAGCTCCAGGCTCCTATCGTGTCGTGGCTCTTAATGACATGGATGACAATTTCATGTATTCACAGGCTGCAGAAGGCTTTGCATACAATTATGATTTGATAGTACCAAGTTGTGCTCCAGATATACGACAAGACACTATCTGGTCAGATACTATCCATATCCGTGACATCAAACAAGTGCCATATACACATTTCCGACCTGATAATATTGTGTTGCGACAGTTCGTTAAAGAACAGACAGATCGTTTCTTCCTAAAGGTTGAACGCAAGGAAGCTAATATGTTCCAGATGTTCTTCAGCGGACCTAGTGAGATGATGCCGCAGATTAAGGGCCTGAACTTCGATGAAACCGATGCTTTTGTAGTAGAATACACTCCAAAACTTGATACTATAACCTATTGGATAAAGGATTCTGCATTGATTGATAATGATACGCTCAGAATGGATTTAACCTATGAGGCGACCGACTCTCTTGGTCATCTCGTACTCCAGACGGACTCTGCTATTGAAGTCCTCTCAAAACAGCCATACGAAAAGCGTATGAAGCAGTTGAAGAAGGAAATGGAGGACTGGGAAAAGAAACTCGCCAAGAAACGTAAGCGTGGCGAGGAAGTTAAGGATACTCTTTTCCCTGTCAAGCCTCTTGAACCCAAGTATGAAGTCCATCAGAGGATGGCACCAGACCAAAGCATCTATATAACGATGCCGACCCCTATTCAGAAAATAGATACTGCTGCCATACATCTATATATCAAACAAGAAGATAAATGGTATAACGACCGTTTTGTCCTACGTCAGAGACAGACGGAGAATGCCACCCCACGTAATCTTGAGTTGATAGCAGAATGGAAGGATGGTGCTGAATACAGTTTCGAGATAGATACTCTTGCTTTTGAGGATATTTATGGAAGGAAGTCTAATCCGTATAAGGCTGGCATCAAAGTCAGCACAGCAGATGATTTCAGTTCACTTTTTGTTAAGCCTCACTATCCGGGAGCTGACTCCCTTGATATTGTTGTACAGATGCTTGATAGGAGCGAGAAGGTAATAAAACAAGCCCTTGCCGTCGATGGGATTGCAGAATTCTACTATGTAAAGCCTGGAGAATACTATCTCCGAGCATTTATAGATAATAACGGAAATGGTAAGTGGGATACTGGTGATTTTGAAAAAGACCTCCAGCCAGAAGAGGTATATTATTATCATGAGAAAGTCACATGTCGCGAGAAATGGGATGTCACACGCGAATGGGATCTCCTTGCCCGTCCTCTTGACAAGCAGAAGCCTGGAGAAATTACCAAACAAAAGGCTGACAAGCAAAAGACCATAAAGCAACGTAATGCTGAGCGTGCACGTGAAAAGGGTATCAGGGCACCAGAAAGCTATTAAATAATAAAGTGAAAAATGAAAAAATAAAGATACAAGTTAGAATTCCTAACGAGATAAGAGTAATCTATATTTTTCATTTTTCACTTTTAATTTTTCATTTATTAATAGGGAAAATCCCCTTCCGATATAGGGAAAAAGACTCTCGTTGCAACAGAGTAATCACTACCTTTGCCCTCAGAAACTCAAAAATAGTATGACTTATGAACAAGAAAATAACAACTCTACTCATATTCTTCTCTATGCTCATCTGTTCTCAGGCAAATGCGCAGTGCACATTCCGCAACACAGCTTTGTCTGGTAATGAGAAGATTAGTTATAACCTCTACTTCAACTGGAAGTTCATTTGGGTAAAGGCAGGTACGGCTAATATGAACACTGTATATAGTACCTTCAATGGTACGCCATCGTTCAAATGTAGTCTGACAACAACTACCTCAAAAAAAGTGGATAAATTCTTCATGTTACGCGATACCTTGCTTGTCCACAGTTCTCGTGATATGGCACCTCTTTACTACAAAAAAGTTGCGCATGAAGGAAAGCGATATTATGTTGACGAGGCAACATATAGTTATCCAAATGGCAAATGCAGCGTCTCCATGCGTCATTTACACTCAGATGGCACGGTTTCAACGGAGAAAAAGACCTATGACCATTGTGTCTTTGATATGCTCAATATATTCTTGCGTGCCCGTAATTTCGACCCAACCAATTGGAAGAAAGGTCATGTGGTGAACATTGACATTACTGGCGGTTCTGAGCTTACGAAAGCAAAGCTCATATATCGTGGCAAGGATAAAGTAAAGGCTGACAATGGCACAAAATACGATTGTCTTGTGCTCTCATACGTTGAAAAAGACGGTAACAAAGACAAGGAAATAGTACGTTTCTTCGTTACTGACGATGCAAAGCACATCCCAATACGCCTTGACTTATTCCTAAAGTTTGGTGCTGCTAAGGCGTTCCTCGCATAAGAGTAAGTCCGATATAAGTCCCATGTAAGTCCGTTGTAACTCCCATTTTCCTTCCCTTAAGAGTGGAAAATGGGAGTTATATATAATGCCTATTTTACAAAGCCCTTATTTGCCCACTTGAAGCTATTCCAACGTGAAACGAAGATAGCACCACGGATATTCTCGTCGAGCACAAAGGCAAACCACATTCCGATAAGTCCGAAGCCGAACACAATACCGAAAAGATAACCGAAACCAACACCTACGAGCCACTGTACGATGATTCCGAGGTAGAATGGGAAGAATATATCACCCGTTGCACGAAGAGTGTTTGTAGCCCATATATTGATGCATTTCCCAACCTCAAGCAATACATCCACCCAGAAACACCAACATACAAGAGTGGCGATTTCCTCGTTATCCGTGAGTGAACCGGCAATGAAAGGTCCACACAACGCACATAATACAGAGAATGTAAGGGTTATTATAGCACCTCTATGCCATGCAAACTTACCTATCACATAAGATGCCTGAGTCTTCTCTACACCTGTTAGATGCCCTACCATAATAGAACTTCCCTGTGCTATACAAATAGCATAGAGATATACAAACATCACCACGTTTCCAACATAGATACGAGCCGTGAGAGCCTCGTTGCCTATCATATTGATGAAATAGATGATTGTAAGCTGCTGAAGGTTATAGGAGATGTTCTCACCAGCAGAAGGCAATCCGATTTTCAACAACTTACGCATCTCAGAGAAGGGGAATGGACGGAATAGGCGCAATGGGAAACTTGGAATGAGCTTACGGTTAAGCATCACGATAAGCATGAGCATAGATACCGTGCGCGAGATACTTGTTGAGATAGCAGCACCTTCTGCACCAAGGGCAGGCATTCCGAACTTACCGAAGATAAGCGTATAGTTGCCGATGATATTCAGGATATTCACCACAACAATCACCATCATAGGATAGATAGGCTTATTTGAAGCTCGCAGAATAGCGCTTATGGTTGTCGTTATGGCTTGAGCAAAGGCAAGAGAACCTACAATCTGGAGATATGGTTTTCCATATACCATCAGTTCAGGACGAAGCCCCATAAACAAAAGCACAGGCTCTGCAAAGAGGAAGAGTAACATACTTGACATCAAACCAATCGTGAGATTGAGTATAAGAGCCACTCCACTTACTTTGACAAAGCGATCCTGTAACTTTGCGCCAAAATATTGTGAACAAAGCACAGAGGTACCAGCATTTATAATAGTGAAAAGAAGGAATACAAGTTGCAGAATCTGGTTATCCATTCCTACAGCAGCCACAGCATCATCACTATGCTGAGACAACATGAAAGTATCCACACCACCCAAAAGGAAGGTGAGGAGCGTTTCAAGTAGAATAGGCAAGACAAGCCTATTCAACTGCCGTTGAAGTCTGACTTCTATTCTTTTCTGATTGCTGTTATCCATTTTACAATTGTTTTCGGCTACCAAAGTGCGAAGCATTTTCGTACGTTTCTAATTGGCGATTTGCACGCACGTTTCTAATTTGCGAGTGCAAAGTTACAAAAAAATAATTTCAGCACCGAAGAATTGTCATTATTTCGATGCTGAAATTATTGCAAATCAAGACCAAATGAATGAAATTGAGAAAGTTACGATCTCTTCATCATGCGGTTAAGCTGCCATATACATGGAATAGCAATAATAATTGAGACAACAACAGATGTGTAGAGAAGTGTCTGATTACCGTTAAAGTATTCAATCAGATGAGCATCTGACTTTACATCCGGGAATATCCAAGTAAGAACAAATGCCACAGAATTATTAATCCAATGGTAAAGTATTCCAGGGATAATACTCCCCGTGCGATAATACATCCATCCAAGTAATGTTCCTATGAGTAATGCATGTGGGAACTGGGCAGGATTTAGATGTGCTCCAGCAAAGAATACAGCAGACATCACAATCGCTATCCAGGCTTTTGAATTCGTGAGTCCGCCAAAACTCTCATCCATCCATTCCAATAGTTTACGAAGCACAGCCCCACGAAATACCACTTCCTCCACCAAAGGAGCAGAAAGACCAATTACGATATATCCTTCAGGACTTCTCAACAGCCTGTCGAATTGTTCTGCGAGCACATCTTTCATCCATTGGTCAGGCAAAAGATCCTGTATCCATGACGATGGAAGAATAATAGCAAAGGCGAGTAAGGAAACCCATCCCAATACTCCATAAGGCTTGGAGGCAATATAATTGCTCGAAACAGGGCACCACTTTGCTCCCAAGAATGTGACGAGTGCTACTATGGAATAAAGAATGGTACTTAATACCGTATGTAAAACGACAATGTCATAATCTGCACCTTTAAAGAAAGGCACAACTGCGAATTGCACCAATAATGCCGACAAAGCCTGACATATCAAGAAAAATCCAACAAAGATAAAAGCGTGTTTCATCTCAAAGTTTAGTGTTTAGAGATTAGAGGTTAGGGGTTAGAGGTTGCCTTGAAAAACCTTCTTCTCGTCAAAGGCAGGGCATCAGGATGTAGGAGATATTTGTTTGCCTCAAACGCATCCTCAGCCAGTTGTCTTGCAAGATCAGAGACAGAATCAAAACGGCGTTCAAGCCTTAGCTTCTTACAGAACTCTACACGTATCTTCTTTCCATATATGTTTTCTCGGAAACGAAATATGTTTGTTTCAAGCGTGAGTTCATTGATTCCGTAGGTAGGACGATGCCCTATGTTCATCATTCCATTATACATCTGGATATCACCCTCAACTCTCACCTTTACGGCATATACTCCGCCTACAGGGATTATCTTCTGTGGGTCAATATCAAGATTTGCAGTAGGGAAACCTATCTTCCTACCCTCATGATAGCCCTCAACAACAGTTCCTTCCACGCTATAGCGATGTCCAAGACATTCTGCAGCCTCATCCACCTTTCCATCGGCAAGAAGCTCCCTGACCAAAGTAGAAGAGACTCTCTTTCCGTCTGCAAGCTCAAGAGGATCACATTCTACCACTTCAATGCCTATAGCCTTACCATAGCGAACATAGTCCTCAAAGCCCTCATCCTTGTTCTTACGGCCAAAACGATTATCATAACCAAGAAGCAATAGCCTGACTCCAAGTTGGTCACGGAGTACAACCCTCATAAAGTCCTCTGCCGACATAGAAGCCATCTCTTTATCAAATCGCAGAACGGCACATACATCCACACCCATCTGCGATATAATCAGTCTTCGTTCATCTACGGTGGTAAGCATGTTAGGAACGAAATCCTTATCGAATACCGTGCGTGGATGTCGGTCGAATGAGATAGCCATTGATTGAGCCAATCCCCTCTCTTTCGCAAGCTCACAAAGGCGACGGAGTACATGCTGGTGACCCAGATGTACCCCATCGAAATGCCCTATTGTTGCCGCACAAGGTACGGGAACATAGGTTCCTTCAGTATATGGAACTGTTATGTTTATCAAATCTTACTTGGCAAGAAGACTCTTGATCTCTGCATCCAAATCCTTAATCTGGGCATCGCGCTTGTGAAGAGCATTAGCACGACTGATAAGGAAGAATGTTGGGATGCTCTGAACATTATATCGTCCAAGATACTCAGACTGAAGATTGTTTGGATCATGAACATTAATCCAAGGAAGAGCAGCGGTCTGAGTCTTCCAGAAGTGTTCGTCAGGATCTACTGATACCTGATAGATTTCAAGTCCCTGAGCGTGATATTTGTTATAGACCTCACGAAGCTTCATGATACGCTGAGTACTGTTAGGAGCAGAGAAAGCATGGAAGTCAAGAAGCACAACCTTACCCTTCAGCTCTGTAAGTGAACGGCGGTTTCCGTGGTTGTCAATCAATGGAACATCGATAATCTCAGATACAATAACCTTTGAAGGGTCAATGTTTACAGCCTGCTGCTTAGCCTGAAGGATTCGCTGTGTCTTCATACCCTCAATAGCAATGTTGTGGAGGTTCTTACCACGCTCTGCCTCTGGGTAGTAGGTATCCCAGCTTGTGGCAACAGCACCGAACACACGCATATCCTCTACGCTCTCATGAGGATTGAAGATAAGACGATTGCCGAGAGCCTGGAAAAGGGCGAAATAGGCGTATGCCTTGTTTGGCTCCTTGAAGATATAGTCGAGCTTTACCTTCTCCTTATAGGCATTCACAAGCTTACTAACACTATCATTGACTTCTTTCAAACCAAGAGAATTATCCTTGTTTAGGGCAATAACCTGATTAAGCAGGTTAATCTGCATGAGTGAGAGATCCTTGATCTTCACACAGTTCTCAGAACCACTAACATCATACTTCACAGCCATTGTTGGGTATGAAGCCTTGAATTCAACAGTTTCGGTAGAGTCAATGCTGACATTAATGATGCTGCTCTTGATACGCAGACGATAGAACTCAGGAGCAGAAGGCTTCTCACCAGAGAAGTCGAAACTTCCATCAGCCGAGAGTTTTACGGAGTCAATGACAACAGGGCCGTCAAGACTCATGTTCTCGAAATAAAGTACGGAATCCTGTGCATCGGTAATATTACCAGTCACATGGAACTTATTCTGCTGGCAAGAGGCAAAAGCCACTACCATAGCTACTACGGTGGTGCATCGTGCGATGCGAGAAATAATATGATTCATTAATTTTTATTATTAGGCCTCTCCCCCCGCCCTCTCCCGTAGAGAGGGAGCCGATTCGGTAATGGAGGATCGGTAACAAATTATTGATTAGCCTTTTCGCTTTCCGGCTCCCTCCCTACGGGGGAGGGCGGGGGGAGAGGCCGTTTTTTGATTTCCGACTGCAAAGTTACACCAAATCAGCTAAAAAACAAAATATTATGCAGCTTTTCTTACCTTTCCACGTGCTAATAATAATTAAATAATGATTGGAAAAGTACAGAATTAGCGAAAATATCAGTACTTTTGCCTTTCGAAATGAAATTTTCACGTTTCATCATATTGCTGACATTATGCGTCCTGCCCTTCTCTGCCCTTGCTCAGAAGGAGAAGAAAATCAATCCAGAGGATCGCGCTGTTGACATGGACAACCCAACGTTCGTGCCAATGGTTCGTGTGTCCAAAGTCCTTGAAGGCAATGACAGCATCCAGTATGTTGAGATGAACAACATCTATGTCTATGGACCTCTAGATTTCAAGGATGAACGCCAGCGAAAATCATACAATCGCCTTGTCTATAACGTGAAGAAAGTACTTCCGATAGCCAAGGAAGTAAATCGTGCCGTACTTGAGACATACGAATACCTCCAGACTCTTCCCGACGATAAGGCTCGCAAGGAACACATGAAGTATGTGGAGAAAAGCCTTATGGCAGAGTACAAGCCTCGAATGAAGAAACTCACATACTCTCAAGGTAAGCTTCTCATAAAACTCATTTATAGAGAAACCAACTCCTCCAGCTACGAACTTGTTCAAGTCTTCTTCGGACCTACTCGTGCCGGTTTCTATCAAGCTTTTGCATGGGTTCTTGGCGCCAGCCTAAAGAAATCCTATGATCCAAATGGAGTGGACCGCCTTACGGAAAGGGTTGTGCGTCAGGTAGAGTCGGGACAGTTGTAAGATTAACCTAATTAAAAATCTATGTATTCTCTAATATGACAGATTTCTTATTTCATCCATCAAGATTTTGGCATTGCTTAATAATTTTTATCCTTGTATATGGAATCATAGCAGCATTGTTTTATGGAATTAGTATTGGTGTAGGTTTGGCTGATATGCCATATCCTTATTCTTTTATTTTGCCTTTTGGAGTAGCAATGCTTTGCGGATTGTTCATTTATTATAAGATGAATGGTTCGAAATGGAGAAAAACAATGTTTGTGGGTGACGTTAATTGGCAAGTATCATGTATCTACATAATACTTTTCGTGGTATTTATGTATTCTTTTATGCTGCTTACTCCACCTCAACAATCAACCCATAATGCGGAAGTTGATAATATATATCTTCAACATTTTGCTTTATTTATATTCTCTTGGTTTACAGCAATTGGAGAGGAGGTAATGTTTCGCGGCATTTTTTTCAATGCACTTAAGAAAAGATACAATCCATGGCTAATAATTATTGTTATTTCCTTGTTGTTTGGTCTGGGACATCCTGAGTATTTTCTTCATGTAGTATCTGCTTTCCTATCAAGTGTGTTTTTCTTTATAGCATACTATAGGACAAAGTCGCTATTATTGACTATCCTCATGCATTTTTCAGGAGATTTCTTTATGCCTGTATTGCTTAATTTACAACATGGAGCTTATTACTCCATTACGGGTGGTATCATTCTTCTGTCTATATCTTTTATTGGTTTCTTCCTTTTGGACTTACATGTCAGGAAGAATGCAATCTCTGTGAAATCAATATAAAAAATTGCTTTGCTTGTTGCACTTTAGCGAAAAAGTTTTAGGAAGCGAGGGCTGAAGGCCCGACACCTAAAAGGGCAGTCCGTAAGGGCTGTTATACGAAAGTCGTTATAGTAATTTGAGCGCCGTAGGTGCGACACTTATTATAGGAATCGCACTTACAGCGCTCTATTAATTATCTCAATCTGATTAACGGCGCTTACGCACCGCCCTTTTAGGTATCGGGCTTACAGCCCTAATTGATTAAATCATTGTTCGCAAACATATTCTTCACCAAAGGCTCTTTACTTCGAAGGAAGAAATATGTAAAGACAATGGAAAATTTTATTTCCCAAACCACTTATTCCATACAAACTTCAGCAAGAAGAACACGGCGATTGCTGAGAAGAAACCTGCGATTGCATCGACAGCATAGTGTGGGAGGAGATACACCGTACCCATGCAGAGGAAAATCCAAGGTATAGCCCAGATAAGCACAAACTTATATTCCTTTAGCCATAGGGCGATAATCATCGTAAGCGTAGAAACACCGACATGCGAGCTTGGGAAAGCTGCTGTTGGGCGTTCTCCCGTTTCGTGGGCTTTCTGCACAAGGTTACGGAAGAGACCATCATCCCATCCAGGGATAGGAAGGCACTCCGTATGATTGGCAAAGTATGTCCCCACTTCAGGGAAATGTCCCTTTGCAATCTCATCAACTCCTACTGCGAGATAGTAATACTGAGGACCGGCAACAGGGAAAAGCACGAACACCACATAATACACGAAGAACGAGGTAATAAGTATGAACGAAACCTTCTGGAAGTCCTCATATCGCTTATAGAACACATAGAACGTAAGCGAAACGAACATCAGGAAATAGAGCGAATAGCCCATAGCCATCAGCTCCGATACTATATGACTTGGATATGCCTTGCTCCAAAGCAGAGCAGGCTGGAATCCGAATAACTTCTGATCCCATGCAGCAAATACATGGTCGAGGTTCTCAAAATGGCAGTTCAACACATAGGTATCAGGATACCACCAACTCAATGTCACCAGAAGCAATCCTATACGTGCAAAAGCCATTGCCCTACAAGGCCACACCCTATACACAAGCCATAATGCCAAGGTAAGCAGCACCACCCTTACGCGCCACCATACCAAAGCCTCGGGATCATGTAATGATGTAGAAGTGAATAGAATGACAAGCAAGGTGAATACGGCATATATCACCATACCTATTTCCACAGGAAACAGCCATTTCATCGGCTTTTTCTCTGCACTTTTCAGAAACAAATCTGACAATTTACTATTATTCTTAGCCATTTATTTATAACCAACCGTTATCCTTATACCATGCGATAGCCTCTTTCACACCACGCTCCAGATTATACTCTGGCTTGAAGTCCATATCACGCTTTGCCGGAGTGATATCGCACATCCAGTTCCTCTGTTTCAGTATGTTGAACTTATCATTATTCAATGCGCTCATCTTACCTGTCATCTTCATCCAACGGTCACCAACGGCCGTCACAATCCTCAGCACCCATATAGGAGCCTTGATGCGGAGAAGGAACTTTATTCCCAGTTCCTTCTTGATAAGGTCAGAGAAAGTAACTGATTCATACACATCACCATCGCTCAGGAAATACGCTTTTCCTACGCATTCATCGTGCTCCATCGACTTGAAAACAGCCTGTACCAAGTCCTTCACATAGATGAAAGTGATATCCTGACGGTCATATCCCACGGCAAAGTCGCTATGTCCCTTGATACTCTTCGCCATAAGGAAATAGTCGGTCTCACGAGGTCCATATACACCTGTCGGGCGCAATACCACCAATGGAAGATTGTTTTGCTGAAAGAGCCATTTCTCAGCCTCATACTTACTCTTTCCGTATGCCGTATTAGGCTGCGGAGTATCAGTATCGAGAATCTCTGTATGTGGCATCTTTTCACGAATAGCCCCAAACACGCTCAGCGAAGAGAGGTAAACGAACCTTTTCATCGGCTGATTCGTTGCCTTCAACGCATTCACAAAGTTCTTTGTGCCCTCTGTGTTCACCTTGAAGAAATCCTCTGCCTTGATGCACTTCGTAGCACCCGCAGCGTGCACCACATAGTCGAAGGCATGATCAGCAAGGGCAGTCTTCAACTGCTCCACATCCCCAAAGTTAAGCTCAAGGAAATTGATACGCTCATCCTTCAGGTACTTCCTGTTGGTACTCTTACGCACAGCAGCCCACACCTCAAGTCCGCGACTCAAAGCCTCTTCTACTATAAAACTGCCAATGAAGCCCGATGCTCCAGTGATTAGAATCTTCATAATGTTATAATAATTTTCGTGCAAAGATACTAAAATTATTCATTATTTTATGATGAAAACAGCATAAAAATCGCACTATTGGCAAATTAATAAAAAATTAACATCCCAAAATTACCAATTCTCAATTTTATTTCGTATGTTTGCAGCATAAATTAAAAAACAAGAAGCCCCTAACCCCTCCCCTTCCCCCGCCCGGGGGAAGGGAGTAGTTACAATTTTTTCGCTACGTTTGCGATAAGAAGTTTGATTAGAAATACTATCTACTCCCTTCCCCCGGGCGGGGGAAGGGTTGGGGTTAGGGGCTGTTCTACTAAATAAAAACAATAACAATATGGCAAAAGGAAAGAAAGCAGGTAAAAAGCTAAACAAGAAACAAATGGGTGCTCTTCTGGAAGAATTCTTCCAAGAGAATCCTGGTAAGGCATATTCTTTCAAAGAGATATTCCACAAGTGCCATCTCGATACGCATCCTCTGAAGATGCTCGCTATTGACGTGCTTGAGGAAATGGCATGGGACGATTTCCTGTCTCGTGTAAGTGAGAACTCCTACAAGCTCAACCAGAACGGTTCTGTTCTCGAAGGCACGTTCGTCACCAAGTTCAATGGCAAATGCTCTTTCTTGCCCGACGGCTCCGACAAGCCTATCTTCGTGGCTGAGCGTAACTCCATGTGGGCTCTCAACGGCGACCGTGTCAAGGTGTCAATGATGGCACGACGTGCAAAGCATATCCGTGAGGCACAGGTTATCGAGATTATCAAGAGGGCAAAGGATCAGTTTGTCGGAATAATTAAGGCTGACCGCGAACTTACCTACCTCGTACCAACCGACCCGATGACAGTCAGCATCTTTATCCCGAAGCGCAAGCTGAAGGATGCCAAGGATGGTGACAGAGCCGTTGTAAAGGTAATAGAATGGCCAGATGCAGAGCACAGAAGCATAGTGGCAGGTGTTGTCGATGTCCTCGGAAAGCAAGGTGACAACGATGCTGAGATGAACACTATTCTTGCTCAGTATGGTCTTCCTTATAAATATCCAAAGGCTGTGGAAGATGCTGCCAACAAGATTAGCGATGAGATTACTCCCGATGAAATCGCACGTCGTGAGGATTTCCGCGATGTCTTCACCTGCACTATCGACCCACACGATGCCAAGGACTTCGACGATGCCCTCAGTATTAAGCGTCTCGACAACGGACTATGGGAAGTCGGAGTGCATATCGCCGATGTTAGCCATTACGTAACAGAAGGTTCTGTCATCGACAAGGAGGCAAGGGAACGCGCCACAAGTATCTATCTCGTGGACCGTACCATTCCTATGCTTCCAGAGCGACTCTGTAACTATATCTGCTCACTCCGTCCTGACGAGGATAAGCTCGCATACTCCGTTGTCTTCAATCTCGACAACGATGCAAAGGTGAAGTCATACCGCATCGTCCACACCGTGATACGAAGCAACCGACGCTATGCCTACGAGGAAGTACAGGATATTCTCAACGACAACCTCAACCCTAACCCAAAAGTTGAGTTGCCTGAACTCCCAATGGCTAATGCCGATGAAATCGAGAAAAAAGAGGCTAAAGGTCAGTTAAAAGGTGAGAATGCCTATCTCCTCCTTACCCTCGACCGTCTTGCCAAGCTCCTACGTGCCCAGCGTTTCAAGAATGGTGCCGTGAAGTTCGACCGTGAGGAGATGCGTTTCGACATCGACGAGACAGGCAAGCCTATCCGCTGCTATTTCAAGCGCTCAAAGGATGCCAACAAACTCATCGAGGAGTTCATGCTCCTTGCAAACCGCACGGTAGCCGAGAGCGTAGGTCGTGTGGCAAAGGGCAAGGTAGCCAAGACATTGCCTTATCGTGTTCACGACGATCCAGATCCACAGAAGCTCGAAACCCTCAAGTCATTCGTTGCCAAGTTCGGATATAAGATGAAGAGTACAGGCACAAAGGGTGCTACGGCTCGTTCTCTCAATCAGCTCATGGATAGCGTTGAGGGCAAGAAGGAGTCAAATGTCATCCAGCTCGTTGCCCTCCGTGCAATGATGAAGGCGAAGTATTCTGTTCATAACATCGGACACTTCGGACTCGCATTCGACTACTATACCCATTTCACCTCCCCTATCCGTCGTTATCCCGACACAATGGTTCACCGCCTTCTCACACGCTATGAGCAGGGAGGAAAGTCAGCCAATAAGGATAAGTACGAGGAGCTTTGCGAACACTCAAGCGAGATGGAGCAGATAGCAGCCAATGCCGAGCGCGACTCTATCAAGTATAAGATGGTGGAGTTCATGAGCCAGTACATCGGATATGAGTTTGATGCCCATATCTCAGGTATCACAAGCTACGGCATATACTGCGAGATTGACGAGAACCATTGCGAAGGCATGGTGCGCATCGAGGATCTCGACGATGACTACTACGAGTTCGACGAGAAGAACTACTGCCTCATCGGTCGCCGTCGCCACCACACTTATCAACTTGGTGACGAGCTCCGCATCAAGGTAGCAAAGGCAAATCTCGAAAAGAAACAGCTCGACTTCGTGCTTGCGGAAGAGGTAGGAAAGAAAAGCAACAAATAAACATATAACGCGAATTCGGGCAAATTAATCGCCTGGCAGCAAGCTGCTTTTAACTGACACTCCCTATCTGCGTAATATTTCAATTTTTATCAAGAATTTGAGAAATAGAGAAAATTGAATTAATGCGAAAGAGAGAAATTGCTACTTGCGTAGCATTGGAATAGTCTTGATTGGCAGGAGCGTAAGCGACCTTTCTCAAAATCTCCAAAATTCAAAAAGAGAACATCTCAAATTCTCTAATTCTTGATAAAAAGATTGGTAAGGTTGGGAACTCGCTTTAGCCTGTTGAGCCTTAGCGAAAAATTATTGTCAGTTCAAGCACCAAAGGTGCGTTTATATTGAAATTCTTCGAACTCATATTATTATAACGTTGAAAGGCTCACATAATGTGAGCCTTTCTTGTTTGTGTCATCGGTGATCATCTTGAAAACCATATTGGGGGGTACAATTTATCGTGAAGTTCGCTATATCTATTTGCGCATAGGTTACTACCTCGCCTACAATCCTTTCTGCAGCAAATAGCCTATTATGTCTCTTTTTTATTTATTATGTGTTTAGATTACTTTTATTTTCTCTCTTTCCTTGGACGTATCTCAAATGCTCAGGTTTAACAATAAACGCAACAATAAGATACTTTCGTATCATTTTTGAACACGAAATTTTTCGCAAGGCTCAACAAACAAAAACAAGTTATCTTTCATTTAACCCTTCCTCCCATGTAAGTCCCTTGTGACTCCCATGTAAGTCCCATTTATAGGAACGGATTTGAAACGGTTTTGAAGCGAAGGAGAAGCGGAACTGAAGCGAAGGCAGAACGAAGGCATAGCGAAGGATCAACGGAGGCATCACAAGCTTTGAATTGCGATGCTCACTTTTACAGAAAGAAAAACAGAATTTTTACACTACTCTGCAACTCGTCACCCATAGCGTTGTAATGATGTGTGCATCAGAGAATTACAACGGTGATTCATTTCGTTTCACTCGTCACCCACTCATCACCATTATATGGAATATCGTTCTGATATAGAACAAGTTGCAAGGCTGATTCACTCGTCACCTTTTTTAGGGTGACGAGTGGGGATGGGGTGAATTGTGCGTATAACATTCACGTTCTCAACAAGATACAATGAATATGATGATGAGTGTGGTGACGAGTGGTATAGGGTGAATCACCGCTGTAAGCACCAATGTCACAATAACTTACAGCGTTAAGGGTGATGAGTGACAAGTTTTTTGAAAAAATAATTTTCTGAGTATGACCATACCATGTACAGTTTACTTTCGTATGGCTCATCATAAACCATCTTTGTCATAGTTTACCAAATGTTTGTGATTAAACTTGTTTATAACTTCACGATGCAAAGATAAGGCTTAATTACGCCAGTTGGTGGCAGAGGCGAAGGAAATTCCCTCATTCTCCAAATGCCTCATCTAAACATTTTTTCATTTTCTCCTCTTCATCTTTACCGAAGAATATTCCAGCACTTGGATGATAACAGTTTATGAATGTAATTTTACGTCCATGAAACTGCCAATGAAATAAATCATGACGATGTTCCGACTCATCAAAATCATTATTAAAGTCAGGATCATCTTCATCAGAATCTTTATACTTTATAGGTTTATTGATAACACATCCCCAGATAATCACTATATCAGGTTCAAATTCATCAATAGCATCACAAAATGCAATCAAATCATCATCAGAAAGATCATTGGAAGATGTTCTTGTCCGTCCACCTATCATATATTGAATATAGTTTGTGAACGTAACATGCTCCCAGAAAGTTTCAAAATCAGAAATTCCAACCACACCTCTTTCCTCTAAGTATCGAGCCATAAATGTATAGAACCTATTATACGAACGCGCCCCATCTTCACTTACTTCAAATTGGGGACGTTCAGAGATATGATATTCTGCCAGACAGCTCTTATCAAACTCTTCTGTTCTTCTTGGATATGGAGAAGTACATGCCTCGTAGAATTTGCATTCCTCTTCTCTACAATAGAAACTTGCTCCGAGTACCATAACTTTCTTACCATTAAGTAAGCCTTTCTCATAATGTTCACCTTTATAAGGCTTAAAGAGATAGCGTTTCTTATTCTTCATAGTATATATAATGCCTATAGACTCCAGATTTGGCAATTAATCATAAAGTAGTTGGACGTTTCCAATAATGAAAAAGAAGTGGAGACTATATCAAGTACTTACTCTACATTTTTAACACAAAAAAACTAAGTGTTTGATATACATCTTTATTCATATATCCTAAAATCCGCAACTATCATCCAATACACGATTAAGGGTAGATTTATGAGTCGTTAGTAGCAGCTTTCAGTAAAAAGCAACAGCACAACATCAATATGTAGCCACCATCCCCTTACCCCACG
>Ga0256405_10002607_pt1 | contig 40469 bp, 52 predicted proteins | sample RumenRJG_02DNA_FD_189096 | JGI IMG/M metagenome (GOLD analysis project Ga0256405, IMG submission 189096) | Bovine rumen microbial communities from Lethbridge, Alberta, Canada - RJG_02 | ecosystem: Host-associated > Mammals > Digestive system > Stomach > Rumen | place: Canada: Alberta... | reverse complement strand
GCCTGTTTCTTGTTGGCGATGGTCTTCCTCTTACCTTTACGGGTACGGGCGTTGGTACGGGTACGCTGGCCACGGACAGGAAGTCCTTTTTTGTGGCGGAGGCCACGGTAGCAGCCGATTTCGGTGAGGCGCTTGATGTTGAGCGCGACTTCACGGCGAAGATCGCCTTCAGTGTGATACTTGGAAACTTCACTACGGAGAGCGGTCAATTGCTCATCGGTGAGGTTTTTGGTGCGGACGTCGACGCTAACGCCGGCATCAGCGCAGATTTTTTCAGCAGTCGATGGACCGATACCATAGATGTAGGTAAGGGAGACAACGATGCGCTTCTCATTTGGGATATCAACCCCAGCAATACGTGCCATTTTCGATTTTTCCTTTCTTGCCTATTAGCCCTGGCGCTGTTTGTGCTTTGGGTTAGGGCAAATAACCATGACTTTGCCATGCCTGCGGATGACGCGGCACTTATCGCAAATTGGTTTGACAGATGGTCTTACTTTCATGTGCTTTCGCTCCTTGATTTATACCGAATTTCATTTTGCTTCAGTTACGGTATCTGAAGGTAATGCGGCCTCGTGTTAAATCATAAGGTGAGAACTGGACAGTGACCCTATCTCCCGGAAGAATGCGGATGTAATTCATACGTATTTTTCCAGACACGGTGGCCAGAACCACTGCTCCATTGGCCAACTTCACCTTGAAGTTCGCGTTGGGGAGACACTCCAACACAGTAGCCTCAACTTCGATGCAATCTTCTTTGCTCACTTTGGACTCCTCTATAACGTTGTTAGGATTTCATAACCGTCATCCGTGACGACGATTGTGTTCTCGTAATGGCTGGTTAAGCCGCCGTCTTTGCTCACGACGGTCCAACCGTCGTTCAGCACGCGGACAGCGCTGCCATGCTCTAGGATCATCGGCTCGATGCATATGGTCATACCCGTGCGGAGCACAGGGCCCGTGCCAGGCACGCCATAGCAAGGAATCATAGGATCCTCGTGCATGTTTCTTCCGATACCATGACCGGTGTATTCCCGGGGTACCGAGCAGCCATAACGTTTTGCTGTGGATTCGATAGCGTGAGAAATATCTCCTAGATGCACCCCTGGTTTCACCAGGGACACAGCATTATCGAAGCATTCCTTCGCGATTTCAATCATTTTCAGCGCTCTTTGCGAACAAATGCCGACAGAGAATGTCCTAGCGGCATCGCCACAGTAGCCGTTCTTCCTTGCGACGAGATCGATCGTGACGATATCGCCATCACGCAGGATCTTCTTTTTCGAAGGAATGCCGTGCAGAATCACTTCGTTGACGGAGGCACAGATGGAAGCGGGGAATCCGTTGTAATTGAGTTCGCCGGAGACCGCGCCTTCATCGCGCATCACCTGATCGATGAAATCGTTCAGTTCTTGGGTGGACACCCCTGGTTTGATCAGCGGCGCTACCCTATCAAAACATAAGGCTACCACGCGGGAGGCCTCTTTGATGAGGCCTACCTCGCGGGGTGACTTAAGAATGATCATAATTATTTCTGCTCCTTTAGAAGACGATAGATGTCTTCGTAGAGAGCAACGTGGCCTACGGTGCCATCGAAATGATGGTAGAGGCCCTCAGCCTTGTAGAATTCCACGAGAGGCTGAGTCGATTTGTAATAGTTTTCAAGGCGAACCTTGAGGGATTCGGCATTATCGTCCTTGCGCTGGACCAGCTCGTTTCCGCAGCGGTCGCAGATGCCTTCCACCTGCGGCTTCACATCCGTGATATGGAAGGAAGCGCCGCATTTGGGGCAAACGCGTCTGCCGGCGATACGGCGAACGAGTTCTTCGTCAGGGCAAGTGATATCGATGACGAGATTCACCGCGCGTCCAATCTCTGGACCCATGACCTTCAGCGCTTCGGCTTGAGGGATGGTGCGTGGGAAGCCATCGAGGAGGTAACCGTGCTCGCAATCAGGCTGAGAGAGCCTTTCTTTGACAAGGCCAATGGTGATTTCGTCAGGGACGAGATCGCCACGCTCGATGATTGCTTTGGCTTGCAGTCCAAGAGGCGTACCTTTGGAGATGGCCTCGCGGAACATATCGCCAGTTGAGATATGTGGGAGATGGAAGCCGTCGATGATTTTCTTGGCTTGGGTTCCCTTCCCTGCCCCAGGTGGGCCCATCAGGATGATATTAAGCATTAAGCCTGTCCTCCTTGGACTTCTTCGAATGATTTGCCAGCGAGCAAGCCGTCGATCTGAGAATTGAGCTCGATCGCGACGCCGACCATAATGATCATACCCGTTCCGCCGATAGCGAGGGAAGAATCATTGCCAAAGACACCGGTTAAGGTGAGGATGACAGGAAGCGCGGCGATGGTCGCTAAGGCAATCGCGCCGATGCAGGTGATGCGGTTGAGCACCTTGCCCACATAACGCTGGGTTTCTTTACCTGGGCGAATGCCTGGGATATAGGAACCGTTCTTTTGGAAGTTATCCGCTAATTGCTCAGGATCGATCTGCATCTCGGAATAGAAGAAGGCGAAGATGACGATGAGCGCGATGTAGATCAGCAAGCCCCATGGCATCTTCCAGGTCTCACCATCGAACCATGGCATCTCATACATCTCAGAATAAGAGAAGATCTTGAGCCATTGTGCGTTTGCGGCTTCGCTGGAGATGAAACTCGCGACAACCGAAGGCGCCATCATGATGGAAGAGGCGAAGATAACTGGGATAACACCGGCAGAGTTGACTTTGATCGGTAAGAAGGAAGCCTTCGCCATAGAGGCGGTCTGGCCGCCTTTGCCAGCGTGCTGAACAGGTATTTTGCGTTTCGCAAGCTCGAAGAAGACAACACCGGAGATGATGGCTACTAGAGCAAGGATGTAGAGTGCGAATTGGAAGGATCCGCGGATCATAGCGGTTGAGCCATGATCTTGGTTGTAGACAACCCATTTGCTCCAGGCCGTGGAGATCTGGAGTGGGATAGAACGGACACACCCCGCGAAGATGATGACGGAGATACCGTTGCCAAGACCTTTCTCAGTGATCTGGTCACCGAGCCACATCGTAAGCATCGCGCCTGCCAACAAGACAGTGACGATATAGACATAGGTCCAGAAAGTGTCTTCGAGGGTGAGTTGAATGTAGTTGGAGTTTTGCATCGTTTTGATGATGCCATAAGCCTGCACAGCACCAAGCAACAATGTGAGATAACGTGTAGCCATCTCAATCTTCTTACGACCGTATTGACCCTGTTTAGATAATTCAGTCAAAGCAGGCAACACGTCTTTAGATAGCAGCTGGACGATAATTTGTGCGGTGATATATGGAGAGACTCCAAGGGCAAAGACGGAGAAGTTCTGCAACGCGCCACCACCAAGCAAGTTCATCATGGAGATGGCATTGCCGCTGTTGAGCGCTTCGCTGAGAGCTCCAGTCGTCTTAACGCCAGGAACCGTTACTGCTGCTCCAATCCGCACGACGAAGAGAATCATGACCGTGAAGAAAATACGGCCGACGATTTCTTTGTTTTTAAAGATCGAAGCTAGTTTATGCATTATTCTATCACCTTTGCTTCGCCGCCAAGATCCTCAATGGCTTTCTTGGCAGAGGCGGAGAACGCCTTGGCTTCAACGACGAGCTTCTTGGTGAGCTTGCCATTGCCGAGGACTTTGATGCCATCGAATTCTTTCTTGATGATCTTCTTCTCGAGGAGGAGCGCCGCGTTGACGGTGGTTCCTTCTTTGAATTTGTCTAAGACAGCAAGAGAGATGGTGACATAAACCGTTGGACGGTTCTTGTGGGTCTTACGGACACCGAATTTTGGCAAACGACGTGCGATTGGGGTCTGACCACCTTCGTAGCCGTTCTTCTTGGTGTGGGCGTGGGCACCCTGGCCTTTTTGGCCTTTGCCCGCGGTCTTTCCGTTGCCGGAACCGCGGCCCCTACCTTTGCGGAAGGAACCCTTGCGGGCGCCTTCTGGCAGGCTTAATTCGTGGAGTTTTGCCATGATTATTTATCTCCTTTCGTAGGGGTTTCGCCACGGCGAGATTGACGCTCAGCCGCTTTTTTGGCTTTGATTTCCTCTTCGGTCTTCTTGCCACGGAGGACCATAACACGCTCATAGGACTTGAGGGCCTTGAGTCCAGCGTCGGTGGCGCGTAAGACGTTGATTGGAGCCGTTGAACCATAAACTTTGGAAACAACGTTCTTGATACCAGCAAGCTCGAGGATGGCGCGGACGGCACCACCGGCGACGATACCGGTACCTGGGCGAGCAGCCTTCAAGACAACTTTGGTGGAACCGAAGGTGCCTTCGACGTCATGGGCGATGGTGTCGCCCTTGGCGATCTGGATGCTGTTCATGTTCTTGCGGGCCTTCTCTAAGGCTTTCTTGATGGCATCTGGGACCTCACCGGATTTGGAGAGGGCGAAGCCATAATGGCCTTTGCCATCGCCGACGACGGCGATCGCAGAGAAGCGCATGTGCTTACCACCTTGGACGGTTTTGGAGATACGGTTGATGTTGACGACCTTCTCTTGGAGATCATCGCCTTCGCGACGGAATCCGCCACGACCCTGACGTCTTTCGGATGGGCGTCCACGATGCTCAGGGTTCTTGCGATCACCTGGGCGTGGGGCACTGGCGGAGCCATGTGGCTCGCGTCCCTGACGTTCCGTATTCTCGGTGGTTTCGGTTGGTTCGGCCGCTGGGACTTCTTCCTCAGCGACAGGAGTATTTAAATTTTCTTCTTCCATTGCTTTGCTCCTTAGAACTTAAGTCCACCTTCGCGGGCGGCATCAGCGAGGGCTGCAACGCGGCCATGATAGAGGTATCCGGCACGGTCGAAGCAGACGACGGAGATTCCTGCGGCGAGGGCTTTTTTGGCCAAATCAGCACCAACTTGGGCAGCGGCTTCGCAATTGGAGCCGTTTTTGAGCTTCAGCTGGACCGAAGAGCTGGAGACCAAGGTGACGCCTTTGACGTCGTCGATGATCTGCGCTTCGATGTGCTTATTGGAACGGAAGACGCAAAGGCGGGGCTTTTCGGCAGTCCCAGAGATTTTCTCTCTGACGCGTAGATGTTTTCTCACACGGACAGAGCTTCTCGATTTCTTTTCGATCATAACTCTTTATCTCCTTATTACTTCTTGCCGCCGGCAGCACGCTTACCTTCCTTGCGGATGATAACTTCGCCTTTGTACTTGATGCCCTTGCCACCATATGGCTCTGGGCGCTTAGTGTCGTGGATACGGGCAGCGACCTGGCCAACTTTCTGGCGGTCGATACCTTCGACAACGATGTGGGTTTCATCTTTCGCGGTCACCTTGACGCCTTCAACGGCTGGGATGGTGACTGGATGGGAGAAGCCGACGTAGAGGACAAGGTTGTTGCCTTGGACCTGGCAGCGATAGCCGATACCAGAGATCTCAAGTTCCTTTACGAAGCCTTCGTGGACGCCTTTGACGGCGTTAGCGAGATTCGCCCTGACCGTTCCATGCTGGGCACGATCGTCTGGGTTGTTCCCAGTGCGGCTGCAATGGAGCGCTCCGTCTGCCACCGCGACGCTCACGTTGCTTGGGATAGCGACGCTTAATTCGCCTTTGGGGCCTTTAACGGAGACGGCGCCTTCCTTGATTTCAGCGGTGACGCCTTCAGGAAGAATGACGGGTTTCAATCCGATACGAGACATAACATTTCTTCCTTTCTAATTACCAGACGTAGCAGAGGATTTCTCCACCGACGTGCTGTTTGCGGGCTTGGCGGTCGGTGAGCAAGCCGTTTGGGGTGCTCACGATGGCGATGCCGAGGCCTTTGAGGACGGAAGGGATCTTATCGGCTTCCGCATAGACGCGGAGACCTGGTTTGGAGATTCTCTTGAGTCCGGTGATGACGCGCTCGCCAGTAGCGCTGTATTTGAGGGTGAGGACTAATTCCTTCTTGCCCTCGTTCTCGTCGATGCGATAACCAGCAATAAAGCCTTCGCTGACGAGGATTTTCGCGATGCCTTCTTTGATCTTGGAGGAAGGCATGGCCACTTCTTCGTAACGGAGTTTGTTCGCGTTACGGATACGTGTGAGCATATCTGCAATTGGATCTGCGTTCATGGTCTTTCTCCTTTCATTACCAAGAGGCCTTCTTCATGCCTGGGATCTCGCCTTTATAGGCCATCTCACGGAGGCAGATGCGGCAGATGCCGAAGCGACGGAGAACGCCATGAGGACGTCCGCAGCGCTTGCAGCGGGTGTATTCACGAACCGCGAATTTTGGAGCGCGTTTCGCTTTTGCAATCAATGATTTCTTAGCCATTGGATCGTTCTCCTTTACTTCTTGAATGGCATGCCCATCTTCTCAAGAAGAGCAGCCGCTTCTTTGTCGGATCTCGCGGTGGTAACGATGACGATATCCATACCACGGACCTTGGCGACTTTATCGTAGTCGATCTCAGGGAAGATCAATTGCTCACGCACGCCGAGGGTATAGTTGCCATGACCATCGAACGAGTTGCGGGAGATGCCGCGGAAGTCACGGACGCGTGGGAGGGCGATGGAGACGAGCTTATCGAGGAACTCGTACATACGGACGCCACGAAGGGTGACTTTGCAGCCAATGGACTGTCCTTCGCGGAGTTTGAAGGTCGCGATGGACTTTTTGGCTTTGGTGATGATTGGCTTCTGGCCGGAGATGATGGTGAGGTCATTGACCGCATCATCGAGAACCTTGGAGTTCTGGGTGGCTTCGCCAACGCCCATGTTGATGACGATCTTTTCGATCTTTGGAGCCATCATGATGGAGGAATAGCCAAATTCCTTCATGAGTTCAGGGACGATTTCGGTTTTGTATTTCTTCAGAAGGCGGTTTTCATAGCCTTTTGGAGCTGGAGCTGCTTCTGCAGCAGGTTTCTTTTTAGTTGCCATGATTTCCTCCTTCCTTATTTATCAAGCGATTCGCCAGATTTGGCAAGACGGACCTTTTTGCCGGTCTTCTTGTCGGTGCCCATGTGGACGCGGGTTGGCTTTTTGGTCTTTGGATCGATGAGGGCGACATTGCTCGCATCGAATGGGACATAGACGTCAACGACGCTGCCTTCTGGAACGTTCTGGGTTGGCTTTTTGTGTTTCTTGTGGACATTGACACCTTCAACGACGACTTTGTTGAGTTTTGGATAGACGCGCTGAACGATGCCGGTTTTGCCCTTGTCGGCGCCAGAGATGACGATGACAGTATCACCAGTTTTGATTTTCATACGTTCTTCTCCTTCTCCTTATAGGACTTCCACGGCAAGGGAGACGATCTTCATATAGCCTTTGTCACGGAGTTCACGCGCGACAGGGCCGAAGACACGGGTGCCGATTGGGTTGCCATCGTTATCGATGAGGACGAGGGCGTTATCATCGAAGGCGATGGTCGAGCCGTCTTTGCGAAGCAATGGGTGCTTGACGCGGACGATGACGCCTTTGACGACGTCGCTCTTTTTGACCTTACCATTTGGGATGGCTTCTTTGACAGCGCAGAGAACGACATCGCCGATGGAAGAGGTCTTGCGGTGGCTGCCGCCATACTGACGGAAGACACGCACTTTACGGGCGCCGGAGTTATCGGCGACCACGAGATTAGTCTCATTATGGATCATTATTCGGCCTCCTTGGTTGGTTCGAGGGCTTCGGTAGATCCTTCGGTCTGTTCTAAGCTTTCTTCCACTGCTTCAACCTTCTCTTTGGTAGGAGCGACCTGGTCAACGGAGACAAGGCGGAACTTCTTAAGCTTGGAGTAGGAACGGCAGGCCATGATGGTGACGACATCGCCAAGGTGGGCCTGGCCATGTTCATCGTGGGCATAATACTTCTTAGAATAGCCGACGCGCTTTTGATAAAGTGGATCATTGCGTTCGGTGGAGACGGTAACAACGATGGTCTTCGCCATTTTGACCGAGGTGACGACACCTTGGATCGAGGTACGGTGATTTCTTTCCATTTTCAGTCTCCTTATTACTTCGCGCCAAGCGCACGCTCACGCTTGACGGTTTCGGCTCTGGCGAGATCCTTGCGGAGGTAATGCATCTGCTCGCCATGTTCGAGCTGGCCAACCGCTTTCTTGCGGCGGAGTTCGAAGAGCTCTTGCTTGAGCTCGTAGATCTTGTCATCGAGCTCTTGTGGGGTCATTTCCCGGAATTCTTTGACTTCCATCGTTATTCTCCCTTCACTTCTAAGCCTTCGCGCTTGACGATCTTGCACTTCACTGGAAGTTTGTAAGAGGCAAGGCGGAGCGCTCTGATGGCCGCAGCGGCATCGATACCGCCGATTTCGAACATGACGGTACCTTCTTTGACGACGGCGACCCAGCCTTCTGGGGAACCTTTACCGGAACCCATACGAACTTCGGCCGGCTTCTTGGTTTTGGCAAGATGCGGGAAGATACGGATCCAGACTTTACCGGTACGGTTGGTGGCACGGGAGAGAACGATACGGGCCGCTTCGATCTGATGATCGGTGATGTAGTTGCCCTCAAGGGACATCAATCCGTATTCGCCGAAGTCCACGCTTGTCTGTCCTTTGGCCTTGCCTTCATAGCTGAGGCCATGTGGACGGCGATACTTAACGCGTTTTGGTTGAAGCATGGCTATCTCCTTTCACGCCGCGGCGTGGCTCCCTGCGCTCAGGGCGTCCACTGTTCGGGGCTGGTTCATTCACATAGGCTTTGTCGGTTTTGTTGAGGGACCGGCAGACCCAGACCTTGACACCGATACGGCCATATGGGGTATGGGCATCGATGTGGGCATAATCGATATCCGCGCGGAGGGTATGAAGTGGGACAACGCCCTCTTTGTAACCTTCATCACGGGCAATTTCGGCACCGCCGAGGCGGCCAGAGCAGAGGGTTCTGCATCCTTTGGCGCCGGCTTTGCGCATTCTCTGGATGGCTTTCTTCATCGTGGAGCGGAAGGCAGCACGATTCTCAAGCTCAGAGGCGATCCATTTGGCAACGAGGGTGGCATCGAGGTCAGGATTCTTGACTTCGACGATATCCAATTTAACGGTGTTGGATTGGCAGAGGACTTTGCCGAGCTCCTTGCGGAGGCGCTTGGCGTTCTCGCCATCCTGGCCGAGGACTTCACCGACGCGAGCAACATAGACGGAGACGCGGGCTTCGAGGCCTTTGTCGTTTTTGATGCGGCTGATCTCGATGCGAGAGAGCATCGCATGGCTTAATTCTTTCTCAAGATATTTGCGGATCTTGAGGTCTTCTTGGAGGTAAGCACCATAAGTTTTCTTGTCAGCATACCACTTGGAATTCCAATCGCGGTTGATGCCAATTCTCATGCCTACAGCATTGACTTTCTGTCCCATGGTCCTTATTTCCTTTCTTTGACGACAACGCGGATGTTGGCGTTGCGTTTGATGATTGGCGAGGCAGAGCCTTTCGCCCTTGGAATGTATCTCTTGATCTTAAGTCCGTCGGAGACCTGGATCTCAGCGACGTATAAGGCGTCTTTGTTCATTCCGAAGTTATTGGCAGCGTTGGCGGCAGCGGAGCGGATGATCTTCTCCACTGGTCCACGGCCGATGCGGTTGCATCCTGCGAGGATGCCAAGGGCTTCCTTGACATCTTTGCCACGGACAAGGTCGGCAACTAAGCGAACCTTGCGTGGGGTGATGCGGACATCGCGGGAGAAGGCGGTCGCTTCGGTGACTGCTGGTTTGGCAGGGACCTCAGGAGCCGCTGGCTTCTTGGCCTTTGCTGGCTTTGTGGTCTTTGGGGTTTTTGGAGCCTTTGCTGGTTTCTTTGTTTTTTCAGCCATTGTAGGTGCCTCCATTATTTCTTGCCGCCGCGATCATCGGCATTGTTGCCGTGATGGCCGGGGAAGTTACGGGTCGGGGCGAATTCCCCGAGCTTATGGCCGACCATGTCTTCAGTGACATAGACAGCGATGTGTTCCTTGCCGTTATAGACGGCGAAGGTGTGTTCGACGAATGCAGGATAAATAGTCGAACGGCGAGACCAGGTTTTGATGATCTCTTTTTTGCCGGACTGCTGGAGGGCTTCCACCTTCTTGAGGAGGTAAGCATCCACGAACGGTCCTTTTTTAGATGAACGAGCCATTGTTCGATATTCTCCTTTCCATTACTTCGCTTTGCGTCTGACGATGAGACGGGAAGAGTTCTTTTTAAGACGACGGGTCTTGACGCCCTGAGTGCGCTTGCCCCATGGGCTGCGTGGAGCGTCTCTACCAACTGGGCATTTGCCCTCACCACCGCCGTGAGGGTGGTCACATGGGTTCATCGCGCTACCACGGACGGTAGGACGAACGCCATTCCAACGGGTTTTACCGGCTTTGCCGAGGTTGATGAGGTTCCAATCCTCGTTGCCGACGATACCGATGGTTGCACGGCACTTCTTGAGAAGCTTACGGACTTCGCCAGAAGCCAAACGGACGATGACATAGTTGCCTTCGTTACCAAGGACCTGAGCGGAGGTACCAGCGGCACGGCACATCTGGGCGCCTTTGCCTGGCTGGAGCTCGAGGTTATGGACGAACGTACCATCTGGGATGTTCTGGAGTTCGCAGCAGTTGCCAACTTTGATGTCGGTTGCTTCGCCAGAGACGATGACGTCTCCGACTTTGAGGCCCTGAGGCTCAATGATGTAAGCTTTGACGCCATCGGCGTAGCAGATCAGAGCAATGTGGGCGTTGCGGTTTGGATCGTATTCGATGGCTTTCACAGTCGCTGGGATGTTGTCTTTGCGACGGCGGAAGTCGATGATACGATAGCGGCGCTTGTTACCACCACCGATGTGGCGGCAAGTGATCTTACCCTGATTATTGCGGCCGCCCGTCTTTTTGATGGGGGCGAGGAGCTTTTTCTCAGGAGAAGTCTTTGTGATGTCCTCGAAGGTCGACTGCGTCATCGCGCGGCGAGACTTCGTATATGGACGATAAGTTTTGATTGCCATATTCTTTTCTCCTATATTGGATGCTTTATCTATATATCCTTATTTATATATAGAACGGTGATTCCTTACTCTTTGAAGAGATCGATGGCTTGTCCGTCGGCAATCGTGATGACTGCTTTCTTGTAACCGCCGATGGTGCCTTTGTAGCGGCCGCCACGGGTGGTCTGCTTTTCGATCTGGTTGATGACTTTCACATCGACAACCTTGACCTGGAACAAGCGCTGGAATGCTTCCTTGATCTCGATCTTATTGGCCTTGGCAAGGACCTTGACGGTGACCTTGTTGGCGTTCTGGATGAGGGCCATCGACTTCTCAGTGATATGAGGAGCGATGATGACATCGAAGTCATGTTCGGTGGGTTTGGCGAACTTGACGGTCGGGGTCTCTTCCTCAGCAGCTTTCTTTTTGCGGGCCGGTTTCTTCTTTGGGGTTTCCTCAGTAACCGGGGCTTCTGCCTCAGGCTGGGCCTTCTTAGCAGGTTTCTTCTTTGGCTTTGGGGCTGGTTCGCTTTCCGCGACTTCGCCTTCAACCTTGATTTCTTCTTCGGCCATATTACTTCAATGCCTCCTCGATTTTCTTGATATCCTCTTTGGTGATCACGATGCGATCGAAGTGAAGCACATCGTAGACGGCGACATTCTCAACTTCGACAAGGCCGACGTTGGCAACGTTGCGGGCGGAGAGGACGAGGTTCTCGTTTTCGCCGTTAGCGACGACAAGGATCTTTCCTTCACCGGCAAGAGCCTTAATGGTCTTGGCGAATTCGTTGGTGGATGCCTTCTCAAGGGAGAGGGAATCTACGACGATGATGGAAGAGGATGCAACCTTCTCAGACAAGACACCCTTTAAGGCAAGCTTATGGGCTTTCTTGTTCTGGGAGAGTTTGTAATTTTGGGTGCCATCTGGTCCGAAGACGGTTCCGCCGCCGACCCAGATTGGGGATTTGCAGTCACCAGAGCGGGCGCGTCCGGTGCCTTTCTGTCTCCATGGTTTCTTGTTGGTGCCATGGATTTCATGACGCTTTTTCGTTTTCGCGGTGGCCTGACGGCAGTTGGCGAGGTAAACGGTAACAGCATCGTGGATAACTTGTGGATTGACGTCCTTGACTCCGAAGACGGAGGCGAGGAGATCGACTTTGCCGGCGTCTTCACCTTTGAGGGTGACGACCTTGAGGCTGACTTTCTTTTCCGCCATCGTTATTCTCCTTTCGTTTCCTCAGCGGTGAGGTCAACGAGTGGTTTAACCTCTGGCTTACGGAATTGCACTTTGATTGGGCTGCGGAGGATGACGAGCGCTTTCTTTGGTCCTGGGACGCCGCCTTTGACAAGGATGTAGCCCTTCTCAACGTTGGATTCAACGATGGTGACGTTTTGGACGGTGACTTGCTCAGGTCCCCAGTGTCCAGGCATCTTCTTGCCAGGAATGACGCGGTTGTTGTCGCGGCCATTGTTGGCAAGGGAACCGATCTGACGGTGGTAGCCAGATCCATGACCCTTAGGTCCGATGTGGTGATGATATTTCTTGATGACGCCGCTGTAGCCATGGCCTTTGTTGTGGCCGATGACATCGATGACTTCACCAGTCGCGAAGAGGTCGCAAGTTAAGGTCTCGCCGACGTTCTTTCCATAGATCTCGTCGCCTTTGAGTTCGAAGATGTGAGCTTTTGGGGCAACGCCTGCTTTGGAGAAGAGGCCTCTTTCTGGTTTGGTTAAGCGCTTCTCGGCAATGTCTTCATAGCCGACGACCAACGCTTCATATCCGTTTTTCTCGATGGTCCTTTTGTCAAGAATGACGTTGGGAAGGACCTCGATGACGGTGACAGGATACATAGTGCCGTCTGGGGCAAAGACTTCCGTCATGCCCATCTTTCTTCCAATAATGGATTTCATGATGTGTCCTCCTTTTAATTACATCTTGACGTCGATGAACACACCGCGTGGTAAGTCGAGCCTTGTTAAGGTATCAAGGGTCTCCTTGGTGAACTTGGTGATGTAGATCAACCTTTTGTGGGTACGGATCTCGAACTGCTCACGGGCATCCTTATACTTGAAGGTAGCACGTAAGATCGTGTAGATCTGCTTTTCGGTAGGAAGGGGAATTGGGCCCTTCACACCAGCTCCGGTTTTGTTAGCGACATCCAGGATCTTCGCGACGGCTTCGTCGAGAATCACGTGGTCATAGGCTAACAAGCGAACACGGATCGCTTTTTCTTTTGCCATGAATGTTCCTCCTAAATTGTTTTCAGGCTCTGACACTTTGCTCTAAGCGAATTACCCGACCACCCTTCCATGACAACGCCTGATGGTGTGTCGGCAACCTCTCTTTTCATCGCAAGCGCCAGCGTTTTAGAGAATACGCGCGTAGGCATATGTAGTCAACAACTTTTTTTCGCTTTATTATATAAGCCTCGATAAATTCGAAGATTTTTTTGCATCTGTACCAAATAAAAAGATCGGCACTACCACCGACCTTAAGTTACCCTTCATTGTGCATTGTGCACAAAAATTGATTCTAAAACCCTTTATTTTTTGGGTGAGAAGCATCGTAGGCAAGACGGCTTTCCAGACTATATTCGCAACCACAGTATGTTTGGTTATAAAGCCCAAACTCCTCACGGATTGCCTTGCCTTTGAGGATGCCATTTTGTTTTTTGAAATCGCTATAGAAGTATTTGGTTTTAGGATGCTTGGCTTCGAGCTTCTTGCCAATCTCATTCATCACAGCACTGCTTTTTTGACGGGATATCGTCATCACCGTGGTGAAATACTCAAAGCCATGCGCTTCGGCATAGGCATAGGATTCCTCCATGCGCTTTTCATAGCAAAGCAAGCACCTTGCCCCGCGTTCTGGCTCATCTTTAAGGGGCCTAAGGTCTTCCATGTAGGCTTCGTGGTCATAAGGCGGTATGACCAAAGCGACTTCAAAACCATAGGTCTCTTTGAATTTTTTTAAAGCGAGCACCAGCTCATCGCGCCTGCGCTCGTATTCCTGCGTGGGATAGATATTGGAATTGGCATAATAGATCGTCACATCAAAATGCGGGCATAAAAAGGTCAGCGGGTAGCAGGAGCAAGGCCCACAGCAAGCATGCAAGAGCAATTTGGGCTTACGTTCCCCAAAGCGCTCGATTTCCTGCAACGCAAGATCGTTGTAATTGATCTTGATGTTATCCATTAGGACTCCTTTGGATAATCGTAATGGCCATAGATAAACATCGCATCCCCAAAGGAGAAGAAACGATAACCGTGGTCGATGGCCTCTTGATAGCAATGCAAGGTCCACTCCCTGCCCATGAAGGCCGATACCAACATGACTAAGGTGCTCTTAGGCAAATGGAAGTTGGTGATCAATGCATCGACTGCCTGATAAGCATATCCAGGCTCAATGAATATCGAGGTTGCTTCCGTTGTTTCCTTGAAGCATCCATATTTCACATAGCAAGATTCCAAGGTGCGGACGCTGGTGGTGCCAATCGCGATGATGCGCCTGCCTTCTGCTTTAGCAAGGTTTAGCCTCTCCGCGGCATGTGCATCGATATGATAGGTCTCAGAATGCATGACATGGTCTTTCGTATCCTGAACCTTCACCGGCCTAAATGTTCCTAAGCCGATATGCAGCGTGACGTCAATGACCTCAATGCCTTTTTGCTTGAGTTCTTCAAATAATTCTGGGGTGAAATGAAAACCTGCGGTTGGAGCCGCTGCTGACCCCGGGATTTTCGCATAGACGGTTTGGTAATCTTCTTTGTCTTCGCACTGCTGCTTGATATAAGGCGGCAATGGCATTTGGCCAAGCTGATCGAGTATTTCTAGGAAGATGCCTTGATAGAGGAATTCCATCTCGCGGATGCCTTCATCTTTGACGCTCACGCATCTGCAGCGGAGCCTGCCATCACCAAAACGGCAGATAGAGCCGACGCGAACGGAATGGGCATTGCCAACAAGACATTCCCAAGTATCTTTCTTGCCCGAGATTTCATGCAACAGCAAAACCTCGACTTTGCCATGGGTATCTTCCTTCTCGCCGATGAGTCTAGCAGGAATGACACGGGTGTTGTTGCGAACCAAAACATCACCAGGTTTTAGGTAGTCTAAAATATCGTGGAACAAGCGATGTTCAATATTGTGATGCTCACGGTCGATCACCATGAGTTTGCACTCATCCCTTTGCTTCATCGGGAACTGCGCGATGCGATCTTCTGGGAGATTAAAATCAAACAAATTGATATCCATCAGAAACCCCTCTTGTCGCCGAAATCTTCGAGTGTTTTTCTCGAAAACTCTGCAAAACTGTCATTTTTTATCGCTTCACGAGCATCTTCACATAGTTTGATGAGGAAGCGGATATTATGGATTGACATCAATGTCTTACCGAAATCCTCGTGGATTTTATAGAGGTGATGAAGGTAGGCTTTCGTGTAGTGCCTGCAGCAATAGCAATCACATCCTTCTTCTAGCGGCGTGAAGTCTTCGGCATACATGGCTTTCTGAATATTGATGCGGCCATGACGGGTCAATAACGCGCCATGCCTAGCAAGGCGCGTTGGCAAGACACAGTCAAACATATCCACCCCGTTTTCAATGCCTTTGAGGATATAATCAATCGATCCAACGCCCATTAAATAACGTGGCTTATCTAGTGGTAGATAACGCACGGCATCCTCAATCATTTGATAGCAGACTTCCTTGGGTTCTCCAATGGAAGTGCCACCGATGGAATAGCCTGGGAAACTCATCGCAGCCAGCTCTTTCGCACAGTGCTCGCGAAGGTCGCGGTATGCCCCACCCTGCACGATGCCGAATAAAGCCTGGTCTTGTTTTTGATGGGCTTCTAAGCCGCGCTTTGCCCAGCGTAAAGTACGCTCGGTAGAACGGGCTACATATTCCTTGGATGCAGGGTATGGAATGCATTCATCAAAGCTCATGATGATGTCCGCACCTAGTGCTTCCTGAATCGCGATTGCAGACTCTGGAGAGAAGAATTCCTTACCGCCATCAAGTTCATTACGGAACTCTACGCCTTGCTCTGTAATCTTGCGACGCGAGGCTAAAGAGAAGACTTGGAAACCGCCGGAATCGGTTAAAATTGGGCCTGAATAATTCATAAAACTATGCAAACCCCCGCTCTTTTTGACAATTTCTTCACCTGGGCGGAGATGCAAATGGTAAGTATTGGCAAGAATAACACCTGATCCGCAGGATGCGACTTGCTCTGGTGAAAGACACTTCACTGTCCCGTTCGTGCCGACAGGCATAAACATTGGAACTTCAACGGTTCCATGTGGCGTATGCAAAAGACCATACCGAGCTCCGGTATGGGCATCGACGTGCAGTATCTCTAAATAAAAGTCAGGGTTATTCATGGGTCAGATATCAATAGAAATTCATCCACGCTTCAGGAAGAGGCGCACCCTCTTCGGAAGCACGAATCACCCCAGCGATCATCGGGGCGATGGAGATCACTTCCCAATATGGGTCAGGATGCTCAATGGAGTTAGTAATCGCAATTTCGGCGAGATTGCATTTCTTAAGGCGTTCCACTGCACCTGCACTTAATACCGCATGCGTGCCCGCAACGCGCACAGAACGCGCCCCTAGGGCCAAAATCGCTTCAGTGCAGGTAATAATCGTTCCACCTGTATCGATGATATCATCCACGATTAAAGCGTGTTTGTCTTTGACGTCGCCAATGACGTGCATGACTTCAGCAACATTTGGGGCTGGACGGCGCTTATCGATAATCGCGATCGAAGAATTTGGAAGCTCAGAAGCCATATCTCTAGCGCGGTGGATAGAGCCGTGGTCTGGGGAGACCACCACTACATCACGGGTAGAGATGCCACTACGTTCAAACGAAGCCCTAAAATGCTCGCCTAGAAGTGGGATTGGAGATAAATCATCTACAGGGCACCCGAAGAAGCCTTGCGTCTGAGGAGTGTGTAAATCCATGGTAATGACACGGTTCACACCGACGGTATTCAATAAATCAGCAATCAATCTAGCGGTAATCGGTTCACCAGGACGGGCAACACGGTCCTGACGGCAGAAGCCATAATATGGGATAACAAGATTGATTTCCTTTGCCTTCGCATTGCGAATGCCATCAATGAAAATCAAAAGCTCCATGATGCGCTCTGCCACAGGGGAAGCCGTGGATTGGATGATATAAACGACTTTGCCACGCACATTATCCGGGGAGCGAGCAAGAACCTCACCATCTGCGAAATGGGTCACTTCGGTTTTACCAAGTTGGATACCTAAAATATCCGCGACTTCTTGGGCAAGCTTAGGATTCGCAGTCAGCGAAAGCAAAACGATATCGCTTTTCATAATTACCAATAACGGACGACCATCAAAGCCATCGCTTTGTTGACTTCCGCCTCGCTTAACTTTGTTAATTTGGAGGTGTCGTAACCTTTGCGGTTCAATTCATTTAATGCTTCTTCGCCTAAGAACCAGGAACGAAGACCGCCTTTTTCTAGGCCATTGGTCTCGGTAAGAGGCTCCCATTTGGTTGGCAGATAGAACATCTGCGAGCCACGGAGCATGAAGTTCTGAGGATGCCAATCTAAGGCAACCTTGGAGAAGCGAGCAAAACGATATAATGCAAATAGCGCTTCGAAGTAACGCTCCTCAAAAGGACCTCTAGAAAGAACAGATAAGCAATCATCCTCAGGGAAGTAATCAAAAACAATGACATGGTTCACATCGTCATGGAAACAGATCTTTGCCATGTTGATGCCAGCATGTTTGAGTTGCTTATAATCCGCCATCGCCTTCTCGAAACCGGTGTTATAGGTTCTAAGACAATAGTTGCGGCCAGACCAAGTGCAATCGTAAGTGCAATGATCCTCATGGACCGCACGTACCTTCGTCAACACGAATTTTTTGTTTTTGATTTGAATGAATTCTTCCATAGGTGCGGTTATTATATCAAAAATGGACTTTCTTTGAAAGTCTAAGCCCATATAAGATCGGCAAGCCTGACATCAAATCACTTATTTATACGTAAAATTCATGCAAAATAAGTGCGATTTGCAGGATTATTGCGATATTAAGAATAATAATGCTAGCAAAAGAAAAGCCACTAGAATAACATAGTTGCATGCGCACTCTGATTCTACTATCCGCAATACCTGGATCGGGTAAATCCACCTGGTCTAGAACCTATCAAAACGATCATCCAAACACTTTCATTATTGCCTCCGACGAAATCCGTACCGAGATCGGCGGAAACCCTCAAAACTTCGATCACGAAGAGGAGGTTTGGGCAACGTTCCTTAATAGGATTAACGCTTATGCGGATATGTATGAAGACTGCACCGTCATTGCTGACTCTACCAACTTATTAAACGAATACAGGCTCTTCTATCAAAAAGCGACGCCCAAATTCGATAAGCATATCCTCGTCGTATTCCAAATCCCTTACGAGATCTGCGCGATGCAAAACAAGATGCGTGAGCGCTCAAGGATCGTTCCAGACTACGCGATGGAACGCATGCACGAAACCTTCGAGCAGCCTTCCCAAGAGGTTATGGGCGTCTATGATGAGGTCCTATTTATTGGGAAGTCCTATCGCTCCAAAGAAGCAGAAAACCTTTAAATCAATAAATGAAAAAGCCGAGCAAATGCCCGGCTATTTTTCATGCGTTCTGCGAATTAGCGTTCAACAGCTTTTGCCTTTGGTGGGCAAACGGTGAGATAAACGAGTAAGCAAGAGAGTAAGAACATGATGCCGCCAACAATCCAGGAAGCAATCGCGAACTCTTCGTTGTAGGACCAGTTCATCATGACGCCTTTGGCCATAAGGCTGTATGGGTTGTCTTTGTAGACATAGGCGAAGATGCCAGCCATAACAATGGCAAGGGCATCAATAGCAAGGGAACACTCGAAGAGCACACCATTGAGTTTGCGATAGGCACCGGCCTTTTCAGCGCGCTTATAACCAAGTAAGGCGATGCAAGCGACGACAGCAGCAAGGAATGGAACCAAGGCATAAAGTCCGAACTTGGTAGCCATGACATCAGCGTGGGCATAATTGTTGATCTTGCCAACGTTCGCGCAGAAGATGACACAGAATTCAACAGCGATGGCAAGGTTAACGGCGATGGCAGCCTCAGAGAGGGTCATCATAACACGGTTCGTGCCTTCACCTTCGCCAAACATCTTGACGAGTGGAATGCTGGAAGCGATGAGTGCGACGAGCATCAAGATCACATAGATGACAATCGCGAAGCCAAGATCATCGAATCCGATGTTGGAGGTGAGCAAACGATAGAGCCAGACAGCGTTAAGAAGGAAGAAGACCGCGACGATGTAGCCAAGGGCGATATAGCAGCCAAAGGCTTGACGGACGATCTCGTCATCTTTCTTGACGAGGGACATAATGGATTTGACAAAGCCAAGAAGGGAGATGCCGAATCCCGCTAAGCCAAGTGCGCCGAGCAAGGAGACAAGGGCGAGAGACATATCGGGGGCTTTGAATCCGATCGCGAAGTCACCGAACCAGAGATGTGGCGCAATGACGAAGCCAAAGTAAATGCCAAGAATACCAGTTCCAGTGCCAAGGAGGGCAAATAGAACTACGTTCATGAGGCGGAGGGTGGATGAATACTTCATAATAAACCTCTTTTCCAACGCATATCGCGCTATCAAAAACAATGGCGCGAAAATGCAACGGGGATATTAAAGTCTATCTTTAAGAGATAGTCAACGAAACTTTTATAAGTTTTGCCACAAATGATCCACTGCTTCAGAGCTTGAAGCCAACATAATATTGAGGTTTAGGCTAAGATTTTGGCTACCGGGAATCGCTAAAATACCCTTCTTGTTGGTCTCATAATCATGGGTCTCAATTACCTCATGACTGCCCCTACCCTCGAGGAATCCATAAACCAGTCCATTGGGGGAACTTAGCAAAGGGTATTTGTTCGATAAGAACTGCAAAGAGGACTGGAAAGCATCAGAAACATAATTAGGCAAAAACCTATGCAAATCCTCCATAAAAATACCGTTTTTGTAGCTTGGTTTGCATTGATTCAGTTTCCAAGGAGAGGTCTTTGTGATGAAGTCCGTGACGCTTTCAACCGGCGCCGAAGTCGGTTTATCGATGCGCATATTATTCTGGAAAAAGAATGGCACGCCATCATCCGCGGCAATGAATTTTGTCTCCTCTGGATTAAGGGTCATAGATAAGATAAAGATCGCCGTTGAAGCGTCCTTTGCATCAAGTGCAAGTCGCAATTCGTTTCTCGCCATCGCTCCGTTGGCATGCAATGCGCCAGAAAGATATGGACCGGAAAAATGCATGGACCGACCGGTCCTATTGAGGAAATGATCTTTAATAAAGAATGATGGCCATTCAGGGTGAGACTCCCTTAAGAAAGTATAATTGAATTCTCCAATAGGATATTCAATCGCTAGTCCAAGTTGATTTTTGGCCCTTTGCAAACGGATGCCTGCGTTCTTCAAACAAACAGAGGAAGCATGCTCGATCGCACCCATGGCGAATATGACATGGCTCGTCTTGATGCTTTCCTCTTTTTGGTCTTTGATGTAACTAACTTTATTGACCTTGCCAAGGAGGTATTTGATATCAACCCATTTGGCTCCATAGATGACCTCTCCGCCTAATCTACGGATGTCTTCAATCATATCTAGGGCCAAAGCAACGCAGGCCTCTGGGGACAAGAAAAGATAGTAATCCTTATTAGATGCCAAAACGCGATTGAGTTTAACAAGTCGGCGGAATAACTCTTCCGAATGAGGGGAACGATCGCGCATCAAAACCGCGCCATTACGGCCAAAAAATCCTGCAAAAGATGATGAATTATCTTGATTTTGCAGTGAAATTGCGATTTTTTGTGGTTCTTGAGCTTGTTCTATAACAATTGGATTAGCTCCAGCAACCGCTAATTTAAGTGCAGCATATAAACCACTTAAACCCGCGCCAATAATGACCGGAGTATCCTTACCTTTATATTCTCCCGCACGAATGGAATTCATGTCTGGGAGCAATCTACCAGTCGCATTTGGCACGTGCTCATTCGTATCAACCGAAATGTCATAGACCATGCGCATGGTCTGATTTGTGTACTCAAGTTTGCGACTAAGAATCTCAATCTGAAGTGAAGACGCGCCTAGCCCTAATTGTTTGGCAATCTCAAGACGGATGTTTACTAGGGTTTGACTTGGGTCACAAGAGAAACGTTCGACAAGATACTTCATATCGCTTCGCACACCTTTAACGCACCGATTAGGCACCAGGCAAGATTATTGCCACCACACAGCCCATCCATATCTAAGCACTCACCAATTAGGAAAATGCCTTGTTCTAGTTTGGATTGGAAATGGTCGTCAACCTGATGAAGTTGAATGCCACCGACTGTAACTTGCGATTCCTCGAATGGATAATGACCGCTAATATGGAAGGTTAAATCCTTCAAAATCCTTGCAATACTGCCACAATTATCATTGCCATAAAGGCGTTTAGCACCAAATATGATGTAATCTTGAAGTTGCTTTACCAACAATGGATATAAGTAATCTTCACCAGATAGATTGCGATTCTTCTCCAGCAAGAGCGTCAATTTTTCCTCGCTCATCGCTGGGAATAAATCAAGGTGAATCTCACATTTATCATTGAGATAGTGACGCACATAGACTGATTCTAAATTAAAGATGCAAATGCCAGATAATCCATCCTTTTTGAATAAGACTTCGCCGGACTCCTCAGCCACCTTTTTTCCATTAACAACAAGTGAGCAATTAGAAGCATGGCGGATGCCAGATAATGCCTTCACCGATTCTTTCGTTTGGATCGGAGCTAAGCCCGGATGAAGCGGCGAAATAGCATAACCATGATTCTTGAATGTTTGGACCAACGAACCATCACTACCAAGCTTCGATTGAGATAATCCTCCCGGTGCAAAAATCACAAAATCCATGCAAAAGTCGCTTTTTTCAGTTGGTAATACCCATAATTTGCCTTGTTTTTGGTAATCAAGAATCTTAGTGTCCAAGTGAAAAACCACGCCTTTGTTTTCTAAAGATTTCTCTAAAAAACGAACGTGGGTTGGCGCGTGGTATGAGGTTGGATAATATAGGTTGTTCACCTGTTCCAAAGACACTCCTAATGATTCAAGTTTGTCTTTTAAAACCTCTAATGAAATACCATGGCTAAGGCGATTGAATTCCTTAGGGTTTGAAAACGCATTGCAATCGAGTTTGCTAGGCAAGAGGTTACAATGGCCGTTACCCGTTGCCAAAAGCTTTTTCCCAATGATTTTATTTTGATCGAAAAGATGAATTTCATAGTCTGGATGGGCATAAGAAAGCAACAAGGCTGCATATAGCCCTGCTCCAGATGCTCCGACAATCCCGACTTTCATACGACATAGTGTAGTGTCCCCTTGGCCTTTTTGAAATAGAAATCGATCGCGTCGATGCATTAATGTGGCCCTACCAAGGATAGTTCATCCTTGCCAACCCATGAAATACCTTCTAGAATGACAACCAATGGAACAAAAATCATTCCTCTACGAAGATGCCGTGTCCTCTGTCCGAGAGATTATTACGGTATTTGATCGTCTTGGTATTTCACCTTGCTATGCTTACCAAACACTCAATCAATTGAGCACATTCTTCAACAGTCGATTTGAGAGTTTAAACCAAGAGCAAAAAGATTTCTTGGCGACTTATTGCAACAACGCATTGAATCAGCCATCCAAAGTTCCATTTAGGGCTGAATTAGAGCAAGCCAATTTCTTCATCCCGGATGATGCTTATATCCGTTTGTCCTCCGCCTTCTCTTGCATAGTTGATTACTTCTCTTCTATCTCCAGTGAATATAGTGAGAGGCAAGCTCGAGAACTCGTTCAAGGCGTTAAGGACGTGTTCCTGCTCAAGATGCAAAAAGAAAACAAGGGTTTGTCCCTTGTCTATCTTGCGCGTCGTTAATTCTTAACTGCCTGTTCTATTGCAGCGAACGTTTCCGCCGAGATTGCGTGCTCTATCTCACATCCGTCATGATCTGCAACTTCCTCTGATACCCCAAGGTTCATGAGGAATTTTTTTAATGTCTTATGACGATGAAGCATCGCTTGGGCAACGTCCCTGCCCTGCTTCGTCAATGTCATCGGTCCATAATCAACACGGGTGATATATCCGCGATCGATCAATTCATGACCCATTTGATGCACTGCTGGTTTGGAGATACCCAAAAGTTTGGCAACCCTGGTTGTCTCAAGTGGTTCATTTTTTTCTTCCAGCATCAGCAATGCTTCGAGAAAGTCTTCCATCGATTTCGTAGTGCCTTGTTTCATATTATCATTTTAAGACACATGTTCTTTTTTTCCAATTAAGAAAAATATTGTTTATTCGCACGCGTGAAATTAAGATTTACCATGTGAACACACTGATCTTGGTCTGCGGACCCGCCGCAATTGGCAAATCAACATTCTGCGCTAGGTATGCTGCTGAGCATTCTGGCGAATTTCATACCATCGCTGCTGATGAAGTCCGTAAGGAACTTTATGGCGGTTATGACAAATTCCCACCTCATGGCAACATGATGATCGTTTATGAGGAAATGGTCCGTCGCGCCAAAGAATTTATCAAAGGCAAAGATGGCGTCAGCGTCGTCTTAGATACCACGATGTTATATGACGAAAGAAGGCTCTTCTTTGTCCGTCACCTAAAGGAATTTGATAAAAAGATTTTGATCCTCCTGAAACTTCATGATTATTCCATCTGCCTTGTTCGTAACAAGTCTCGCAGCGAAGACAAGTGGGTACCAGAAGACATCATCTTGAATATGGCAAGTCACTACGAAGACCCATCGGAAGAATGCTTAAGAGCCTTCGATGAGTATCGTGAATGCTATGTTGATTAATTAAATGAACCATAAGAAAAATGGAGCAAAACGCTCCATTTTTTCATAAAATCTTTGCAAATCCCTAATAAAAACTATTTGGTCTTCTTGGTTTTGTGGACTTGAGTGGTCTTGATTGCGCCTTTGCGCTCGCCTTTGGAATTATGGAATAAAACCGTTCCTTTTTGGTTGTTCGCCATAATCTTGAGATATTCTTCCGCTTCCTTTTTGGTATCAAAAAGCTTGATAACCTTATCGCTGCCTTGAATATGAACGGCCCACTTATTATCCTTTTCGCGTTTGGCAACATGATAGACTTTTCTTGTTTCTGCCATAATATGACTCCTTTTATTAACCTTATTGTAACGCGTTGCTATTTTTATTCTAATAATTATTGCTTGTTCAATACATTTTTAATGTAGAAGGAAATCGCATCATAGGCCATACGACGATCGCTATTATGGGTGATCGTGCGGATAGCATCTTCAGGCGATAACCAATAAGCATCCTGGACTTCCTCTTCTTGGCATTTCACCTGATCAGAATCGGCCTCAGCCAAGAAAAATACAACCCTCTTTACCTTGCCTGGCTTAGGAGAATAAACGATCTCGCTGCGGAAGCCATCAATGAAGCGAACGGTTAATCCCGTCTCTTCTAGAATCTCTCTCCTAGCGGTATCTAACTCATCTTTATCGCAACTTTCAACATGGCCTTTTGGAACAGAATAATGACCTTTCTGCATATGCTGAACAAGGACTTTGCCTTGATAGAAAACAACCGCGCCGCAGGATTTTTCTTGCTTGCTGAGTAAGTTTTCTAATGCCGCGATTTCATCTTCATCTAATCCAATAACCTCGCAATACTGGGCTGGATTGCCATAACGTTCCTCAAAAGCAGCATAGAAATCATAGAGGTATTCGATATTCGGCGTTAAGCAATGATCTGGAACCTCAGGGCGATTCTTGCGGGTTTCATGGGTCATCTCTCTTAAGCATGGGAAAGAGAGCATATAATCGGCATTGATATCATCTTTATGGACCCCGGCAAGCATCAAAAGCAAAGCAACAAAAACACCGGTGCGGTCCTTGCCAGCATTGCAATGGATAACCATTGGTTTCTCGCAGTTAATGATTGCTTGAAGGATTGCTCTAGCGGAGGCTGGATCTTCCAGCATCTCCATATAGCTATCGATGCCATCTTGATAGTCCTGTGGGATCCGTCCGTTGCCATGAACATTTAATTCAATGACATGGAAACGTCCATCCTTTTTCATGGGGTCTGGGTGACTTAGTTTCACCTTTTCTTCGCGTAAGTCCAAAATGGTTTTGATGCCAAGCTTGGCAAGCTTATCCATATCCTCTTTGGAGGCGTTACAAAGCGTCGCTGATCGGTAAATCACACCGAAGCTCGTCTCGCCATAATTTGTTTCATATCCGCCTAAATCACGGAAGTTTTCAATATTTTGAAAATGCAGATGTCTCATGGCGATAATTGTATGCTCCTTGGTCTATATTGTCGAAACAAAAAGACCAGCAATCGCTGGTCCAAATGTGAATATCTTATTCCTGAGGCTCGTTTTGCTTTTTAAGCTCAGCGAGGATAGCAGTAAGCAATTCTTCTTGGGTTGGCTTAGGTGCTTCTGGCTCTGGCTCAACGGGGCGTTCTTCTGGATGCTTCTTGTAATAAGCTTCACGTGCTTTGGCTTCAAGATCTGCTTTCTTCTTGGCTGCGGCTGCGAAGAGCTTAACGCAAACAAACAGCACAACACCCACGATGAAGAAGGAGAGAATCGCGTTGATCAAGGCACCGAAATCCAAAATCGGTAAAGAATTGAAGAAATACCTTCCGCCATAAGCTTTATACAAACCGCGGACACCGGCGTCTAGTTCGGACCAGGCCTTTGCACTGATTTCAAGGTTCTCAACAGCAATGCCTGCCGCTTCGGCTCTAGCAATCGCGACTTTGGTGCGAATAGCAACAACCAAGCCATCGACACCACCGGGGGTGGCTGCTGTGACAAGGTTCATCAAGATGGAAGTAAATGCCGTGACGATCGCAGAGAAGGCGCCGCCGATAACGACACCAACAGCAAGCATGAATGCGTTGCCACGATTCAAGAATGCTTTGAAGTCATCAAACAAGGCTTTGCGGGAGGCCTTTCTTGCTTTGCGCTTTTCGATCTTCAACGCAGCTTTTTCTTCCTTGGTTAATTTCTTTTTGGGTTCTTTGACCTTAGGTTCTTTTTTGGCCATATCTAAATCTCCTTTTGGATGCAAAATAATTGTAGACACTTAAATCCTTTTTACAAAGACCCATTTCAAGTCAAGACAATCTTTAGACAAGCCATTTTATTAAACAGTGTAAAAAGACCGTCGATGATGAAAATTTTAAAAGCGCGATAACCATGCAAAACCTAGCTATTTCGTGCTAGAAACATACAAAAATGGCCTTATTTCGCCTCTAAAAACATGATTATCAATTATTATGGAGATAGACCCGTTTTGAGTATGGTTTTGCGATTTATCTTTTATATATAAAAGGATATAGAAAATAGTGATTTCCCAAACTATCGGCAAAAATGGGAAATCTTTTGTCACTGACATAAAAACCGGTGCATATAATGACCCAGAAAATCCATGTATTTTCCCTTTAAATATCCAAAAAGCATCGATAAAATCTGACTTTTTTCGATGGCGAGCAATGTGCTCACAATCATTTTTATACGTCATGAATACTAAAAGTATTTTCATTGCATTTTCTTGGGGTTTGACTATAGTAAGCCTCGCACACCTCAAAAGGGGTAACAGCAGCACATAGAGCCACAGGTGGTTATCAGTGTCATTTTATAACTCACCCTAGTTCTTCATCACCACATCATCGGAGGAAAGAAACATGTTACAAGTCATTAAAAGAGATGGGTCGTATGCGGCATTCGATCTGAAGAAAATCTCCAGCGCCATCGAGCGCGCATTTCATGCCGAGCATAAGAACACCGCTCCTGAGATCATTGAGTTGCTTTCCTTACGCGTGACGAGTGTCTTCAATGATAAGATCAAAAACGAAACCATCACCGTTGAAGAGATCCAAGACGCCGTTGAAATCGTTTTAATCCAAGCTGGCTATGTTGACGTTGCCAAATCCTACATGGATTACCGCAACAAAAGAGCCCAGCTCCGTCAGGTCAAGAACACCAACCTCGACTTCAAGAATGTCGTCGATAGCTACCTCCGTGTCGCCGACTGGCGTGTCAAAGAAAACTCCACCGTTACCTATTCCGTCGGTGGCTTGATCCTTTCCAACTCCGGTGCTGTCACCGCTAACTACTGGCTCTCTGAGATCTATGATAAGGAAATCGCCGATGCCCACCGCAACGCCGATATCCATATTCATGACCTCTCCATGCTCACCGGCTATTGCGCTGGCTGGAGCTTGAAGCAGCTCATCGTCGAAGGCTTAGGCGGCGTTCCTGGCAAGATCACCTCTGCTCCTGCCCGCCACTTAATGACCCTTTGCAACCAGATGGTCAACTTCTTAGGCATCATGCAGAATGAATGGGCCGGCGCTCAGGCATTCTCCTCCTTCGATACCTACCTTGCTCCATTCGTTAAGGCCGATAACCTTACTTATAAAGAAGTTAAGCAGTGCATCCAGTCCTTCATCTATGGTGTCAACACCCCAAGCCGTTGGGGCACACAGTCTCCATTCACCAACATCACCTTAGACTGGACCTGCCCAGATGATATGGCCAACCTTCCAGCTCTTGTCGGCGGCAAGGAAATGCCATTCACCTATGGCGATTGCAAAGAAGAAATGGCCATGGTCAACCGCGCCTTCATCGAGACCATGATCGAAGGCGACGCCAATGGACGTGGATTCCAATATCCAATCCCAACCTATTCCATCACCCGTGATTTTGACTGGTCCCCAACCGAGAACAACAAATTGCTCTTCACGATGACCGCCAAATACGGCACCCCATACTTCTCCAACTACATCAACTCCGATATGAAGCCAAGCGACGTCCGCTCCATGTGCTGCCGTCTCCGCTTAGACCTTCGTGAGTTAAGAAAGAAATCCGGTGGCTTCTTCGGTTCTGGCGAATCCACTGGTTCCATCGGTGTCGTTACCCTCAACATGCCACGCCTTGCTTATCTTTCTACCGATAAAGCAGACTTCTATGAGAGACTTGATCGCTTGATGGATATCGCCGCCCGTTCTCTCCGTGTGAAGAGGCAGACCGTCACCAAACTCTTGGAAGCTGGTTTATATCCATACACCAAGCATTACCTCGGCTCCTTCAACAACCACTTCTCCACCATCGGACTTGTCGGCATGAACGAGACCTGTCTCAATGCTCGCTGGATCCGCAAAGATCTCACCAACAAAGAAGCTCAGGAATTCACCGTTGAGGTCCTCAACCACATGAGAGAGCGCCTCTCTGACTATCAGGAACAATATGGCGACCTCTATAACCTTGAGGCCACACCAGCCGAATCCACCTCCTACCGTCTTGCTAAGCACGACAAGAAGCGCTACCCAGATATCATCACCGCTTCCAACGATGGTGAGACTCCATACTACACTAACAGTTCTCACCTCCCAGTTGGCTATACCGATGACATCTTCTCCGCTCTTGATATCGAAGATCAGTTCCAGACCCTTTATACCTCTGGCACCGTCTTCCATGCCTTCCTTGGCCAGAGACTTCCAAACTGGGAATCCTGCATGAAGCTTGTCCGCAAGATCGCTTATAACTACAAGCTCCCATATTACACCATGTCGCCAACTTACTCCGTCTGCGCCGATCATGGCTATATCACCGGCGAGCAGTATACCTGCCCACACTGTGGCAAAGAAACTGAGGTCTATTCCCGCATCACCGGCTACTATCGTCCAGTCAAGAACTGGAATGCTGGTAAGGTCCAGGAATTCAATATGCGTAAGACCTACGCCGTCACCCCAGAGCAGATTGAAAATGAAGAAGGCGGCCGCTGCGCCATGCCTGAATCACCAACTGTCCTCGCTCCACAGCTCACCGAGCTCTTGCTCTTCACCACCCCAACCTGCCCGAACTGCAAGATGGCTAAGACCTTCCTCGATCGCTCTGGCATCAAATACCAGATCGTCGATGTCTCGACCAACAAGGACCTTGCGAATTCCTATCAGATCAAGCAGGCCCCAACCCTCATCGTCCCAACTGGCGATAGCTATAAGGTCTATGAGAATGCTTCCTTGATCCGTGGCTATATCGCTGAGCAAAGCAAGAACAATAACTAATCAAAACCCCATCAAATCCTGGCTCCTTCGCTTGAGGGAGCCTTATTTATAAAGGAGCAACATTATGACTTATGACGCCGTCATCATCGGTGCCGGCCCTGCTGGCATGACCGCCGCCTTATATTTATTACGCGCTGGAAAAACCGCGCTGCTTATTGAGAAAGAATCCATCGGCGGGCAGATCTCTAAATCCCCGCGCTTAGAGAATTATCCTTCCATTGCCTCCATCTCTGGCATGGAATTCGCGAACAACCTCTATGAGCAGGTCATGGCGTTAGGCGCGGACTTAGAATTTGATGAAGTGACTTCTATTAAGAAAACCGAGGAAGGATTTGAACTCACCTGTGCCTATTCCACCCAGGTTGGCAAGAACGTCATCATCGCGACTGGCTGCCATCATAAAACCTTGGGCTTGCCACGGGAAGAGGAACTCGTTGGCAAAGGTATCTCCTACTGCGCGACCTGCGATGGCGATTTCTTCGCTGGCGAAGATGTCGTTGTCATCGGCGACGCGAATACCGCTCTCCAATATGCATTGCAATTATCTGCAAAATGCACCAAAGTCACGGTTGTGACCCTCTTCGATAAGTTCTTCGCCGATAAGATTCTTGTCGATCGTTTGCTTGAGAATCCAAAAATCGAAGTCCATATGGAATACTCCGCGATCGAATACGTTGGGGCAAACGAACTTGAAGGCGTGAAGTTCAAGCACACCAAAACCGGGGAAGAGAAATTCTTTCCTTGCAAAGGCTGCTTCATCGCCATTGGACAGCAACCATGCAACGAACCATTTGAGGAATTCGTTGAACTGGATAAAGGCTTCATCGTGGTTGACGAACGTATGGCGACAAAGACCCCAGGAATCTACGCCTGTGGCGATTGCAGAAAGAAAAACATGCGCCAAGTCGTCACCGCTACCAGTGATGCCGCCATAGCCGCAATGTCCGTCGTTAACGATCTAAATACCAAATAAAAAACTCAATATCCCCGCAAAACGGCGTTAATTCCGTATTTCCAAAGGATTTGTTGATATTTCTCGACCTGCTCGAGCGGAACCTCGTGCAGGCCTTTTTTTATGACACGTTCGCTTTCAATATATTGCTGAAGGAAGTAACGTTCTTCCTTGCCAATCCACTTCGCGATCTCAACAATATCATTCTCTTCGTGGAATTCTGCAACAAGCGTTGTTCTGAATTCATGAGGGAAGTGTTTCTTCTGAAGGTATTCCACCATCATCTCAATGCGTGGCAAATCTACATGCGTCCCGCAGGTCAAGGAATACTTCTCACGGCAGTTTTTGATATCCATGGCAACATAATCTATCAAATGCTCTTCGATTAGATTGATGACAATCTCAGGGTTATAACCATTCGTATCAAGCTTCACTAAGTAGCCTAGCGCTTTGATTTGCTTAATCTTGTCCTTTAAGTCCGGCATCAATGTTGGCTCGCCGCCAGAAATACAAACCGCATCCAAAACGGTTCTGCGCTTCTTGAGGTATTCCATGATATCAGACCATGGAATCGGAGCAGCGGTATCTGGATGTAAAACGAGATCGCCATTATGGCAAAATGGGCAACGGAAAGGACATCCTGCCATGAACAAAGTCGCAGTCAGGTTATCATCGAAGTCCACTAGAGACAATTTCTCAAAGCCACAGAAATCCATGTGCTAATCTTACCACCTTTATTGTTGTTCTTTCACTTTTTCCGCTTGATCTTTCGCGCGTTCAATAAGGCCAGATTTACGCAACGCCTTCATCAGTGGGATCGTCACTATAGCGATAATCGTCGCTTCTAGTAACCCCACACCGATACGGATAAAGAACTGCACCAATACCCAGGTATAGGTATAGCCGATAATAACGGCATCCAAATACATGACTAATGTATTGGCCAAAGTAACAGTTAATGCTGCCCCTAATATCGTGATAGAAGATGCGATCGGATGGTCTTCTAAATATTGCTTATGATGACGGTAGATATCCGCGACCACACCGACGACCACGCCGCGTAACATCGGTGGAATCATCCATAACGGCGTGGTAATCGTTAATCCATAACTGGACCTAAGTTGTGAGATAAACGCACCGATAAAAGCGATGAAAACCGCATCGACCGTGCCAAAGCACATCGCGGCAACGATGATTGCTAATCCAGCAAATGTAATCTGAACATTCGGTGCAATCGTGAAAGATGCAACCGACAAAACGCAATAGATCGCGGCAAGCATGCCGTCGATGCAGATGCGTCGAACACTAAATTTCCCCATGGGCAACTCTCCCTGGGAGGCGAGGCATTATTTCTGTTTGCCCTAGCGGCTGCGAGACGATACCGCGGATCACTCCTTCGCCTAAGGGCGACCTCCCATCCCTTAGTACTTAACGCATCGGCTCTACTCTAGGCAAAAATGAATGCCGGTTTCAAAACCGGCAATAGAATATCAGTTCCCTCCTTTTTAAGCAAGGTGATGACCAAATCACATTATACTTCGACCATCATAAAAACTAGAAATCCTTGCAAATTGGGCATATTTAGAAGAAAACCCAGCGTTTGCTGGGCATTATTTCTTCTTTTTCGTTTGTTTCTTCACTTGCTTCTTTACTTGCTTTTTAACATTCTTCACCACCTTTTTGGCGCGTTTCGGATTCACTTTATAAAGGATGATGATAAAGAGCAAGACAACAAGCACGCCGACGCCAACGCAGACAAGAGCAAAAACCATCGGGTCCATGCCAAGGATCTTTGGCTTGGGGTTTACGGTAATCTCATAAGTAATCTCTAACCCTGATGGAACGTGCTTGATCTTCACCTGCTGCGTTCCTTCTTGTTTCATGTCATAGCCGGAGAACTCGCAATTCGCGGTCACGTCTTTGTTAAGGCCATTCTCCGCTTTGCCAATGACTTTGCCACCGAAGGAGAATTCATCGCCGACTGTGAAGGATGCTTTCGGGTCTTTAACCTCAATGGATACCGGTTGAACGATATCAATCTCAAAGCTCGTTCTGACTTCGCCTCGATGCGTGATTTCAATGGTTCTCTTGCCCACACTATCGCAGATGAAAGATGGGAAGGAACAACGTTTGGTGATGTCATGCTCGATGCCATCGACGTCAATCGCTTTGACTTGCCCAAAGAAGGTAAAGGTTTCGCCAACGAAATAAGTCGTCACCGATGGTAAAACGTTATAGCTTGCGATCTCATAATTATCGGCTTCATAAAGTGGGTCGCTATTTGGATTGGCCACGCCAACTGGAGAAGCATTACGAGTCTTGATGGTCCTGCCATCATTATCTAGTTCAACTGTTCCCCAAATTGCATCAACCCAAGTTGGGAAGTCGATGAACGGATTACGGTTCTTACCATAATTACGGTAGACCAAATCGTTACGATATTTCTCATACTCGTCAACCGGGTCGAGTTGATGCCATGCAAGCAAGTCACGAAGAATACCGATAGAGACCGGGCGATCAGCTTTGCTCATGATCGTGGTTCTATCCACCGTATCTTCTAAGAAGAGATTGGGATTACCTCCATCGATCGTGTCATCGTCTCCTGCAAGGTTGTTATAACGAGCAACCATGTAGAAACAAGCACGAGCAATATCACCTTTATCCGAGTCTTGTGGCTCAAAGACTTCTTCATTGCCTAAGGTCTTTGCGAAGGTTAATGAAGTGCCACGATAATTGCCATTTACCACGGTTTTGCCGTTGATTTTGTAATTTTGACCCGCATTATCGCTGACTTTATTCATGTCGACAAAGCCATAGGAATAGTTGCTATGGCTTGAGGAATTAACATAGGAATCGCCAGGCAAAAGATGGTGTGGGTCACCTCTAGCGCCAGGATCAGTGGATTCTTTATTGCCGTTATCTGGGTCTTTGCCGAAGCCTCTCGATTTCGGCCAGATATGTTCTCTATCGATGCCGTTATTATCACCATGATGGTCCCATGCGCGGATACGTGACTCAACTTCTTCATGATTACGGTAGAGCAAATGAAGATATGGATTATCCCGCTTATTGGAATTATCCCCATAGGTATAGTTATGGATTTTGTTGGTCTCCGCATCATAGGTGCCATTTGTGATTTCCGAAGCAGGAGATAGTTCCCAATCGCGATCGGTGATCTCATACATCTTCCAGATCTGGCCGTTGCTAGAATCATAGGAGAAATACTGTTGTCCCTTCTTTAAGATCGGTTTCAGTGCTTTTAGCAAGTTTTCGCCAGAAAGCTCGCGCCCAGATAGATCGGCATAATAGGCGCGGACATCTTCATCAGAAACAGGATTCAGGTCGATTTCCTTGGTAAGCGTGGCCATCTTATAGCCCGAAGATGCTGCGCTTAAAGGAAGCGCATCAACATGTAAGACGTGGCTAACAGCAGGTACGGCTCCTGCAATTAATAATGGGATCAGTAATAATCTTTTTCTCATACGGCTATTTTCTAGCAAGATTGCTAATATAGCAATCAGAAAGAAAAAAAGAGGCTAGGTTTTTTTATAGCCTCAATTTCATCATCCTATTACCTTAATGAATCGTCATGCCGATTTTAAAGGCGTCAGCAACTTCGCCTTTAACAAGCATGTATTTATTGCTTGTCGCATCGAAAGCAATAAATTCCGCTTTATCGTAATCAATTTGATCATTCGTAAGGATCGTATCATCGACGGAAACGTTGATGATCTTGCCGATTAGGATGCCTTCTTCAAAAGATTCCACTTCACATTCTAAGACAAGTGGATATTCCTCGAAGATCGGGGCATCCACATGTTCTGCTTTAACAGCGTGTAGCCCTGCTTTAGCCACTTTATCGTGGACTTTCTTGCCGGATACCACGCCGACATAGTCGCTTGCAACGACCGTTTTCTTTGTCGCAAAAGCAATCGTGAATGCCTTCTTTAATCGAAGGTTATCCGTTGTTTTATGCTCGCTTAACGAAACAATAACCTTCTCATAATCATAGATGCCACCCCAAGCAGCATTCATCGCATTGGGGACGCCATTTTCATCATAGGTTCCAAGGATTAAAACCGGTAATGGAACCATCCATGTCTTCTTGCCGAAGTTCTTTCTCATAACTAAAACTCCTTGCCATAACAATACCAAGGAAATACACATTGTCAAACAATGTACGCTCTCAAAAATCGAATAATATGAATCTCTATATCAAAATAGACTATACTTGTCCTAGATAGAGAATTGGTATCCATCAAATCATATGAAAAGGGAACGCATACAAGAACTTATTAAATCGAATAGAGAGATTGAATTTGAATATCGTAATCATCGATATTCGATTACATATTTCAACGAAGAGTGTGAAAAACCCATCTCGTTCTGCGAATTCTATCGACAACCAATTAATGTAAGAAATCCTGACGAATTATTAAATATAACTATCGATTCCCGCACGCTTGAGGATATTTTAGCAGAGCTTCCCGATTCGGCTTTTGATATTTATTAACGTCGAGCCAATACTCATCTATTTCAGTGGCATTTTCACCGTTCTTATTTATAATAAGCCCCAGGAAAAATCACCATGAGCCACGCAGATATTATTTTTAAGCAAAACATGCTCGATATCCTAGAAAACGGATTCTGGGATACCGAATTAGAAGTCCGTCCTCATTGGGAGGATGGCACCCCCGCCCATACCGTCAAGAAGTTTGGTATCGTCAACTGCTATGACCTGCAGGAAGAGTTTCCAATCCTAACACTCCGCAAGACGGCTTTTAAGAGCTGCTTAGATGAGATTCTTTGGATTTGGCAAAAGAAATCCAATAACATCCATGATCTCCACTCCCACATTTGGGATTCCTGGGCCGATGAAAACGGCTCCATCGGCAAAGCCTATGGCTATCAGCTTGCTAAAAAAGCCATCTACAAAGAAGGCGAGTTTGATCAAGTGGACCGCGTCTTATTTGATTTGAAGCATAATCCACAGTCTAGACGCATCATGACCAATATCTATAACTTTGAAGATCTTCATGAGATGGGATTATATCCCTGTGCCTATTCCATGACCTTCAATGTCTCTGGCGATACCTTGAATGGCATCTTGAATCAGCGTTCTAACGATATGCTGACCGCGAACAACTGGAATGTCGTGCAATATGCCTTGTTGCTCCATATGTTTGCCCAGGTCTCTGGATTAAAGGCGGGCAAATTGCTTCATGTCATCGCGGATGCCCATATCTATGACCGTCATGTGGAACTCGTTAAGAAAGTCATCTCCAACGAACCAAAACCCGCTCCAAAACTTTGGATCAATCCAGAGATCAAGAATTTCTACGATTTCACCTTGGATGATTTCCGCTTAGAGGGCTATGAATTCACTCCATTACAGGAGAAGATTCCGGTTGCAATATGAACAAGCTCATTGAGATTTTAAACTGCGATGATCATTATGGCATCGGCAAGAAAAACGGCCTTCTTTTCTCGCAACCCAAAGACATGGCGTTTTTCCGTCAAACCACTTTGGGGCACACCGTTGCTTTAGGCGAGAATACCTTGTTATCTTTTTCAGGGAGCAAGCCACTTCCAAAGCGTAAACACATCGTCTTAAGCCAAGATAAAACCCATAACTATGAAGGTGTCATCAATGTCCACTGCATGGAAGATTTCTTAGCTACGATTAAGGATGAATTAGAGCTTGATGATGTCTATGTGATCGGCGGCGCTTCCATCTACCATCAATTGCTTCCTTACTGTGATAAAGTCTTGCTAACCAAGATAAAAGATAATGGAAATGCCGAGGTTTTTTTCGAAAATCTCGACGAATCCCCATTATTTTCGCTTGTAGAGGCAAGTGAAGAAATCGAAGATAACGGCAGAATGATCCAATTCTGCACCTATATCAATTTGCAAAAGAAACCTCTATAAAGAGAAACAATTACTGATCATTAGACGCTTCATCAAGCGTCTTTTTCTTACGTCCTTTAATAGAGAAAATGATCTCTAGAATAATCGCGGCAAGCAGGAAGAAAGAGCCAATCACAAGGTAGATCCAAAGCCAGTCCGAAGATGTTTTCGCAATCGCGTAAATGCCATCTAAAAGATAATAAAGCCAGATAAAACAAAACCCGGTATTCAAAGCCCACAACGTATTGAAGTTCACTTGATGACGCATCAATAAGAGGACTAGAAATAGGGTCATTACAATAGCCGGCGGAAGCGATAGTATCGATAAGTGATAATCCCTTATCCCATGGGAAAAGGTATAGTAGACGGTCGTGAACACCATTGAAAACAAGGTCACTCCGCCATAGATGAAAACATATTGGAGATTCTGATTCTTCTTAACGTTCCACGACATAAATCATGTCTCCTAAGATGCGCTTAGACATATACACAGTGCCATCATAATAGAAGGATGTTGAATCCCCACCATCAAGGTTATATGCAACATCGCAGCCAAGAGATAGGAAGGTATCCGCCATTTCGTACAATGAGAATGCAGAGCCCTTCCCTCCGCTGCGCGAACCTGCGACCTTTGAAGCGAAGAAATAGATGTGCTTTGGCCCGGCAAAAGCAATGCCGGTGCGTTGATTATTGCTTCTAGATTGGCCATCGATCTCTTCGTCTTCATCAACAACAATCTGGCCATTATTAATTAACGATGGACCGAAACTGAAGTTCTGCCAGCAACCATTATTCTTGTTAAAAACCGTGTCGGCGCTGACTTCAGATTCATAATAGGTTTCATAAGAACCGTCTTTATAAATCGCTAAATCATCAGAAGATGTCGATCTTAAGTTGCTACGATACTGGACTCCGTCGCGAATCACATATCCGCTCCTACCATTCCAGAACGGATAATCACCGGAGATCGCGGCCACAACGCGCCCTGAAGATAACGAATCATCAACCGAAGAAATCATCGAAGAGAATTCTTTGGTGATATTCGTGCCATAATGACCCGAACTATCCGTAGCAAGACATGACCTTAAATCAGAGATCCTCGCAAGATGGATATCCGCTAGATAATAGGTGACGTCACGATTATCAATGTTCTTAGTAAGCGTCTGGAAAGTGACCGTTGTTTGGCTAACAGTCTCGCTGGAAGATGCGCTGCTAGATGGCTCATTACTAGAGGATTCTAGTGAAGTTGATGAAGAGGAAATAGACTTCGTCTCCTTACTTGTTTCAGTGCTAAAAATAGTCGAGTTTTGCAAAGATTCTTCGTTTTTTGTGCTTAATTCAGAGGAAACACTGGAAGAAGGCTCCACGATATCAAAGTCAAAATCATAGTCGATGGTGCCAGCGACTTTACCCTCTTGCTTATCAATAACCGCGGTATCTAGGATGTTGAATGTCGTCAAGGAAACAACACTGAGGGAGATGATGATACCGGCGATCATCGGCGCCTTAGCCATGCGACTTACCCTTCCTTTTCTTACGGGCGAACACCCAACCAAGGTTGATGAAATAGTTCGCGATTGCGATAACCGTATCGATGATGAATTTGATAAAAGTTAATCCTAATGGGAGGAATTCAAATAGATAAGTCAGCACACTGGAGATCGCGATATTGATGACCCAAAGCAAGGCATACTTTAAGGCTTTTTTGCCTAACCCTCCGTAATTTTGGAACGCCACAAAATTCAAGAAGAAGAAATTGAATAATCCAGAAGCCACACGCGCAATCCAAGAGGAAGCAAACACTTGCGCTTCCGCAGAGAAAGCAAAAACATAAGTCGATAGCAAATAGAAAAGCAGTAAGTCGATGCCCCAACTACCAAGTGAAGCAATACCATAAAGAATCGGGGAACGATAGATGCGTAACGAATCACGAATTGGACGGAAATGAGACGTTGGATTCTTTGTTTCGTATAAAGTAGAGATTGGTACTAGTTTCACATCCGTTTCTCTAGATGCATCCATCAAGAAAGACATCTCATATTCATAACGGCTGCCTTTGGTTTGAAGTGCAAGCTCAAATAATGAGGAAGGGATTGCCCTAAGCCCGGTTTGGGTATCGCCGACTTTCTTTTTGGTCGCAAGCTTGAAATACCAGGCCGAAAAATGATTGCCAAAGCGGGAACGGAGTGGGATTTCCTTGGAAGAGAAATCACGCTGGCCAAGCACCAAAGATCCTTCGCTTTCTTCGGCGGCTTGCTTCACCTTGAGGATATCTTCATAAGTATGTTGACCATCGCCATCCGCGGTGATGATGTAATCTAAATTTGGATGTAACTCCAATAGCTTTGCATAACCCGTTTTTAGTGCAAATCCCTTGCCTTTGTTCTCAGGATAGCCAACAACATCAAATATGGTTTCTTGCTGAATGGATTCAAAGACAGGATCATATTCTGATTTCGATCCATCATTGACCACCAAAAAAGCATCAAAATCACCTTCCTTGAATGTCTTCAAGAAGGGGAGCACTTCCGCTCCTGGCTCATAGATTGGGATCAATAACGCAGCTTTCATGGTGGATGCGGGGCTATTGTACCCTATCTTAGTTAAAACATACTTTAAAATGCATCGATTTTTTTACGCAAAAGTCTTAGATTTTCATCATTTATCAAAATCAAATAAGTGATACAATGTGCAGGTTTTAAAGGAGTCCCCATTATGGAGATCACAAAAATCGTCATTACCGGCGGCCCATGCGCTGGTAAGACAACGGCAATGAGCTGGATCCAAAACGCCTTCACCCAGAAGGGCTATACCGTATTATTCATCGGTGAGACCGCGACTGAATTCATCCGCGGTGGCGTCGCTCCTTGGACCACCGGAACCAACGTGGATTATCAAAAATGCCAGATGAGGCTCCAAATTGAGAAAGAAAGATTGTTCGAACAAGCCGCCCGCACCATGAAGGCCGATAAGGTTTTATTGGTCTGCGACCGTGGTGCATTAGATAACCGCGCTTATATGACCGACGAGGAATTCGCGGAAGTCCTAGCCTATGTCAATAGCAACGAAATCGAATTGAGAGATAGCTATGATGCCGTCTTCCATTTGGTCTCCGCCGCCAAAGGCGCAGAAGCCTTCTATACGACCGCCAATAACACCGCCCGTACCGAGACCATCCAAGAAGCCCGCGATCTAGACGATAAGCTCATATCTGCCTGGACAGGCCACCCCCATCTTCGCATCATTGATAACGAGACCGATTTCTCAGAGAAGATGAGACGTCTGCTCATTGAGATCTCCGACGTCTTAGGCGAACGTGCGCCATATAAGACCAAGCGTAAATTCCTCATCGAGTATCCAGATGTCATGGCACTAGAAAACATGCCAAACTGTGAGCGAGTGGAAATCATCCAGACTTATTTGAAATCCGCAAGCGGCAAAGAGATCCGTATCCGTCAACGTGGCAAAGACGGCCATTACATCTACTTCCAAAAGATGGAACGTGACCCCTTCTCATCCGCCAAGGTCGAAATTGAAAGGCGTTTGGATAAGGACGAATACCTCAAGATGCTGATGGACGCCGATACCACGATGCGTCAAATCCGCAAAACCAGGTACTGCTTCGCTAGCGGCACCCAATATGTCGAAGTCGATGTCTTCCCTTTCTGGAAAGACAAAGCAGTACTCCTTGTTGGGGTCAATGACAAAGAAACGGAAATCCGTATCCCTGAAGGGATCAAAGTCATTGAGGAAATCACCGATAACCCCGATTACCGCAATATCGCAATTGCCGCAAGGTTATAACCCCAAAAGAGTCCTTCAGGGCTCTTTTCTTTACGCGTGCACGCAATATTTGCTTGTATATGATTGCTTCTTCCTCATACAATTAATCTATGATTAATGATTTACCTACAGCCATCATGTATTTATTGGTTGGCATTTCCGTTCTTTTAGTTGGCATGGGGCTCATGTCCAAAGGTTTGAAGAAGATCGCTGGCAAGGGCTTAAAAGCATTCTTCCGCAAAACCCAGAATAACCCTGTGGTTGGCATGGGGATGGGCGTAGCCATCACCGCCGTCATCCAATCTAGCGACGCAACAGCAGCCCTAGTCATCGGTTTCATCAATGCTGGCGTCATGACCTTGTTCCAAGGCTTAAGCATCATCTTGGGTGCTTATATCGGCACCACCGTCACCGGCGTCCTCGCCTCCTTCTCCTCCGTATCCTTCTCCGTATATCTATTAGGACTTGCCTTCTTAGGAACGGTCATGTCCTTCTTCTCTAAGCCACTCATCAAGAATATCGGCGAAATCCTCACCGGTTTTGGCTTGCTCTTCTTCGGCTTAGCGGTTATGAAGGCGGCCTTCCAATATGAGGATATCAATGGCTTCTGTATCTCTTTATTCACTGCGGTCAATAATCCGCTTGTTCTATATCTCATCGGTGTCGTCTTAGCGGCATTAGCCCAGTCCTCCTCGGCTGTTACCGGCATCGTCATCGCCATGGTCGGCGGCGGCGCGT
>Ga0256405_10002606_pt1 | contig 40477 bp, 39 predicted proteins | sample RumenRJG_02DNA_FD_189096 | JGI IMG/M metagenome (GOLD analysis project Ga0256405, IMG submission 189096) | Bovine rumen microbial communities from Lethbridge, Alberta, Canada - RJG_02 | ecosystem: Host-associated > Mammals > Digestive system > Stomach > Rumen | place: Canada: Alberta... | reverse complement strand
GATCCTTTAGGATCGGTTGAGGAAAACGTGCGGTTGGCGGACCGTTCGACGAGTCTTAAGACTCGGCAGGTAAGGGGCCCTTGTAGGGCCAAAGTAAAACTACCGGCTGAGCCGGTAGTTATTATTTGGCGGGGGCCCCGCCCAAAAAGCCTTGCCATTTGGAATGCCCGTGGGTTATAATAAACGTGGTATCGCCTCATGGAAGGAGACGATTGGATCTTTTATGAAAGGAGCAAAAGATGGATAACATATCAGGCGACGGTCGATCGTCGGTACACTTGTGTGAAAAATCAGTTTCCGGTCTTTTGCGCTCTGAAGGAGCTTGGAAGTAGCCAGCCCATGGCCTCCTGACCGGAATGGAAACGGAGGTAAACATGGATCAGGAAAAGATCATGGATGAATCCATGGAAAAGATCCTGGAATTCCTCGAACAAAAGAAATATTTCATGGCCCGCGACGAGATGCTCAAGTTCAACGAGGCGGATATCGCGGAGATGTTCGAGGAGCTTTTTGACAATGAGGACGAACTGGAAAAAGCAGTCGTTGTCTACAGACTTTTGCCGAAGGATGTTTCGGTAGAAGTATTCTCGTTGCTCCCCGTGGACGATCAGTTAAGGATCGTTGAGGGGATCAATCCAAAAGAACTTAACTATATCGTGCAGGAACTGGACTTCGACGATAAGATCGACATCCTGGAAGAGCTTCCTGCAAACATCGTAAACAGCATACTTGAAAACACTCCCAAAGAGGAGCGGCACCTGATAAATGCCTTCCTGAACTATCCGGAGGACAGCGCGGGGTCATTGATGACTCCTGAGTACATCAGTCTGGATAAGGACATGACCGCTAAGGAGGCCATGGCTCACATCAAGAAGGAGGGAATGGATGCTGAGACCATCTACACCTGTTATGTCAAGGACACGGGCAGGAAGCTTATCGGAATAGTTTCCCTGTCCACTCTGGTCATCGCGGACGACAACACCAAGGTCAGAGACCTGATGAGGTCGGAGTTCGTGTATCTTAACGTATACGATGACCAGGAAGAGGTCGCGGCGGCCTTCAAAAAATACGATTTCCTGGCCATGCCCGTGGTGGACAAAGAGGGCAGGCTGGTGGGCATCATCACCGTCGACGACATCCTGGACGTAATCGAGGAAGAGGACACCGAGGATATCGAGCGTATGGCAGGTATCGTGGACGTTTCCGACTCCTGGGACAGCGACTATCTGGATATCAGCGTCTGGGAACACGCCAAGAACAGGCTTCCATGGCTTTTGATCCTGATGGTGGCATACATCTTTACAGGAATGATCGTCAGCTCCTACGAGGCCAAGCTTTCACAGGTGATCAGCCTGGTTGCGTACATGCCCATGCTGATGGGAACCGGAGGCAATACAGGCTCCCAGGCATCCACCCTTATCATAAGAGGTCTGGCCACCGGAGAGGTGGAGTTGAGCGATGCCGCCAAGATCCTCTGGAAAGAAGCCAGGATCGGCATCGTGGTAGGTCTCATACTGAGCGCCTTCAATTTCTTAAGAGTAGTCTTCCTGGACGGGCAGAGCGTGATGATAGCCCTCACCATCTGCACCGCCATGATATTCATAGTTATAATCGCCAAATTACTGGGTTCAATGATCCCTCTTATCGTAAAGAAGATCGGACTTGACCCGGCATTGATAGCCAATCCATTTATCTCATCGATCTCGGATGCCGTAGCCCTTACTATATATTTTGCGATGGCATCTCTGTTTCTTGGTCTTTAAGGAGGAAACTAAGATGAAGAAAATAACGGATGAACTCATCATGAATCTCATCCCTGAAAGGCAGGCGGAATCCCACAAGGGGAACTTTGGGAGAGTGCTGGTGATCGCAGGATCACCAATGATGACAGGGGCCTGTATACTTTGCTCAAGGGCGGCCTTAAGAAGCGGAGCAGGACTGGTATACGCCATGGTCCCCAAGGAGATCATGCCCCAGATCCAGGTGGCAGTTCCCGAGGTGATCATCAAAAGCAGGGATGACACGGTGAAGGACTATTCCTACTATGACGCCATCGTTATGGGCCCCGGCCTCACCACTGATGATGCTGCAGCCCAGCTGGTGGACGATGTGCTTGAGAGGGCTGAGTGCCCGCTGGTGCTGGACGCAGATGCCCTGAACATCGTGGCTCTGAAGGGCTGGCAGGACAGGGTCAAGGACAGATGTTTAAGAGGCCTGGCAACGGTCATCACTCCTCACATGGGAGAGGCGGAGAGGCTTCTTAAGGACGATCAGGATTTCGATTTCCAGGGCGCAGAGAGGGAAGAGGTCTTAAACGAACTTTACGATCTGATCGGTGCCACAGTGGTTCTAAAAGGCAACAGGACGCTGGTGAGGCCCATGTTCGGCGGGTCATTGGATCCGGTATATGTGAACACCACAGGAAATCCGGGAATGGCCACTGCCGGATCGGGAGACGTGTTAAGCGGCATGATGGGAGGCCTTCTTGGACAAAACATCAAGAACGCAGCAATGGCATCCGTTTTTCTTCACGGACTGGCGGGGGATATCGCCTCCGAAACGAAGGGTCAGTATGGGCTTATAGCGGGAGACATAGTTGAGAGCATCCCCGAGGCCATCATGAATATATTGGAGGAAAAAAATGGACTACAGGACTTATGAAGACATCGCTCAAAGGATAAGGGTCGACGTCATCAAGGAAGTTTTCGGGGCGAATTCCGGTCATCCGGGCGGGTCCCTTTCTTCCGCTGATATCGTTACCGCCCTCTACTTCAAGGTTATGAATGTGGACCCTGAGGATCCCTTGAGACCGGACAGAGACAAGCTGATCTTTTCTAAGGGACATGCTGCCCCGGTGCAGTATGCGGCTCTGGCGGAAAGAGGATTCTTTCCCAAGGAAGAACTGGGTACCTTAAGAAAGCTGGGCACAAGGCTCCAGGGGCACCCAAAGATGGGAGCGCTCCCCGGTATAGAGATGTCTACAGGAAGTCTGGGACAGGGCTTCAGCGCAGCGGTCGGAATGGCTCTGGCAAATAAACTGGACGGCAATCCGGGAAGGATCTATGCGATCCTCGGAGACGGAGAGCTTCAGGAAGGCATCATCTGGGAGGCTGCCATGGCAGCCGGCCACTACGGCCTGGACGGACTCTGCGCCATCGTGGACTGGAACGGCCTTCAGATCGACGGCAAAAACGATGACGTCATGAAGGTGAGACCCATCGACGAGAAGTTCAGATCCTTCGGATTCAACGTTATCATGTGCGACGGACACAACTTTGAAAGCCTTTTCAAAGCCTTCGATGAAGCAAAGGAAGCAAAGGGCAGACCCTCTGTGATAATAGCTTCCACCCACAAGGGTCAGGGAGTATCATTCATGGCAGACAACCCCGGCTGGCACGGCAAGGCGCCGGATGAGGAACAGGCCAAGCAGGCTGTTAGAGAACTTGGAGGTGAGTGGTGATGTCAGATAAAAAAGCGACCAGAGAAGCCTACGCAGAAGCCTTAGTGGAACTGGGAAAGGAACGCAAGGACCTGGTGGTTCTGGATGCAGACCTGGCAAACTCCACCATGACGGGCAAGTTCAGAGACGCCTACCCTGATAGATTCTTCGACATGGGTATAGCGGAGCAGAACATGTACGGCGTAGCAGCAGGACTTGCGGCTTCAGGCAAGGTGGTGTGCGCATCATCCTTCGCCATGTTCGCTACGGGAAGAGCTTTCGAGATAATCAGAAATTCCATCGGATATACACATCTTAATGTGAAGGTGTGCGCCACCCACGCCGGTATCACCGTAGGTGAGGACGGAGCCACACACCAGACCTTCGAGGACATTGCCATCATGAGGACCATTCCCGGCATGACTGTTCTTAGCCCATCAGATGCTCCTTCTGCAAAGGCCTTGGTCAAGATGGCCGTAAATACCGACGGACCATTCTACGTGAGGCTTGGAAGAGCCAAGGTCCCGCAGTTCTACACCGACGAGACCGCAGCTGCCCTTCAGATCGGAAAGGGCAATGTGCTCCGGGAAGGCAAGGACTGCACAGTGATCGCCACGGGAATAATGGTAGCTGAAGCTTTGGCAGCAGCAGAGGAGCTTCAGGCAGAGGGGATCGATGTGAGAGTCATCGACATGCATACCATTAAGCCTCTGGACGAAGAGCTGGTAATGAAGGCCGCCAAGGAGACAGGCAGGATCCTCACTGCTGAGGAACATTCTGTGATTGGTGGTCTGGGCTCGGCAGTGGCGGAATTCACTTCAGTTAACTGTCCTGTAAAGATGTACATGGTAGGGCAACACGACACCTTCGGAGAATCGGGCAAGCCCGAAGAATTAAAAGCAAAATACGGCATGACAGCTTCCGACATTTACAAGGGAGTGCACGTGCTCATGAGGGGATAGGGGTATCCCCGGAGAGGATCTGAGATCATGAATTATCAGGAGGGTTTTTTATTGGACCGAATAACGGTCCGTGTTGGCGTGGCCGGGATCGGTCAGGGCTCAGCTGCCCACATGGTGGCACAGGCCCTGGACCATTTTTTGAACAAAAAAGGCAGGGTCAGAGTCTTCAGAAAAGAGAAGGACAGGTATGTGGTGACAGAGGAGCCACAGGATCCGGAAGACCAGGACGTGATGGTAGGGGTCATCGATCCGCTGCCTTCATCACTGGAAAAGAGCGCGGACAGGATACTGGAACTCAAGTCCTTAAATACGCAGGTGATCTGGCTTCTGAACAGGAAGAATGCCGGGGTTGACCTGTCCGGACTTTACAGATTCCTGGGCTTTCATCCCGATCACATACAGGAGGAAGTGCCCTATGAGACCATATGCAGGGCAGAGTATGGTATGTATGAACTCTGCGAAATGACGGTCCTTGAAGGCATAAAAGAACTGGCCGACCGCATAGAAAAAGACTACGGGCCACGATAAATTTGGTTGATATTTCATTTAGTGGTTTAAATTACTGACTATATGTTGTATAATATCAATATAGTATGGAGTAGTATGACTACAGGAGGATAAACGTGATCACTTTTGACCATGTGACCAAAATGTACAGTTCAAACGTGGGTTTGGACGATGTAACAGTCAAAATAGATAAGGGTGAGTTCGTATTCCTTGTTGGACCTTCCGGTGCCGGCAAGTCTACGTTCATCAAGCTGATGCTCAAGGATATCGATGTGGACAAGGGCGAGATCTACGTGGGCGACTACCATGTGAACAAGCTTTCCAACAGGCTGGTCCCTCAGTACAGGAGGAAGGTGGGAACAGTTTTCCAGGACTTCAAGCTTCTGCCCAGAAAGACAGTTTACGAGAATATCGCCTTCGCCATGGAGGTGCTTCACAAGCCTGCCAAGCAGATAAGGAAGCAGGTACCTCAGATATTGAGTCTGGTTGGCCTTTCAGACAAGGCGGACAAGTACCCGAATGAATTGGCCGGAGGAGAACAACAGAGAGTGGCCATCGCCAGAGCCATAGTCAACAACCCCCACGTGCTCATCGCAGACGAGCCTACGGGAAACCTTGACCCAGCCACTGCCTGGGGCATCATGGATCTTTTGAACCAGATCAACATGAGAGGGACCACGGTGCTGATGGTAACTCACGCAAAAGATATAGTTAACAATATGGACAAGAGGATCATAGCCATCGACAAGGGCAAGGTGATCCACGATTCCAAGCAGGTGTATGACGGCCCCATGGAAGAGGATGATATGGTGAAAGGGGGCGGTTACGAATGATGGGAAGTTTGTTCTATAACATTAAGCAGGCCTTCGTCCAGATATTCAGAAACCGCGGAATGAGCGCCGCTTCTATCTTTTCCATTCTGGCAATGCTTCTGATCCTGGGACTGGTGTTCATAATCATAGTGAACATCAACCTCTTCGGAGAGATAGCCAAGCAGGACTATGACCAGGTGGAGGTATTCATCGTAGAAGGGTCCAGCATGTCAGACGTGGATGAGGTGATGGACAAGCTAAAGAGAAGAGACGGAGTAGTCGACGTTCACTACAGAACTGAGGAAGAGGCTCTGGAGATCATGAAGGACCGCTGGGGCGAGAACGGCTACATGCTGGACTCTCTGGAGGAGAATCCCTTCCCGGCATCCATTGTCATAACCGTGGATTCTCTGGATAATGCTGCAGATATAGCAGGATACGCAGGCACGTTCCCCATAATCGAGGACGTTAAGTACTATCAGGAGACCGTTGAGAAACTCACAAAGATCACGGACTTCCTGCAGACCGCATGTCTGATCATCATGGCGTTTCTGGTGGTTATTTCTGTAATAGTCGTGTCCAATACCATCAAACTGACGGTAATGGCCAGGGCGGATGAGATATCAATAATGCGCTATGTAGGCGCCAACAACTGGTTCATAAGAGGGCCTTTCCTGGTGGAAGGCATAGTTATCGGGCTGATCTCAGCGATTCTTGCGTCACTGGCTGTCACCTTTGTCTACAAGGAGATCGTTGATATAATCGGCGATCAGGTATTCGCCATCGTTTCAAGCCCGCTTATCTCGGTAAGGTATATGGCTGTAAATCTGTCTATCATATTCCTTGCGCTGGGATGTTCTATCGGAGCATGGGGAAGCATCGTCTCCATGAGAAGATTTCTTAAAGCATGATTTCGGGGGATGAGAAAGGGGAAATTATCATGAAAAAGACGAGTATCAAGCGCCTGACAGTATTGATACTGGCATTCGTGATGGTCTTTACTTTCGCAGTAATGCCCAGAGGGTCACAGATCGCCTACGCTGATACCTACGATGAACAGATCGATCAGAAGGAAGGCGAACTTGATGATGTAAAGAACCAACAGGAGCAGCTGGAAGGCGAACTGGCTCAGGTCAAAAAAGACATTCAGGTCGCCCAGAACAAGGTGGACAGCATCAATGCTTCCATTTCAGCCACAGCCAAGGAGATAGAGGACACACAGAACGCCATTGTTCAGAAGGAAGCTGACATTGAGTCACAGCAGGAGAATCTGGACGCCAGACTTGTGGTCATGTACAAGAATGGTTCTGTAGGCTTCCTTGACGTTCTCATGGGTTCCAACTCCATTTCTGAGTTCGTTTCCAACGTGGAGATGATCCAGAAGGTGTACCAGAATGACATGGACGTCCTCGAGAGACTCCAGAAGGAGCAGGAGGAATTAAACGCCCTTAAGGTCACCCTCAATGAGAAGATCAATACTTTGAACGCTCAGAAGGAGGAGGCCAAGGTACTTCAGGCTGAACTTAACGAGAAGAAAAAGCTTCTGGAGAAGCAGGAAGATGAACTTAAGGCTCAGGCCGATGCTCTTATTGCTGAGATCAAGAAGCTGCAGGACGAAAAGAAAATATATGAGGGAGGCGCGTTTACGTGGCCTTGTCCCTCATCACATTACATCACGTACTCATTCGGATACAGATACCACCCGTTATACGGCACATGGAAGTTCCACACCGGAATCGACATTTCAGCCTCCACCGGAGCTGACATCATAGCTGCAGCTTCAGGCAAGGTCATCCTGGCCCAGTGGTATCAAGGATACGGCAACTGTGTCATGATCGACCATGGCAGCGGCATCGTGACCCTATACGGACATGCTTCAGCGCTATGCGTCTCTCAGGGACAGGAAGTCCAGAGGGGACAGCTGGTGGCAAGAGTCGGTTCCACCGGAGTATCCACAGGACCGCACCTGCACTTCGAGGTGCGTCTCAACGGCGAGTACGTGGATCCGTTGGGGTATTTCTAAAGGGTTTTATACAGTCAGAGTTGAGAGGGACCGCTTCTTGTGAAGAGGTCTCTTCGGACTGAATAGGGGAATTGATGATGAGAACGACGAGAATCAGAAAATCAATAGTCCTGATACTGGCATTTGTGATGGTGCTTACCGTTGCAGTAATGCCGGGAGGATCAGAGTCCGCCTACGCGGATTCCTATGATGACCAGATCAATCAGAAGGAAAGCGAGCTGGACGACATTCAACAGCAACAAGCACAGGCTGAAAGCGACCTGACTCTGATAAAGAAGGAGATAAATGCTGCCCAGTTAAAATTGGACAATATCAACTCATCCATTTCTGCTACTGCCAAGGAGATCGAGGATACTCAGATAGCAATCGAGCAGAAGGAGGCTGACATTGCTTCACAGCAGGAGAATCTGGACGCCAGACTTGTAGTCATGTACAAGAATGGGTCTGTAGGCTTCCTTGATGTTCTCATGGGTTCCAACTCCATTTCTGAGTTCGTTTCCAACGTAGAGATGATCCAGAAGGTTTACCAGAATGACATGGACGTCCTTGGGAGACTCCAGAAGGAGCAGGAGGAACTGAACGCGCTGGAGATAAGCCTCAACGAAAAGATCGAGTCTCTGAATGTCCAGAAGGAGGAAGCAAAGGTCGCACAGGCTGAACTCAATGAGAAAAAGAAAGAACTTGAGAAGAAAGCTGGTGACCTTGCAGCTCAGGAAGCAGCTTTGAAAGCAGAAATAAAGAAACTGCAGGATGAGCAGAGAAAATATGAAGGTGGCAAATTCACCTGGCCATGCCCTGGATACCATTATATCACTTATACATTTGGGTATAGATTTAACCCATATTCAGGTCTTTGGGCGATGCACAATGGAATAGATATATCCGCACCTAACGGAGCCGACATTGTCGCCGCGGCATCAGGCAAAGTTATCCTTTCCCAGTGGTATCAGGGATATGGCAACTGCGTAATCGTGGATCACGGAAGCGGCATCGTGACCCTTTACGGTCATGCCTCCGTTCTGTGCGTTTCTCAAGGACAGGAAGTATCCAGAGGACAAGTATTAGCCAAAGTCGGCACGACCGGTAATTCCACAGGGTACCATCTTCACTTCGAGGTACGTCTTAATGGACAGCCTGTGGATCCGTTGGGGTATTTCTAAAGTAAAATGGAACTTAACGAACTTACGTTAAAACTTTTAAATAAGCGGGGAATAACATCAGAGGAAGAGATCGAAGAATTCCTATCCCCGACACCAAAGAAAACTTACGATCCGTTCCTTCTTCCTGACATGGAGGAAGGCGCGGATCTTATATTGCGTGAGATAGCCTCAGGCACCCGCATTATGATCTACGGAGATTATGATGCTGACGGAATGACCTCCACAGCCTTGATGCTCACCGTTCTGGGTCATCTCATGAAGGGCAGAGAGAAGGATCTGGACTACTACATTCCTTCCCGCTTTGATGAGGGTTACGGCCTCAACATGGATGCCATAAAGGCCATCCACGAGAGAGGCTTCGGTCTCATCATAACCGTGGACTGCGGAGCTGTGTCCGAGGAGGAGGCCAGATACGCTGAAGAGCTTGGGATGAAGATATTGGTGACGGACCACCACAATATCACGGACAGAATGGCCAAGTGCCTTTTGATAGATCCCAAGAAGCCCGGAAGCAAATACCCCTTTGAGGGGCTCTGCGGCTGCGGAGTGGCTTTCAAACTGAGCCAGGCCCTGAGGATGAAGTCAGACCTTCCAAAATCAGTTCTAGCGGAGGTTCTGGACCTGGTGGCAGTAGGGACCATCGGAGATATGATGCCCCTTACAGACGAAAACAGGACCTTGGTCAAGTATGGGCTCAGGGCTCTGAATTCAGGTAAGCGCCCGGGACTGAGGGAGCTCATCAGAGTTTCGGGGCTGGAACTTGGAGAGATAAAGTCTGAGGACGCAGGCTTCATACTGGTGCCTCATCTGAATGCGGCCGGAAGGCTTGGAGACGCTTCCCTGGGCGTGAGGCTTCTCACTGCGAAGGAAGGAGATCCGGGCATCAGAGAGATGGCCCAGCAGCTGGATGTTTTGAACAATAAGCGCAAAACACTCCAGCAGGACACTTACACAAGGTGCGTAGAACTCATGGACCGGGAGGACTTCAAGCTCATCGAATGCCCCGAGGCCCACGAAGGAATAGCGGGTATCGTTGCAGGCAAGATCAAGGAGACCTATAACCGCCCCTGCATAATCTGCATGAAAACCCAGGAAGAGGGATACCTTAAGGGAACCGGACGCAGCATAGATGGACTCAGCATCTACGATATGCTTAAGAAATACGACAGCCTTTTCCTGAAGTTCGGCGGTCACGCCAAGGCTTGCGGATTCACCATATCTGAAGGGAATCTGCCGCTGCTGAAGGAAGGTATCCTGAGGGACATCCATGAGATCAAAGAGAATGACCCGGAGGTCTTTGAGAGGAAGTATCCCTGGGATCTGGAAGCCGGCGTGGATGACTGTTCCATGGAACTGGCTGACGAGCTGAGCCTGCTGGAGCCCTTCGGTCAGGACAACAAGAGGCCGGCGTTTCTGGTGAAGGGCGGCATCCTTACAGATGTGAGATACATGGGAGATGAGGAGCAGCACGTAAAGTTCACCTTAAGGGGCAGAGGGGGAGAATCCCTGACCTGTGTGCTGTTCAGAAGAGCCGGGGAATTCAGGAACATCCTGAGACCCGGAAGAAGGATCAGCGCCACAGGCACCCTGGAGATTCAGGTCTGGCAGGGCAAAAAAAGACTTCAGTTAATAGCTGAAAACATCATTGACGAAAACTATTATTAAGTTATATAATACTTTTAGATTTTAATGCGTAAAAGTGAAAAGGAGGTTCTAATGGCATACGAATCCAAGTTCAAGTCAGAGGATATAGACGAACTGTTCAAGGCGATCCTCGTATTGGAGGATGAAGAGGACTGCTATAGGTTTTTCGAGGATATCTGCACTGTGAACGAACTGTATTCCATAGCGCAGAGGCTCAAGGTAGCCAAGCTTTTGTACAAGAGAGAGACTTATGAGGAAATAGAGGCGGAGACTAATGCTTCCACCGCTACCATCTCGAGGATCAACAAGTGCTTAAGGTACGGCGCAGACGGATACAGAAGGATATTGGAGAGACTCGACGAAGAGGAAGAGGACTGATGGAATACAAGGTCTTCGTTTACGAGGGTGATACTTCAAAAGACGACCTTTCCCGCCGGCTTGCAGTGGACGCCGTGAAGGCATATTGCAGTGCGGCGGGTATCGCTTTTGATGAGGCCCGAAACCTTATGAGAGAGGGAGAAAAAGGCAAACCGTACATGGAAGGCCTGGATGTGGAATTCAATGTGAGCCACTCCGGGCTTCTTTGGATGTGCATGGTGGGCCCTGCTCCCTGCGGACTGGACCTTCAGGTCAACCGCGAGATCAATATCAAAAAATACAACAAGGTGATACAGAGGTATTTTACGCCCAACGAGCAGGATTTCTGCGAGAGATACGGCATCGAAGGGTTCTTCAGGATCTGGACCCACAGAGAGGCCTTCGGCAAGTTCACAGGTCGGGGCTTCTACGATAAGATGCCCGACTTTGTGGGAGATGACGGTCTGCTGAAGATTGAGGTGGAAATCCCGGGAACGGACAGGGTGGCCTACGTGAAGGATGAACCCATAGCCCCGGATATCTTCATGGCGTACTGTACAGAAGGAGAGGACGATCATGTCGTCTTCACAGAATAAGAAGCAAAAAAGATCCTGCATGGACGCGGCGCTTTCCAAGCTCAACTATTCCATGCGGACTGCAAGTGAACTGAGGAAATCACTGCTTGATCTGGACTACGAGCCGGACGAAGTGAATTCAGTCATAGAGGAACTTAAGGAATACAAGTACCTCGATGATGAGAGATACGCCATCGAGTTCTACAAGAAGTGCCGGAGGAAGAATTGGGCGCTGCCCAGAATCATCCAGGCTCTGGGAGAGAAAGGGATCTCAAGGGGCACCGCAAGTGCCATGCTGGAGGAATTTTTTGGATCCGATGAGTTTCAGGATACCGGACTTGAAGAGGACGAGAGGGCTTTGGCTCTGAAGGTGGGAATGGACTTGGCTGAGAAGCATTTGGCTTCCGGCAAGGAGATCAACGACAGTTTCCTCGGCAGGGTAGCGAGAAGACTCGGTTCTCTTGGCTATGATACCGGTACCTGCTGGTACGTGGTGGGCAAGATAAGAGACCTTAAGAGAGAGGAAGACCAGTGAAGATTTGTGTCTACGGATCGTCCAGCCCGTTGCTGGACAAGGTGTTTTATGATGAGGCCTTCAAACTCGGGCGAGAGATGGCCCAAAGAGGCCACAGCCTGATATTCGGAGGTGGTGAAAACGGCCTCATGGGAGCCTGCGTAAGGGGACTGGAGTCCGCCGGAGGGAAGTCACTTGGAGTGGCGCCCAGATTTTTTGATCGGCCGGGAATACTCCATAAGGGCTGCGATCAGTTCATCTTTACGGAGGATATGTCCGAGAGGAAGAACATCATGGAGCGCGAAGCAGACGCCTTCATCGCCGTTCCGGGAGGCCTTGGCACCTTCGAGGAGCTGCTTCAGGCCCTCACCCTCACTCAGCTTTCACAGATGGATAAACCCGTAGCCATCCTGAACACGGATGGCTACTACGACGCGCTAAGCGCCCTTATAGATCAGGCAATAGCAAGGAAATTTGCTGATGGATCCGTACGAGAGATCTTTGGAGTTTTCGGTGACACGGAGGAACTTCTGAACTACCTGGAAGGAAAACAGAAGGAGAGATAACATGCCGCCCGGAGGAAGGATGGGAGGTCCCGGAGGACACTTCCTTACAGAAGAAGAGAAGGCTGCTGCCCCAAAGATAACCAAGGCTCTTTTGAGCAGGGTGTTTTCGTACCTTAAACCTTATTGGAAGCAATTCATTCTGGTTCTGATATGCATTGCCATATCCTCTGTCTTCGGTCTTTTGCCGTCCATCTTTACAGGCAAGATCGTTGACGACGGACTCATCGGAAGGAATATGGAGCTTCTGATCACCTACATAATAGCTTCACTTCTGGTGACCCTGGGAGGCAACCTCATAGGGGTGGCTGAGAACTACATCAATACGTGGATCGCTCAGCACATCGCCTTCGATATGAGGAATCAGATGTTCAGGCATCTTCAGAAGATGTCCCAGAGGTTCTTCACAACCAACAATCAGGGCGATATCATAACCAGAATGACCAGCGACATCAGCGGCGTGGAATCGGTGATCACAGGTACCTTCAGAAGCATCCTGTCCAACAGCATCACTCTTATATTCGCTCTGGTGGCCATGTTCAGGATGAACTGGATCATGGCTCTTCTTGGGATCGCAGTGATACCGCTTTTTGTGATACCCACCAGGTGGGCAGGAAAGACCAGATGGACCATAACCCGGGAGGCTCAGGAGGCCAACGACCAGGTAAATGGTATTTTGAATGAAACTCTGTCAGTCAGCGGTCAGCTTCTGGTGAAGCTCTTCGGCAAGGAAGAAGAGGAGTACGGCAAGTACAAGGCCGTCAACGAGAAGATGATAAAGCTGAACATCAAGGAGAGGATGGCAGGCAGATGGTTCTTCGTGGTGCTGAACACCGTGACCAGCATCGGCCCCATGCTCCTCTACCTTATGGGAGGCATACTGATAATGAGGTATGACTCTGCCCTTACGGTAGGCGATATCACCGCTCTGGTGGCGCTCCTGGGCAAAACATACATGCCGGTGAACAGTCTTTTGAACATCCAGGTTGACTGGATGAGGGCAATGGCCATGTTCACCAGGGTCTTCGAATACTTCGACATGCCTGTGGAGATCAAGGATCCGGAGGATCCGGTCATACCAAAGGCCAATACCGGAGAGGTGGAGTTCAGGAACGTGGACTTCTCCTACGATGGGACCAAGCTCAATCTTAAAGATATCAATTTCAAGCTGGAAAGCGGCAAGAGCATCGCAATAGTGGGGCCCTCCGGTTCCGGCAAGAGCACCATAATAAATCTGATCCCCAGACTCTACGATGTAAAGGAAGGATCAGTGACCTTCGACGGGGTCGACGTGAGGGAACTGAGTCTTGGATTCCTCAGAAAAAACGTGGGAGTGGTTTCTCAGGAGACCTATCTCTTTAACGGCACCATAAGACAGAACCTGCAGTATGCGGATCCTGAGGCCACTGAAGAGGATATGATAGAGGCCCTCAAGAAGGCGAACATCTATGATTTCGTAAGCACTCAGGAAAAGGGACTGGATACGGAAGTCGGAAACAGAGGACTTAAGCTTTCGGGAGGAGAGAAACAGAGGATATCCATTGCGAGAGTCCTTCTTAAAGATCCTTCTCTTTTGATCTTCGACGAGGCTACGTCAGCTCTGGATTCAATCTCAGAGAAAAAGATCCAGGAGGCAATAGAGCCCATAATCAAGGAGAGGACCAGCATCCTCATAGCTCACAGGCTTTCTACCATACTGGCTGCAGATGAGATACTGGTGGTCAAGGATGGCGAGATCGTGGAGAGAGGGCAGCACTCTGATCTGGTAAGGCAGGGCGGCGTATATACTGAACTGTACACCACTCAGTTCCAGGCTGCAGGGGACACTGCCGAAAGGCTCAGGGAAAAGGTGGCCTCCAGCGGCTACACCGAGGGAGAGAGGACCTGGAAGGATCCGGACCACCCGGAACTCTACGAAGATTAAAAAAGACAGATCCGAAGATCTGCCTTAAATGCTGGTCGGGGCGACAGGATTTGAACCTGCGGCCTCTACGTCCCGAACGTAGCGCTCTACCAAGCTGAGCCACGCCCCGACGAACATAGGTATATTAACATAAAGGAATTACAATTTCAAGGACATTTTATGAAACTGATCTCATGGAACGTAAACGGCTTAAGAGCCGTCATGAACAAAAATTTCATGGAGGTTTTCCGGACTCTTGATGCAGATTGCTTTTGCCTGCAGGAGACTAAACTTCAGGAAGGCCAGATAGACTTTGACCCTGAAGGCTACTACAGCTATTGGAACTATGCCGACAAAAAAGGCTACTCCGGCACTGCCATCTTCACCAAGGTGAAGCCCATAAGCGTCACCCGCGGCATGGGAATAGACGAGCACGATCACGAGGGCAGGGTCCTTACCCTGGAGTTCGAAGACTTCTACCTGACCGACGTGTATGTTCCCAATTCCCAGGACGAGCTTAAGCGCCTGGACTACAGGATGAGGTGGGAGGATGCCTTCAGAAACTACCAGAAGGAACTGGAAAAGACCAAGCCTGTGGTTTTTTGCGGCGATCTCAATGTGGCCCATCAGGAGATAGATATTAAGAATCCCAAGACCAATCACAGAAACGCCGGCTTCACCGATGAAGAGAGAGGCAAGATGACGGAGCTTCTCGAAAGCGGCTTCGTCGACACCTTCAGATACCTCTATCCGGAGACTGTGACTTACTCTTGGTGGTCTTACCGTTTCAAGGCCAGGGAGAGAAACACAGGGTGGAGGATAGACTATTTCATCTGTTCTGAATCCCTTAAAGACAAGATCAGAGACGCAAAGATACATACGGATATAATGGGTTCAGACCACTGCCCCGTGGAGCTGGATCTGGAAATATAACTCAGGAAAGGTAAAACACTTAAAATGACAGAATATTTAAAGGCATCAACTATTTTGCACGAACTTCAGGAGGCCGGAAGGATCCAGATGGAGCACGACAGACCTTCCGTTGACGATCTTCTGGACAGGAATATCGCTCTCATGGTAAACCGCATCGACCTTAAGATAAACAGAGCTGTAGAAGCGGATGAAGAAGTGACTTACACGTCCAATGCCTGCCCGTCGGACAGGGCGTCTCTTCTCAGGATCTATGAGGCCAAGGTAGGGGATGAACAGGTGGCTTTCTCATCATCCATCTGGTCCCTTGTAAACATCAGATCCCGCAAAATACTCAAGGCCAAGGAGCTCAGCATGAAGAACTATACCCTGGCCAAGTACAGAAATCCCTTCGGTGACAGGAAGTTCAAGATCACAGACGAAGAAGAAAAGGCCATGGAGACCCTGGGCACCTTCAAGGTGGGAAGAGAGTACATGGACGATAACGGCCACATGAACAATGTCAAATACCTTGAGCATGTGGAGGAGTGGGTACCGGAGCTTAAGGAAGGTTGTTTCCTCAAGGAGATAAGGCTCCACTTCATGAAGGAGGCGCTCTTCGACGAAGAGCTTACAATAAAACGCCTCCGCAAGGGAGGCGCCTGGTATTTCCGCATGTACAAGGCTTCAGGAGAAGCCAACTTCGAATGCGAGATATTTACTTCTTAAGAAGATCCCTGATCTCAATTAAAAGCTTAGCTTCATCAGAGGGCTCCGGTTCTGCCGGGGCCTCTTCTTCTGGTTCTTCCTTTTTCTTAAGTTCATCGAACTTGTTGAAGGCCTTAACGATGAAGAAGAGTACAATGGCGGTCAAAAGGAATGTGATGACTGCGTTGATGAAGTTGCCGTACATGATCTGAGCATCGCCGATGCCGAAGGACATGGCGGAGAAGTCCTTTCCGCCGATGATGAGGCCGATGATGGGTCCGATCACGTCTGCAACAAGGGAGTTGATGATGGCTGTGAAGGCTCCGCCGATGATGATGCCTACGGCCATGGTCATTACATTGCCCTTAGCGATGAATTCCTTGAATTCCTTTGCGAAATTTTTCATTTTGATAATTCCTCCTCTATTCTGTACCAGGGAAGTCCGATGACATTCTCATAGTCGCCTTCCAAGCGCTCAGTGTACTTCCCGAAGGTGCCCTGAACGGCGTAGGCGCCTGCCTTGTCATAGGCTTCGTCTGTCAAAAGATAACAATTTAATTCTTCATCAGTATAATCTTTGAACCACACTCGGGTCAAGTCGTAAAAGACCCGTTCCTCGCCGGTAGCTGTGAATATCATACAGACTCCCGTGATCACCGCGTGGTGGGTGTTTCTCAGCTTCGTGAGCATATCCCAGCCCTGGCTGAAGTCCCTGGGCTTGCCCATTATCTCTCCGTGACCCGGAATGGGGCCCTGATAGACTATGGTGTCCGCTGCGACTATCACAGAGTTCTCAGGTACAGCAAAAGACTGGTCCCGGGACAGGATGTCCAGAACCGCATGAGCCTTCCTGGATGCGATCTCAGTCGGGACTGAGCGTACGTCGCAGTATTCGGGCACGGTCTCGTCGCAGTCGGCAGGGATGACCATGGGGTCGATCCCGCGTGCTTTCATGATCTCAAGCCTTCTCGGAGAGGCTGATGCCAGTATGATGTTTGGATATCTCTTGGTACTCATGTCTTGATTATAGCTTATTTTTTGCTCCGGACAATGCATAATCAAAAAATATTTTGTATTTTAATCATGACATGTTATAATTAGGCTGTAAAGATGTTGCACTGCCGGTCTATGAGCCGGTTTAGATCATTCTGATTAAAGAAGGAGACAAAATATGGGACTTATTAGAGCAGCTTTAAGCGCAGCAACCGGCAATCTCGGCGATCAGTGGAAAGAATTTTTCTATTGCGAGGCCATGGATAAGGAAGTACTCCTTACAAAGGGAGTCAAACAGACAAGATTTTCATCATCGAACAAATTTGCAAGCGATAATCTGATCACCAACGGATCAGGCATTGCCGTTGCAGACGGACAGTGCATGATCATCGTTGACAATGGAAAGATCGTAGAACTCTGTGCAGAGCCCGGTCAGTACACATTCGACCAGTCCTCAGAGGGAACCATCTTCCAGGGCGATCTCAAGGAATCCATCATGCAGTCACTTGACAACATGCTCAAGCGTCTGTCCTATGGCGGAGATACCGCTCACGATCAGAGAGTCTACTATTTCAATACAAAGGAGATCATGGACAACAAGTTCGGAACACCGAACCCGGTACCCTTCAAGATCGTAGACAGCTCCATCAACCTGGACATGGATATGGCTGTAAGGTGCGCAGGAGTCTACTCCTTCAAGATCGTTGACCCCATCATGTTCTACATGAACGTATGCGGCAACGTGCCCAGAGAGTTCAGAAGAGACGAGATCGAGACACAGATGAAGGCAGAGTTCATCTCCGCACTTCAGCCTGCTTTCGGCGAACTTTCCAAGCTGAATCTGAGACCCAGCGATATCGTAAGCCACGTAAACGAGTTGACAGATGCCATGAATAAGGCTCTGGGTGACAAGTGGCTCAACGAGAGAGGAATCCAGATCTGCTCCATCGCCATCTCTACTCTCACCATCCCCGAAGAGGATCAGCAGACCCTTAAGAACCTGCAGAAGGCCAAAGTTCTTTCAGATCCCGCTATGGGAGCAGCCACACTGGCAGCAGCTCAGGCAGACGCCATGAGAGACGCAGCCAAGAACGAGGCAGGCGCAGCTGTAGGCTTCATGGGCATGGGAATGGCTATGAACGCCGGCGGAGTGAATGCTCAGCAGCTCTATCAGATGGGCCAGAATCAGGCAGCACCTCAGGCTCCGGCCCCGGAGGCGGCTTACATGCCCGGCCAGATCAACTTCTGCCCCAACTGCGGAACCAAGCTTGACGGAGCCAAATATTGCCCGACCTGCGGCAAGGCTACCGGAAACTGATCTTTGATCATACGCTAGTATCGGAGGCAACCGGAGCTTTTCCGGTTGCCTCAGTTAATAAGAGGAGAACATATGTCTGAACTTTTGAAATACAAATGCCCCAACTGCGGAGGGGTCCTGGAATTTGACAGCGGCACTCAGCAGATGAAGTGTCCATATTGTGATTCCACCGTGGATGTTCAGGCGCTTTCCGGATACGACGAGGAACTTAAGAACGCCGCTCCCGACCAGATGAACTGGGAGAAGGAAGCAGGGAATATCTGGGACGAGGAAGAGACCAAGGGAATGAAGGTCTACGTATGCGATTCCTGCGGAGGAGAGATCATAGCCGACGAGAACGCATCGGCCATGAAGTGTCCCTACTGCGATAATCCTGTGGTGATGAAGGGCAATCTTTCAGGCGTCCTTAAACCGGATCTGATCATCCCCTTTAAGATCGATAAGAGACAGGCCAAGGAACTTTATCACCGCCACCTCCAGGGCAAAAAATTCCTTCCCCGTGTATTCGAGGATGAGAACCACATTGATGAGATGAAGGCGGTCTACGTTCCCTTCTGGCTGTTCCACTGCGACGTGGATTTCGATGTTCGCTTCAGAGGGACCAGGACCAGGGCCTATGCGGACGCAAAGAACAATTACATAGAGACCTCATATTATGCTGTGAACAGGGCAGGGACTCTGGCCTTCGACCAAGTGCCGGTGGATGGATCATCATCCATCGCAGATGATCTGATGCAGTCCATCGAGCCCTTCGATATCAGAGAGGCCAAGCCCTTCCAGACAGCATATCTGTCAGGTTATCTTGCCGATAAGTATGACGTAGGCGCAGAAGCATCAGTTTCCATCGCCAACGCCAGGATCAAGTCCAGTACGGAGCAGGCTGTGGCATCCACAGTAAATTCCTATGAGACGATCTCGGTGGAGCACAGTTCCCTCAGGTTCGACAACGGAAGCGCCATGTATGCACTCTATCCCGTATGGATACTTAACACCACCTATGCGGGAGAGAGATATATCTTCGCCTTAAACGGCCAGACCGGCAAGACCGTGGGAGACCTTCCCGTTTCCAAGAGCGCATACTGGAAGAATTTCTTCCTGGTAGGCGGAATCACCGCAGCTGCAGTATTTGCAGGGGCCATGGCGGCCATGCTGCTTTAGGAAGGAGGGACTGACATGAAGAGATCATTTAAGAGCTTTCTGGCAGTTATAGCCATCTGTCTGATCCTGATGGCAGTTTCTCTGCCTCTGACCCAGGTCACTTATGCAGCGACCTCAAACCTCTTCGACTACGCAGGGACCCTGGATGATTATGAAGCCGAAGACCTGGATGCATACCTTGCGGCCAGATCTCAGGAGCTCCAGTTCGATATAGTGGTGCTTACCATATCCGAAGGGTTTTCATCGGACGATCTTTTGGCTTCGGCCGAGGATTTCTATGACAACAACGGCTTCGGGTACGGTCCGAACCGGGACGGCATCATCCTTGCGGTGGATATGACCAGCAGCCAGGTGATCCTCTGCACAACGGGTTTTGGCATCGAAGCTGTAACTGAGTACGGTGAAGAGGTGATATACGACTATATTCTGGACGATATGTCCGACGGAGATTTCGCGTCTGCCTACGAAAAGTTTGAGGAGGTAGTCTACGACTTCGTGAAGCTTGCCAGAAACGGAGATCCCGTGGACTGGGATACTCCGGGTTATCCGTCCTATCCCTGGTATGAGGGAGTAGGCGGAGGCACCGACCCTGTGGGGCCGGACGGTCCGGATGAAGGACCTACCGCCGGTGAGGCTGCAGCCGCCTCCGGAGCGGGAGCTTTAGCAGTGGGAGCTGCTGCAGGAGCCATCTCCTCAGGAAGGAACAAGAGCAAGCTCAAGACTGTAAGGGCCAAGACCCAGGCCAACTCCTACGAGAGACAGGGAAGCCTGGTGCTCTCCGACAGGAGAGAGAGATTCCTCTACAGCACTGTGGCAGTGAGCCCCAGACCCAATGCAAACGATCAGAACAGAGGTCACGGACAGGGTCCAAGGACTTCCGGAACCAGAGTTCACATCGGAAGCAGCGGGACGCCCCACGGCGGTGGAGCAGGAGGCGGAAGAAAATTCTGATCTTTTGCTGAATGTGCTGAAAAGGATGTATCGGCGTGATATAATTGAATAGCTGAAACAGAGACTCGGTAGATACCGGGTCTCTTTGCTTGTGAGGAGGGAAAATGAGGACAGCTATTTATCTGATCGCCATCGTAAATATTTTGCTCGGACTGTATATGATTTATAGGAAACCTGATGTGTTCAGGGGGAGGACCCTGAAGGACGCGGGGCGAAGAGGCAAGGATAAGACAGAGAACTAATGCGGGCAAACACAGTTTTTGGCAGTTATCGTTTACAAAATCACGAGGCTGTTGTATAATACATCTTTAGAATTGGCTTATTATATGCTTTTGGACCCACCAATCAACGTGGGATGGTGAGAAGAACGATAGATTTATGAGAAGCAAGAAAAGACAGATCCAAGAGATGGAAGCGGAAAATCAGGTCCTCAATGATGAGGATGTGCTCCTTCCGTCAGAACTCAAAGAACTGAACGAAAACGCCGAAGAGAAAGAGAAGAAGCCCAACGTCTTCTCCAGGTTCATCAAATGGATAAAATCCTGGAAGCTGTGGGTAAAGATATTGGTTCTGGTACTGATTTTTTCCATGGTGACCGTCGGTGTTATGGCGGTAAGCGCCATCAACACCGTAGTCGATGTAGTGGACGAGATGAACAAGGATGCGGATATAGACGAGGATTACGATCTTGGTCTGACCCCGGTGGACGGATTCATCAATATCCTTTTTCTTGGTGTGGATGCCAGGGACATGAATGACCTAAAAGATGCCAGGTCCGACATGATCATGGTGGCTTCCATCAATGTAGAGACCTGCGAGGTGACCCTGACTTCCATATACAGAGATACATACATCAAGCTGGGTGATTCCGGCACCTATGATAAGATCGCTCACGCCTTCTTCTATGGCGGAGCAGCCATGTCCATGAAGACAGTGAACCAGGCCATGGACCTCAACATAGAGAATTATGTGGCCGTAAACTGGAAGGTAGTAGTGGACGTCATCGATGCAGTGGGAGGCGTAGAACTTGACATTCAGCAGAACGAGATCAAGGAAATGAACCTCTGCACCTACGAGACCGCATACTGGACCGGTCACAGGGACGATTACGCTACAGTCTCAGCTCCCGGAGTACAGACCGTAAGCGGCGTACAGGCTGTAGGATATGGCAGAATGAGAAACGGAGTGGGAGACGATTTCAAGAGGACCGAGAGAATGAGGATCGTCTGCGACCAGCTCCTTGAAAAGATGAAGACCTGCAGCTTCTCCAAGCTCAAGGAGATCATCAACATCATGGCTCCTCAGGTCAAGACCACACTTAAGTTCAGCGACCTTCTGGCTCTGGCCAAGGACGTAAACAAGTATACAGTTATAGCAGGAAGCGGATTCCCGTACAATGTTACAACAGGATATCTGAATAACGTATCCTATGTATTCCCCACTGATCTGGCCGGCAACGTCAAAAAATTCCACGAAGACGTATTCGGACAGGTGGGATACAATCCGTCAGGAACCGCATATTCCATATCCAGTGAGATAAACTACAGGAGAGCGAACTCGTCTCAGACCACCACAGGACCGGTGATAGACGAACCCACAACACCTGTACTGCCTCCGGACGATCCTGTAACACCTCCGGGTAACGGAGGAGGAAACGGAGGCGGAACCGATCCCGAGCCTCACCAACACAGCTACACCGAGACGGGACGCCAGGAGCCAACCTGTACCGCGGACGGCTATGTGGTATACACCTGCAGCTGCGGAGAGTCCTATCAGGAAGCTCTGCCTGCTTTGGGACATGACTATCAGCAGACAGGTCATGTAGATCCCACTGAGACCACAGATGGATATACCGAATACACCTGCAGCAGGTGTCAGGCTTCCTACAGGGATGTCATTCCGGCCACCGGAAGCTCCGGCGGAGGCGGCGGTGAAGGCGGTGACGGCGGCACCGGCGCACCGTCCCACAAAGGGCTGCCGGGCATTGGAAGATTCCTACCGGACATGACCTTAGGAATGAATTCAAAGAGAATAACTGTTTTCAGCAGTTTTTCCGCCAGATAGATCCGGCCGTGGCGAGGCAGGGTCATAGAATTGATCAACATATTTTTTGGAGGATATAATGAGCAAAATAGATTGGAACGATGACGCACAGCGCCGTCAGTACAGACATACGGCATCACATATCATGGCCCAGGCCATTCAGCACATCTGGCCCGAAGCCAAGTTCGCAATAGGACCCGCCATCGACAATGGCTTCTATTACGACATCGACATCGACCACAGGTTCACCGAGGAAGACTTCCCGGCGATCCAGAAGGAGATGAAAAAGATCATCAAGCAGAACCTTCCTCTTGAAAGATCAGAGGTCTCCAGAGAAGAGGCTCTCAAGTTCTTCCAGGAGAGAAATCAGGACTACAAGGTGGAACTGATCAATGACCTTCCGGAGGATGAGATCATCTCCATGTATACCCAGGGAGATTTCACAGACCTCTGCGCAGGACCCCACATGGAGTCCACCGGTCAGATCAAGGCTGTCAAGCTCATGTCTGTTGCAGGAGCATACTGGAGAGGAGACTCCTCAAGGCCCATGCTCCAGAGGATCTATGCTACAGCATTCCCTTCACAGGAGGAACTGGATGCCTACGTGAACATGCTGGAAGAAGCCAAGAAGAGAGACCACAGGAAGATCGGCAAGGAGATGAGGCTCTACATGTTCAGCGACGAGGCTCCCGGCTTCCCGTTCTATCTTCCAAACGGCATGACCATGAGAAACGAACTTGTGGAATACTGGCGTGAGGTCCACAAGAGATACGGATATACAGAAATCATGACTCCTCAGATCATGAAGAGGACCCTCTGGGAGACTTCAGGTCACTGGGATCACTACAAAGAAAACATGTACACCACAGTGATCGACGGCGAAGACTATGCCATCAAGCCCATGAACTGCCCGGGAAGCATCCTGGTATACGAGAATGAGCCCCATTCATACAGGGATCTTCCGCTGAGATACAGCGAGCTGGGAAACGTTCACCGTCACGAGCTTTCCGGAGCCCTCCACGGAATGTTCCGCGTGAGAAACTTCACTCAGGACGATGCTCACATCCTTCTTGCTGAAGAGCAGATCGAAGAAGAGGTAAAGAACATCATCAAGTTATACGATGAGATCTACTCACAGTTCGGTCTCACATATGACATCCTGCTGTCCACCATGCCCGAGGACCACATCGGTACCAGGGAAGACTGGGACGTTGCCGAAGGCATGCTGGAAAAGGCCATCAAGTCCATAGGAAAGACCTTCGAAGTAAACGAAGGAGACGGAGCGTTCTATGGGCCCAAACTTGACTTCATCATCAAGGATTCACTGGGAAGAGAGTGGCAGTGCGGTACAGTACAGCTTGACTACCAGCTTCCCGGACGCTTTAACTGCGAATATACCGGTTCCGACGGACAGAAGCATACTCCCGCTATGATCCACAGAGCCTGCTTCGGATCTCTTGAGAGATTCATCGGAGTGATCACCGAACACTTCGCAGGCAAGTTCCCGCTTTGGCTGGCACCGGTCCAGGTCAGACTCCTTACAGTCAACGAGGAAGTCATTCCTTACGCTGAAGAAGTCTTCAAGAAGCTGGATGAGGCCGGACTCAGAGTCAAACTTGACAAGAGAAACGAGAAGATCGGCTACAAGCTGAGAGAAGCCCGCAGCTTAAGAGACAGCTACATCTGCATCATCGGCGAGAAGGAAAAGGAAGCCGGTGCGGTGACCGTACGCTGCAATAAGATGAAAGATGAGATAGGCACCATGCCTGTAGAAGAGTTCCTTAAGGGCATCCTTGAGGAGAACAGCCAGAGAATGGTGGGCTCATATTTTGCAGAATAAAAACAATATTTGAACATCTGAAATGTTGACGAAAGCAACCCTGTGTATTAAAATAAATACACAGGGTTGTGTTTTTATTCATACCTTACCCAATATTTATCTAGTTCCGCCGGGCATGGGGCCCGGATGGAGGAAAGGAATCATTTATGGAAGCTTTTAATAATTTTCTGGTGAAAATCGACGATTTCGTATGGGGTCCTTTCATGCTCATCATACTCGTCGGTACAGGAATCTTCCTTACTGTCAGATGCAGATTCCTGTCATGGCGTACATTGGGATACGCCATCAAATCGACCTTGTCCAAAGAGGCAAGAGAGACCGAAGGTGAAGGAGACGTTTCTCCTTTTGCAGCCCTTTGTACAGCCCTTGCTGCCACCATCGGTACCGGTAACATCGCAGGAGTCGCTGCTGCTTTGGCAACAGGCGGCCCCGGAGCTCTCGTATGGATGTTGATCTCTGCAGCCTTCGGACTCACATCCAAATTCACCGAGTGCGCTTTGGCTCTCCGCTATCGTACTACCAACGATAAGGGTGAGATGCTGGGCGGACCCATGGTGACCATGGAGAGAGGCATTCCTGAAGTCTACGGCGAGAAAGCGAAGGGATTCGGCAGATTCCTTGCTATCTGCTTCGCAGCCTTCGCAGTAATCGCATCCTTTGGTATCGGAAACCTTACTCAGGGCAACTCCATCGCAGGCGCCTTCAATACGGTATCCGGAATCAGCATTTACGCCGTTGCTGCTGTGGTGTTCGTTCTTACACTGGTAGTAGTTATCGGTGGTATCCAGTCCATTGCAAAGGTATCCTCCATGGTAGTTCCGGTAATGGCCATCCTCTATTTCGTATGTGGACTCATCGTTATCCTGGTACACATCGACAGAGTTCCTCTTGCCATTGTGGACATGTTCAGAATGGCATTCTCGGTAGAGGCTGTTGGAGGCGGTATCGCAGGATCAGTCATTGCCAGCATGATGCAGGCTATGAGATTCGGTGTTGCCCGTGGATGCTTCTCCAATGAGGCCGGTATGGGATCTGCCGCTATCGCAGCTGCAGCCACCACTTCCAAGGACTACATCAAACAGGGCTACATCTCCATGACAGGTACCTTCTGGGATACATTCGTCGTATGCACCATCACAGGACTTTCCGTACTCACATCCGGAGCTATGGAAAAGGTAGTTGTTGACGGTAAAGTAGTTCTCAAGGGAGCACCTCTTACCATCGAAGCGTTCCGTATGACACTGGGTGAAGCAGGAGCCTGGATCGTATGTATCTCACTGGCACTGTTCGCATTCTCCACCATCCTCGGTTGGGAATACTATGGTGAGAAGGCTCTGGAATATCTGACCAGGAGCACACAGGTCACACTGGCTTACAGAATCCTGTTCTCCGCAGTATCCTTCATCGGATGCATCACAGCCTTCGACATCGCATGGAACATCTCCGATATCTTCAACGCTCTGATGATCATCCCCAACGCCATCTGCATGATACTGATTTCAGGTCCGCTGGTTAAGGATATGATAGAGTTCGACAAGAAGCGTAAACTTCCTGTTCACAAGTAAATAATCCGGGGAAATATACCTCTTCAGGCCGGACATTAAAGTCCGGCCTGATTTTTTGCGGATTTCGAGGGATCTGGCGCAAAATATTCTTGCAAAACATTATACGATATTGTATAGTAATAGGGCTTGTGGGACCGATGAAGTCTCGCTTGCAGCAAAATTTTTTACACACGGATCGTGAATGGTTACCGCGATTCCCTGACATAAGGGCGGCTCAGACCGTGCGGATTGATACGGACCGTGGAAGGAACTAAACCAGGAGGTAAAAAATGGCAGTAGTTTCAATGAAACAGTTACTGGAAGCCGGTGTCCACTTTGGACATCAGACAAGAAAATGGAACCCCAAGATGGCTCCGTACATCTTCACAGAGAGAAACGGCATCTACATCATCGACCTGCAGAAGACCGTTAACAAGCTCAACGAAGCATACGACGCCATGAGGAGATTTGCTGAAGACGGCAAGCCGATCCTTTTCGTAGGCACCAAGAAGCAGGCTCAGCAGGCAGTCAAGGACGAGGCTGAGAGATGCGGACAGTATTTCGTAGCTGAGAGATGGCTGGGCGGAATGCTCACCAACCACAAGACCATCTCCAAGAGGATCGACAAACTCAACGAGATCGAGAAAATGGCTGAGGACGGAACTTTTGAGAAGCTTTCCAAGAAGGAAGTTCTGAAGCTTAAGGCTGAAGCTGAGAAGCTTGAGAAGTATCTCGGCGGAATCAGAAACATGAAGGGTATGCCCGGCGCACTTTTCATCATCGACCCCAAGAAAGAGAGAATCGCTGTTAAGGAAGCAAGGATCCTCGGAATTCCCATCATCGGTATCGTAGATACCAACTGCGATCCGGACGACGTTGATTACGTCATCCCCGCAAACGACGACGCTATCCGTGCAGTGAAGCTCATCACAAGCCGTATGGCAGACGCTGTTATCGAAGCTAACCAGGGCGAAAGCTTTGCTCCCGCAGAGGAAGCTCCCGCTGAGGCCGAAGAAGTTGTTGCTGAAGCAGACGCTGAGTCTGAGAATTAATTTTCCGGAGGTAGAACAATGGCTGTTACAGCATCAATGGTAAAAGAGTTAAGAGAAAGAACCGGAGCCGGCATGATGGACTGCAAGAACGCTCTTGTAGAGACTGACGGCGACATGGATCAGGCTATCGAGCTCCTCAGAGAAAAAGGACTTGCCAAGGCTGCTAAGAAGGCCGGCAGGATCGCTGCAATGGGTCTCGTTAAGACCGCTATCTCTGAAGACGGCAAGACAGCTGCAGTGGTAGAAGTCAACTCTGAGACAGACTTCGTAGCCAAGAACGAAGAGTTCATCGACTTCGTAAATGGACTTGCAAATCTGGCTCTTGAAGCTGAGACAGATGACATCGAAGCCTTCAAGCAGATGGCTTATGAAGGATCCACAGTTCAGGACGTCCTTACAGCTAAGATCGCAAAGATCGGCGAGAACATGTCCGTAAGAAGGATCGACAAGGTTGAAGGTGAAGTTCTTGCTTCCTACATCCACGGCGGCGGAACCATCGGCGTTATCGTTGCTGCAGACGGAGCAGACAATGATGCCAACAAGACAGCACTGAAGAACATTGCAATGCAGGTCGCAGCAATGAATCCTCAGTACATCTCCAGAGATGAGATCTCTGAAGAAGAGATGGCTAACCTTGGAAAGATCACTCTGGAAAGCGCACTGAACGACCCGTTCACACTTCCCAAGCCGATCTTAAACGGCCTTCTTGACAAGGCTGCAGCCGGCGTATGGGGCGAGGAAGATACAGCTATCCTTGCAGAGAAGAGAGCAGACAAGGAATTCAACTTCAACTATCTGCCCAACTTCCTTTCCGAAGAAGCCAAGGCTAAACTTGCAGGCCTCGCAGTTGCTGCAAAGGCAGAGATCACTGACAACAAGATCTTCAAGGGTCTCGTTGACGGACGTATCTCCAAGCAGCTGAAGGAGATCTGCCTGCTGGATCAGGTCTATGTAAGAGCTGAAGATGGCAAGCAGACAGTAGGTCAGTATCTGAAGTCCGTTGACAACGGTCTGAAGCTTAAGAAGGTTGTCAGATTCGAAGTCGGCGAAGGCATCGAAAAGAAGCAGGAAAACTTTGCTGACGAAGTCGCAAAGCAAATGGGAATGTAATCCAGACAATACTGCAAAACAAATTACTCCCGTGAACTGAAGAAGCTCGCGGGAGTTTTTTGTTGATCAGATAAAAGGTCACACGCCTGTTATGACGTTAATGAACAGCAGCACCAGCACTATGATTATCACCGGGCGGGTGATCTTCGCGCCATTCTTAATGGCTAGGGAAGATCCGATATAGTTTCCAAGCATGTTGAGAGCGGCCGCTGCGATGCCCAGAGGCAGGATCACCTGGCCGCCGATGAGGAAGACCGCCATGGAGGTGATATTGGTGGTGACGTTGATGGCCTTGGCCTGGGCGTTGGCGTGGGTCACGTCCATCTTTCCGAGGACGGTGAAGGCAATGATCAGGAACGAACCTGTGCCGGGACCGTAGAATCCGTCGTAGCAGCCGATGAGAAGGGCGGCGATGCAGGAGATGATAACGATCTTCTTCCTTGGAAGCTCTTCAGATGCGGATCTGTCAGAGAATGCGTCCTTGTTCATGACCGCAATGGCCGCAATGGGAAGGATCACATACATGACCTTTTCAAGGATGCCTTCCGCAACCAGCATTGAGAGCCGTGAGCCCAGGGCAGAACCTATGAAGGCGCAGACGATGGAGGGCAGGGCAAGCTTCAGGTCCATTAAGCCTTCCCTGTAGAATCTCCAGGTCGACAGCATGGTGCCGAAGCCTGCGGAAAGCTTATTGGTGCCGATGGCCAGATGAGGCGGAAGCCCCGCCATCAGGTACGCCGGTATCGATATGAGCCCTCCGCCGCCTCCGATGGAGTCGATAAGACCCGCGAGAAATACGCCGGGGAGCACTATTAGATAAGTCTTTAAGTCCATTTATTGCTCAAAAATCCAATTCTTATGAGTTTTACCCAGGTATTATATCACAGGAAGCTTCCACAATACATAAGAATTCTATTGAAATGACTTTAAAGGGGTGATAAAATATTTTGCGGTCAACTTTTGACGTTTATAAACTGTTTTACTAAAACGGAGGAAATAATATGTTTGACAGACTTATCGCAAAAGTAAAGGCTCAGCCCAGAACTATCGTACTTCCCGAGGGAACGGATGCCCGTATCCTTTCAGCAGCGGACAGACTCTTAAGAGAAGAGCTCATGGGAGTCATCCTTGTAGGTAACCCCGATGAGATCAACGCTGCTGCTCAGGCAGGCGGATTTGATATCTCCAAGGCTCAGATCATCGATCCCGAGAACTATGAGGGAATGGAAGAGATGGTCAACACCATGGTAGAGCTGAGAAAAGGCAAGATGACACCGGAAGAGTGCAGAGCCAATCTCTTAAAGAGCAACTATTTCGGAACAATGCTGGTCAAGATGGGCAAAGCTGACTGCCTTCTTGGAGGAGCTACATACTCCACAGCAGATACCATCAGACCCGCTCTGCAGCTGGTAAAGACCAAGCCCGGCGCACATCTGGTATCCTCAGTCTTCATTCTGGACCGTCCGGAAGGAATGGGTCCTGATTTCCTGAAGACTATCTGCTTCGGCGACTGCGCTGTCAACATCGACTATAAGGACGACGTGGACAAGGAAGGAAACGTTAAGTTCACAGCAGCTCAGAAGCTTGCTGAGGTAGCTGTTGAAGCTGAATCCTGCGCAAGAGTATTCGGCATTGACCCCAAGGTTGCCATCCTCAGCTTCTCCACCAAGGGTTCCGGCAAGGGCGGCACAGTCTCCCTTTCTCAGGAAGCCACAAAGATCCTCAAGGCTGAGCACCCCGAGATCGTATGCGACGGCGAGATGCAGTTCGACGCAGCTGTTTCCGAGACCGTAGGACAGCTCAAGTTCCCCGGATCCCCGGTAGCAGGCCACGCCACCACATTCATCTTCCCCTGCATCGAAGCAGGAAACATCGGCTACAAGATCGCACAGCGTCTTGGCGGATATGCAGCTTACGGTCCTATCCTTCTTGGACTTAACGCTCCCATCAATGACCTCTCAAGAGGCTGCGATGCAGACGAAGTCTACAAGATGGCAATCGTAACAGCCGCTCTGTAAAGAGCAAAAAACCTGATCCGGAGGTTATTCGGATAAACCGGTAGAACGAAGCCGGCACGGAAGAACATCAGAAAGTACAGGATAACTGTACCCTGATGCTCTTCCGTGCCGGCTTTTGATTTTTTGCGCCAAAGGCGTCCGGCAGGGCTGGACCTTGAAAACTTCATAACATGCCCGGTCGGCCGGGGAAGCACTGCGATGATCCAAGGGGAGCGTGCCAAGGCTGTTTAGATTTTTTGTTTGAAAAGGAGGAAATAATATGTCATTCAGACCGACTATATCAGTCTATTTTAACGGAAAGATGGCCGATATCGGCTACTACAAGAATTGGGAGGAACTTGAACTTATTACGGAAGCCATAGGGATAGCTGTGGCTGTCAGGGGTTTAAAAACGGTGGAGGAGTACCGGGACAGGGTCTTCGGCTGCCAGACTGTGTATTACACTTTATCGCCGGAATGTCTGGAGAACAGCGATGAGAACTTGGCGTGGCTGGAGGAATGCTCGGAGATGCCCATGGTGGTGGACATGACTGCAAAGGCGATCTATGTGTGCTATGGATCGATACCCAAAAGGCATCTTAAGAAGATACCTGAGGCAGATGGATGGGAGAAGGTATGCCGGGGGACTCATAAGTTGACTCTCACTGATGAGCTAATGGACAGGATGCAGAAGCTTATCCGGGAAGATTCGGAGATCAGGGACCGCCTGTCGGTAAAGACTAGGGAGATGCTAGAGGAGAACGGGAGTGTGTGAGGGATGGGCCGGGGCGGCCGTGACTTTTGTTTTTTGTGGTATCTTGCGTTATGGTGTGGTATAATTATATTGGGTAAATTCGATTATCCGATAGGCTTTCGTTTGGGAACAGATAGAAGTCCGGCAGGGCGCCGGACCCGGGTTTTCAGAGGAGGGTATACATTAATGGGAAAGATAAAAGAGACAATAGAAGAGGGTAAGGCCAAGGGCAAGAAGAAGCTTTTGAAGGCGGCGGCTGTTGTTGTCTCCGCAGGACTTCTGACTGCCGGGACCCTTGCGCTCATCGATAACATTCCCCAGCAGGGGAATTCGCAGAACAGCATACAGGGACCGGAACCGGTTGTCCTGGAGATCGACGAGGAGGATATGGCTGCCACCTCCGAAAGCGAGGAGGAAGAGGAAGAGGAGAAGAAGCGCGGCTTCTTCGGTTATCTCAAGGCCGCTCTTTACGGTATGGCAGCGGCCATCGGAGGATGGATCGCCACCAAGATACCCTGGAAAAAGATCTTCAGCAAGCGGACCTTCTACATACTGCTGGCCCTGGTCTTCCTGTACCTGTGCATAAGGTTCATACTGCCGGTCTTCGTGGACGTCCCCTGGGGACCGGAGAAGGCGTGAGCCACCAATGGAACTAACACTTTTGCCCGCTAAGCGGGCATTTTGAAAACGGAGCTCTAATAATAATGGATCACAAGGAACATATCGATCACATCAGAAATTTCAGCATCATCGCCCACATAGATCACGGTAAGTCTACGCTGGCTGACCGCATGATCGAAAAGACCGGACTTGTGGCCGAGAGGGACATGAAGGAGCAGTATCTGGATAATATGGATCTGGAGCGTGAGAGAGGGATCACCATCAAGCTTCAGACCACCAGACTGGTATATAAGTCCAAGGGCGGCGAGGAATATATTTTTAACCTCATAGACACCCCGGGCCATGTGGACTTCAATTATGAGGTATCCAGATCTCTGGCCGCCTGTGAAGGGGCGGTGCTTGTGGTGGACGCCACTCAGGGCGTGGAAGCCCAGACTCTGGCCAACGTGTATCTGGCACTGGATGAGGATCTGGAGATCCTACCTGTGCTGAACAAGATCGACCTTGCCTCTGCAAGACCGGAGGAGACCAAGGAAGAGATAGAAGAGATGATAGGCCTTGACTGTGAGAACGCCCCCCTGATATCTGCAAAGACAGGGCAGGGAGTGGACGAGCTTCTGGAGAGAATTATCACCGACATTCCGGCACCGGGAGGAGACCCGGACGCCCCCCTTAAGGCCCTTATTTTCGATTCTAAGTACGATAACTACCTGGGCGTTATAATTTATGCGAGGATCTTCGACGGACGGGTGAAAAAGGGCGATATCATAAGGATGATGTCCACCGGCGCCAAGTATGAGGTGACGGAAGTGGGATACTGCGCCCCGGGACTGGTGCCCACCGGAGAGCTTTTTGCCGGTGAGGTAGGCTACATCTGCGGTTCCATCAAGCAGGTGGCGGACGCCAGAGTAGGAGACACGGTCACCATAGATTCCAGACCCTGCGCCGAGGCCCTTCCCGGTTACAAAAAAGTCCAGTCCATGGTCTACTGCGGCATCTATCCCGCCGAAGGCGAGAAGTACGAGGCAGTGAAGGACGCTCTGGAGAAGCTTCAGGTAAACGACGCCGCTTTCAGGTTCGAGCCTGAGACTTCACAGGCCCTGGGCTACGGTTTCAGATGCGGTTTTTTAGGCCTGCTTCACATGGAGATAATTGTTGAGCGTCTGGAAAGAGAGTTTGACCTGGCGGTGATCACCACGTCACCAAGCGTAATATACAAGGTGGTAAAGACCGACGGAGAGGTGATCATGCTTCAGAACCCCTCCAATCTGCCTAAACCCCAGGAGATAGACCACATCGAAGAACCCATGGTAAAGGCCGACATCATGATACCCAATGATTACGTGGGAGCCATCATGGATCTCTGCCAGAAGAGGCGCGGCACCATGCTCAAAATGGAATACCTGACTCCCACCAGAGTTTTGCTCCACTACGATCTTCCTCTGAACGAGGTTATCTACGACTTCTTCGATGCACTTAAGTCCAAGACCAGAGGCTACGGCTCCCTGGAGTACGAGTTCGACAGGTATGAGAAGAGCAATCTGGTGAAGCTGGACATCATGCTCAACCGTGATATGGTGGACGCTTTCAGCATGATAGTCCACGAGTCCAACGCCTATCAGAGGGGAAGATTCGTCTGCGAGAAACTTAAGGAAGTGATCCCCATGCACCAGTTCGAGGTTCCCATCCAGGCAGCCATCGGACAAAAGATCATAGCCAGGGAGACCATCAGAGCCTACCGCAAGGACGTTATCGCCAAGTGTTACGGAGGAGACATATCCCGAAAGAAAAAACTTTTGGAGAAGCAGAAGGAAGGAAAGAAGCGCATGCGTCAGTTCGGCACCGTGGAAGTCCCACAGGAAGCCTTCACCGCTGTGCTCAAGTACGACGAAAACAAATAGCGAGGAAGAACTTTAGCATTATGAGTTTAGGAATATACGTCCACGTGCCTTTCTGCATGAGTAAGTGTCCGTACTGTGACTTTTACTCAGTGGTCACAAGGGACGAGGATATGAAAGAGCGGTTCACTGAAAGACTGGTCCGCGAGATAAAGGAGAGCTCCACTTATCGTACCCCTTACCGGTCCGGACCGGACACGCTGTATTTCGGCGGAGGGACCCCGGCTCTTCTAAGTGCCGGACAGCTTTGCAGGATCATGGATTCCGTAAAGGATGTCTTTGGTACCGAAAACTTAAGGGAGATCACCGTCGAGGTGAATCCGGGCTCCACTGACCTTAAGAAACTCAAGGAACTGAAGGAGGCGGGCTTCAACAGGCTTTCCATAGGGGCCCAGAGCTTCGATGATCAGGTCTTGAGAAGGCTCGGAAGGACCCATAAGTCCGGGGACTGTTTCAGGGTGATGGAGGATGCCAGGCAGGCAGGATTCGATAATATAAGTCTGGACCTGATGTTCGGTATCGACGGCCAGTCCATGGAGATCTGGGAAAAGTCCCTCAGTACTGCCATGGACCTTAAGCCGGAGCATCTCAGCCTCTACTCCCTGGAGTTCCAGGAGGGGACCGTATTCACAAGGCTTCTTAAAGAAGGGAAGATAAGGGAGACGGATCCTGAAGAGGACCGCAAGATGTACGAGACCGCCCACGAGGAACTTCTTAAGGCGGGCTACGAACACTATGAGATATCAAACTTCGCCCGTGAAGGCCTGCGCTCCATGCATAATATGAAATACTGGAGCCTTCAGGAGTATCTTGGCTTCGGGCCGGGAGCTCATTCCTACATGAGAAGCGATGAAACGGGGCTGGGGCGGAGATCATATAACAGGCCGGACCTTAAGGCCTATCTTGAAGGTGAAGACATCCGCGTCTTAAGCGACCCCAATGACATTTCAGACGATGCCCAGGAGTACATGATAACCGCACTCAGGCTCAGCGATGGAGTCTTGAAGGAAGATTTCCGCGATCTGTTCGGAGTGGGGATCTGGGACTTTTTCGGAGATATTGCAAGACTCCAGTTTGAATCTTTTGTTCAGACGGGGCACGCTGTGGAGGACGAGGAAAGGATCGCCCTGACTCTAAAGGGCTTCAACGTATCCAACAGGATACTCAGCATTTTTGTATAGTATCGCAGAAGTAAAAGCTGCGTTTAATACCGGGAGGAGAAAAAATGGGAAAGTACGTTCTTACACTTGACGAAGGCACCACCTCCGCAAGGACCATAATCTACGACAAAAAAGGCAACATGATCTCAGTGGCTCAGAAGGAGTTTGGCCAGATCTTCCCCAAGGAAGGATGGGTGGAGCACGATGCCATGGAGATCTGGTCAACACAGATCGGCGTTGCCCATGAGGCCATGCTCAAGGAGAATCTGACCTTCGAGGATATCGACTCCATTGGTATCACCAATCAGCGTGAGACCACTGTGGTCTGGGACAAGACCACGGGGGAGCCTGTATACAATGCCATAGTCTGGCAGTGCAGGAGGACAGCAGAGTACTGCGACACCCTGAAGGAAAAGGGTCTCACTGAGAAGATCAGAGAGAAGACCGGACTTCTCATCGACCCGTACTTTTCCGGTACCAAGCTCAGATGGATACTTGAAAACGTACCAGGTGCAAGGGAAAGAGCTGAGAAGGGGGAACTCCTTTTCGGAACCATAGAGACCTGGCTGATCTGGAAGCTGACAGGAGGCAAGGTCCACGTCACGGACTATTCCAATGCCAGCCGCACCATGATGTTCAATATAAACACTCTTGAGTGGGACGACGAGATACTGGAGATACTGAACGTACCTAAGTGCATGCTTCCGAAGCCCGTACCTTCTTCGATGATATACGGAGAGACTATACCCACGCTTTTCGGCGGACCCATAAAGATCGCCGGAGCCTGCGGAGACCAGCAGTCGGCGCTGTTCGGCCAGACCTGTTTCAAGGAAGGAGAGGCCAAGAACACCTACGGCACGGGAGCCTTCCTTCTCATGAATATCGGTGAAAAACCGGTGCTTTCCAAAAACGGTCTGGTGACCACCATAGCCTGGGGACTGGATGGAAAGGTATATTATGCTCTGGAGGGTTCTGTATTCGTATGCGGAGCGGCCGTACAGTGGCTCAGAGATGAGGTGGGCATAATAAATGCTTCTCCGGAGACGGAAGCCATGGCCTTAAGCGTTCCGGACAACGGTGGACTCTACGTGGTCCCGGCCTATACAGGTCTCGGTGCACCCTACTGGGATCCATATGCTAGAGGAGCAATATTCGGAATAACCAGAGGAGCCAATAAGAATCATCTGGTGAGGGCGACCCTGGAATCCCTGGCTTATCAGGTGAGAGACCTGATCATCGCAATGAATCAGGATCTGAAGGATACCGGAGCCCACATGGACGAGAGCGAAGGAGACAGCTATATTGCAGGACTTAGCGTCTTAAAGGCAGACGGCGGCGCCTGCGCCAACAACTTCCTCATGCAGTTCCAGGCTGATATCCTGGATTGTCCGGTGCTCAGACCATCCTGCATTGAGACCACGTCTCTCGGCGCAGCCTATCTTGCAGGACTTGCAACGGGATACTGGAGATCCCTTGAGGATATATCAGAGAACTGGCAGGTGGAGAGAAGATTCCTTCCCAATATGGAGGAAGAGAAGAGATCACAGCTTGTCAGGAGTTGGGAGAAGGCAGTCTCCAGAGTAAGAGACTGGGCAAAATAAGGCGCTGATCCCATGAAAAAGAGAGACAAGCTTACAACCGGTGAATTCGCCGATATATTCGGGGTGAAGAAGCAGACCTTGTTCCACTACGACAAGGTGGGGATCTTCCGGCCTGAGAGCGAAGGAGAGAATGGGTACAGATACTACAGCCGCTCTCAGATGGAGACCTTCTCACTGATACTCATGCTGAGGGAACTGGGGGTGTCCATCCCGGAGATCAAGGCTCAGATGGAGAGCTGCTCTCCCGATGCCTTTGTCAAGCTTCTGGAGGACAAAAGATCCGAGCTCACTGAGCGAATAGAGCACCTGAAGTGGGCAGGGGAATACATCGACAAGGCCAGACGATCTGCAGAAGAGGGCATCGCCCTTCGGGATGACTCGGGTCATCTCAGAACGGGAGAGGTCTTCAGACTGCACCTTCCCGATGAGTACCTGGTGACCACAGACGTGAGAAGCACCTATGACGGACCGGAAGCCAATGAGGCAGTAGGCGAGCACTACAGATTCTGCAAGGAGCTGGGATTAAGAAGCCGCTATCCGGAAGGAGCCATCATCCACAGGGAAGATGTGACCCGGGGAGAAAATGGGCTTGAATACGTTTACGGGAAGTTCTACACATCCCTTACGGATTCTGAGGTCAAGGCCCTTAAAAAGCGCCTAAAAGGAGCGAAGGAGCCCAGGGTCATCCCGGACTACCAGGGCGAGTTTTTTGCGGTATATACCGATAAGGGTTACGGAGGCGTGGCGGAATGCATAGAGATTCTTTTGAACTATGCTGAATCAAAGGGCCTCAGGATCGGAGAGGACTTTTATGAAGACGTGATCTGGGATGATTTCTCCAAGGGTTCAGAAGGAGAGTATCTCATAAGGGTCACGGTGAAGTTTTTGGAAGAGGAATAGATGAGATATCTGGAACTTGTAATACATACTACTGAAGAGGGACTGGAGCCCGTAGAGGCGGAACTTATGGCCATGGGATACACCGACCTTGTGGTCAACGATCCCAGGGACTTCCAGGACCTGATGAACAAAAAACACGAGTACGACTGGGACTACCTGAGCGAAGACGTCATGGGCCTGGGAGAACAGGAACCTACCGTCACAGTGTACCTTGAAGGGGAAGAGACCGGAAACGGTTACTTCCAGGCACAGAAGATCGACATGATGCTGGAGAATCTGAGACAGTCCCTTATGAACGGAGACTTCGGACCGGAGGCGGATTTCGGAAGCCTTACGGTGACCACAGCCTTAAGGGATGACGGAGAGTGGAAGGACAACTGGAAGGAATATTTCAAGCCCAAGAAGGTGTCGGATCACATCATCGTGTGTCCGCTTTGGGAGGAGTATGAACTCTCAGCCGAAGAACGAGAGGCGGGCATGAAGGTCCTCAGGATCGACCCCGGCATGGCCTTCGGCACCGGCACCCACGAGACAACATCACTCTGCCTCAAGGCTTTAGAGAAATACTTGAAGCCCGGCATGAGCGTCCTGGACGTAGGAACCGGATCAGGCATACTGGCAATCGCCGCAAAGCTCCTTGGAGCAGGGGACATCAAGGCTGTGGACATAGATCCCGAGGCGGTGAGGTCCGCCCTGGAGAACGCCGAGACCAACGGTATGGTCGGTGACATAGACATCTCCTACGGAGACCTGACCAAGGGAGTGGATTTCAAAGCGGACATAGTAGTTGCGAATCTCATGGCTGATCTTGTGATGATGCTTTCCAATGACGTAAGGCGTCACATGAAGGAAGGGGCCAGGTTCATAAGTTCAGGCATAATAGACGAGAAGCTTGAAGAGGTGCTGGATTGCCTCAGAAGCAAGGGATTCGAAATAGAAGAAGTTACAGAAGACGGAATGTGGCGGGCAGTGACCGCAGAGTAAATATGAAGGTAGCTTTTCACACACTTGGGTGCAAAGTAAATCAATATGAGACTGAGGCCATGGCCGGGCAGTTCCGTAAGGCCGGCTTTGAGGTGGTCCCGGAAGAGGAGAGGGCGGACTGCTACGTCATAAACTCCTGCACGGTGACCAACATAGCAGACCGCAAGACCAGGCAGTTCATCAGGCGTGCCAAGGCGACCAATCCGGACGCTCTGGTCTGCGTCACGGGCTGCTACTCCCAGGTGGAGCCTGAGACTGTGTGGAACATGCCGGAGGCGGACATAGTCACCGGCACGGGAAACAAGAACGATCTGGTCAGCATGGTGCTTCAGGCAATGAATTCCGGGGAGAGGATCAAAGACGTTCTTCCCTATGATGCACTTTGTGAATACAGAGACCGGGGCATCATCACATCCATGGAGGGCAGAGTCAGAGCCTTCATCAAGATAGAGGAGGGCTGCGACAGGTTTTGCGCCTACTGTCTGATCCCCTATGCGAGGGGAAGGGTGAGATCCAGGGATCCGAAGGAAATAGTTGAAGAAGCCCGCACACTCATATCAAAGGGCTTCAGAGAAATAGTGCTTACGGGCATCAACACCGCCCTCTACGGAACAGAGGAGGGATTCAAGGAGAAGTTCGGCCTGGCAGACTCCGATGAGACCGGAATAGAGATCATCATCCACATGCTTGATAAGCTCCCGGGGGATTTCAGGATACGCCTGAGCTCTCTGGAGCCTACGGTGGTGGATAGGGACTATGTGAAAAGGCTCATGAAGTACCGTAAACTTACGCCTCATCTTCACTTGAGCATCCAGTCGGGCTCGGACCACGTGCTGAGATCCATGGGAAGACGGTACACGGCAGAGGATTATCTTAAGATCGTGAAGGTTTTGAGGGACCACGATGAGGGATACGGAGTGACCACCGACATCATCGTGGGATTCCCGGGTGAGACTGAAGATGACTTTCTTGACTCTCTTGAGATGTGCACCAAGGCGGAGTTTCTAAAGGTCCACGCCTTTAAATATTCCAGGCGAAAGGGGACCAGGGCATATGACATGGACGATCAGGTGCCCGGACCGGTGAAGAATCAGCGGAGCGAAAAGCTCATGGAAAAAGGGGAGGAAGTGCGCAAAACATTTCTTTCCAAGGAGATTGGCAGGACCAGGACCATCCTGGTGGAAGAGGCTGAAGGGGGATATCTCACAGGATACACGGAGAACTACGTAAGAACTTACGTGAAATGCCCTGATGGGGCGGATCCGGAGAGCCTAATAGGACAGTTTATAAAGGTCGTCATGAAGGATCTGTATCTGGACGGCATGACGGCAGAACCTGAAGAATAGATTTAATAAAGAAAGGAGCAGAGATGGCGGATTGTATTTTTTGCATGCTGGCGAATCATGAGATTCCCACAAGCGTGGTGTACGAAGACGACGAGATGTTTTGCTTTAAGGATGCGGATCCTCAGGCACCGGTCCACGTGCTTCTGATACCCAAGAAGCATATAGAGTGCCTGGATGACCTGAAAGAGGAGGACGCACCTCTTCTGGGGCGCATGATGCTAAAGATCCAGGACATCGCCAAGGATCTGGAGCTGGACAACGGCTACAGGGTGGTCTCCAACAACGGCGAGGACGCCTTCCAGACTGTTAAACATCTGCACTTCCACATCTTAGGGAAGCGCAAGATGACCTGGCCACCGGGCTGATGAATAATTACAGAAAAAAGAGGGTGTCCCAAAAGGTCATGAATTTGACCTCGAGGGTCACCCTCTCTTTATGTCATCCTGAATTCTTCCCAGTAATTGCTAAACAAAAAGGAGCAGTGGCTCCTATCTGTTCATCATTATCGCTATCTTTGATACGTTGTGGGCTATCGAAAGGAGCCCCCATTCGATTTTTACCTTGGATCTGCCACGCAAATAGAACCGTCGGAATCCCCAACAGCCTTTTATCCGTCCGAATGTCTGCTCTACCTCACAGACCCTTCGCTTTCTAAGTTCGAGTCCCTGCTCTGAGCATAGAAGCTCATTCGCCTTTTGTTTCCACTCGTTGAGTCTGTGCGAGACCTGTATCGTCCTTGGATCTTCTGACTGCTTGCACTGATCTTCAAATGGACATCTGCCGCAGTCTGTGCATCGGTAGTAGTCGCGATATGTCTCATAGCCTGCTTCCGTTACGTACCGTTTTCGTTTGACATGCGGCATAGGCCGACCGATAGGACATGCGTAACTGTCAGTTTCTTCATCATACTTAAGATTCTCCGTCAGGAAGATGTTCTCCCGGTTCTTCTTAAGTGTTGCGGCTTATGAGCCGGTCGAGTGCGCAACGCGCACGAGACAAATAACCCACCCGCTATGCGGGTGCGCGTCGAAGGTTATACCAAAACTCTCCCTCTTTGGTACAATGAGAGTGTTCAAGCCTCAGTGTCCGAGAAAGGAGAGTTTATGGCACAAAAGAATTACAGCCTCGCAC
>Ga0256405_10002605_pt1 | contig 40478 bp, 35 predicted proteins | sample RumenRJG_02DNA_FD_189096 | JGI IMG/M metagenome (GOLD analysis project Ga0256405, IMG submission 189096) | Bovine rumen microbial communities from Lethbridge, Alberta, Canada - RJG_02 | ecosystem: Host-associated > Mammals > Digestive system > Stomach > Rumen | place: Canada: Alberta... | reverse complement strand
GGAATAGTCCATGCCGACCTGAGGAACTTTCGCCGACAGCCAAGTCTTCGGCGGAACCTTCGTCTCCGCGCAGTCGAGCGTGATCTTCGCGATCTCCGCGCCGTCAGGCGCAACTTCACGCGCAAACTCAAGCTTCCAGCCGTCGCGATCCTCGCAGTGGACCTTGACCTCTCCAAACGAAAACGCAGCCGCCGCAGCAGCGGCAAGAATCATCGATGTCATGTCTATTTTCCCTTCTTGTCCTTGTCGGTAGTTTTGAAGAAAAGCTTCTTCGGCCCAAGAAGTCCGGCGTCGTGATATTGAGCGTCGGCCTTTGGTCCGTTCTTGGTCCACGTAGTGCGTTCCGCCTCTGGCAGGGATGCGTCGTGCACAAGCGTGTTGTACCATGTAGAAGTCACCTCCACGCGGATGTCCGCCGCACCATCCTTCAGGAACGGCGCGACGTCTAACGAATACGGCTCGCACCAAAGTTCTGCAACCTTGCTCCCATCTACAAAAACCGTCGCCCAGTCGCGCACCACGCCAAGATCGAGTCGACACTCGCAAGTTCCAGGCGGAACTTCCAGCCGCCCGCGGTAGACGCGCTTCGTCGCCCACACAGGATAGTTGTCCTCTGGCTTCAGTTCGACTGCGACGGAAGCCGGCGGGACGCACGAGGCCCTCATGAGCTCGTCGAGGAAATCGGATACATGCCCCGTCACAGGGTTGAACATTTCGCATCGCTGCTCACCGTCGATCATGCGAAGGAACACCGAAGTGCCGTTATTCTCCACTAAGAAGAAAGTGTTCGTGTCGCCGTCGCGCCGCTGCTGCCATCCTGCGACATTGGCTCCGTCGCGCCCGAGAAACTCCTTTATCGGCGACGGCCAGTCGGGAACGAAATCGCCGCGCACGACGCGCGCACCCTTCTTCTCGAGCTCACCAAGCTTCGCCTCGGTCGCCGGCAGAAGGAAGGTTCCCTTCGGCACCCAGATGACGCGATAGCTCATGCCGTCGGGAAGCACGATCTTCCCGTCCTTCGCGTCTACGCGCGTCATCAGTGCGTCGTTGTTGAGGTAGTCGTACTTGTAGCGGTTGTCGAACATCAATTTGTGCTCGCTGGGCCTGTAGCCAATGTCGTCGCCGAGATACATGAGAATGTCGACGACGGGGAGACCGCGCTCGAGTTCCGCGCCACAGCGCTCAATGTACTTCGAGAAGTGCTTCATGTACGGCCACCACGTCTGCTCCCTGAGAAACGGGGAGCCGATGCCAGCGCCAAAGCTCGTGGACGGAGGCTTGCCGCCGACGACGGGATTGTGAGTGTAGGTGTGAAACACGATATGCGTCACCCCGCGCGCAAAATGCTTGTCGACGATCTTCTTCCAGTCCCTGAAGTTCTCGTCGAAGGTGAGCTCGAAGCTCGTCAGCGCCTCGGCGGAAACGCGGCGCTTCCCGTAGATATGCGCCGCCGAAACGCACGGAAGGACCGGCTTGAAGTCGAAGCTTCCGACGAAGCCCTCATTGCGGTGCGGGCTCCAGAACTCGCACATCGGCTCGTCGGCGAACTTCCAGAAGCGCAGCGGATCGCCAGGGATCACGTCGCCGAACGCAGTCTCGTACTGCACGGACATTCCGTTTTCGCGCGCAAGGCGGGCGATCGTGCCGTAGTAGTTTTCCTCGATGAGCCGAGAGCAGACGTTGCGCCAGTCAAGAAGGAATCTCTCTGTCTCCGCCTCGCTCTTTAGGACGTAGCCGAAGAGCGCAGGGAGCCAGGGGCGAAGAGGGTATCCGGCGCGGCGCTCGAACTCCTCCTCCATCTTCCACGTCCACGTCTGGCAGCCGCACTCCCAGCTGTCTACGAGAGTTCCGTCGATCTTCACGCCCGACTTAAGGAGCTTGCCGAGATAGCCCGCGAAGTTCGCCTCGAATCCCCGGGCGTCCATCTTGTCGCATTCCCAGCCAGTTCCCTCCGGCGGCGCCGGGTGGTTGCGCCTTTTTGCGTTGACATGCCCAAATACAAGCGTCCGCTCGCCCTTGGTCTTCACCGGAGACGCATTAGTCGACATCGTGAAGCTGCGATACGCCCAGCCCGCCTTCGCCTCCCACATGTCGAGGCGCGGCTCCGGAATCCACGAACCGTTCAGGTCCTTGCGCGGATAATGGCCGCTCTCGGCATAGTAGTACAGCTTCCAGCCGGAAATCGGGAAGCTTGGAACTCGGAATGTCATCTCGACTTCGTCCTGCCAGGCGCCGCGCGGGCACCTGACGCGGAACTGCTCCCTCGGGCCGTCGCAAAGGACGATGTCCGCATCCGGCTCGTAGGCCCATGCATGGTTTATCTGCTGCGGGTTTGGGACGGTTATCGACAAGTATGGCGAATCCTCGAGGGGGAACGTCACGGACCCTATCTCGCGGTAGTCGTCGTCCTTGTCGAAGTCTGGCTTCTTGCCGGGCTCGAAGCAGACGAGCCTGCGCATCGCCTTGTCGGGCGTGACCCATGGCCCGCCGGACATCGACCACCCGGGGCAGTTCTGCATCTTGAACTTAAGCCCGCGCCTGTGGCACTCCGTCTCGGCGAACTTGACGAGATCAACCCAGTTCTCGCTCAGGCACGGAACCATGTTCGTAACGCCGGGCCACGGTTCGTCCTTCGCCCAGCCGCCGTGGAAGAACTGGATTCCGGAGATGCCGGCGTCCGCAATCGCGGCAATGTCGGCGGCGAGTCCCTCCTTGGACGCATTCCCCCCGATGACGTGAAACCAAGTCTCCGGTGCCGTAGGCGACACCGCGAGGATTGCGGAGAGGGCGAGAGCCGTCATTTTCCGATGCGCTCGATCTTAAGCGTCCATTCGACCGTCGCCTTCGGGTCGAAGCGGTACTTGGCCATAGGCCCGGGGCCGCAGCTCGCGCCGCCGAGCCCCGTCTGCCTGACGTCGAGGTTCAGCAGGACGTCATCGCTCGGAACCGGCACCGCGTTCATGCGGCGCTGGCCGTTGATGTGGCGCGAATACGCAAGCGTCTCCCAGTCGTAATGAAGCGCCTGCACGAAAAGCGGCTCGCTCGCGGAGAACCTGACGCCCCTGCCGTAACTGTCGGTGAACTCCGCCCAGCGGACGTCGCACTTCATCCCGCAGTCCTGCGGACGGACGTAGTCGACGAACTGGTCGGTGACGGTAGAACGCCAAATCCCCACGAAGCTCGCGGTCTTGCGGTCGACGTAGTTCTCCCACGGGCCGCGCCCGTACCACGCCATGTTCTCAAACGCGCGACCGAGCCTAAGCGAAAGCCCGAGCCGCGGCAACGACTCCGGCATACGGCCGAAAGAAACCACCTTGTTCGTAAGCGTGACGGACCCGTCCGACGCGAACACCCACTCGCACTCATGCTCGAAGCCCGCGCCCTTCATGCCGTCCACCGAGACCTTGGTCCTCACGACATTGCCGTCGACAACGATGCGACCTGGATGGTAGTGGAGCTGCGTGAGACCGCTCCCCTCGAAGCCCTTGTCGCGATCGTCTTTCCACGAACCGCCCAGGAACATCCAGCGGTCGTTGTCAGTCCATGCGCGGGCGCAGGTGAGGCGCGGGCCCGCGGAGATGCCGTCGAAGTCGGAGAGAATCGTAGCGCCCCTCATGACGAGGAGCTTGAGGGTGCCCGTCTTCTTGCTGAAGACAGCGTATGTCCTGCCGCGCTCGACCGTAACATCGTCCCCGTCGTCGGCGTGGCCTGTCGGCGCGTCGCCGTCTGGTTTTTCCTCGACGGCCGGCTTCTCGTTCAGGAGAATCTGGTCGCGGGCGACTGGATATCCCTTCTTCGCCCACGGCGCATCGGCCTTCGTCAAGAACTCGAAGTTGACGAAGACCTCCTTGTCCTTGCCGATTGTCGCGAGAGCCGCGTCGAGCTCGGGGATCTTGAACTCGCCTGTGGCGAGCGGAGCGACAGACGGAACCGCAAACAAGCCCTCTCCCGCCTTCTCGCCGTCGGCAAGCAGAGTCCAGCGGCCGTCGAACTGAGAGGCATTGGTGAAGCAGTACCTGTTCTTCAGGACAAATCCCGTTCCCCCTTCCCACCCCTCTAGCGACCGCTTGCGCGGCTCGCTTCGCTCGGGGGATACGTTCCCGGCCGCGCGGTCCACGACGATGTCCTGGTAGACATGTCCCACTTCGACAAGCTTGGGGCTCACGTTACGCAGCGGATCTACGACGCCGTTGCAGCAGAACGGCCCGTCGTTCGGGAAGTCGTCGAAGTCGCCGCCGTAGGCGAGATAGCGCTCGTGACGACCGGTCTTCGGGTCTATGCGCCCCGTGTCCTTCCATATCGCCTGGTCGACCCAATCCCAGATGCAGCCGCCGATGAGCGCTGGATAGGCGTAGATGACATCCCAGTACTCCTTCAGGTTGCCGACGGCGTTGCCCATCGCGTGCGCGTACTCGCACATGATGAACGGCTTGCCGGCAGTGTGGCCGGAGATGGCGTATCCCTCACCACCGCCCTCGCCAGACATGGCTCCGCCGCGCTTCTCGTTGCCGAGCTTGCCGCGCTTCTCGAGCCATTCGACGGACGGATACATCGTCGAATCGACATCCGCGTCTTCGTTTCCGCGTTCCCAGTGGACTGGGCGCGACGGGTCAATCTTCTTCACCACAGCGATCGCATGGCGGAAGCTGTCTCCGTGACCAGTCTCGTTGCCCAGCGACCACATCGTGACGGACGGATTGTTTCTGTAGAAGATTGCCTGACGCTCGTTGCGCTCGACGATCGTGTGCTCCCACTCCTTGAAGCGGCCAAGTCCATTGTCGCCGTACCCTGGTTCGTGCCCCTCGACGTTCGCCTCGGCGATCACGTAGACGCCGTATCGGTCGCAGAGGTCGTACCAGAGGCGATGGTCGGGATAATGGCAGGTGCGGACGGTGTTTATGTTGTACTGCTTGAAGAGCGTGACGTCCTTCAGCATGTCGTCAATGGAGACGGTGCGTCCGTTCTCGGGATTCGTCTCGTGGCGGTTCACGCCCTTCATCTTGACCGGCATGCCGTTCACGAGGAACGTGTTGCCGACTATTCTTTGCTCCTTGAAGCCGATCCTCTTCGCGCGGATGTCGCCGCCCTTCTTCACGACGAGCGTGTAGAGATAGGGGTCTTCTGCGCTCCAGAGACGCGGTTTGAGTTGGAGTTGGAAGTTGGAGTTGGAGAGCGGTTTCAGATCTCCAACTTTCTTTTGGTCTGCATCGTAAAGCGCGGCAGACCCACCATTCTCCAACTCCAACTCGAGACTCCAACTCTCATACCCATTCACAGGACGGGTCTTGACATTGAAATCCCAGATTCCGTCCTTCGGCATCGACCAGAGCGTCACGTCGCGGAAGATGCCGGAGAACCGGAACATGTCCTGGTCTTCGAGATAGGAGCCATCGCACCACTTAAAGACTTGTACGGCAAGAAGATTGGTGCCTGGTGCATTGAGGAACTCCGTGATGTCGAACTCGCTCGGCAGCTTGGAGTCCTCGGCATAGCCGGCCATCTTCCCGTTGACCCACACGTAGAACGCGGAGCCGACGCCCTCGAAGCGGAGGATCACCCTGCGGTCCTTCCACGACTCCGGCACGGAGAACGTGCGGCGGTAGGACGAGACCGGGTTGTAGCCCGGCTTTCCACTGTCGCGGTCCAGGATCTTTGCGAAGTCATTGTCTTTCGGGTTGGACGTGTTCTTGTGAGGATAGCGGATGTTCGTGTATATCGGCGATCCATAGCCGCGCATCTCGACGCAGGATGGAACGTCGATCGTTGCCCAGTCGGCATCGTCGAAGTCCGTCTTCCAGAAATCAAGCGGACGCCGCGCGGGATCGCCGACCCACTTGATCTTCCAGTCGCCGTTCAGCGAGACGAGATACGGCGATTCCGGGACGAGATCGTCGGAGAGCGCCGAACTATCGTCCGCGAGCGGAACCGTCCATGTCCGCGCGGGCAGGCGATTTATCGAGTTAACCGCCGGATTCTCCCAGTCGTTGACTTCCGCGGCAAATGCGCCGCACGCCGCCAATCCAATCGCCACCGCTATCCTCTTCATGGACGCCCCCTTCCCGTTACTTCATGCGGCCGGTGTACGCGTCGACGCCGCTCGAGTCGACAGCCGACTTGAAGAACTTCTCGGACGCCTCTTCCCTCTCCTTGTCCCACGGGCGCGGTCCGCCGCAGAGCTGGACGGCCCAGAGCTTGAGCTGCTTCTTGTGCCAGTTGACGGAGCAGTTCGTGCCCCATGCGCCGCCGTGGCCGAACCACTGGTCCTCGTTGTCGACCTCGGGGGCGGAAAGGCCGAGGGAGTAGCCGCCAAATCCCTTCGGACGCGTGGAGACGGCGAGAATCGACTTGACCGTCTCCTCCTTCAGGATGCGCACGCCGTTGTCGCCGACACCGAGGTTCATGAGCATCTTGTAGAACTTGTACTGGTCGTGCGCCGTCGTCCAGAGGCCAGCGCCAGCGGACGCAAAAACGTGGCTGTCGTTGTAGGGACGCTGCTGCTGGTCGTTCTGGAGGCGCCACTTCGCGGGCGCGCCCTTCTGGCAGTCGTACATCTCGATCTGCGTCTTAAGCTGCTCGTCGGTCGGCCAGAACCAGGTGCTCTTCATGCCGAGGGGATCGAGGACCTCCTTCTTGAGGTAGTCCTCCCACTTCATGCCGGTCACGACCTCGACGACCGCAGCGCCGATGTCGATGCCGGTGTTGGAGTACTGCACCTTCGTGCCGGGCTCGAAGAGAAGCGGCGAAGCGGCCGCGACAGCCGACGTCTGCCTGAGGGGCGCGCCGCCAGACCAGCCGCCGCCCTTGATGTCGGGCCTCTTGGCGCTCGTCTCGAACGGGAAGCCGCCAGTGTGGTTGAGGCACATGCGCACGGTGAGGACGTTCTTCGCCTTGACGAGCGTCCTGACGCCATTGCTCTCGCCGCCGTCCACCCAGAGCGTCGCAAACTCGGGAAGATACTTGGAGACGGGGTCGTCGAGGCTGATCTTTCCATCTTCCACGAGCTTCGCGATCGTCACGCCGCAGAAGCCCTTCGTCTGCGAGCACTGCATGTAGACGTCGTCTGCAGTGATCTTGCGCTTCGCGGCGACATCTGCGTAGCCAAGGCACGCCGTCTCGGTCACGCCGTCGCTGTAGAGCATGCTCACCACGCCGGGGAGCTCCCCTTTTTCGATATACGGGGCAAGCGCATCGGCCATATATGTCGTCCCCGAGTCCTTGATTCCGTCGCAGGGCTGCGTGCAGCAACCGACCATCGCCGCGGCGGCGACGAGCCCAATCATCAGTTTCTTCATTTTTTATTCCTTTGTTACGTTCGTTTTACTTGAAAATGGGTTTATGATATTGTACCAAAAAACACCTGCCCAGACAACGCGTTCAGGACCTCACACAATGGCATGTCGCCGCGGCAACTGCGGCGTCTATCTGCCCTGGTATGAAAATCGGGAGCGCATGCTCTGGACCGGGGACCATCGTCACCGACGCCTGCGGGAATATCGACTTGAGGTACGCGGCATTCTCCGCGCGGACGATTCCGTCGCGCTCGCTCTGGAATATCGCGACCAGGCACTTGAGCCGCCCCGACGCCTTTAGGTCCTCAAGCGCGGCGCGGATATCTGTTTTACGCAAGTAGTCGAGCCCTCGGGCGAGATTCCTCTCCTCGTCGAGCATGTAGGGATTCGGTTTGCCGTCGGGAATTCCGAAGAAGCCTTCGCCGTGCGTCATCTTGAGCCCTACCTCGAGCGCGGCAAGACGCCTCTCCGACATCCCCGCCCAGCCGTCGTCCTTCATCATCCTCGCCGTTGCAGCGACAAGCACAAGTCCCTTTATCTTCTCTGGGCACGCCACGGCGAGGCGAAGCGCGGCGCTTCCGCCCATCGACCACCCCACGAGGACGACTTCGTCCTCCGCCTCGACCGCCTTTTCAGGAAGCCCCTCCAGCTGCTCGACATACGAAAACACGCGGTCGCGCGGGAACGCGCAGAGATCCCACGCCTGTTCGCTCGCGGACCAGCCGTTAAGGACAAAGGTCTTCACATTCCCTCACGATCCGCCGCGCAACGGCGAGCTTGGTCATAAGCGGCAGACGCTCGACTGAGCCGTCTTTCCTCACAAAAGTCACACGGTTCGTGTCGACGCCAAAGCCGGAGCCCCTCTCCGTCACGTCGTTCGCGACGATCATGTCGAGGTTCTTCTCGCGGCACTTGCGCCGCGCCTCGGCGAGAACGTCGTTCGTCTCGGCGGCAAAGCCCACAAGATAAGTTGGCGAGTGGGTGAGTGGGTGAGTGGGTGAGTGGGTCGTCTTTGTTCTGCGGGCGACGGTCTTCAAAATGTCGGGGTTGCGGACGAGTTTGAGGATGCCCGACATCTGCCCCTTCTTGAGCTTCCTCGCGGCGCACTTCGCAGGACGCCAGTCCGCGACCGCCGCAGTGGAGACGAAGACCATGGAGCATTGCGAAATGCGGTCGGCACGGAGTGCCGCCCCTACCGGTAGGGGCGCGTCTCCGACACGCCCGTCGGAATAACGAACCATGTCCCGCGAATTGGCAAACAACTCCTTTTCGACGGCGGCGAGCATCTCCCGCGCGCTCGTCACGTCGATTCGCCTGACGCCCTTCGGCGTCTTGAGCGAGACTGGGCCGGCCACGAGGGCGACTTCATGCCCGCGCATCGCAGCAGCGCGCGCGACGGCGAAGCCCATCTTGCCGGTCGACGGATTCGAGAGGAACCTCACCGGATCGAGATATTCGCGCGTCGGGCCGGCTGTCACGACAAACTTCATCACATCACTCCCCGTCGGCGGCACGCACCATGTCGCAAAGCCTGTCTATTGACTTGTCGTCCGTCAGCTGGTGCAGGAAACTGCGGCGGAACTCGAGGTGCCCGCGCTCGCGGCAGATGCGCCGCGAAGTCCGGTAATGGAGCCCCGAAAGCATCCATCCGACCTGGATGAGCACAAAGTCCGAAAGGGATTTTATGTGCTGGTAGTCGACAGGCAGCCCCTTCTCTATGCAGTCCACGACCACTGGATTCGGCGGGGCGCTGACCGCGAGGTTCCAGAACGCGCGAGAATCGCCCTTCCAGTCGGTGTGCTCCACCTGGTCTTCGAGGACGCGGAAGATGTCAAGCTTGTCGGCGTCGCGCACCGTGTGCGAACAGGCCTCGGTGAGCTTGTCGAGCCCTTCGGGGATGTCGCGCCTGTTGTGGTAGAGGACGGCGTTAAGAATCGCGTCGCGCCTGCGCGCGTCGGGGACAAGAGCGCCAAGCCAGCCCTTCTCCTTCACGATGTCGTGGGAAAAGACGGCGTGGTCCACTGAGTCGGAGTCGCGGAAGGTGTTGTAGACCTTTATCTGCTCGTAGCGCCCGGTGTCGTGGAGAAGCGCCGCGGCAAGGGCGGCCTCGCGCGTCTCCGCGTCGAACTTCTCGCCGTCGGCGATAAGCTCCGCGTTCTTGACGACAAAGCCGGTGTGGGTGCGCTTGAGCTGCATCAGACTCGGCAGGGACCTGTCCGGATTCCTGTAGCCGTCGACATATTCGTCGTAGAGCCTCGTCAGTTCCCCAAGCATCTTCGCTCACTCCGATATCTTCACGCTCACTGCGCCGGTTCCCCTGCGCGGGGCGTCCTGTCCGCTGCTGTGCATGTCGACTTTCGTCGACGGCGTCGCGAGGTTCCTGATGTGCCGCTTCGTTCCCTCGTCCGCAAGCAGGAAATACCAGGCGGAGGCGGCCGCGATTCCCAGAATCGCAAGCAGGATGGCGAGCTTCGCAGCCTTGTACAATGCGCTCGGCGCCGCCGCGGCGTGCTTCTTCATCCCCGCCTCTCGGAGCGAGATGGGCGTTATGCCCTGACGGCGCAGTTCCGAATACACCGCGTTGCGGTCGGCGACTTCGATAGTCGTCTCGGCCATCTTGCCGTCGGCGGTTCTGTACGCTACTTCGAATTTCATACTAGCTTTATCCTCTTCCAGCCACCATTATACCATCTTAGGAGCGTTCCTGCACAGATGACGACAACATATACCACCATCGTTCCCCATAGCGCCGTCATCGTGTTGTGCAACTTCGCGACCGCCCAGACGAGCGGCAGCCACAGGCCAAAGGCGCAGAAAGTCATCCACCACATGACGAAATGCGTGTCGCCCGCGCCCTTCAGCGCACCAGACACGATGACGTCGGTCGCGTCGAACATCTGCCACGCGGCCATCAGCAGGAAGAGCCAGAAGCCAAGTGCGTAGAACGTCGAGAGCTGCACGCCCGGGGAGGCGAAGAGCGAGAGGATCGGCCGGCAGAAGGCGACTGCGAGGGCCGAAAGGACGGCGACGAGCGAAAGCCCGAGGATGAGCGTGCGCATCGCATCGCGGTGCGCCGCGGCGGAATCGCCGCGCCCCTGTGCCTGGCCGACGAGGGTGGCGGCGCATATCGAAAAGCCCTCCATCGGCGCGAAGAGGAAGTAGTTCACCTTGAAGCAGGCGTTCGAGACGGCGAACTCCTGGTCGCCGATTCGACCGGTGACGAAGACGAAGATCGTGAAGGAGAGGATGTTTAGAGCCGAATATGCTCCGCTGGGAACGCCGTAGCGAAGCACCTTCCCGACGAGCGGCCAGAGGCGCGGCACATCTGCCGCGCCGCCACCAGGAAGCCGTCGGAGGTCGCGCTCGGCGCACCACGCGAGAACGCCCCACTGAACGAACATCGCCGCGACAGTCGCGTATGCAGCGCCGGCCATGCCAAGACGCGGACAGCCGCAAAACCCGAAGATCAGGATCGGGTCGAGCGCGATGTTGACGGCGTTGCCGAGAACGTTCACCCAGAAGACAAGCCGAGTCTTCCCGCGCCCCGTGAAGTACGACGAAGCCGCCATCTGGCCGCAGAGCGCAATCGCCCCGACCGAAACGATGGCATAGTACGAGGAAGCGCGCGCGACGACAGCCGAATTCTCCGACATGAACGGAGCGACCATAAGCCCAAGCGGAATTACGGCGATTGCGAGAATGCCGGCGGCGAGCGTTATGACAAGCCCGGCGCGGTAGCTCATCCTGATGCCGCGCGAATCGCCCGCGCCGTGGTACTGCGCGACAAAAGTCCCTGAATACGCGACGACCGACTGGAAGAACCCCATCACGAGTATCGCGAGCATCGAAGCGGGGAGCGACGCCTCCAGACTCTCCAGCGACTCGCGCGCAAGGAACACTCCGTCGACAAACTGCATGACCGCGTTGTTGACCATGCCGAGCGCGAGCGGCCAGACAAGCCGCAGTATCTCAAGATACCGCTTCACCGACCCCCCTTCGCCGACGGGAGCGACAGCGTGAAGATGCATCCGTGCGGGCTGTTAGCCCTGACGGAGAGATCGCCGCCCATCGCACGCGCAAACTCGCGGGCGGTGCAAAGTCCGATGCCGAAGCCGCCCTTCCCCGACTCGAGGACCGTCTTGGCGCGGTAGTAGCGGTCAAACGCCCTCGCCATCTCGCGCTTAGACATGCCCTTGCCCTCGTCGGCAAACTCGACGCAGGCAAAGCCGCCTTCGCGGAAGAACCTGACGCGAACCGGACCGAACGGAAGCGCGTACTTTAGGTCGTTGCCGATCAGGTTCCACAGTATCTGCACGACGAGCGTTTCGTCCCCCACTGCCGCAAAATTGGGGACAGGCCCCGCGAAAGTGCCGTTTTTCAAGGGTTCCGTGGGGTCTGTCCCCATTTCCACGGGAATATCCGAGCCGTCTGTGACATCGCGGACGTCCTCGCGGAAGAGCGCATACGCCTCTTTGTAGCACTTGACGAGGTCGACTTCGTCTCGCTGCGGCCTGGGACGCTTCCCGCCGAGCCGAAGGAAGTCCTTGATGTTGGCGACGAGGCGGATCATCCGCTCGTTGAGAACCTTCGCCTCTTCGTCGTTCCGCCCTATGGAATAGCGCATGCCGACGAGTGGCGTCGTGAGGTCATGGGCGGTCGCCGCGAGAAAGTCGTCGCGCGAACGCACATAGTCGACAAAGAACCTCGCTCCGAGGAAGGTAATGCCCACAAGGACGATCAGAAACATCGGGCCGAAAAGATAGAACATGAACGCGTAGTCGCGTTCCTCTATGTCGGTCCAGCGCGCGTACACCGTCTCGCCATCCTTCTCGCCGACGCCGCGAGCCCAGACGAGGCGCCCGCCGTCGAAAGCCCGCCACCCCCACATGTCGCGACGCTTCGTGCCGCTTTCGGGGTTCCAGTCCTTCCACGACATGTCGGCCGGATAGTCGCCGAACTGCGCCGTGCCGCGAACAATGCCGCGGCCACGCTCCCAGGCGAAATCTGCGGAAAGCGGTTCTTCGCGCATCGCCTTGGCGGCCCGTTCGGTAGCCGTTAGGACGCGGGTCTTTTCGTCGCGCACTATCACGGGTACATCTTCGACGAGGAATCTGACGCCAAGCGCCACAACCACGACGGTCGGCAGGCTTAGGGCGGCGACGCTCCTCAGCAGTCTCCAGTTCATAAGATGGTAAGTCATAGTTATTCAGTTGGACAGGCACCACTTCCAAACCGGCACTGCACGGATGCCGTCTCCGAGATCAGCCTCCGTATCCCAAGTGACGACGATACAGTCCTCAATTCCAGTTGCCGCCTTGGCCTCTCGGATGGCCGACAACTCGCGGCCAAAAGTCGCATCATCGGAAATGTCCCACGCCACCTGTATAAGACTATGCCGTCCAGACAGCTGATCGTATACATGAAAATCAACCTCGCGGTTGTCTGGAAGCGAAAGATAGTGCACCTTCCGCATCCCTCGCCGCAAGGTCAAATAGACAAGGTTCTCCAGCTTCCACCCCCTCTCGGCGTCAATCTTGGGCGTGACGGCGGAAATGAGGCCAGTGTCCACGACATAGTACTTGTCAGGATTGACCCGTTTGACCGCCAGCGAATCGGACATCACCGAGACTGGGTACACCAGATAAGCGTCCTTGAAATACGACACATAGTCTGCAACATCCTCGCGCCGAGATGAATAGGCAAGATTCCGCAGCACACCTGATATCGCGTGAACCGAAATCCGCCGAGCGTAGTTGTGCACAAGATAGTCAAGCGTATACAGGAGCGACTGCACGCTTACCACCTTGTGCCGCTGAAGCACATCCCTGTAGACCACCGCATGCAAATAGTCCTGAAGCGTGGCGTTTCTTGCCGCCTCCGGCATGTCCTGCACCGCAGGGAATCCCCCGACATTGAAATACCTCGCCATGGCATTGCGCAGCATTCCCTTCTGCGCCGAAGTATAGACCCCGGCGGACAGTGGTTTCTTCAATACGGAATTGAAGCGCAGGTATTCGCCGAACGACAGCGGAAACACCTCAAGCGGAACAGACCGGCCGCGCATGGCAGTCGCAATCTCCTCTGAAAGCAGTTTCGACGACGAGCCCGTCAGGCACAACTGCACTTTCGGCGAATCTACGAGTCTGCGCGCATACGCCTCCCAGCCCTTCACATTCTGCAGTTCATCAAGAAAATACCAGATTTTCTCCTGTGCGAATTCAGGAAAAAGCTCCGCATGCGCCTCGCCGATCAAATGGAGCTGGTCAACAGTTATCGCTTTTATGCGTTCATCCTCAAAATTGAGATGCACTATGCGCCCCGGCGGGATTCCGCCTTTGATCAGCTCCCGCATGCGCTCGTATGTCACGAAGGTCTTGCCCGTGCGGCGCATCCCCTTTATTACCGTTGCAAGGGTAGTCTTTTCATAATACTCGACATCGCGATGAATGACCACTTCCGGCAGTCCATCCTCATAAAATTCTGCCAATACGGTCTTTATGGCATTTTTCATGTCGCGTATTGTACTAAAACCATGCCAATGCGTCAAGTGTTTGGCTCAAAAATCGAACCAAAGATCATGATGGTTTCGTTCAACACGCTTGGAGCATTTAGGCTCACTTTACCGTTTTTGTCCAGATGACACGGCCTTGTGCATCCCGATAGGTGGTCTTTCCGTTGCGGTCGGTCGTCTGCGTGCCCTGAATCCTGCCCATACCGTCGCGATACGTCGTCTTGCCGTTAGAGTCCATCGTAGCGGTGCCCTGCACGCGCCCAGACGCATCACGATAGGTGGTCTTCCCTCGGCTGTCTGTCGTCTGTGTGCCCTGAACACGTCCAAGCGCGTCGCGATACGTCGTCTTGCCGCTACGATCGGTCGTCTGCGAACCTTGGACGCGCCCCATGCCGTCACGATATGTCGTCTTGCCGTTAGAATCGGTCGTGACCGTCCCCTGCACGCGGCCGGAGGCGTCGCGATACGTAGTCTTCCCTCGGCTATCGGTCACTTGCGAACCCTGTACACGTCCAATCGCGTCGCGATACGTCGTTTTGCCGTTGCGGTCAGTCGTCTGCGAGCCCTGGATTCTGCCCTGACCGTCGCGATACGTTGTCTTCCCGTTTCGGTCGACGACAGTTGTCGAGATCACCCGTCCCGAACCATCACGGTAGGTAGTCGTCGACTCGGCATGCCCGATGGCTGCCATAACGAGACAAAATACCAAAGTTACATTCTTCATAGCGCACCCTCCTTAATGTCCTGTATGTGCTGTAAGGGAGCACTCCTACGCAAATCTGACAGACAAATTCTGGAGGTGCAGTTTTTGACAGCTGGCAAGATGCAGTCCGCAGACAACGCGACAAGAATCCCCGCACCGAACCACGAAGCCAGCACCGCGCCGGCATCATACGAAACAAGAGGCGCGACCGTGTACATCATAGGCGTAAGCCCCAGGCATGCACAGTGCCCCATTGTGAACGGAATTACGAATCCCAGTCCGGCAAATACGATGAACGTCCGCATCGCAACGTCGCTCGTTCTCCGCCAGATCAGCGCAAGCGCAAGCACGAGAACCGAAACAAGCATCCAGGCGAGCGCCATGAACCACTTGCCGAACACGACGGCTGACGACGCGGGCATGGAATATGACATCGTCCCGGGTAGAGACTGAAGGATTTCCGTCCCGCAAGGGGCAAACCAGTGTGACTGCGCGAATGCCTCGCACGTCTGATGCTGGACGAATCCGCTCATGCATTCGGACGCGGGAAGCTCAGGACGCGGTTCTCCCGCAAAGAAAGAATTGATCCTGGCGATTCGATCCGGACTCGCGGCAACGTTGACCACGACCGCCGCAAGTGCGCCGATGCAGACGGCGCACAGGAATTTCCTCGCACCGACCAGATATCGCTCGCGAAGCCATGCAGCGAACAGGGCAAGAGCGACAGGGAAAAGAGACCATACCCCAAGCATGATCGGCCCGATGCGCGCAACGCCGCACGAGCCGTCAACCACGGGCTGCGAGAGCGCGAACAACCAGAGCGCGATCCATCCGACGAAAAGAAGCGGGGCCGACTTCAGCAATCGTCTCCATCCGGCAAGCACCGCCACAAGCGCGACGCACACGCCTGCCAGATTCCACACAACCTGACGTTTAAAGCACCATCGCGAGGCGACACCGCCTACATCATGCAGCCTGTCTGGACAGCACCAACAGAACACAATCCCCATCGCCGCAAGCCCCGCAACCACCGCCAGCAGCACAATCATTGCCATTCCCCTGGCGTCAACCTTGACACTGCCGTCGCACTCGTGTATTTCCGTATTTACTTCGTCATTCATGTTGCCCCTCCCTTCGTTGTTGTTCCCTTTGCGCAGTATTCAGCAACATCCATGCCAAGGTCGAAAACGGCACGGAAGCGGGAAGATCAAAGCATCGTGTGGCTATAAATCAACCACCGATGGGCAAAATATATTCAGCAGTCCACCACTTCGTCGGTTGTGACAAGAGATCCTCAGAGAGGAATACCAGGCCTCCGCCTCGTCGTCCCAAACAGAGCAAATCATGCGGTCGCCAAATACCTTTATGATTTCTTGCTTGGACAGTATACGCCTCCTATTATACCATTCTGCATTCGATCACTCGGCTCCATCACACGTCGATGACGCCAGATGTCGGACGTGGCTTCAGCACGGCCCAAAGCACCAGATAGACGATGGCCGGGACGCCGGTCAGGAACAGCGTCACAAGCGCCACGACCCAACGCAATCCCGTGACATTCAAGTCGAGCCGCCGCGCGATTCCCGCGCACACGCCCGCAATCACCTTTTCATCGCTGCTTCTGTAGAAGTTTGGCATTTTATTATTCCTTATGTTTCCTATATCGATAATCAAACCGCCGATGGGCAGCGCGTAATCAGCACCTTATCTGAAGATAGTCGTTGTGCCAGTTGAACTGCTCCTGCAGGAATTCGCGCTCGACGATGTTCTGCCTGATAATCACGCCCTGCGGATCGTGGACAAAATAGAAGCCATTGTGCTTGATGACAAAACCCTTCGGCCCATAGCCGACAAGCTTGTCGCAATGCTTGACCGTCCGCCGCCGCCCAAGCTCGTCATACACGCTCGCAACCCCATTCGCGAACTCAACCCTCCCCATCGCCATTGCACACCCCCTTGTCGTATATCTTGCGCATATCAGCAAAATGCTCTTTTATGTATTTACATGAAGCCCCCATCATCGCAAGATATTCCTCTTTTGTCATTTCAGACGAAAAATGAGAGTACATTCGTTCGACACTGCACACCTCCGGACGCGATTCGTACATGTCGCACAAATTCGCGTCCGTGAGGTGGCAACACACGCCATCGCCCCTGTCAAAATGCTTCAGTTGCGGAATGTTGCCAATCAATCGGCAACAAAGCCCGCAGCAATCGCAAACGAAACACATACCACTCTTGGCAATCACTCACTTTGCCGGAGCCTTCCTGGCAGCACCCGCCTTCCTTGCTGGCGCTTTCTTAACAACCGCATGTTTAGCTTTACGCTTTGAATCGCCGCCGCCTGTGTGTGGTAAACTTGATTACCTCTCCAGTCGCCGGATTGTGGCCAATCACCAGATTACGCATGGCGTTTTTCTTGACTTTCCTGGCTGGCGGCTTCTTGGCAGCGACCGCCTTCCTTGGAACAGCTTTCTTCGCAACCGCATGTTTAGCTTTGCGCTTTGAAACGCCGCCGCCTGTGTATTTGATCACAGCTCCTGTCGCCGGATTACGTATGGCAATTCTTTTTGCTTTGGCTGTAGACGTTGACTTCGAAGACGTTACCGAAATGCATTTGACGGGGATGCGTTCCTCGGCAATGACATCTATTACGTCAGCGTCACAATCTATCGTCTCACCCTTGTCTTCCAGTTGTCCTTGCACCGCGCTCAACACCTTCTTCGACGCCGGGGTCAAGCCACCCTTTTTGGTCAGCAACGCCGTGTCGAAAATGGCCTTTGTCGCCTGCATCGTCGAAAGCAACGCAGCTATTGTCTTCTTGGACGCCGCGGAGTATGCCTTGTAGTCGACACCTTCAGTTTTGATTATGCGATCAAATTCCCCAATCATCGGCTCTGCAAGTTTATTCAACTTGATAAGAACGAGAGAAATCATGTCCGACCGTTTCGCAATGGCATCGCACATGCTGACAAGGGTGTTGACCTCCTCTTCGGCTTTCTCCGCCTTTGCCATGTTGGAATATGCATTGTCAAGATTCTCGCTTGCCTTTGCACCCATCACTGCGCCCATTACCGCCAAGGCCGGCCCCGCGACAACGCCGCCAAGAACAGCCATGCCACCGGCCACGCCTAGTCCGCCTGCCGCCAACGAACCACCACCAAAGAACGCCAGCGTCGCATTGGTTGCCGCCGCTCCGCTAAGCCCGGCAATTGCCGTGCCTGTGGACGCCGTAGCTAAAGCCCCAGCAGCACTATATGCGCCAAATGCCAATGCACTGCCAGCCACGGCCCCACTGAGCGTTCCGGAACCAATCGAAGCCGCCATGTCGCACATCTCCCGCATCTGGACAACAGCGGCCCTGTCTATCCTGAAGGAACTCAACTCGTCTACTCCATTCGAGTTTGCCAACTCGATGTTTTTTATTCTTTCGAACAGAGAGACAAACCTCATTACGGAATGGGTGCTGACAAACATCTTGACTTGACCCAGTCTGGTCAGTGCATCTCTTGCCTTGCTCCTCGAGTTGCCAAGACGTGCCTTGATACGCCTAAACAGCCTTCGCGCCTCGGAGTTTACATCGTCGGCTTCGCTATTGTCCTTGATTGCCTTGGCACCCTTGGCAACGCCAAAAGCGCCAGCCAGCAAGGCGGCGCCCCCAGCTATTACGGGAATTAATGGAATCGGCATTTTTTCTTTCCTTTCTTTGTTTGCTTTTCTGCCTTATGGGCACTCGCCCATTCAAAGTAAAACACATTTCTCCGACTGCATCATCGCGTCAAACTCGCTCATGTTGCAATACAGAGGCTTCTTCCCGCAATGTGTCGTAATCCTGTTGGTCGCGGCGATGTAGCCGTCTACATCGCCAATTTCCAACGCACAATGTATTTCAGAGAACACAGAGTCGAAGAAGCACTGTTCGTCTGCAAGGTACTTTTCAATCGCCGCTTCAAGCTTTTTGCGGAACTGCCGCATGTTGGCAATCATCTCTTCGCACTCCCGCCCTATCCTAATGCGCTCCTCGCGGGCATGCTTGGCGGCCTTGAGGCTATCCAAGAGTATCCTATAGGATGAAGACGAAAGAGCGTACCCCGCCATGCTTCCAATCATCGCACCGACTACGGGGATGGGAATTGCAACCTGTCCTACGACCGTGAACAGTCCAGCCGTCATCATGCCACAGCCCTTCTCGCCCATCTCCTCAAGACACTGTGTACCATCGATTTCGCCGGCAATGTACCGCTTCATCGTCTTGCCCACTTCAAGCGCAGAGGTGGCGATCATCGCGGGCAATCCGCTTTTCGACGTCGCCCGCAGCACGGCGCGCTTCGAATTCTGCATTGCACCCTTTACCACAGACCCGACAAAACCCGTTGCGTAGCTAACCGCGCCAGCGCTGGCGGTGTCCTTTACGATGGACTGCGCCGCCTCTGCAAAGTTTTTCTCGTCACGACACAATGCAATTGCGTTTCTAACCACCGAAACGCCTCCGCCGATGGCAGCCCCCATTTTGGCCTGTTCAAAGCCGGCACGGTTCGCAACTCTTATGCAATCCTTCGCGGTGGACACCTCGGGATTCACCGCCCCTTCTTGCGCCTCTGCGTTGGTGACACGACTTTTACGAAGATTCCTTTCTATCGTCTTGTACTTTGCAAGCTCGGCCTCTTTGGCTGCAAGCGCCCTGGCATCTCCTGTCGCCTCCAACCGCTTTATCTGCTCTTGCAAGGACTTTATCTTTTTGGAAGCCTCCGCCTTTACACCATCATAGTAGTCCTTGGGCACCATTAGCTTGCAGTCGTTCTCCACATACTTCCGGCAATCCTTACCTGCAAGAATGCCAAGACACTGCTTTGGATTGCTACCGCGGAACTTCATCTGTGCGCTGCAACCCGGAATGGGATTGCCATTTGCATCGACCTTGGCCGAGGTGATGTCATATAGCGGATGATTTACGTTCCTCGTGCCATCCGGCTTGAACGTATCGTCGGTTCGCACGGTTGATGGCTTCTTGCCTGAAATCGCCTCTTCTGCTCGTCGTCTCGCGACCTCTTTCACCTCCGCCGCATAACCGGCCTTGCTCCTAAGCTGGGCATTGTAGCCTTTGGGGTCCGTTTTCGGATCGGCCGAGATTTTCGTGTTCGCAAAGTCTTTTAGGCTTCGGTGCATCTTGAAGCCGGTCTCGTTGTCAACTCCGCCGTATGCGACAATGTGTTCCTTGACGCCACTCCCGTATCGCGACACTACATCCAATGACGCACCGGCAAGGCCAGCGTTTACCACCGAATCTGTTGCCTTCCTGTCTTTCCTTTTGACACTTTTCATCTGATGATAATCTCTTCATTGTCGCGAAGATACAGCAAAAACTCCTGTGGCGTGCTATACGGCAGCTCAATATCCAAAAACTGACACACATTGTCAATCGTCTGATTGATGATGTCAAAATCGCCGTTGACAAGCCCTTTGTCAAGACTTGTTCTCATCCGTTCCAATGCGACACGGTTGCGTTTCAACACCTGCATGGCAACCATATCGAACCGCTCCGACTCCTCCTTGATCTTCTTGGCGCGCGCGTCAAAGATTTCATCGATACGCCTGCGCAAGAGTTCTCGTTTCATGCCAAAGAGGTCAAGTTTATCGAAAAGTGACATCACGAGGGTGCTGAGAACAGCAGAGCAAATAGACGCGACAATGTCCGAGAACGGATCTGGCAACCCGATAGATTCTAGCACACTGTCAATAAGCGTTTGCCCAAGTATCCCCGTAACAAATCCAACTATTATCTTCAGGATGGCGTCTCCCTTTTGGGCCATAGTGCCGGCCCCCATAAGAACCTTGACCGACTCTACAAGCACGGAGATTCCGCTAAGCGCGAGATCAAAAAACTTGCCGAAGAAATCTTTTAACATCTTGCACATGTTAGCAAAAAGCGTTGCGACCATCTTGGCAAGATCGCCCAACAATCCCTTTAAGATTTCACCAAGCTTCGAAAATGCGTATTTCAGAGCTCGCCACACTCTCTTGCAAAATGCCTCGAACGCATCACATCCGTCAAATCCATTTGTTATGCCGTTCTTAATCGAGTCCCTAAGTTCAAAAGCAATAGGCCCGATGAGCACCTCGACAATCTTTCCAATCTGCTCCATCAATACCGTCTTGCCGCCTTCAACCAAAAGTTTATTTCTAATTGCCGCTTCGGATTTCTTCTGGTTTTCAAGCAATTGCTCTTTCTCTTTCGTGGTCAGCTTATATCGCTTTAGCTTCTTCTTCTCCTCGGGGCTAAGCTTTTCCTCGTTCGACATCATTCTCGCAGCCTTGCGTTTTGTACTGCTGAGATTCATTTTGTTGATTTTTGCTTGCAACTCCTTCTTGCGCTCAGGTGACGCCGATTCCATTTCCTTATAAAGTCCAGCAGCCTCCTCAATCTTCTCGCATTCCTTTATGAATGCAGCGTTAGTCATCCCTCCGCCCTTGGCGGCATTCTTGTCACCCGAAAGAATCTGGAAATTCGAGTCGTCATTGGCAATCGCCTGCATGACTGTCAGCTTGTGAACCTTTCCGTCGGCTCCGCGATATTCGACGGTCTTGTCGAGATCGACATAGCGTTCAGCAAAGTAGCCAGACATCCCATGAATCGTCTCCAGCGGCGTCACATGATCGCCTTCGGCCATCTTTGATCTGTCACCACCCGTATCCTCTTTATGTATGAACAATGTTTCGCCGCCAACACCCCTTACCGTTCTGCCGTCAGGAGACGACTCCTTTGGGAAATCCGACGATCTCACACCGCCCTTCCAGTCCGTATTCCGACGCCCAGTATAGTTCTTGGCGTCAAATTGCGGATTGAACTTGCCATCGACAGGCTCACCAGGCTGTCGCACCATATTCCGCCTAAGCATATCCTGCTGCAACGCATCCGCGACATATGGCACACTTGGCACCTGGCCATCCAAACCATAATCAGACAATTCAAACGTGAAAGCCTTCTTGACATACTGCGAAAAGTCCGTGGCCTTGGTTTTGATGACTTTCTTGTAGGCGTCCTCATTGAACTTTCGAAGAAGACAGAGAAAAGAAGAATTTACCACAGCCTTCAACGTGGTATCAAGCAATGAATTAGCCACTCCGCCCTTGCCGCCAAACTCTTCGACAGCCTTGTCTAGCACCTCAAATGCATTGTCTTTGTCATGTATATCACATTTGTACAGATATTCCGGCAATGCGAGCGGTGATATCTTCTCCAAATCGGCGCAAATCTCTTCTGGCGTCTTGCGTTCTGACATATTGCCTCCTCACTAAGCTGCGACTTTTTTCGTCAGCCGCACATATTCGGACTGCATGTCCTTGAATTTTGAAAATTCAGACGAATTGATGTCAATCGCCTTGGAATCAAGATACCGCTGCTTTGCCATAATGCAAAGAATCCTAGACATCTTGTCACACGCCATGAGGCATTTGAGATGGCGATCTGGAAGGAAGTAAGGATTAACCTGAGAATCAGTTTCTTGAAAATAATCCAAGTCGCGCTGGTAATAATTCATCCTGATTAGATTGATTGCATAGTCAAGTTCCTTAATAAGCTTTTCATAGTATTCTATGAACGCTTCAAAGTTCTCACGAATAAGTTTCACCGATTCTCGAACATACACCCATTTCTTGATTTCGTCATGAGCCTTCTTTTTTTCTTCCTTCAAAGCCTTATCCAGTCCGCGAATATGTTCACGAACCTTTGACACTTCGGCTGCAACCATTAAACCGCCCGTTAAGAACCCTTTCAAGTAGTTCTTTATTGGGCTTTTGTCAAAATCGACATCAAGGAACACTTTCTCTCGAGATGACATCTCGGGAATCTTAATCGGAGCAGGGCGAAAAACCTCCTGTGGCTCATATCGATGGATCTGCCAACTGGAAATAGCGCTCGCAATCGATTCAAATTGCTTAAACAATACTCCTGCACGCTTTCGACAGGCATTTATCTTCGACAGTTCATCATTAATCAGATCCCCGACTTCTATCCGTTTTGCATCAATCTTTTTTTGTTCGTTACGTTTTTCTTTACGAATATCGTTGTATTCCTTCTTGGCATCATCATATAGAACACGACCTGAGACATTATCTATAGCGCCGACAACATCGTCACCGATAGATTTGAGATGCTGCCCCAACTCATTGTTAGCTTCTTCAAACTCCTCCTGCGCATCAATCTCATCCATGTAGTCCCCTGATAACGAAGAGCCGGCCAATGTTAAAACATTAGCTGTCTGGCGGACAGCATGTCCTACCATTCGCATGGGCGTCTCAACAACCCCAGCCACAGCACCGCCACCCTTTTCGATTGCATCGCCAATACGTTTGGCTCCGCAAAAACGCACAGTCGCGGCTACTCCGGTTGTTGTCAACTTGACAGGTGCCGAGACTACCTTACTCACCGCAGTGCACGTGGCATCGACAGCCCTACCAAACCAACGCCCAACCTTCCCGAACAAAGACATAAAACCTCCACCTTATACTACTTGCCCAAGCTCATTATACTTGAATGTACGGATAGGCTTGCCGTTTTCGAAAATGCGACCAGACACAGGCGCACCATTCAAGGAATAAATAATCTCTGCTACTGGCCTCTTCTTTCTCATCACATGAGCAACCACCCGATCTTCTTCGTAATCAAAAGTTGTTACATCATCACCGCGCTCAACTTTTTCAATCTTTCCTGGCTTATAGTATTTCTTTTCCCCTTTATGTTCAAAGCACCAAAGCCCATTCTGTTTCTCAACATTCGCTTCGCGAATATACATCGAGCTTCTTATCGTCATTTTAAACTCTTCCATTCCAGAGAACAATTCGGCAATCTTATCACGATTGTCATCAATCATTTCCTTGTTCGCCGCAATATTCGCCCTATTCACATCAATTGATGCTTTATTGACACCTATTGATGAACTGTTAGCCTCTATTGAAATTCTGTTTCTCTCCACCGCATCCTTATTCGCGTCAATACCCTCTCGGTTGCCTACAATCATGTTTCTGTTCATCGACATCAATCCATGTTGCGAGCGTATAATCCGGCTCATTCGTCTGGAAGTTCTCCGCCAAAGAATAAACATACAGACTAATCCCGCAATGTTTACTCCCGAGAAACATGCCACTATAATTACGATCACTGCACTAGTCATAGTATCATCACCTTCAATTAGTTATCACACCTTATCATCTTTCCGACACCGTGCCGGACACATGAAGAAGGGGCGCACATTCCCTTCCCCATGCACTCATCGGAAGCCCTGGTCAGGCCTGAAACGAATGCATTGAAACGAGCATGGCGCCCCAATGGGGCGCACGACTCGCAACCATGCCGTTCGTTTCGCATGAAATATGACCAGTATTTCCGATGAACGTCTTGTCTGCTGTCATGCAAATCTGCTATGTGGCCGCAGGGTGGGCAAGGCAGCCGATCCTCGCCAGTTCTCGACCTATATGGCTCTCCCCCTTTCGTGGAGAACATGAATATTATAGCACATTTGCATGACAAGTGGGGAAGGGAATGTTCTTGATTGACGTTATCAACTACATCTCTTCTGCGGCTCAAGGGCTACGCCCTCTTGCACTCCATTGGAATCCAGACCACTTGCGTTTTGAATACGGATTCAAGAGCAGCCTCGATTTCATCCTCTCCAAACGCCCCCTCGATTGATCTTTCGCCGGTGATGCAGTATCGCGTGAACGCATGGCAGTTATTCGAGAAGAGCCCGTACTCCCCGCGTTTGCCCGCACAACGCTCCAGTTCCGCCTCGGCGCGGGTGGCGATCTCTTCGGAGTGCAGAGCCGTCCTGTCACTCGATGCGACCGATATGACGTCCCCGGTGCGGATGGAACTGCACGACAGAAATTCCGCCTCATTCACCTTGCGCACAATCGCCATCGAGTCCTCGACATATATCTCCACGATCTCATCTGACCCGACATACACACCAGTGTGGCTTGCTGCGCCCAAAGCCAACTCAACCTTCACGACTGACCCGCGTTTTGGCTTTACCCGCAACCCCAAAGCCGCCTTCAAAGCCGGCGAGCCATGCTCCTCAATGTCCGCCTCGGCCTCCATCTCGCCGCCTACGTCGCCAGCCGCCTTGCTTATGGCAAGCGTCGCAACGGCTGCGCCGCTACGCACACAGTCCGAGACCTTGCCAAACGGCTTCTTTATGAGATGTGCCGCCGTCTCGCCAGCCCTCGCGATCCCATCGCCTTTACCTTTCCCACAGAGGCCGTCCACAGCTCCTCCTACGCCGCTTGCGGTGATGTCCACCGCCGCCGCGCCAACTGCGCCGACCGCCTCCACTGTCCCGCCTACCAAGGCGGCAACACCGCGACCTATCTTGCCGCCCACATTGGCAAGTTCGGAACCGATGATTTCTGGGTTCTCTTTCATGTCCGAGAACCACATCCTCAAGTCTGACAAGAATTCGTCCATTTCATTTTCCTTTCTGTTGATGGTTTCATCTTATCTAACATATAGCAACATCCATGCCAGAGCAGAAAACCCCGCCGTAGCGAGGTTCTGCAGCCACAATGTGACTATTTTCTAATCAGAGGTGGCTATTTTCTTACAGCCACTTGCGGAGGGTCGTGCGGGTGATGTTGAGCGCGATGGCCGCTTTCGAGACGTTGCGGGCGTATTTCTCAAACACGCGGTGGACATGCCGCCGAATCGCGTCATCGAGGTCGTCGGGAATGTCGGCGGAGTGGCATGGCATTTCGCCGTTCAACTCCTGATGCTCGGCGATGAGCTTTGCAAAATCGTCCTCCTTGAACACGATGGCGCGTTCAAGGATATTCAGGAGTTCGCGCACATTGCCGGGATAGGAGTATGCCTCAAGCGCCGTCTTCTGCTCGTCAGAGAGATGCTTACGGAAATGGTTGAACCACCAGTTGTCGGCGATTGCGCCGATGTCCTCCGGGCGTTCGCGGAGCGGCGGAATGCGGAGCGGCACGACGTTGAGCCGCATGAAGAGGTCTTCGCGGAACTTTCCCTCCCGGACAAGCGCGGGCAGGTTTCTGTTCGTAGCCGTGATGAGCCGCACGTCCGTTTCGATCTCCTCCGTGCCGCCAACACGCATGAAGCGTCCCTCTTCCAGGACGCGCAGCAACACGCCTTGCGCCTCTAACGGCAGTTCGCCGATCTCGTCGAGAAAGAGCGTACCGCCGTTCGCCAACTCGAAAAGCCCGATCTTCTGCTTGTCCGCGCCCGTGAACGAACCTTTCTCGTGTCCGAAGAAGCAGCTCTCCAGGAGTTGCGGCGCGACGCTCGCGCAATTGAAGGCATAGAACAGATCTGTCCGGCGGGAAGAACGGTTGTGAATCTGCAAAGCGACCGTCTCCTTGCCCGTCCCGCTCTCGCCAAGGATGAGAACGCGGGCATCTGGATTCGCCGCCACAAAGTTGATGCGTTCGCGCAGATTCTTCATCTGCTGGCTATTGCCAATCAGCTCGCGGTTGCCGTACCGCCGGTAGTGTGCGACAAGCTTTCGCGCCTTGTCGCTCCACGCCTCCTCTCGGACGCCATTCGCAAGATACCGAATCGCCTGTGCATACGGTTCCTCGTCGCGGTAGTTTCGATAGGCGTACATGGCGGCGCAGATCAGTTCATGGTACTGCGGTACCGACTTCGGAACCTTGCCGCCCTCGACCGTATACGGCAAGATATCAGCGACATCGACATTGAACACATGTCCAACCGCCTTCACGAGAGAGCCGTTGAACAGTTCGCCATCAACTTTACGCACATCGAGCAGCGGCGCGATCAAGCGCTCCTGTTCGTCGCTCATGGGGAGAGCGCTCACCCACGTCACCTTGGTTCGCTTGAGGGACTTCAACGCCGCCGCAAGCCGCTCCTCGTCCCCGCCGAGCGACAGACCGATGAGATAGATGTGCTTCCAGCCGCGTCCTTCGAGTTCAAGGAACTCCGGGAGCCGCCGCTTGCTCATGCCCATCACGTCCGCCTGCCCGTTCAACGCCCGCAGCGTCACGGCGGCGGAGACGGCATACTCCTTCCAGCCCCAGCCGGTCAGGATGAGATTGTCCATGTGCTTGTCTTCTTTTTTCATGCGCCCGACAACCATAAGTGTGCATCTGCGGTCGGCTCCATCAGCGCCCTTGCGCGGGAGAACTCGGCGGAGAGGTCGACTTTGCGGCAGCCGTCGACATAGCCGTCCCGCCGGAGATTTTCGACAAAACGGCGGAACTTGTGGGGCCCGGGCTTAAGGTTGTCGAGCGCGACAACTTCGGCATTGCCAAAGGTGCATGCCTCGGAAAGCATGCCAGTGGATTCGGCGGTGACATACAGTTTCTTCGCGAGCTGCACGAACGCCGGAATCGGATTGAAATGGTCCTTCGAGTAGATGAGCTTGTAGGCCCACGGATAGGAGTCGACGAGCGCCTCCACATCGGCGGGCGTGCGGCGAGAAGTCGTGACGCAGAGCGATGCGCCATTGTTCGCCGCAAATATCTCGTCAAGCCGCACCTTCATCCACTCGACCGTCATGGAGGAACACTTGTTCGGCCCGCCGACGATTACGCCGACGAGGTTGTCGGTCGCACCCTGATAGCATTCCTTGAACGCGGCGACGCCCTTCTCGTAGAATGCGGCGTCGTTCGCGACGAGGTTCGCCGGGATCTCGACGACGTTGGGGAGCTTCGCCGGATTGTCGAACGTCGGCGCGAGAATGCAGTCGAAGGAGGAAAGATCGTAGCCACGCGGATAGAGGACGACGCCGCACCTCGCGCCGAGCCTGCGTGCAAGCGCCTTAGCCGCGTAGAAAGTGCCAGAGCCCGTTCCTATAACGACCGTACCTGGTTGGGAAGACTCTCGCGCCCCTTTTTCTCTGCGTCTCTGCGTCTCTGCGTTAAAAACTTCCAGCCCCTGCAGAAGCCCCACGGTCCTTATGCCAAGCCTGTCAAAAAGATAGCTGAGCATCTTGTGGAACGGCGACTTGAATTTCACCGGCACAAGCTGGAAGTCAAGCCCCAGCGCGCGCGCGAACGCCTTTGACTGGTTTTCGTGCCCGGCCTTTCCGTCGGTAAGTACAATGGCTTTGGCGCTATTCGTCATACGATTCCCGCGGGAATGCGCATTGTCTTGCGACATGCGCTCTTCAGAAGTTCCTTCACGGCCGCGCGCATCTGCCGCTTTGCCGCGCCCATCGACGCCTTTATCGTGCAACCCGCCGCCTTGCGGTGCCCGCCGCCGCCGAACTTCGCGGCAAGGACGGTCGCGTCCCAGTCGCCGCGCGTTCTTATCGAGCAGCGGACCTCCTTCGTGCGGTCGGGGATCTGGTAGAAGAAAAGAGCGATCTCGTTCCGCGCAACGGAGCGCGGGATCTCGATTATGTCCTCTGCCTCCGCCTTCGTGCCGCGCACCTCGCGGAAGTCGTCGCGCGTCAGCGTAACCTCGGCGACCCTCCTGTTCTTCCAGATGTGGAGAGAGCGCCACGCGATGCGCTTGAGCTCGATCGCCTTGCGCGGGAAGGTCCCGTATATTATGTCGTTGATGAAGGCGGTGCGCACGCCGTACTTGAGGAGGTCACCGGCGGCGCGCAGGGTGCGCTGGCTCGTCGACTCGTAGGCGAAGCGGCCCGAATCCGTTATCATCGCGACCCACAGCGCCTCTGCGGATGCGCGGTCGAGCTTCCACTCCATCCACTTCGCGAAGCGCCAGACTATTTCGCCCGCGCTCGACGCCGCGGGGTCGACGATCTGCACGTCGCCGAAGGAGCCGTCGTTCGTGACGTGGTGGTCGATGCAGATGCACTTCAGCCCCCTCGCGACCGGCTCGACCTCCGGCGGCATGCGGCTGAACGAGCTGCAGTCCACGGCGATGAAGAGGTCGAACTGCCCGCCGAGCCGCCGGCGCGCGGTCTTCAGCTTCCGCACCGGGATCAGATCGGCGACGCCCTCGAGGAAGCCGGGCTTCCCGAGCGCGTTGAGGTCTGCCGTCGCCCACGCGTCCTTCCCCGCGCCTCTCAAAAGCCGCGCGAGCGCGATCATCGAGCCAAGCGAATCCCCGTCGGGGCTCAGGTGGCCCGAGACGAGGATGCGCTTTGCGCCCGTTATCAGCCGCTTCGCCGCGGCATAGCTCTCCCGCTTGTCCATCGGGGAGAATTATACCATAATTAAAGCAGGTTGCGCTGGATCTTGCCGGAGATGGTCTTCGGCAGCTCGTCGCGGAAGACGACTATGCGCGGGTACTTGTAGGGGGCGGTGTGCTCCTTGACGTACCGCTGCACTTCCTCCTTGAGCGTGTCGGTGCCGTGCACTCCCTTGACGAGCACGATCGACGCCTTGACGATCTGCCCGCGCACGGGATCAGGCGCGGCGGATACGCCGCACTCGAGGACGAATGGAAGCTCCATTATGACGTTCTCGATCTCCGCGGGGCCGATGCGGTAGCCAGACGACTTGATGACGTCGTCCGCGCGGCCGACATAGTGGTAGTACCCGTTTTCGTCCTTCCACGCGAGGTCGCCGGTGTGGTAGAAGCCGCCGCGCCACACCTCGTCCGTCTTCTCCTCGTCCTTGTAGTAGCCGAGGAAGATGCCGGGGTGCGGGTTCTTCCTGTCGGTCCTGACGACGATCTCGCCGTTTTCGCCGGGCGGGACGCTTTTGCCGTCAGCGTCGACGAGATCCACGCCGTAGTCGGGAACGGGCTTGCCCATCGAGCCGGGCTCCAGCTCGTCGCCGAGGAGGTTCGCGAGCGAAAGCGTCGTCTCGGTCTGGCCGAAGCCCTCGGCGATCTCGAGCCCCGTCGCGCGCTCGAACTGCGTCCACACCTCGGGGTTAAGCGCCTCGCCTGCGGTCGTAGCGTGGCGGACGGACGTGAAGTCGTACTTCGAGATGTCCTCCTTTATGAGCATGCGGTAGATAGTGGGCGGCGCGCAGAACGTCGTGATGTTGTACTTCTCGAACATCGGCAGCACCTTCTCGGCGTCGAAGCGCTCGAAGTCGTAGGTGAAGACCGCCCCCTCGCATAGCCACTGGCCGTAGAACTTGCCCCAGAGCGCCTTGCCCCAGCCGGTCTCGGAAATCGTGAAGTGGAGGCCGTCGCGTTCGACCAAGTGCCAGTACTTCGCCGTAACGAAGTGTCCAAGCGCGTACTTGCAGCTGTGGAGCGCCATCTTGGGGTAGCCGGTCGTGCCGCTCGTGAAGAACATGAGCATCGGATCGTTGCCGCACGGCGAATCTGCGGTGCGCTCGAAGACGTCGGAGAAGGCGGGGACCTCGGCGTTGTAGTCGTGCCAGCCGTCGCGCTTGCCGTAGACAAGCACCTTGACGAGCTTCGCGCCGATCTCCTTCTCGGCGGCGTCCGCCTCGATCGCGACGTCGCCGTCTCCGGTGCAGAAGATCGCCTTGACGTCGCCGGCCTGGAAGCGGTACGTGAGGTCATGGCTCTTGAGCTGGCTCGTCGCGGGAATCGCGACTACGCCGAGCTTGTGGCACGCAAGCATCGTCGGCCAGAACTGGAAGTGGCGCTTCAGTATCAGCATCACCTTGTCGCCCTTGCCGAGCCCGAGCGACTTCATGTAGTTGGCGACGCGGTTCGACTGCTCCATCATGTCCTTGAACGTGAAGCGCCTCTCGCGCATGTGCGCCGAGACGTGGAGCATCGCGAGGCGGTTGGGGTCCTTCTTCGCGATTTCGTCGACTATGTCGAACGCGAAGTTGAACTCGTCGTCGTGTTCGTAGGAGATGTGGACGAGCTTGCCTTCGCCGTCCTCCTCGCACTTGACGAACTTCTCGGCGAGAAGCGGCTCGTTCGGCTTGCGCCGGCGCATGCGGACCATCGGGAGCGACTGCTCCTCGGTGTTGCCGGCCATGATCATCGCGAGGAACTGGCATTTCTTGCCGCCGACCGCTATCATGCCGTGGGGCGTAGAGGACTTGTAGAATATCGAGTCGCCGGCGTTCAGCGTCTCCTCGTGGTCGCCGACCTTGACGCGCATCGAGCCCGAGACGACGTAGTCGAACTCCTGGCCGTCGTGCGTCGTCGTGTGTATGGGCATCTTCTGCTGGCGTTCGTCGTATTCGTACGTGACGAAGTAGGGAGTCGCGAGGCGGCCCTTGAACATCGCAGCCATGTTGCGGATGAGTATACCCTGCTCGTTGACGGTGACTGGGCCCTGACCGGCGCGGTTGACCTGGAAGTGCGAGAGCTTGGCGGAATGGCCTTCGAGAAGGGCCGTGATGTCGATGCCGAACGCAAGAGCGCATTTGTGGAGGAACGTAAACGGCGGGTCCATCGTCCCGGACTCGATGGCGATGTAGTCCCGCTCGGGGACCTCTGTGAGACGGGCCATGTCGGCCGTCGTCTTGCCGCCTATCTCGCGCAGTTCCTTTATGCGCGACGCTATCTCTTTCAGTTCGTTCATTTTTGCCTTTCGTTTTTGTTTCCCTCGGTCGCCATTATGCAGAAAGGCGAACCGCCGTTTCCGGTGATCCGCCTTTTTCTTGGGTGCCTTGGGCCTGTCGTCGAACTATGCAACGGAGTACCCGGCGGATCTGCACCCGTCAAGTCCAATGATAATTCGAATGATGATGTTTCGTGTCATCGGCGCGTATTATACCATATTTGTCCGTGCTGTGCGTAATCAGCTGATACGAATCCTAAAAAATCTGGAACCCAAGATTGCCTTTCGCCCTTTCCGTTTAGAAGCGGTAGGTGAGCGAGCAGCCAGCCGCGTGCGAGAGGCCGTGGCGGCACTCCATGCGGTAGGTGCGGCCGAGCCCGTCCCTCATATGCATCCCCTTGGCGCCCATGACGACGATTCCGTAGGTGACGTCGATCTGGAGGTTCTGGGTAATGCGCCAGCTGATGCCGCCGCTGAAGATCTGGCGGTCGCCGGGCGGAAGCATCGTGGACTGCTGGTCGTACGAGCACACGTTCGAGTCGTAGACGTAGGAGACGACGGCCGTCCAGTCCTCCGCGAAGTCCCAGGAGGGGGCGATGCCGACGCGCCAGCTGTCCTTCCAGCGGAGCTTCGTAGTCTTGTCGCCCTGCGACGGGGGGAGCTTGAACTCGATGCGGTCGAGCTCGGACCAGTCGGTCCACGAGACCATCGCTCCGAGATGCCAGTCGTCCGTGATGTCCCAGTTCACGCCCGCGGCGATGGACTGCGGGATGTCGAGGTTCGCGGCCGCCGCACCGCCGAGAACATAGCCGGGCATGCGGAGGTTCGAGTGGCCCTTCACGCGCGTGTCGATCTTGGACTTGTAGACCGCGCCGACGGAGAGGTTGTCGAGGATCTTGTAGCGAGTGCCGAACTGCACGCCGCAGGAAGAGAAGCCGTTGTTGCCGTGCAGGTGGTTGCGGATGTACCCGTACTGAGGATTGATGTCGCTCAGGTACGCCATCGGATACGAATACTGCTCAAAGTCGAAGAAGAGAAGCCTCGCGCCCGCGCCGATCGACCAGTCGTCGGTGATGCGGTAGGAGAGGTTCGGGTTGATGACGAATCCCTCGATCGTCGTCTGCTTCGAGCTCCAGGTCATCTGGCTGTTGTGGGAGTAGCGCGTGCCAAGGCCGTAGTCGGGCGTGATGCCGAGGCCGAACGTGAAGCCCCAGAGCGCCGGCGCGACGAGCTGCACGTGGGGCAGGACGAAGAAGCCAGGATCCATCGGCGAACACTTGTAGGTTCTGCCGTTCCTGGATATCTTGATGCGACCGCGCGGGTGCTCAGTGACGAAGCCAACCTGGAGCGTTATGTTGGTGATGTCGTCCAAAGTCGCCGGGTTGATCGTATTGGCGGAGCCGTCAAGACCCTTGCCAAGCAGCGCACCGCCGTAGGACGTGCCGATGGCCGTGGGCTCGTAAAGCCCGAAACCAGACGCAAATGCCGCTGTCGCCGTGAGAGCAGCCATTGTCATTGCCAACAACTTTTTCATATGTCTTCCTTGTTGATAAGGTGTTTATCACCTGTTGAGATGTAACAGTGCGACATTATATGCTTTTTTGTCGCAAACGTCAACGGGACAGTGAAAGATTTTGCGCAAACGATTGATTTTAACAATTATTTATCGCTTTTTGAACGGATTCACTACTGCCATCCCACAGTAGACCTGCTCATCATTGAGATCTTCGCTAATAATCTCAGTGCAGCCAAGCTTATCCGCCGTCGCAACAATCAGCGCATCATAGAACTGTATGCCGTATTCTTCCTTTACATACATTGCCCGCCTAACAAGGTCAATCGTCACATCAATTGCGAGCAACTCAACAAAGCCGTCAAGCATCGCATCGATTTCCCTCTTTGTCCTCTTTGTCTTTTTGTACATCGTGTTGCAGAATTCCTGCAACACCTGTGTAGAGATAACTCCATCATGATTGACTTCAAGGGCATGAGTTATAAGGTCAATGGCTATTGCCCTTTTGCGCGGATCTGAGTCATCCTGCGCATATACGAGTACATTTGTATCGAAGAATCTCATACCGCCGCCTCCCTGACTGCATCGCGTTCGCGTACAAACTTGTAGTCTTTGGGCAAGCCGCTGGGCGGTAGGCTTAGCAGAAACGCCTTGAAATCAGACGCCTTCTTAACACGCACCGCCTGTATCTCCGCGCATTTCGCCTCAAGGCAGTCGCGGACATACTGGTTCAGGCTTGTTCCGTTGCTCTCGGCCCATTCTCTCACTTCCTGCACAATCGCAGGGGGTATAGACAGCGTTATGCTCATGGCACCCTTTCCCACGGCCCGTTTGCCGTGCTAAGTTCGCACGTATTGTATCAAATACGTGCGAACGGCGTCAAGCGGTCGGCATCCCGGGAATGTTGCCAATTAGACGGACTCTCCGCGCACCTTGCGTCTCAATGCCGAAACGTTACGCGGAAATCGAACGGATCATGTCGGAGACGCGGACCTTCACGTTCGCGGAACTCGTCTCCGTGCCGAGGACAATCCTCAGGACGCACGACTCGAGAATCGCATACAGCCCCTCGGCCGTGCGCTCCGGGTTCACTTCGGGAAGGAACTCGCCCTTCATCACGCCTTCCGTCACGAGCTTCACGAAAACCGACTTGATGCCGCCGGTGAAGCGCGTTATGCGCGCGCCCATGTCTTCGCCCGAGCGGACCATGGACAGCACGAAGTCGAAGATCGCGGACATGAACTCCTTCTTGTCGAACAGCACGTCCGCGACGTGGAAGCACACCATCGAAAGGCGATCCGCCGCCTTGCCGCGCTTCGCGATCTCACGGCTGCATTCCTGCATTATCTGCCGCGTGGTCGCGAGGATCGCCGCGTCGAGGACCTCGCGCTTCGAGCGGAAATAGCGGTAGAGGACCGTCCGCGCGACGCCGGCGGAAGACGCTATCATGATGAGCGTCACGTTGTCGTAGCCCACCTGCGAGAAGAGCTTCATCGCCTTGTATGCGATTTCAAGCCTGCGCGATTCGTGATCTATTCTTGCGGACATATTCGAGCTCGTTCCTTGCGAAATTCGATTTCAGCGGCTTCACGATTATACCAAATTTCTCCGGCTCGCGGGCAATCGGCGAGTGGACGGTGAGCGCGAAGCGGTGCCAGAAGCACGACTGTATGAGCCCCTTCTTCGCGAGCGACCTGACGAACCGTTCTGCGCCCTTCTGCTCCTCTTTCGTCTCCGTCGGGAAGTCGTACATGAGGTAGGCGTGGACGAATATCTTCGCCGCCCTGAACCCCCTGAGGACCCTTTCGGCCGACGCGCACGTGATGCCCTTGTTCATCAGCTTGAGAAGCCTGTCGTTCGCGCACTCGAGCCCGCCAGTCACCGCGATGCACCCCGCCCTCGCCATCTTCTTCGCGAGCGCGGGCGTAAAGGCGTTGTCGAAGCGGATGTTGCCCCACCATGCGACTTCGAGCTTCCTCCGCAGGATTTCGTCGCACATCGACGAGACGAGCGCGGGAGGCATCGCCTCGTCTACGAAGTGGACGCCCGAGAGAAGCGGCGCCGCGCCGCTGCCGAAGAACTCCTCCATCGCGTCCACGATCTCCGTCGCCTTGGGCATCTTGAAGCACCCGATGTAGGGAAGCTTCACGTCGCAGAACGCGCACTTCCGCCAGTAGCAGCCGCGGGCCATCACAAGCTTCACCCACTTGCCGCAGTTCCACAGGTTCGTGACGAAGTTGTCGGTCTCCGCGACGTCGAAATACTCGCCCCAGTCTATGCCCTCGTAGTCGGGCTTCACGAACGGCGGCACATCCGCCGCGCTCGCCTTGCGGTCGCCGAGCATTCTCGCAAACGGCGCATATCCCTCGTCGAGCTGGAATTCGTCGAAGTACTTGTACGGCCGCCTGTCCGTCATCTCTCGGAGCTCCGTCGAGACATAGCCGCCGCCAAGCACGAGCCGGACGCCGGGATAGCGGCGCTTTATGTAGCGCGCGATCTTGAACGCCGCGACGAGAGTCCCCGGGAACGGGCATGTCACGCCTACGACCGACGGCTTCACCTCTTCCATCGCGGCCTTGAGTCGGCGTTCGAGGGGTTTGTCAATCACCCCGCGGCGTCGTATCAGCCGCTCAAGCTCGCCGAAGTCGGCGACGGCGCGGCACAGGTGCTCGGCGTAGCGCGAAAAGCCGAAGTCGGGGTCGATCTGGTCGCGTATCGAAAGCGCGAGATCCTCTATGGCCTCGCTCGCCCCGCGCTTCGCCTCGACAGGCGCGGGGCCGCCGAGGAACTCGAGAAGTTCGCCCGTCGTCTCGTCGCCGTATTCGAGGAGCACGTCGCGTACGACCTTTATCGAGAGGTCGCGCTGGGCGACGTCGAACCCGCGCGACTTGAGGAACCCCGCCAGGTGCATCGTCGCCGGATACGGCGTATTCGGCTGCAGCAGCGGCGGAGTCAGGAGGAGAAGCCTACATCGCCTTCGCGAGGGCATTGCCGAACTCGGAGCACTTTATTTCGGTGGCGCCCTCCATCTGGCGGGCGAAGTCGTACGTGACGGTCTTCGCGGCGATCACCTTGTCCATCGCGGCGATGATCCTGTCCGCGGCCTCGGTCCAGCCCATGTACCTGAGCATCATCTCGCCGGAGAGGATGAGCGAGCCGGGGTTGACCTTGTCGAGCCCGGCGTACTTGGGCGCCGTGCCGTGGGTCGCCTCGAACACTGCGACGCCCGTCTGGTAGTTGATGTTCGCACCGGGCGCGATGCCGATGCCGCCGACAGTCGCGGCGAGCGCGTCGGAAACGTAGTCGCCGTTCAGGTTCAGCGTCGCGATCACGTCGTATTCGGCGGGACGCGTCAGGATCTGCTGGAGGAACGCGTCGCAGATGCAGTCCTTCACCGTTATCATCCGGCCGGTCTTCGGGTTTTTGAACTCGCACCACGGACCCTTGTCGATCAAGGTCGCGCCGTATTCACGCTGGGCGAGCTTGTAGCCCCAGTCGCGGAACGCGCCCTCGGTGAACTTCTGGATGTTGCCCTTGTGGACGAGCGTCACCGACTTGCGGTCGTTCGCGATCGCGTAGTCGAGAGCCGCCTTGACGAGGCGTTCGGTGCCCTCCAGGGAGACCGGCTTGATGCCGATGGACGCCGTCTTAGGGAAGCGGATCTTCTTGACGCCCATCTCGCCTAGGAGAAACGCCTTGACCTTCTCGACCTCGGGCGTTCCGTTCATCCACTCGATGCCCGCGTAGATGTCCTCGGTGTTCTCGCGGAAGATCACCATGTCGGTGAGCTCGGGGTGCTTCACCGGGGAGGGGACTCCCTTGAACCAGCGGACAGGCCTCAGGCACACGTAGAGGTCGAGCTCCTGACGCATCGCGACGTTGATCGACCTGATTCCCCCGCCGACGGGCGTCGTGAGCGGGCCCTTTATCGAGACGAGGTTCTCGCGGCATGCGTCCAAGGTCGCCTGAGGAAGCCACTCGCCAGTCTGCCTAAACGCCTTTTCGCCTGCGAGGACCTCCTTCCACTCGATCTTGCGCTTGCCGCCGTATGCCTTCTCTACCGCGGCGTTCCACACCGTCATCGCCGCGCGCGTGATGTCTGGGCCGGTGCCGTCGCCCTCGATGTAGGGAACAACAGGATTCTCGGGAACGCAAAGCTTCCCGTCCTTCATTGTGATCTTTTCGCTCATGATAGTCAGGTGGTCGATTTATTAAATGTTCAAGTTGATTTCTAACGCAGAGCCGCAGAGACGCAGAGTCGCTACTTGCCGAGGGCCTTTTTGAGGGATGCGGCGCCGCCAGATGGCGCTGCACCCGTGAGGTCCGCCTCGTCGACTTCCACCTGTTCGGAGTCGATCCAGAAGCGGATGCGCTTGCCGCGCACGATCTGCGGCTGCGCCTTCGACTCGTCGCGCACCTCGGCCGTGATCCCGTCGCCGGAATAAAGGACGACAAGACCGTTCTTCTTTGAATAAGTCGCCTTTGCGCCATACGCACGGTGGGCGTCGTTCGTCATCGCGACATTCCCTATCGCCACAACGCGGCGGACATCGCCCGCGGCGCGGCGCATGTCGTTCGGATCTTTCTTAGCCGCCTTGTGTACGCCGTTCGTGCCATTCGCCGCCTGGCTGAGGCCGTTAGTCGCGCCAGATTCCTTCTCGGTTTCGAAGAAGAGGAACACGCGGTCTGCGTGCATCTGGTACTGCTCGTCGTCGACGTGGACATGCCCCTCGAAGCTCGCTATGCCCTCCTTGCGGTTGTAGACAGTCATGTCCGAAGTGATCTTCGCAGGGCGGCCAGTCAGCTTCTTTTCCTTGTGCTTCTTTGGCTGGGGCTTTTCGACCTGTTTCTCGGCATTAGTGACTGTGGCATCCGACGGTACTGCCGCCTGCAGGACGCCGGCTTCCCCATTGGGCTCCGCTGCGGTGGCCTCTGCAGACTTGTCCACGCCCGCCTCGGCAACCAGATCGTCGAGCGCCGCGGCGGACGCGGCGAAGGCAGCCGCGCCGACTACGGCGGATAGCAACAAGGTCAATGGCTTATTCATCGGTCAGATTATACCATAATTCCGGCCCCTTAGCCGCGGATAAACGCGCGTCCCGCCTCGACGGCCTTGATGTTGAGGTCGAGAAGGTTCGCCTTCCTCGCGGAGATCGTCTCCCTAAGCGCCTCCTCGATCCTGCCGGGGTCTACGCAGCGGAGCTTCTCGACGATCGCGCCGAGTATAATCATGTTGGCAAGGCTCTTCGCCTCCATTTCGGTGGCCATCTTGGTGGCGGGGATGTAGACGACTTCGACGTCGGTGCGGCGCACCTTGCGTCCGATGAGCGCGGAGTCGACGAAGATCGTGCCGCCGGGCGCGACGGTGTCCTCGAACTTGTCGAGGGACGGCTCGTTCATCACCATCAGCACGTTCGGGTGCGCGATGATCGGGGAGCCCACGGGCTCGTCGGAGACGATCACCGAGCAGTTGCAAGTTCCGCCGCGCATCTCGGGTCCGTACGACGGAAGCCACGAAAGCTCCTTGTTCTCGAGAAGCGCAGCGTGGGCGAGGACCTTTCCGGAGAACAGAAGCCCCTGTCCGCCGAAGCCAGCCATTATCGTTTCGTATGTCATCTTACTTAGCCTCCTCCGCCGTGCGGTCCTTGTAGCATCCGAGCGGATAGAACGGAATCATCTTCTCCTCCACGAACTGGCACGCCTTGTCGGGCGTGAGGCCCCAGTTCGTCGGGCACGTGGAGACTACCTCGACGAGCGAGAAGCCCTTGCCCTCGACCTGGTTCCTGAACGCCTTGAGGATCGCCTTCTTCGCCTGGCGCACGTGCGCGACGGAGTTTACGGCGACGCGCTCGAGATACGCGGGAGCGTCCAGGGACGCGAGAAGCTCGCATATCCTGATCGGCATTCCCTGCGTCTTGGGGTCGCGTCCGTACGGCGAGGTCTGCGTGACCTGTCCGATAAGCGACGTAGGCGCCATCTGCCCGCCGGTCATTCCATAGATCGCGTTGTTGATGAAGATGATCGTGATGTTCTCGCCGCGGCACGCGGTGGAGACCGTCTCGCAGAGTCCGATGGACGCGAGATCGCCGTCGCCCTGGTAGGTGAAGACGATGTTGTCGGGCATGGAGCGCTTGACTCCCGTCGCTACCGCCGGGGCGCGTCCGTGCGACGCCTCGATCATGTCGCACCTGAAGTAGTCGTACGCCATCACGGAGCATCCGACCGGCGCGATGCCGATCGTGCGTCCCTCGATGCCGAGCTCGTCTATCGCCTCTGCTACGAGGCGGTGGACGATGCCGTGGGTGCATCCCGGGCAGTAGTGGAGAACGGCGTCGGTGAGCGCCTTGGGCTTCTGGAAAACAATTGCCATTTTACTTCGCCTCCTTCCTTATCGCGGCGAGCACTTCGTCCGCGCTCGGAATCATTCCGCCGACGCGGTTGCACATGTTGACCGGCTTCGAGCAGTTGATCGCCAGCTTCACGTCCTCGTTCATCTGGCCCATGTTCAGCTCAACCGTGAGGAAGCCCTTGACCTTCCCGGCCGCCTTCGCAAGCGCGGCCTTCGGGAACGGGTATAGGGTAATCGGACGGATCATGCCGACCTTGATGCCCTCCTTGCGCGCAGCAACGATCGCGTTCTTCGCGACGCGGGCCGTGATGCCGACCGAAACGACGCAGACCTCCGCGTCGTCCATGAGGTACTCCTCCCATCGGCACTCCTCCTTCTCGAGCTTCGCGTAGCGCTCGAAGCGCTCGTAGTTCGTCTTCTCGAGCTCGTCCGGCTTGAGGTAGAGGGAGTTGACGATGTTGTGCGGACGCTTCATCTGCGTGCCCGTGGTGGCCCAGGGCTTCGTCGCGGGGATCGTCTCGGGATCGACCGTGTCCTCGGGAAGGACGACCGGCTCCATCATCTGTCCCATCGTGCCGTCCGCGAGCAGCATCGCCGGCATCCTGTACTTTTCGCCAAGCTCGAAGGCAAGGCGCGTCATGTCGGCCATCTCCTGCACCGTCGCGGGAGCAAGGACGATGATGTGGAAGTCTCCGTGCCCTGGTCCGCGCGTCATGAAGAAGTAGTCGGACTGCGACGGCTGGATGCCGCCGAGGCCGGGGCCGCCGCGCTGGACGTTGACGATCAGCGCCGGGAGGTCGGCGCCCGCGAGGTACGACATGCCCTCGGCCTTGAGCGAGATGCCCGGGCTGGAGCTCGAGGTCATCGCACGGCGTCCGGTGGACGCGCAGCCGTAGACCATGTTGATCGCGGCGATCTCGCTCTCCGCCTGGAGGAACGTCCCGCCGATCTTGGGCATGCGCTTCGACATGTACGCCGCGATCTCCGTCTGCGGCGTGATGGGATAGCCGAAATAGTGGCGGCAGCCGCAGCGTATCGCCGCCTCGGCGATCGCCTCGTTGCCCTTCATCAGAACCTTGGTACTCATAAGCTTCACTCCTTGGGAGGGGTTCGGGGACGCCAGAGTCCCCGTCCTTTCCTCATCCTACCTCTCTACAGTAATCACGCAGTCGGGGCACATCATCGCGCAGCTCGCGCATCCGACGCATTCCTCGGGCTTCGTCAGCTCGACCGGGGCGTGGCCCTTGTGGTTGAGCTTTGTCTTTGAAATAGACAGAATCTTCTTCGGGCATGCGGTCACGCAAAGCCCGCAGCCCTTGCACAGTTCTTCCTTGAACGTCAGTTTAGCCATCCTTTTGACTCCTTGAAATTTGTGTATTATACCATAAATCCCGCCGACGTGGACGCTCGTGCGGCCGGGATCTCGCGCCGCCGCTGCGCGGCAATAGGTGGCCTTTGGCGACCCCAACTGACCCCAACCGACTCTATACGTCCCTACTCGACCCTACCCAACCACTACTCAACCACAACCATTTTTCCAACCACTACGCAACCGCTTTCCAACCCCGCACCAATTATCGGGAACCTCAACCCATCCACAACCGACCTTCAACCGCCACGCAACCGCGAGCCAATCACAACCACGCCTCAATTGTTTTCCAATCACATTCCAGCCGCCCGAAGCCGCCAGACGGACGATCCCGCGCTTGGCAAACACCCACG
>Ga0256405_10002604_pt1 | contig 40488 bp, 32 predicted proteins | sample RumenRJG_02DNA_FD_189096 | JGI IMG/M metagenome (GOLD analysis project Ga0256405, IMG submission 189096) | Bovine rumen microbial communities from Lethbridge, Alberta, Canada - RJG_02 | ecosystem: Host-associated > Mammals > Digestive system > Stomach > Rumen | place: Canada: Alberta... | reverse complement strand
TTGGCTCAATACTAACTTAACGCTTTTGCGTTATTGTAAAAAATTGAAAAGTACATTACTTCTCAAAGTAATTACAGGTTCTTGTTTGTCTTTGCGTTGTTTAATTTTCAAGGTCCTTTGCTGTCTCCCTTTCGCTCTCGCTCTTTCGTGACGGCTTATTTATCATATCACACTTCAAAGCTTTTGTCAAGAGTTTTTTTCAAACTTTTTTCAAAGTTTTTTCGGCGGGCAGGTTTTCATTCAAGTCCTTTTCTCCCCGAAAACCCTTTGTTTATGCGGTTTTCTCACTCTTTCCTTCGCTCTCTCGTGCGACAGCTTTGTTATCATACCACTTACTTCTCCTTTTGTCAACTCTTTTTTTCAAACTTTTTCCATCTTCTACAAATTGTATATTTTTCCCGACACAAAAGGCTTGTATCGCTTTTTTCATTTTACAATTTGTATTTTTCTTTCAAATCATACAGTAATCGGCTGAAGCGTCCTTCAGCCGTCGCCACAGATCATATCCCCATCATATACAGCTCATACGCTGTCATATCCACCAGCCACTCACACTGTCTTGCATTCTCTCCGAATTTCCCTTTCAGACCCGCTATGCCAAACGTCAGTTGATTCACCACTGCGTTCTGTACAATATTCTCTCCCCCCGCCATTTCCTGCTTCTGAACGTAAAATACGTTACATTCCCCGTAACCCCCCGGTGTGATCCACACCTGATTGCGTTGATCCAGCGGCGGAAAGGTTATAATCCAGTAACCGCAATGTTCTGTCAGCGAAGGTACTCCTGCAGTAAACTGCTTGCCTTTTATCGCTTCATACAACGTCTGTATCGTATAGAAGCCTCTTGTCTGAATTGTTTGATACTTCGCTCCAAAGGACATTCTGATTCCCCCTTGTTTTTACTTTCCCGCAAAAATACGATTTGTATATTATACAATTTGTATTTTTCGAATCATTCCGTTTACTATTTCTACCCTATCCCCTGCGTTGATATCTTTTTCATAAAGTTCCCTGTCCGGCATCCTTACACTTGATACCCCACGATCATCTTCAAGCAGCACCTCGCAGCAAGGCTCCTGTCCATCCGGCAGACCCTCACAGCCAAAATCCGGTTCAATAATATCCTTTACGATATACATTCCGCACGCACCTCTTTTCCGTTCTTATTTTCCATTATATTGTATCATTTTCCCTCTGACCGCACAATGCTTTTACGAAAAAATCCTGATACACACCACCGCCATGATCATGCCCGTCAAATCTGCCGTCAGCGCCGCCGGTACGGTATACGCTGTTTTTTTCAGTCCTGCTGCTCCGTAATAAACCGTTATGGCATAAAACGTTGTTTCTGTTGATCCTGCCATAACGGAAGCAATCCGTCCGATGACACTGTCCGCTCCGTACTGCTGCAACAAAGAATTCAGCATCGCATAAGAACCGCTGCCTGTTACCGGACGCATCAATCCCAGCGGTACCACTTCCGGGGGAATGCCGGCAAACTGACAAACCGGTGACAGCCACTGCGTAATCAGCGAAAAGAAGCCCGACGCCTGCAGCATCGTTACCGCCACAACCAGCCCTACCAGCGAAGGCGCAACGGAAATCAGGGAAGAAAATCCCTCTTTCACTCCTTGTGTAAAGCTCCCGAACACGTCTGTTCTGCGGAAGAATCCAAACAGCACGATTCCGCCGATCAGCACCGGCACGATCAAACCGCCTATTTTTTCCGTAACCTCACCCCGTTTCTGCCGCCCGACAACAACCGTGTCATCAATAATCCCACCGTCAGCGCCGCAGCCGAAGAAACCCAGACCGGCGCCAGAATATCATAAGGCGTGCTGCTGCCGCAAGCCTGACGCAGAGCCGCCACGGTTGCCGGTATCAACTGTACGGAAGCCGTATTCAGCACAACAAACACGATCATACTGTGATTCGGTTCCGTTTTCAAAGGATTGGCTTTCTGCATCTCCTTCATCGCCAGAATCCCCAGCGGAGTGGCTGCATTTCCAAGCCCGAGAACATTCGCCGTTACGTTGGCGCAAACCGCCTGCATAGCTTTACTGTCTTTATGATAATCGGGCATCAGCTTTGAAAGCACCGGCGACAGCAGCTTTGCCCCAAAAGCCGACAAGCCGCTGTTCTCGGCAATTTTCATCACGCCGCTCCACAAGCACATCACGCCTGCCATCGACATCAGCAGCCGCACAGCCTGATCCGCCCCCTCTGCCGCCGCTGCTGACAGCGCATCCATTCTGCCTGATACAGCAGAACATACAACACTGAGAACAATCATGGCAATCCACAGATAATTCAGCACCGCCTTTCCTCCTCCTTCCTAACAGTTCCTATACGGAAAACGCATACTGTTGCTGCCTTTTTTCAGCATTTGTCCGCCCCGGCACGGATATTCAAATCTTAATTTATTAATATTACTAAATTGAGATTATTCTGTCAAAGCAGCCACTTTGAAGCCGGCATCAATCTCCCGCAAAGCAGACGGTATTTTTCACAGGTTACTTTTTTAATAGTTTCCGGCACTCTCACGGCGAATTTCGACAAATGTCGTATTTTGTCATAAAATGTCTTTTTATGCGCATTTCAACCTTCCGCCACAAGAGCCGCAGCAAATTTCCTTTTTTGACAAAAATCACGCATGCGTACAATAATTCAATTTTATTTTTACTTTTTTGTATTTGCCTATTGACAAATCTATCTTAAAATAGTATGGTATATTCAAGCGTATTCGTACAATATATTGAATATTTTAAGGAAAGGAGCGGTACACAATGAGAGCTATTGGTTGTGTAAGACAAATCGACAAATTAGGTCGTCTGGTGCTGCCGTCAGATATCAGAAGAATGCTGAATATTAAAGACGGTACAGATTCTGTTGAGTTTTTCGTTGATGACGACTGCGTAATTATCAAGAAGTATCGTCCTGCATGTATTTTTTGCAATTCTGCCAACAACATTATCACCTACAAGAATCAGTCGGTATGCGAGGATTGTATGAACGAGATCAAAAACGGATAACAACTTGTCCGGAGAGGGGCTTCTGTTTTCATGGCAGAAGCTCTTTTTTGTTTTTTACATTGAAAATTTCCCCGATTTATATTATTCTATTCTCAGATCATTTCTTTCTGCGCTCAGAACCACATTCGAACCTGCACTCAGAACTACGCTCGAGCCTACGCTCAGAGGACTTCTGTCTATACAAACAACTAAGCAAAAAAACTTTACGCCGGAGCATTTTTATCCTGCGGCATTTATTCTTACAGAATCAGGTGAATTGATATGAATCTTCGCACACTGCTCAAACAACAATCGCTTATCGTAGCCGACGGCGCTATGGGCACCTATTTCTCAGAACTTTCCGGGCTTGATTCAGGCTGCTGTGAAAAGCACAACGTACGTTCGCCGGAACTGATCCGTCAGATCCACCAAGCCTATATCAGCGCAGGCGCTTTGCTGCTGAGAACCAATACTTTTTCCGCCAACAGCTATACTCTGGGAACGACCCGGCAGGAGCTGGCGGATATTCTGACCGCAGGCTTTCGTCTGGCTGCCGAATGCGCCGCCGATCGGGCAGTTGTCTGCGCTGACGTCAGCGTTGTCTACCGCAGCGATCTGACCGCCGAGGAAATACTCTCTGAATACACCTTTATCATCGACACCTTTCTTGCCTGCGGCGCAGAAACCTTTTTATTTGAAACGCTTCCCGATCTGAAGCCTGTTATGCCTGCCATTGACTATCTGCTCTCACGCAAGCCCGACGCAGAAGTCATCGTTTCCTTCACCCTTCTTCCCGACGGAAGGACCCGTTCCGGAACCTCGCTGGCTCAGCTTTCGGAAGAGATTGCACAGGCTCAGGACAAGCTCACTATGGCAGGGCTGAACTGCGGCTGCGGCGCTATGCAGATGATGCAGGTCGCCGTTCCCTTTTTCTCTTATATTCACCGTTCCACCAATTTATTCACTTCAGTTATGCCGAATGCCGGTTATCCTGCAACGGAAAACAGACGAACTGTTTTTACCGCTACGCCGGATTATTTTGCCGAAGGCGCTTCACACTTTGCCTCGCTCCCCGTTTCGGTTATCGGCGGCTGCTGCGGTACTACTCCGGACTTTATCCGACTTTTGTCCGAACGCCTGCACCACGCCAAAGCCTCGCCCGTTCCCAAAGTCATTCTTCCCAAGTCCGCAGCTCCTGCGGCGCCTTTCGGCTCTGTCTTTGCCGAAGACCGGTTTATCCTTGCCGCAGAACTGGACCCGCCGCAGAACGCCGATCTGACAAAGCTGATTCATGCCGCAAAGCAACTGAAAAACAGCGGTGTTTCCGTCATTACCATCTCGGACTCTCCTCTGGGACACGCAAGAATGGATTCTGTCATCTGCTCTGCAAGAATCCGAAGAGAAGCGGACATTGAAGTACTTCCTCACATCTGCTGCCGGGATAAAAACCTGAACGCTCTGCGTTCCCTGCTGTTAGGCGCTCACAGCGAAGGAATCCGTTCGGTGCTGGCGGTAACGGGTGATGCTATTTCCGAAACCGACAGAGGCATTATCAAGCCTGTGTTCAACGTAGATTCCACACGACTGATGGAGCTGATCTCCAAGCTGAATCAGGATCTCTTCGCCGAAGCACCCATTATGATCGGCGGCGCCTTTGATCCTGCGCTGAAAAAACAGACCTATTCTCTGACAAGACTTGCCAAAAAGAAGAAAAACGGCGCATCGTTTGTGCTGACCCAGCCTGTTTTTTCAGCAGACTGCATACCCGCTCTGGACATGGCCCGACAGCAAGGTATCAAGGTACTTGCCGGCATTATGCCGCTGGTCAGCTACCGCAACGCCTGCTTTATGAAAAACGAGGTTCCGGGCATCAACATTCCCGACAGCTATATTGAGAGATTTTCGCCCGATATGAGCCGGGAAGAAGCCGCCGAAGCCGGCATCGCTCTGGCTGCAGAGCTTGCCGCCACTCTCAGACCCCATGCCGATGGTTTTTATTTTATTACACCCTTTAACCGTGCCGACATTATTTGCCGCATTATCGACATGATCGGATAACGCAAAAATGTTAATCCTTCCCATCAACCAACGAACCGGCAGGCAGCATCAAGCCGCTTTCTTCACCACGAATCCAAGAACCTGCACGCAGGAGAAAGCCGCTTTCTTTCCCACGAATCAAAGAAACGGCAGGTAGCATCAAGTCGCTTTCTTTCCTGCGAGTCCAAAAACCGGCAGACAGTTTTTCACACCGTCTTATCGCCCGGCACTCTCACGCTATCCGGAGAGTGCCGGCTTTTATCAGCTCGTTCTTTATTGCACGGTCTTTTTATGCCGGTTAAAAGCTGCCGGTTGTCCTCAGCAATCTGATGCTTCTTCTCTTGCGGTGTAAGCCGTCAAGAAACTCGCTAAAGCTCTATTTCTAATCATTTCCTGCCGTCATTCGTTTTTCCATACAAGGTATTCAACACGAAAATCATTCCTGCACACTGACGACTGCGATACTGAAAATCCGTTCTTTTGAGCATTTTCAGGTGTTTTGTATCTGCCGAAATGCAGCAAATCAGCGGCTTCAAGAAAGGCTGCGGTTCAGAAGCATCAGCGGTTTTAGGAAAGGAGTATGGGGAAAACCTTTTTACCGCCAGAAAAGGGTTTTCCCCATGTGTCTGCCCCGGCGAAATAACTTCCGAACAAAGGTTAACCCATATACCTGACCGACAAAATAATTCTCACACAAAGGTTTCCCCATGTGCCTGCCCCGGCGAAATAACTTCCGAACAAAGGTTAACCCATATACCTGACCAACAAAATAATTCTCACACAAAGGTTTCCCCATGTGTCTGCCCCGGCGAAATAACTTCCGGACAAAGGTTAACCCATATACCTGACCGACAAAATAATTCTCACACAAAGGTTTCCCCATGTGTCTGCCCCGGCAAAATTGATTTCCGTGAACTGATTGCCATGGATATTTACAAAAACCATTCCGGTATGATATAATAAAACAGTATATATACCTCAACCGAAAAGAAGGGTTACGAAGATCGGTTTTACATCAGGCATTTCCATACAGGCAGGCTTTGCGGACAAGCTTCCGTGAAACGACACTGCATAACAGAATCGTCGGCTGTGCCAACCGACAAAATCCGGAACAGTCCCTTGGCAGAAATATCACTCGGGCTGATTCACCGATACGAAAGAAAGTGGGAGAAGGAATGGCAACAGATAAATCCAAAATCAGAAATTTCAGTATTATAGCACATATAGACCACGGAAAATCTACTCTGGCAGACAGGATTCTGGAGCAGACACAGTCTGTGGCAATCCGTGATATGGAAGATCAGCTTCTGGACAATATGGACCTCGAAAGAGAAAGAGGCATCACGATCAAAGCTCATGCCGTCACGCTGGTCTATCATGCCGACGACGGCGAAGAATATGTCTTCAACCTGATCGACACGCCCGGTCACGTTGACTTCAACTATGAAGTATCCCGATCTCTTGCCGCCTGTGAAGGCGCCGTTCTGGTAGTAGACGCTTCTCAGGGAATTGAAGCACAAACCCTTGCCAATACCTATCTGGCACTGGACGCAGGTCTTGAGATCGTTCCTGTCATCAATAAAATCGACCTGCCCAGCGCCGATCCGGACAGGGTAAAAACCGAGATAGAAGACGTCATCGGTCTGCCGGCAGAAGACGCTCCCTGCATTTCCGCAAAGGCAGGCATCAATATCCACGAAGTAATGGAACAGATTGTCAGACTGGTACCGCCGCCGTCCGGCGACGACGCCAAACCGCTGCAGGCGCTGATCTTCGATTCTTACTACGACAGCTACAAGGGTGTTATTATCTACGTACGGGTAAAGGAAGGTCAGCTCCGGGTAGGAGACACCATACGGCTGATGGCTACCGGCAAGGAATTTACCGTGGTAGAACTGGGCTTTATGCGTGCCACCAGTCTTGAACCTGCTCAGGCACTTTTCGCCGGCGAGGTAGGCTATATCGCAGCGTCGATCAAAACCGTGAGCGACGCACGGGTCGGCGACACGGTAACGCTGGCTGCCGAACCGGCTTCCGAGCCGCTGCCGGGGTACCGTGCTGTTCAGCCTATGGTATTCTGCGGCATCTATCCGGCTGACGGCGCCAAATATCCGGATCTGAGAGAGGCGCTGGAAAAACTGGAGCTGAACGATGCCGCCCTGTCCTTTGAACCGGAAACCTCTGTTGCACTGGGCTTTGGCTTTCGGTGCGGCTTTCTGGGACTGCTGCACATGGAAATCATACAGGAACGCCTGGAGAGAGAATACAATCTTGATCTGATCACCACAGCGCCCAGCGTCATTTTCCGTATCACCAAAGCAGACGGAACGGTTGAATATATCGACAATCCCACCAACTATCCCGACCCGGGACAGATTGTCAAGGCGGAAGAACCCATCACCGAAGCACATATTTATGCCCCTTCGGAATACGTGGGCAATATCATGGAGCTTTGTCAGGACAGACGGGGTATCTTCAAGGATATGACGTATCTTGATGCGGACAGAGTGGATATCCACTATATCCTGCCGCTGGCAGAAATCGTTTACGACTTTTTTGATACGCTGAAATCCCGCACAAGAGGCTACGCTTCCTTCGACTATGAAGTAGCAGGTTACGAGGAATCCAAGCTGGTCAAGCTGGATATCATGCTCAACGGCGACGTGGTGGACGCACTGTCCTTTATCATTCACGCCGACAAAGCCTATTCCAGAGCCAGAAAGATGGCGGAAAAACTGAAGGAGAAAATTCCGAGACAGCTTTTTGAAGTGCCGATACAGGCGTGTATCGGCGGAAAAATTATCGCACGGGAAACCGTCAAAGCAATGCGTAAGGACGTACTTGCCAAATGCTACGGCGGCGACATCACCCGAAAGAAAAAGCTGCTGGAAAAACAGAAGGAAGGCAAAAAACGAATGCGTCAGCTTGGTACCGTAGAAGTACCGCAGGAAGCGTTTATGGCTGTTCTGAAGCTGGATACCGACTGACGGGAAAACGGAGACCACCATGAAAAAAACGGTATTATTATATAATTTCAGCGAAGAAAGACTGGCAGGGGTCAAGCGTGCGCTCATACCCCTCAAAGCCGCCGCAAAGGTCGTCGCCAAAGAAAGCTACGGCGAAACCATCGGCTATTTAGCCGGCATTGAAGGCTTTGCCCCGACAGCCACAGCTCAGCCGGAAGACTTTGACGAAGAATTGCTGGTAATGTGCGGCTTTAACAGCAGCGACATAGATATGCTGATTAAGCTGCTGCGAAAATACGGCGTCGGCAGAGTCGCATTGAAAGCAGTCATCACACCAACCAACGCCGAATGGAACGGCAGCGCTTTATATCACGCTGTCCGTGCAGACCACGAAGAAATGCTGCGCCGCAGAGAACAGGGGCAGTAAGCCATGTATTACACATATATGCTGCAGTGCATGGACGGCACTATCTATACCGGTATCACCACCGACCCTGAGCGCCGCCTGAAAGAACATCAGGAAGGCGGCAGAAAAGCCGCTAAATATACCAAAACCCACAAGGCGCAGAAGCTGATCGCACTGTGGCAGAGTGATAACCGCTCGCTGGCGTCAAAGTTAGAAAGCGCCCTGAAAAGCCTGACCAGAGAGCAAAAACAGTGCGCCGCCGAAAACGGCAGCTTAGCCGTATTGCAAAGCAGACTGCAGCAGGAAAACTATCGGTACATACGAAACGCAGGCACTAAAGACGAAGCATTTCCTGCCTGTCTTCTGCCAAACGACACGGAGTGAAAACGGAAAGCAATCTTTGAACCCTGACAGATACAGACATCTCCATGCATACTCTTGAGCGTTACTTCTGATTGTCAAATCAGCAGTTTAAGAATAGGGGGTTCTGTCTGCGGCGGACACCTCTGCCGCAGGCAGAAGCACTAACCGAACCGACAGACAAGACAGAGCAATCGCCCTATTTCCACCGGAAAAGGATTTTTCCCATGTACCTTCCCGGTAAAGCAGCTTTCCGCTTGACGCAGCACATCCACCGGCATCGGCAATTCAATACAATCGGGATAAGAAAGATAAAATATACAGTGTGTATAATTTCAAGGAAGTGAAGGAATGACCAGAGAAACAGCCAGAAAGAAGATCCGGGGATTTCCGTTACGCCTGCAGGCAATCGCAAAGGAAGATATTGACAACCGGGCTTACGTCACCACCGAGGTGGTGCCTGTTTTCGAGATAGAGGACGGGTATTATCAAATGACGGTCAACTACAAGGTCAGACTGCCGGACGGATACGTTTACGGCAAAGCCCTGAGTATGGACACCTTCATCAAAATGCACGAAGCAGCCGCCAAAGGCGAGGTCTTTACGGTGACGTATCTGCAAAATTCCCGCATTATTCTGGAAATAGAAGAACGGGACGACTGATGATGACAGTACCCGTCCATAAAGGAGGACAAGCGACATGGACTATGTATTACAGACAGAAGCACTGACAAAAACATATAAAGGCGTCAACGTGGTGAACAAGGTTTCGCTGAGCGTAAGGCCGGGCGATATCTATGGCTTTGTCGGAAAAAACGGCGCCGGAAAAACCACCTTTATCCGCACGGTGCTCGGTCTGACCAAGCCCTCCGGGGGCAGCTTCCGACTGTTTGACGGTCAGGAACTGAGTAAAGCCAGAAAAAGAATCGGCAGCCTGATAGAAGCGCCTGCTCTGTATAAGAATATGACGGCAGCAGATAACCTGAAAATGTACTGTCTGCTGATCGGCGCCGACACCGCTGCTGCCGCTGATCTGTTGAAAACCGTAGGGCTTTCGGATACCGGCAAAAAAGCCGTTTCGAATTTTTCGCTGGGCATGAAGCAGCGTCTCGGCATCGCTATGGCATTGGTCGGTGATCCCGATTTTCTGATACTGGACGAACCCATCAACGGTCTGGATCCTAAAGGAATTGTAGAAATCAGAGAATTGCTGCTGCAGCTCAGCCAAAATGGAAAAACCATCTTTATCTCCAGCCATATTTTAGGCGAGCTGGAAAAAATCGCTACCCGGTACGGTATCATCTCGGAAGGAAAGCTGATTGAGGAGCTTACCGCAGAACATCTGAAAGAAATCTGTGTTGCACGGACGCTGATCAAAACCAACAATCCCGAAAAAGCGCTGCAGGTTGCGCAGCGGCATCTGCAAACACAGAGCGTTGCCATTGAAAACGGCGTACTGGTGGTTTCCACCCCCATTGACAACATCGGACAGCTCACCAACGAAATGTTCCGGGAAGACATTATTGTGTCCGGCATCAGCAATGACGATAACAGTGCGGAACAGTACTTTATCCGCAAGATGGAGGAGGGATCACGATGACGGCAATCATGAAATCTGACTTTTTCAAGCTGAAAAAAAGCCGCAGTCTGAAGGTCTGTATGCTGGTCGCCTTTGTGCTGGGACTGCTGATGGCATTATTGTACCATCTCGCATGGAACAATCTGAAGGACAATATGGAAATGACACGCTCGATGATGATGATGTTCGGCTCTGACGAAAAAACCATCAGCGATACGCTCAGCATCATTCCTTCCGATAATCTCTGGTCCTATGTCAACACCGCCCTGTGCGATACCAACGTACTGTATGTCGCCGCTATCGTCATCAGCATTTTTGTCGGCTCCGAATATTCTATGGGTACTGTCAAAAACGCCGTTTCACGGGGCTGTTCGCATACCGGTCTTTTTGTATCAAAGCTCCTCTTCTCTATGATCATCATGCTGATGACCGTTGTTGCTTATCTGGCAGGAGTGATGATCATCGGCTGTATTCTCATCGGCTTCGGCTCAGAAATCAGTGCCGGACAGATACTGCTGATCCTCACAGCCTATCTCGCAGAATTCGCTGCCATCACCGGCATCTACGTGATGATTGCGGTGTGGCTGAAAAGTACCGGTCACAGCATCGCTTTTTCTCTGATTATGCCTATGCTGATCTCCTCTGTCCTGCAGGTGGCAGCTTTGGTCAACAGCAGCAACGATCTTATTTCTCACTTCTGGATTTTTCAGACCGTAACGGCAACGCAGCAGCTCTGTTTATACAACGAAGGCTATATTCCTTTCTTAGTGTCCGCTGTCTATCTGGTTTTATCCTGTCTGGGCGGTCTGCTGATATTCCGCCGGCAGGAACTGAAATAACCGTATCGGACTGTAAGCAAACCATGTGTTTTCTGCGGATAAAACTGTAATTTCCCGGTTTTTCCTGTCTATGGGCGGTCTGCTGATATTCCGCCGGCAGGAACTGAAATAACCGTATCGGACTGTAAGCAAACCATGTGTTTTCTGCGGATAAAACTGTAATTTCCCGGTTTTTCCTGTCTATGGGCGGTCTGCTGATATTCCGCCGGCAGGAACTGAAATAACCGTATCGGACTGTAAGCAAACCATGCATTTTTTGCGGATATTTTTGCGGATAAAACTATACTTTTTCAGCAGGAATATGCTATAATAAAGACAATCTGTCGGGCTGATTCCCGAATTATAAACTGAAGGTGATAAAAGATGAGTATGGGAAAGATTTTAGTAGTAGACGACGATATCAATATCTGTGAGCTGCTTCGTCTGTATATCGAAAAAGACGGCTATGAGGTCGTTATCGCCAACGACGGCGGACAGGCAGTGACAAAATTCAAAACAGAAAAGCCGGATCTGGTTATGCTTGACATTATGCTGCCTGTACTGGACGGCTGGCAGGTTTGCAGAGAAATCCGCAAAACCTCACAGTGTCCCATAATTATGCTGACAGCCAAGGGTGAAGTATTCGACAAGGTACTGGGGCTGGAGCTTGGCGCCGACGATTACGTTGTAAAGCCTTTTGAAACCAAAGAAATCGTGGCGAGAATCAAGGCGGTACTGCGCCGTACAGGCGGCGGTCTTAATCTGGGAGAAACACCCGCAGAAGAAAAAAGAGAGGTCCGCTATGAAGGGCTTGTCATTAACCTGACAAATTACGAACTGAGAGTGAAGGGCGAACAGATTGATACCCCTCCGAAAGAAATGGAACTGATTTATCACCTTGCCAGCAATCCGAACAGGGTCTTTACAAGAGATCAGTTGCTTGACGAAGTATGGGGCTTTGATTATTACGGCGATTCAAGAACGGTTGACGTGCATATTAAACGCCTGAGAGAAAAATTAGAGGGCGTTTCAGACAAATGGGCTTTGAAAACAGTATGGGGAGTAGGTTATAAATTTGAAACGAAAGCGTAAGTTTTTCTCGGGAAAATCTTTATTTCTGAAATACCTGAACGTCAGCGTGATCATCGTATTCCTCAGCTTTCTGATCCTCGGCATTATTCTGACCATGACGATCTCGGGCTACTGGTATAACGAAAAGCACAATGACCTTTCTTTGCGGGCTGAAAACGTCGCCGACTATATCCACACCAACGTCCGTGCGAAGCGTACGCCGGATAACCGGACGGAACTGGAATGGATCAATCCGAATCAGTCGGAGTATATGAGCAGTTTTTTGCATATTTACGCCGGTGATCTCGATTCCGATATTATCGTTCTTGACCATACCGGCAAAATATTGATGTCTGTTTCGGATAATGCAAAATTAGCGCCCGGCACCTTTATGCACTCGGATACCCTTGCCGCTTTGATTAATAACAATAATTACTTTGAAAAAGGCACGCTGGGCGGCATTTATTCCGAAGAAAGGTATATTTCCGCACGCTCAATTTATCCGAAAAACAGCGCTGCCGCTGCAGGAACCGTCATTATTACAACCAACACCAAGGATATTGACAGCTTCACGGGTATGGTCATGCGGATCTTTATTCTTTCCGCTATCGCTACGCTGTCCATGTCTATTCTGGCGATCGGCGTCTTTTCTTATAATATGGTTCGGCCTCTGCGCCAGATGTCTGAGGCTGCCAAACGGTTCGGTAAAGGCGATTTCAGTGTGCGTGTCAATGCGACGGGCAACGACGAGATCAAGGAACTCGCTTCGGCATTCAATAATATGGCAGATTCACTTTCTGCTTCCGAAATTACCCGAAAAAGCTTCATTGCCAACGTTTCCCACGAACTGAAAACGCCTATGACCACTATCGCCGGCTTTATTGACGGCATTCTTGACGGTACCATCCCCCGTGATAAACAGGACTATTATTTACATATTGTTTCTGACGAAATCAAGCGCCTTTCCAGACTCGTCCGTTCAATGCTGGATCTGTCCCGCATTGACAGCGGTGAACTGAAACTGAATTATCAGTCCTTTGATCTGCTCGGCGTTCTCGTCAATGTTATTCTGACCTTTGAACAGGAAATCAACCGGAAACATATTGAGATTCGGGGGCTGGATACCATTACGCCCAAAACCGTTTACGGTGACAAAGACCTGCTCCATCAGGTCGTTTATAATCTGATCGAAAATGCCGTCAAATTTACCAATGAAGGCGGTTATATCGAATTTAACATTATCGAAAGTCAGGAACAGACCAACTTTATCGTCAAAAACAGCGGTATGGGTATCGGAAAATCAGAAATAGACCTTGTGTTCGGACGATTCTACAAAACCGATAAATCCCGCAGCAAGGATAAAAAAGGACTCGGACTCGGTCTGTATCTGGTCAGAAGCATCATTCGTCTTCACGGCGGCAATATTACCGCTAAAAGTATTGTCGGCGAATATACTGAATTTGATTTTTATCTGCCCAAAAAGAGAATCGATAACAAAAAATCCGATAATAAAAAAGGTGTAAGGAGGGATAAGAATGGCTGATGATCGCTTCCGAAATTCAGAAAAAACTCCTTCACCCCGACAGCAGTCTGAGTCCGACCTGACGGCAGAGCCCATGCGGTATGCCGATCATGCCGCCGGAGATTCTTCCGACTCTTCCGGTTCATCAAATGCTTCCGAAGGCACTTCTTTGCCCCGCCGGCAGTCTGAGTCTGACCTGACGGCAGAGCCCATGCGGTATGCCGATCATGCCGCCGGAGATTCTTCCGACTCTTCCGGTTCATCAAATGCTTCCGAAGGCACTTCTTTGCCCCGCCGGCAGTCTGAGTCTGACCTGACGGCAGAGCCCATGCGGTATGCCGATCATGCCGCCGGAGATTCTTCCGACTCTTCCGGTTCATCAAATGCTTCCGAAGGCACTTCTTTGCCCCGCCGGCAGTCTGAGTCCGACCTGACGGCAGAGCCCATGCGGTATGCCGATCATGCCGCCGGAGATTCTTCCGATACTTCTGATCCTTCCGAAGAAAACAAAAACCAGGCTGTCTTTACGGAAGATGATTTATTGTTTCCCCCTTTTTCCGTTGTCAAAAAGCCAAAAAGAATGCTGCTGCTCAAGAGCTTTTTGTGGGGACTCAGCGTTGTATTGGTATCCTTTGCCCTGTTTTTTGTCTATTATCTGATATCCAAAAACAGTCCGCAAAGCACGAAACAGGATAACGAGAAAATACCCTATAACCGCACTGATGTATCATACGCCGAAGACAACTCTTTGCCCGACGCCCCTGACGTATCCGCTGATCCTGACGGACCGCAGATTTCTTCTGTTCACGAGGATTCGGATGTCAGCACCAATACGGTTCATGACGCTTATCAGAAAGCTTCTCCTTCTGTGGTATGTATCACTTCCTACCAGTCCGGCAGCGACTATGTGCTGGATAAACTCGGCGACGGTTCGGGCATCATACTTTCGGAAGACGGCTATATTGCCACTAACAGCCATGTGGTCAACGACAGCGTGAACACCGGCGTGATGGTCACCGTCTTTGACGGGTCGCAGTATCTGGGAACTGTCATCGGCGTAGACAAAAAAACCGATCTGGCTGTGCTCAAAATTGACGCTCATAAACTGACGCCTGCTGTGTTCTCCGATTCGGATCAGCTCTTTGTCGGTCAGGAAGTCTATGCCATCGGTAACCCCGGCGGAAGCAATTTTTCAAATTCTCTGACGAAGGGAACCGTATCTGCTCTGGACCGTATTCTTTCCAACAACGGATACGTTCGCTATATCCAGACGGACGCCGCTATCAATCCGGGTAATTCCGGCGGTCCGCTCATCAACGAAGCCGGCATGGTCGTGGGTATGAATACTTCTAAAATCGTTTCTACCAATTACGAGGGCATGGGATTCTCTATTCCCTGCAACAAAGTTGCCGAAATTGTTAATGAACTGATTCGACACGGCTTTGTCAGCAACCGTGCCACCATTTCAATTGAGGGTACTACCTGCAACCTGTATGAATCCAAACTGAAAAATATTCCCCAGGGTATGGTCATAACCGCTATTTCCTTTGACAGTCCGCTTGCAGCTACTGCCGCTAAAGAAAAAGATATTATTACACACCTTAACGGCGTCCGGGTGAAATCTTCGTATGAATTCATTGACGAGCTGAGCAAGTACCGTCCCGGCGACGTAGTCAAAATTGCGCTGTTCCGGGCAGCAACCGATATCAATCGCAGTCCTGAGCGTTTTGAGGTGGAAATCAAACTGAAGGACGATTCCGGTTCTTAACAGCTATTGTCTTCTTTCACAATTTTTCGTATATTTTCTCAACAAAAATCAGTTGATACTCTATTGATTCATCAATTATTTTGTGGTAGAATTTCTTATGAAGATAAGAAGCGGAAGGTCTTATCTTCATGTTTTTCATTTCTTCTGTTGGCACTATGTGTGGTTTTTACAGTTGCCAATAGATTTCCCTTCCATAGTGACAGAGTGCAGTCAGTCTGACTGCACTCTGTTTTTTTAGTCCTCTGTCCATCGTCGGAAGAAACTCAAAGCAGGAATGATCCCTGCAAAGCCTGCGATGTGTCCATCGCAAACTATCACCAACACTGCACTTGTCCGTGTGTCCTTCGCAAAATAACACCTACACGGTGCCTGTTTTTGGCGTTAATCCAAACCGGGTAACGAGTGAAAGGACTGTGAGCATCACAGTAAAATTCAAATAAAGTATTTCATTGAATGTTAGTATCATGCTTGTTACAACGGCTGAAGATTGTTTCCGGACAGTTTCTGTCCGGTTTTGTTGTTTGACTTTGCGCTAAAACGTGTCAATCTATTTGATTCAGAAACGATGAGAATGGTTCCAAAGAGAATACATCTTGTGCGGCAGCGTGACGCTGCACCCGTGTCCGCCTTTGGGGTAGTTTTCTGCCTGCGATAGTCACATTAACGGCGGGTTCAGAGTTTTGCAGAGAGTCTGGTACGCGGACTGAGCTTTTTGGTTGTAGAAATCAAGGGAGCGTTAGCGAACGTCCCTGCGAATCGTCCAGTGCGGTCACGCACCGGAGGCACTCCGCCGGTGCTTCTGCTTCGCAGAGGTGTCCACTGGACACCCGCACCCTCTTAGGCGGCGGGGGACATTCGGACTTTCAGTGGGGGTTATAATCCCCCACTGAAACCCCGAGGAGCTAAAGCTCCTGCGGTGAGGTTGGATCAAGGCAGCCGATGTTAAGCGAGCTTACATCGGGCTTTGCTCCGAGTTAAACACAAAAAACAACTGCCCGATCTTGCAACAAATCAGGCAGTTGTTAATGCTTGTCAGGATAATTCAATTGATTGCGCCTGTATCATGGATCCGGTACAGCGCTGTACTGAAAGGAAAATTATCCATTATCAGAAAAATAACGAAATTACAGTTTTCCTTTTTTCTCACGGATTATTTCAGAACAAAAACACTGTGAGAGGGCATTGTCAGCTTTTGTCCTTCCAATTTAACCGTAGCGTCATATTCGCTTTCTCTGAAAATCGGGTCGCTGCTGTCATGTGCCAGAATGTAACCTCTTACTTCGTTGACCTTGAAGTCTGATTCCGGAATATCAATGGTTTCGGTGGCATCACCAAGGTTATAAACAACCATGACGGAAGATCCTTCATAGGTTGATACAAAGCCTGCTGTGGAATCCTTGGCGAGCTTCACTGCTTTGATGTCACCACGGGCAATTTCGGGATTCTGGTTGCGTAAAACGATCGCTCTTTTGTAATAACTCAGCAATGAGTTTTCGTCCTTCAGCGAAGACTCAACAGAGATTTCCGGCTCGTCTTCCATCTTGGTTCCGCCCGGAATACGCTTAACATACCCTTCCGCATCGGTCGTCGACCAGAGCATTCCTCTGCGGACGTCCTGATCCGGCGGATTCGCACCGTCCATCTCTATTTCTTCACCGTAATAGATAAAGGGCGTACCGGGTGCCAGCAAGTATAACGCAGCTGCAAGACGTTTTTTCGTATTGCCGACGATGAATTCGGCAGAGCGTACAGAGTCATGATTCGACAGGAATTTTGCATCAATGGCTGCGGGATTGTTAGCTTTAATGCTTTCCTCCCATTTTACCAGATAGTCAACATAAGACGCCGCATCGCCGCCGTTTGCCGCTGCATTGACATTGCCCTGCGCTCCCTGTGAACGGAAGTTGAAAAAGCTGTCTACACCGGATTTATAATACTCGGCAATGGTAGAAGCGCCGTCAGCCCAGCATTCGCCGACCATATAAACGTCTTCTTTGACTGTCTTGGCATAATCGTACAGCCATTTCAGATCTTCAATGGAGCCTTCATTATCATGGGCGCCATAAGTACCGTCAACACTCTCAAACCAGAGAACGGCGTCCAGACGGAAACCGTCTACGCCCATATCCAGCCAGTATTTTACAATCTTTTCCAGCTCTGCTCTCAATTCAGGATTCTTCAGATTGAGATCGGGCATTTCACTGACAAAGTCGGATTCATAATACCAGTCGTCTACGCCGGCTCTTGTCCAACCATTCACATTCTTGCCCTTTTCAAAATGATAGTACTGGGCATATCCGTCCGTCTTGCCCTGTTTCAATTCTTCCAGTGCTTTTTTGAACCACTCATTCTGACTGGAAGAATGGTTAATCACAAGGTCAATGATCACATTAATATTTCTTTTATGCGCCTGTTCTACCAATTCCTTGAAATCATCATTTGTACCAAAGGTTTCATCTACGGTGTAGTAGTCAATGACGTCATATTTGTGATAAGAGGGAGATTTCATAACAGGCGTCAGCCAGATACCGTCTATTCCTAAATCGTCTGTTGTTTTAGGATCACCGTCGTTCAGATAATCCAGTTTCTGAATAATGCCCTTCAGGTCGCCCTTTCCGTCTCCGTCAGAGTCGTTAAAGGAGTAGGGAAAGATTTCATAAAACGTTCTGTACTTATCCTTTGAAGACTCATACGCCACCGTTCTGAAACCGCCGTCTTCGGGAATATTGCTGCCGGCTGCCGGTGAAGCACCGCTGTTGTCGTTGCCTTCTATCACAGGTTCTTCCGGCATACATCCGCTGAGAGCCGCCGTACAAAGCAGGGCGCCTGTCAGCAAAAGCGCTGTAAGCTTGTGCTTGATCATATGTTTGCTGCAACTCCTTTATTGTAAGAATAAAGCAGGGAGCATTCGCACCCTGCTTTTTGCGCTTGTGTAAATTAACCCTTTACGGCACCGCCTGTTACGCCGGCTACATAGAAACGCTGCATGACTACGAAAAGGATCGTAATCGGAATAGCGATCAATACAGCACCTGCGCAGAAGGTTGTAAAGTAGTTGTTAATATGCTCGTTGTCGAGCAGGTTGTACAGACCAAGAGCAACCGTATAGCTCTGCTCATTATCCTTCATGAAGTAGCTGACGAAAATGTAGTCAGCCCACGGTCCAAGGAAGGTGGTCAGCGCTGTATAAACGATGATCGGCTTGGACAGCGGAAGGATAATCACCCAGAAAATTCTGTTAGTGGTTGCACCGTCAATCTTAGCTGCTTCGTCGAGAGATCGTGGAATCGTGTCGAAGAAGCCCTTCGCTACCTGATAGCCCAAACCGGCACCGGCGGAATATACAATTACCAGAGCAAAAAGCTGCTGATCAAGATGTACGATTTCCATGATGCTGTAGGTAGCTGCCATGGACATGAAGCCCGGGAACATACCAAGGATCAGACCGGCGTTCAGGAGTTTTTTACGGCTCTTGAAACGCAGACGGGACAGCGCATAAGATACCATCAGGATAAACAGTGTCGAAATGACGCAGGAGAGAACTGCTACGATGAATGTATTGGTGATCCATCTGCCATACGGTACTTTAGGATCGGTAAACAGGGTAGCATAGTGTTCAAACGAAAACTCTTTCGGGAACAGATCGGTTGAGATGAAGTTCTGCTTATTAAAGGACTGCAGAACCAGCCATGCGATCGGGAACAGCCAGATAAGAACCATAAGTCCCAGAATAATGTATACCACAGCGTTGGTGACTTTTCTTCTGGCAGCATAACCGGTGCGCATTTTTGTTTCTTTTGTATTTGTCATGAGAATTCCTCCTCATTTTTAGCTGCCTTGGACATATTGAAGGTGATAAGAGAACCTACCGCACAAACAATAAATACAAGAATACCGATTACCGCAGCCAGTTTAAAGTCGCTCTGGTTCAGAGTCAGTTTATACAGCCAGGTAACAAGCAAGTCGGTTTTACCTGCGCCGTTAGAATATTTTGTCGGATCTTCCGGTCCGCCGCCGGTTAGGAAGAAGATGACGTTAAAGTTGTTGATGTTACCAACGAAAGTAGTAATCAGATAAGGCGTGGTTACAAAGAAGATATAGGGGAATGTAATCTTTGTAAACTGCTGTACGGCATTTGCACCGTCGATACGAGCACTCTCATACAGATCCTCGGGAATGTTCATCAGCAAGCCGGAGGAGATCAGCATGGTGTACGGAATACCGATCCACATATTGACGATGATAACCGTTACGTTTGCCCAGTCTGTCAGGAACGGCAGATGCTGTCCCAATGCGTTGTTGATAGCGCCTTCCTTATCCAGAAGGAGTCTCATAATCAGCAAGGTTACGAACTGAGGAACCGCTGCTGTCAAAACGAACATGGTTCTCCAGAATCCCTTGAACTTGATGCCCTTTTTGTTGATCATCAGCGCAAGGATAATACCTGCGATGTAGTTGGTAAAGGTTGCGAAGAATGCCCAGATCAGTGTCCAGATCAGGATAAGACCGAAGGTCTGTGATTTCTTTGCATCGGCATAGAATACGTCCGCAAAGTTTTTCAAGCCGACCCATTGATACAGCTTCATCGGAGCCAGATGTTCGTCATCGTAGTTCGTGAATGCCATACAAATGGTAAACAAAATCGGCAGAATATTAAAGATGATCAGAAGGAGAATCGGCAGAGTAAGAAGCGTAATGTGGAATCTGTCATCCAAAAAGCTCTTCATTTCCTTACCAAAGGAATCAGGTTTTTTACCCTCTGCACGAAGCAACTGTGTATGATATGCCGACTTGGTGTTGACAATGTAGATAACCAGGAATGCAAGCGTAATAATCATTGTCAGAATAAAGAACAGCAATACTTCGTTAGAGCTGTCTCTTGTTGTCGGGTTAGTAACATACTCAACGCCGGTGACAGGATCTTCGCCGATGAGGGCAACCCTGTTACCGATTGCTGCGGTACCTGTTTTATATAAGCCGCCAACAGGCTTGGAGTCCAGCAGTACCATTTTTGAGGTATAAATCTTTGATATGTATTTTGAACCAAAGGTGATCATAAAGACGATATATCCTACCTCTGTCAGCAGGAAAATAATACCCTTGATGATCTGTCCGTGAAGAATGTTGCCGGCTCCCATGATAACATACGACAGCTTTGTACCGATGTCACCTTTTGCAAATCTGGAACCGTAATTCTTGAAAAAGCGGCCGATGCCCAGAAAAAACTTCTTGATAAAGAATCCGATAGCCTTAAAAAATCTAACAATTGCACCGGGAATCCCTGTAAAGAAAGATTTAATCTTGTAGACAAAGCGCTGTCCTTTGGTCATCTGGACATAGTCTAGATAATCCATTCATATACAACTCCTTTTTTTCTACTTATCTTTCGGGGACTTCAGCGACCGGAGCCAAACGACCCCGATCGCCTGCCCATTGAACGGTTTTCAGCCAATCCGTTCATTTTTTAATTGATTGTACAAAGCTTAGTTAATCTTCATGTTATCTTCGATGCTCTTCAGCTTCAGCTTCAGTTCGTCATCTGTCAGCTTGCCTGCTGCGTTAACGATGTCGCCGCCGAGTGAGCCTACGCCTGAACCCCAGTATGCGCCGCCAACGGATGTGCCCTGCGGATGTGAGAAGGGTCTCTGGTCTTCAATAGCCTTGAAAGCAGGATCTGTCTTAACCTTTTCGTTGTCAGATGCGCCTTTGTTGGTGGGCAGCAGGCCTCTTGCCTCATATCTTGCAAGCTGAGAAGTCTCATTGCCAAGATAGTAAGCCAGTGTGTGTGCTGCGAAAGGCTGCTTGGAGTTAACGTTTACGCCGATGAGCTTGTAGCCGCAGAAGGACTCGAGCTGCTTCTCTGCGCCGTTGATCAAAACTGTCGGAAGCTTTGCAGCGCCGGTGTTGTCGCCCAGGATCTCTTTGATCTGCGGGCCTACCCATGTACCGATTACGGCTGCTGCCAGCTCACCCTTCTGGAAGCCCTGAGGAATGTAGCCGTTCTCACCGATGTTGCCTGCGTCGCCCTTGAAGCCCTTGTCCTTGTTCTCAGCAATATGGCACATTGCCTTTGCTGCTGCAAGACCTTCATCAGAGTTCAGAGTAGCTGTCTGAACCTTGTTTTCATATTTAATGGTACAGCCTGCTGTGAAGAAGAAGCCGGTTTCGTACCATGCGTTGCTCATGCTGAAGAATACGTTCTTACCCTTAGCGGCTGCCTTGGCGATCATGGTATCCATGCTCTTTACGTCGTCTTCGCTCAGAACGCTCTTATCATAATACAGGAAGTAGCCGTTATCCGAGGTCTTCGGATATGCATACAGGGTGCTGTCGATGGTGCTGACGCCGATCGAGTCATCGCTGTTTTCTGCCTTAACGGTAGCAAGATAATAGGAAGGAACCTTAGCGATAGCGCCTGCCTTGAGCAGCTCGGAAAGCTGGTCGTCTGCAAAGCTGAAGATATCGGCTGCCTTCTGGGGGCTCTCGATAACAGCGCCGCCGGCCTTATCCTCGCCCTTTGTACGAACCTTGATGTCGTATGTGATTCTGGGATCTGCAAAATCCTTCTTGAATTCCTCGATACGGCTCTTTTCAAAGTCCAGATCCTCGCCTGCTGCCCATACGGTAAGAGCTACCTTGCCGTTGTCTGCGCCGTCAGCGATGGTGTCAATGATAAACTTCTTGGTTTCGGGGTTGGTAATGTCAATTGCCTGTCCTTCGGATGCGGTAGAGGTAGTGGATTCAGTTGCAGGAGCAACAGGTTCGTCCTCATCTCCGCCGTTGTTACAGCCAACCATAGCTGTTGCAGCCATCATTGCTGTCAGAAGAAGAGCTGTAAGCTTTTTGATTTTACTTGCCATAATAATGACCCTCTTTCTTTTTTAATAATATGGTTTTTGCACACTTTCCCGTGCCGGGAGGCGTTTCATGCAGTAGTCGTCTGTTTTCCGGCATCACAAACAACCCGGCATACTTCGCCGCTGTTATTATAATAGCACACAAAAGCATTGATTTCAACGGTGCATTGTCAATTTTATCATGATTCATAAATTGCGGCAATTATTTTTGTAATTATTGCCATTGTTATTTTTGATATTTGTGCAAAGTGCCTTTTTCTATTCTTTTTTTTGTTCGTTTTGTCAACTAATTCTTTGTGCAGTTTAACGAAACAATTTTGAAGGTTTTTTGAATTTTATTTCGTAATTATGAATTTTTTCCCGATTTTTTTCGAATTTAGAATCAATTCGTTTCTTTTTATGATTTTTGCTGTCAAAATACACAAAGTATATTTCATTCGGTTTTTCATTTTATTGTACAGTATCTCACCGTTAATTTTGTGCAAAAGCCGTAAAAATTATTGAAGAAACCTTGAATGCTTCCTGTTTTTCTCTCTGTACGCTTTTGACCCGGCATATTCTACAAATAGTATAACCAATCACCGATGTTAAGCGAGCTTACATCGGGCTTTGCTCCGAGTTAAATTTTTACCCTGCAATACCCTTCCACAGTGCTGCTCCTGCCAGTAACAGCCCCGATACAACCGTAAACCATTCTCCCCTTACCGGACAGTGCTTCGTCAGCAGATGCGCCCCTGCTTCTCCGCACAGCATCAGGACCATCTGGAACACGCCGCACAACAGCGGAATCAGCGCAGCCATGCTTCCGGCGCCAACGCCTGTACCCAGCCCTGCAGCCGCCGAATCCCCCGACAGTGCCAGCCCGATTGCCAGCGCTTCACGGACTTCTATCCGTTTCGAACAGTCGGCGTCACAGTATTCCGAATCTCTCAGAATCCTCGCCGGATCCGGCAGTATTCCTGCGCCTTCGTCCTCTCCTTTGTCCGTCTTGTCCTGCCGCCTTTTTTGTACCAGCTTTTTGACAGCTCCCACGGCGATATACACGCCCAATCCGAACAGCAAAGCCGCACTCAGCAGCTTTGCCGTCCACGAACCGATGCTTTCCTGCAAAATTCCTCCCAAGCCCACGGCTGCAGAGGTCAGAATAACGGTCATTCCCATGATGATAAGCCTTGCCAAAAAAGGAATTCTGACGCCTGCAAAACCGCACGCAGCTCCGATATTCAGGCTGTCTATACTCAAAACCGCCGATAACAGCAGCAATTCCCAAAGCTCCATGCTTTTCCCCTCCGTTTTGATGCTGTTCTATACTATGCACCTCCGCTTTTTGGGGAAACCCGTCGCCGGCTTTTTGACTTTCGAAACAAGAAACACTCTTTTTGCTCATTTTGCTTATTTCGCTTATTTCACTCATCGCAGCATTTTCCTTTACATCAGCCGCTGTTCTGCACTCCGGCAAAACATACTGATATGAGGAAAGCATTCCATACCGTGCAGCTTTTACCTGAAAATCGGATTCCGTTTCTTCTTGCTGACGAAAAAGATATTGTCCTCCCCACAGACAATCGTCCCTCTTCTGCCGCCTGAACGAGCATACTTTAACACTGTGCAGGATATAAATATACAGAATCCAAAAGGGAGTGTGAAATAATGGAAAGGTATTGCATCACCGCCCGTCAATGTGCGGAATTACTGAAAACCGACGCCGCCAACGGTCTTTCTGCTAAAGAAGCCGCCCTGCGATTGTCTTCCTGCGGAAAAAATGCGCTGACACAGCAAAAGAAAAAAAGCATTGCCGCAAGATTCTTCTCTCAGTTTGCTGATTTTATGGTACTGATTCTGCTGATTGCCGCAGGAATCTCTTTTATTACCGCTGTTACCGGAGACGGAGATTATACGGAACCTGTAATGATCCTGCTGATCGTTATACTCAACGCCGTTGCAGGGACAGTGCAGGAATGCAGGGCAGAAAACGCTATTGAAGCTTTGAAAAAGCTTTCTTCCCCCCACGCAGCCGTTCTCCGGAGCGGCAGATGGCAAACCATACCGTCTGAAGAACTGGTTCCCGGTGATATCATTCGTGTCAGTGCAGGCGATATGGTCGGTGCCGATGCAAGGCTCCTTGACAGCACGGCTCTCAGCGCCGAAGAAGCCTCGCTGACAGGTGAAGCCGTACCTGCCGAAAAGCGTCACGATATTCTCCTGCCCCCGGATACACCTTTGGCAGAACAATGCAATATGCTGTTTGCCTCCACCGTCATCACCTCCGGCCATGCAACAGCCATCATTACCGAAACCGGTATGCATACAAAAGTAGGCAGCATCGCCCGTCTGCTGGACAGCGAAAAAGCCCCTGACACGCCCCTTCAGAAAAGTCTGGCAAAAACCGGAAGATTACTCGGCATAGCCGCTCTGGTCATCTGCGCCTTTATCTTCTTTCTCGGTATGCTTCAGCATCTTCCTCCACTTGAAATGTTCATCATGTCTGTCAGTCTGGCGGTTGCCGCCATTCCGGAAGGTCTTCCGGCTGTGGTTACCGTTGTGCTGGCGCTCGGCGTCAGAAAAATGGCGCTGCACCGTGCCATCGTACGAAACCTTCCCGCTGTTGAAACCCTCGGCAGCACCACTGTCATCTGTTCTGACAAGACCGGTACCCTGACCCAGAACAAAATGACCGTCAAGGCACTGTCTTCCGCATCAGGTTCCCTCAGCGCTCACTCCCCCCACGGACGTGAACTGCTTTCCTTTGCCGCCCTGTGCAGCAACGGTACTTTGACGAAAACCACTTCCGGATTATCGGCAGAAGGAAGCCCTACCGAAAAAGCGATTCTCCTTGCCGCAGGCGCCTGCGGAGAGTTAAAAGACGAACTGGACCGGCGCTTTCCCCGTACCTCTGAAATACCGTTCAGTTCTGCCTGCAAACGCATGGTAACCGTCCACAGCCTGCCTTCCGGCGGCTTTCGTGTAATCGCCAAGGGCGCTCCGGACGTTCTTCTCGGTCTTTGTTCGTATATCAGAACAGACAGCGGACAATCCGCTGTTACTACCGCCAAAAAATCGGCTATTCTGTCAAAGAATAACGACCTTGCCCGAAACGCTATGCGGGTGATTGCCGTTGCTTACAAAGACTGTCCTGCAAGACCGGATCCGTCGGTGCTTGAGAAAGACCTGATCTTCTGCGGTCTGATCGGAATGACCGATCCTCCCAGACCGCAGGCAAAAACCGCCGTCGCACAATGTAAAAAAGCAGGTATCCGTCCTGTTATGATCACAGGGGACAGTCCCGTTACAGCAGCCGCCGTTGCCGCCGAAGTCGGCATTGACAACGGAAGCGCCGTCATCACCGGCACCGAACTGGACAAAATGAGCGAAGAAACACTGCTGAAACGCATAAAAGACTGCAGCGTCTTTGCAAGAGTATCTCCTGAACACAAAGTCCGCATTGTTAAAGCATTTCAGAAAAAAGGTCATGTTGCGGCAATGACAGGCGACGGCGTGAATGACGCACCGGCGCTGCGCTGTGCCGACATCGGCTGCGCCATGGGTATGGCAGGTACAGACGCTGCCAAAAGCGCCGCCGATCTGGTGCTGACCGATGATAATTTCTGCACGATTGTCGAGGCGGTGGAACAAGGCAGGGGTATTTTTGAAAACATCAGGCGAACCATTCATTTTTTGCTCTCCTGTAATATCGGAGAGATACTGACCGTTCTTTGCGCTTTTTTGCTGCACTTGCCGGCTCCGCTGCTCGCCATGCAGCTTTTGTGGGTGAATCTTGTTACCGACTCGATGCCGGCGCTGGCGCTGGGCGTAGAACCTGCTGAAGAAGATGTCATGAATCGACCGCCGTCTGCTTCTCACAGCAGTATCTTTACCAAAAAAATGGTATGCCGCATTCTGTTCGAAGGCTTTTTTATCGGCGCTCTGGCATTTCTGGCATTTACGATCGGCAGAATCTTTTTTGATCACGGCAGTTCCGAACCGGTTATCGGAAGAACCATGACCTTCGCCGTTCTCAGTCTGAGTCAGCTTTTCCACGCCTTTAACCTGAAAAGCCGCTCCTCGCACCGCATCAGCCCCCAAATGCTTGCGGCCTTTATCATCGGCTGTATCATGCAGATTTCCGTGATTTCCCTGCCGTTTCTCAATTCCGTTTTCCGCACTGCCGCACTCGATCCTCTGCAGTGGCTGATCGTACTGCTTTTGTCCGCTTCTGCTCTCCTTCTGCGTACTCTGAATCGTTCCCGCTGATTCATCACGTTGATCCGTTCCTCATTAGCAAAAAACAATGCAGAAACAGCCATACAGTGAATGCAGTACTGATCGCTGATACAAAAGAAAAGAAAAGAGATGGCGATTCAAAGAAAAACACAAAAATCCATGCAAAGAAAGCAATTCGTTAATCAACACGGGAAATATCACACTGAATCATATCCCTTGAATCGCAGGGGTGAATGATACCACGGCGTCACAGCACTGTTTCATCACACTGATTCATCACGGTGACTCATCACACTGACTCATCACGCTGATTCATCACACTGACTCATCACACTGACTCATCACACTGACTTATCACGCTGATTCATCGCGCTGATTCATCACACTGATTCATAACACGGAATGATAACACTGACTCATAACACTGACTCATCACGCTGATTCATTACACGGACTCATCATGCTGATTCATTACACGGAATGATAGAACCGAAAAAAGCTGCCGTACCGGAAAATGGTACAGCAGCTTTTTCAGCGTAGAAGCCGTTATCAATATCCACTTAAACATTGTCGGCGCTTTGCAGCTCCTGCTCAGCGTCTTGTGTCAATGCTTCGTTCTTTTTCTCTTTCAGGTTCTTTTCAATCATATAGACTGCGGCTACAACAATCAGCATCACCACTGAAACGATCCTAAGAATCCAACCATACAGTCCGCCCATCAAATCAATGTCTATCAGCTCATTTGTCAGCCACCAGCCACCTGCAAAGATAAAATAGGCAGAAAGAATATAAATGACAATGCTTTCTTTGCGAAAGCGTACCAGCAGAATAAATGCTGTAACAAACCAAAGCGCAGAATAAATATAACCCATGAAGTATCTCCTTTATTGCTTATTCGCCCTTCTTTTTTGTTTTCAGTTTTTCCTTGATCTTATCGTTGGATTCAAACAGAATCCTGAGGATAAAATAGATTCCGAAAACTATCAGACCGATATAATGAACAATCATGGTAAAGGAGCTGTCAGGTGAAATCTGTCTGATAATATAGTCCAGCAGCAGCCAGACACCTTCAAACAAAAATACCAGTGCAACAGGTCTGTAAAACCGAAAGGCCCTCATTTTTGGTGTGTACATCAGTGTAGCCACCGCAAGACAAGCTGCGGCAGAGATGATTGCAAGCAACATGACAACGCACTCCTTCCACGAATTCGGAATTCTTATTTTATTATACTTTGCCTTCCGTCAAAATGCAAGGGAAAAGCCAAAGAATCTTTTTGCCTTTTATCGTGCGTCACGTTCTGCTCAACATAAGAATAACGGACACCATGAGATGTCCGTTATCTGTCAGCGGTGATCCTGCCGATCGCCGCATTTTTCTTTTCTCAGCCGTTAATTACCATGCTGTAGCAATATCAAGCTGTGTGGGGTTACTGTAGATAAATCCGCCTGTATCGCAGACAATGCCTTCGCCCAGAGAGGTGGGAACGATAGAACCTCTGGGTCTGAGGTCAAGGTCAGCCGCTACCATAACGTAGCTGCCCAGCATCTTGCAGCCGTCATCTCTTACCCAATAAGGATAGCTGCTTTCGTCAAATCCCATGTTTCTCATGGTGTATACAACACCGTCCATGGGCAGGTTGTAGTATGTTTCAAGTCCGGAAGGACCATAGTAAATACCGCTTGTGCTGGTCAGGTGACCTGAACCCGGATAAGTATAGTCGTAGCTGATAACCTCTTTTTCCTTTGTACCGTTCAGTACCACTTTGTCAACAGCCTTTTTGGTCACTTCATCGCTGATTTTCTCGCTGGAATCCAGCTTGCCGTTAACATACTTCTCTTTGGTAACGATGGTGCGCTCACCTTCGGAGCCTTCCTTTTCAACCTCTGTTTCACCGACATACAGGTCGTCGGTATCTTTATAAGTGGTCTTGTAGTCAATTGTCTTGACTTCTTTCTTTGTCTTATACTCAACGTTCTTGATCTCGATTTTCATACCTTCCTGAACAGGCTGGTTAACGTCGACATCAATCAGATCGTTCTTGCCCAGCTTCACTTCCAGATAATCCAGAGCATTCTTAACGCTGCCGGCAGGAACATACTTGGTTACCTTTTTGCCTCTTACGTCAACCGTAATCTCATAGCGTGCAAGCTTGATCTCTGTTTCGGCACCGGAAGATTCCAGCGCAGCCGCAAGAGAGATGGATTCGTTGCTGCTCAGCGTCATACCTGCAGAAAGCAGGGAATCTGCTACGGAACTTTCATTAAAAGCTGTGTTTGCAGCATTGTTGGCAGTGTCTACGTCAAAGGCTCTGATGATGGAGATGTTGACGCCGTTTTTGCCGTCCTCAGTACGAACGAGCTTATCATTTGTACCCAACTCGATGCCTGTCTTGGACAGGACTGATTCTGTGTCGGGAGTAATCGTATCTATTGTAACTGTATCGTTGCCGTCTGTAACGGTAACCTTCTTGGATAATGAACCGACTGAAACGGCTGCTGTCAGACATACTGTACCCATCAACACAATTGATAAAGCCTTTTTGAAGCCTGTGCCAAAGTTTTTCTTCTGACTTTCCATAATAATAATCTCCTTAGACTGACCCGTGTTAAAAGGTTGTAACCTTTCGTTCAGACGGGCGGTTTTTAGTTGATGATGTTATTATAGATGATTTCTTCGTGATTGTCAAAAAAAACAGCTTCGTTTTTTTATACACAATGCACAAACAGCTCCGATTTCAAAACAAAATAAACGCAATTTAATTGCACTTTTCAAGTTCTTCCTCAGCGAAAAGGTATTTTTTGCCATTTTTTTATGTGCAATTCGTAAAAAGATAATTACAAATTTGTTACAAACCTATTACTTTTACTTTTATTACAAAATATTATTCACTTTTACAGAAGTTAAATGCTATATAATCCGCTATTTATCAGTGCTTTCAGGTTTTTCAATTTTGTCAACTGCTGATTCATAAAAAACGCTTTCCGGTCCGGAAATCATGATAATTTATCACAATTTTCCCACACATATAGCTGACAACCGCACTATTACCGCATTTTTGCATATCATGTCGAAATATTAGCATTTTGCTCACAATTCGTCATAGGCAGAAGACAACCCTTTCATTTTTATTACAAATTTGAAACCATTTTATCTATTGTCGTTATTCTTTTGCACACGAACACCGCTGCTATCGTCATCACGCACAATAGATCGCTGCGTCAAAAAAACGCAGGGACTCTTTACTGCAGATCAGCAAGAGCCTTGCGGTCATTTATCTTCAGAATCTGTCGGCTGCACACCTGAGAGCAAACACAGAATCACTCGATCAGGCAGGCACGGTGAAACAGCATACTCGTCCTGTGCGGTCACGCACCCCGAAAACGTTGTTTGAAGAATCTTTGTAACATTATACACAGTAGGCACGGTGAAGTGGGTGCGTGAATTGAATGTACGATTTCAGAGAAAACAGCCACAAGCAGCCCTTTAGGGGCTGCGACAGCGGAATGCGAAAAAGGCAGCGACTGTTCGTCGCTGCCCGTGCCGGACGCCTGCGGAATAGAAGTTGCAAATCCGCATTAAGTAACAGCGGAATTGACAGCGGAGGCACTCCGCCAAGGAGACGCCCTCTCTTGCAGGGCGTCCCCTCTCAAAAAACAGTCCACCGGACTGTTTTTTGATTCACCCCTTGCCGTGCGCCTGTCGTTAGAGTGTTTCGCTGCCTGCGGGCAGCGAGTCGGGGGGACTTTTGCGAAAAAGTCCCCCCGACACCCCCGAAAACGTTGTTGACGCATTCAGTAGGATACAAACCTTCTGTTTGCATTCAATACTTTCTTTTCTTTCATCTTTTTTTGGGCTTTTGCGTAAAAGCCCCACCGACACCCCCGAAAACGTTGATGACGCATTCAGTGTTAATCTCACATTCTGTTTGCATTCAATACTTTCTTTTCTTTCATCTTTTTTTGGGCTTTTGCGTAAAAGCCCCCTCGACACCCCCGAAAACGTTGTTTGAAGAATCTTTGTAACATTATACACAGTAGGCACGGTGAAGTGGGTGCGTAAATTGAATGTGCGATTTCAGAGGAAACAGCCACAAGCAAGCCGTCAGGCTTGTGACGGCGGTGTGCGTAATTAGCAGCGACTGATCGTCGCTGCCCGTGCCGGTTGGCTGCGGAACTGAGGTAACAAATTTGTTTTAAGTGAGTGAGCGTTAGCGAACGTCAGCGGACTCGTCCTGTGCGGTCACGCACCGACGGCGGAATGCGAAAAGAGCAGCGACTGTTCGTCGCTGCCCGTGCCGAATGCCTGCGGAATAGAAGAAACAAATTACCAATAAGTGAGTGAGCGTTAGCGAACGTCAGCGGAATCGACAGCGGAGGCACTCCGCGGAGGGTTAGTCTTTGATTGCTTTTTTGAAGCATTCCATAACGTATTGCGCTTCTTCGTCCGTCAGCCTGGAATACAGAGGTAGTGTAATTTCATTCTTGTACATTTCATACGCATTCGGAAAATCTTTGATATCATATCCCATTCGCCTGTAAGCCGTCATCATCGGCAAAGGCTTATAATGTACGTTGGTCGCAACACCGTTGGCTGCTAACTTGCGGATCACGTTATTACGATATTCCTCGTCTTGCCATAATAATTTGACTAAATATAAATGTCCGCTGGAAGCGAAATGCTCTTTTTCGGAATAATGCTGCAATACCGAAACACTCAGCCCCGATAATTCACGGTTGTAATACTCTATCAGCTTGCGCCTGCGCCTGAGCATATCAGGAAAACGCTTGAGCTGCGCCAGTCCGATTGACGCCATGATATCTGTCATATTACACTTGAAATACGGCCCGACAATGTCATACTCCCAGCCGCCAAGCTGCGTTTTTGTCAGGGCGTCCTTTGTCTGACCGTGCAGGGACAATAACATAAACTGCCGATAAATCTCGTCACTGTTCAGCTCGGAATGCTTTTTCCATGTGACAGCGCCGCCTTCTCCGGTGGTCAGGTTTTTCACCGCATGAAACGAAAATGCGGTAAAATCGGCTAACGCACCTGTTTTCAGATAGTTTCTTCTGGCGCCTAAGGAATGTGCGCCGTCTGCCAGTACCACAACCCTGCCGAAAAGCTCCTGTAAAGTACCGGAAGGAATAAACTGCGAACGCTTGCTGTTCACCGCTTCATATACCTTGTCGTAATCGCAGGGGACACCGCCAAGATCCACCGGAATAACCGCTTTGGTATGTGTATTGATCAGATACGGCAGCTTCTCGTAATCCATCTGTATGGAATGCGGCGCACAGTCAATCATTACAGGCTTTGCTCCTACATGACATACAGCGCTTGCCGTTGCGGTATAAGTATAGGCAGGTACAATGACCTCGTCGCCCTTCTTCACGCCCAAAAGCCTCAGCGTCATTTCCAGCGCCGCCGTACACGAATCAAAGCATACCGCTCTGTCGCTCATACAAAACGCCGCCAACTGGTTTTCAAACCGCTTTGTCTTGGGTCCTGTCGTGATCCAGCCGCTTCTCAGTGTATCTACTACCTCGTTAATCTCGTCCTCGCCGATATCCGGCGGTGAAAAAGGAATTTTCATCATTCCTGCATTCCTCCCCTCGTGTATGGCTGCTTTTCTCCTGTTGTCCGCCAAACCGTCATGCTGCCGGCAATTTTATTATTTGCTTTGCAGTACGGCGGCTTTTAGTGTGTTTTTCATCAGCATGGCAATTGTCATCGGTCCCACTCCGCCCGGAACAGGCGTGATGTACGACGCCTTTGGCTCAACCGCAGCATAGTCTACGTCACCGCACAGCTTGCCGTTTTCGTCACGGTTAATACCTACATCCAGTACGACGGCACCTTCCTTGACCATGTCTGCCGTGACAAATTTCGGTCTTCCCACAGCAGCTACTAAAATATCCGCTTCTGCACAAATCTCTTTCAGATTCTTTGTTTTGCTGTGGCAGATGGTTACCGTGCCGTTTTCATGCAGCAGCAGCATTGCCATCGGTTTGCCGACAATATTGCTTCTGCCGATGACAACACAGCTTTTGCCGCTGACATTGATTCCCGCAAAATGGATCAGCTCCATAACGCCTGCCGGCGTACACGGCAGAAAATCATAATCGCCGATCATGATCTTGCCTACATTGAACGGATGAAACGCATCTACGTCTTTTTTGGGATCAATGGCATGAATCACCGCTGTTTCGTCCAGTCCCTTCGGCAGCGGAAGCTGACAAAGGATTCCGTGAATATCCGTACGCTTATTCAGTGTATCAATCAGACTGAGCAGTTCTTCCTGGGTGGTTTCTGCCGGAAGCGCATATTCCTCTGACAAAAAGCCTACGTCTGCACAAGCCTTCTTTTTATTATTGACATATACTCTTGATGCAGGGTCATCTCCTACGATAATAACCGCCAGACCCGGGGTGATTCCCTTGGCTTTCAGCTTTTCACATTCCTCTCTGACCTCTGCTCTTACTTTTGCGGAAACTTCCTTTCCGCTGATGACTGTTGCCATAATTTTACACTCCTTCTTGCCGATTGTTTTGACCGTCTTTTTCTTCTGTAACCAACAACTTATTGTTCTCCGCCGTTTTCGGTTTTGCTTTTGGCGGCTGTGTTCTCGCCCTCGGCTGCCGCAGATTCTGCCTTGGCGGCTGTGTTCTCGCTCTCGGCAGCCGCAGATTCTGTCTTGGCGGCTGTGTTCTCGCTCTCGGCAGCCACAGATTCTGCCTTGGCGGCTGTGTTCTTACCCTCGGCTGCCGCAGATTCTGCCTTGGCGGCTGTGTTCTCGCTCTCGGCAGCCGCAGATTCTGTCTTCGGCAGCGTATTGGACACATTCACGCTGTCCGCTGCCGGCTGCAATATTCTGTCCGCCGATTTAACGGTGCGCTTGCGAAATACAATGAGCAGCACGATACCAATAATCATTGTCAACGCCGCTAAAATCTGTGATACTCTCAAACCCAGGAACGGCGTATATAAACTGTCTGTCCGCAACCCCTCTACCAGCATTCGTTCCGCACCATACCACACCAGATACAGCAGAAAGATCTGACCGTCGTATTTTCTCCATTTTCGGCTGAACAGATACAACAGGGCAAACCCCAGCAGACACCACACCGACTCGTAGAAAAAACAGGGATGCACCCCTATTCCGTCCGTATTCTCACTGACCATGCGCCACGGCAGGTCGGTGGGTGTTCCGAATGCCTCCTGATTGAAAAAGTTACCCCAGCGTCCCAGACCCTGACCGATCAAAAATCCCATCACCCCGATATCCAGAATGGCAAGGATCGGCAGCTTTTTGATTTTTGCCACAATACACGCCGCTGCCAGACCGCCGATAACACCGCCGTAAATGGCAAGTCCGCCGTTATGTATGGCAAACAGCTCGTTCAGGTGCTGCGAATAATAATCCCACTTAAATATGACGTAGTATAATCTTGCACCGATAATGCCGAAGATCAGCCCCACCAGTACACAATCTATAAAGCCGTCGCTGCCGACGCCAAAGCGCTTCAGACTTTTCAGGGCAAACATCAGTGCCAGCAAAAAACCGATACCGATAATGATGCCGTACCAATATACCTGAAAGCTGCCTATTGAAAAGGCTACGGGATCCACCGTCAGCGACAATCCCATTCCGGGAAATTCAACATGATACATTTATTTCCCTCCGTATGATACGATGATAAAAGCAGCAGACAAAGCCGGACAAAGAAAACTGTCCCTTACAAGCGGATTGCCATCGGCTGACATTCCGAACGACGCTTCAGGCAATCTTTAGTCAGTCATTAGTCAATCTTCAATCAAGCTTCAGCAAATCTTTTGCCGTCACTCACCGGTCTGTCCGCTGCTTTGAAGCCGGGCTCACCTTACGCTTCGGTAACGCCCTCGATTCCCTTGATAACCGAAAGCGTGCAATTGTCCGGATCAAGCTGCTGCTTCAGTCTGTCGTTGACGTCCTGCAGCGTGATCTCTGAAATCATCTCCGCTGACGCAAACATCTTTTTGCCTGTAAAAGCCGCATTCAGCATACCTGTGGCAATGGACGACGGAGAATCCAATCCTCTGGCAATTCTGCCGTAGGTGCATTTTTTGGCATTTTCAAACATATCCATTGCAACACCTTTTTCGTGCAGTTCCCTGACCGCTTCCTTAATCATCTCCGCTGCGGCTGCAGGATCGGCGCTTTCGCCTTCGAATATTACCGCACGATATCCCTTGCCTTCCATATACTCTGTTCCAAAAGTGGAATTGATCAGCCGGTTGTCCAGCAGCCTGCGATACAGCTCTGAGCCTTCGCCGGCAAACGCCTCCAACAGAATACTGGTGCAAAGAAGGTCTTTGGTCCCGGCATATTCTGTTCCCGCCTGCTCCTTAAAGCCCAGCGCAAACATCGGCAGCGCTACGGGCAGCGCCTGTTCCACATAACCCTGCTTTACTTCGTACGGCTCTTCCGGAAAAATACTCTCTGTGCTGACCGCTTCGTTCGGCTTCAGTTTTTCATCTGCTATTTTCAGCACATCCTCCGGACTGACGTTTCCGGCAATGCACAGCACCATATTATTCAGATTATAGTAGCTGTGATAGCATTCGTACAGAATTTCCGGCGTGATTTCCGCAATTGTTTCAACTGTCCCTGCAATATCCTTGTTAATGGGATGATTCTGATACATCGCCTGCAGCAAATTCATGGTAACACGCCAATCCGGACTGTCGTCATACATTTTGATCTCCTGCCCGATAATTCCCTGTTCTTTCGCAACCGTTTCGGGGGTAAAATACGGGGACTGAATCAGGTCAAACAGAATGCCCAGCGATTCGTCAAAGCGCTCGGTGCATGAAAACAGATAGCAGGTATTGTCAAATGAAGTATAGGCATTGGCAGACGCACCTGTTTTTGCATATTGCGTAAACGCATCTCCTTCTTCACTCTCAAACAGCTTGTGCTCAAGATAATGCGCCGTTCCGTCCGGTACGGTAATTCTGCTGCCGTTATGAATAAATTCCGCATTCATGGAGCCGAATTTTGTTCCGATCACGGCGTAGCAGGACCGAAACCCTTCTTTCGGACACACATAAATCGGCAATCCGGACTCATGCTTCAGTTCATAATAAGTGATACCGAAGCGTTCTTCTTTTATTTCCTTAAATCTCATATCCTACCGCACCTCTCCTTATTCATTGCCTACCAGTGAGAAAACCGTATCTAACCGCAGTGTGGCTGCTACATCCATAATTTCCTCTTTTGTGATGTCTTCCACAATCTCCGCTGCCTCTGCCGGCGAAAGCGGTTCGCTGCGCAGAATGCTTTGAATATAAAAAGCCTGTATGGAAGCAAGACTGTCAAGAGAGGACAGATAGGCATTTTTGACCGCTAATTTGGCAGATACAATCTCTTCGTCCGTAATCCTGCCGTTTTTCAGCAGCTCTACCTGCTCTGTAACGGCTTCTTCCGTTTTTTGTATATTGCCTGTTTCAACGCCGCTGTCTATCAGCAGCAGTGCCTTTTCTGTATCAACACGGCTGGCGCAGTAGTAACACAGGCTCTGCTTTTCTCTTACGTTGGCAAACAGCTTAGAAGTAGGTGTTCCGCCGAGAATGGCTGACATCAGTGATGCCGCTACAATCTGACGCTTATTTTCAGGATATTTGCAGCGGTACCCCATCACCAGTTTGGACTGGGTGATTTCGTCCGTTTCCACAATATGGCGCACTTCTGCCACCTCTGTAATAATCTTCGTCGAACCACCGATTCTTCTGGGCTTTCCGCCGAGGATCTCTGCAAACCGCCGGTATACCTTTTCCGGATCGGTACTGCCCAGCATTGTGATCTCTATTCTGGAGCGGTCGAGCAGACTTTTCCACGCCGCCAGCAAGCTGTCCTGCGTCAGATTCACCACGTCTTCTCTTGTGCCGTATCTTCCGATGGCAAACAGTTCGTCCCGACACATTTTTTCAATGCAGCGGTTGACCGCATACACTCTCTTTTCATTATACTCTGCGTCAATATCTTCCAATAGCTGCCGTCTTTCCTGTTCTACGTCTTCTTCATCAAAATGGCCGTCTGTCAGCTTCGGTTCAAAAATGATAGAGCACAGCAGCTCGGCAAGCTCTGAAAATACTGCTTCACCTTCCAGCGCATATCTGTCGTCCAGTCCGGACGCAGAGATGGTAATCGCCTGAAAATCCCCGATCCGGCGCACCATCGGATACAACGCCGCTCCGTACAGCTCGTTCAGTCTTCTGTTCAAAGAGGTAAAATCCGGATATTGCTGACAGGAACGGGTCAGCACACATGATAAAAGTGCATTGGCTGCGGCTGTACTGCGACTGAGCGGTACCAGCAGAGTTACACTGATCCGTCCGATTTTGAACCGATGATCTACTATACTGTTGAAAACAACACCCTCACATATTTCTTTTCTCATAAATTCGTCCATCTTAACAACTCCGTTCCATTCTATTCCTTTACGGCACGGATTTTGTGCCGGTTTTCTGTTTCCTGAAATGGCTATTCTATTGTATTATACCACATTTCACCGTAATATAAAAGTATATTTTACAGAATCAGCCGCTTTTGTCGGCAGCTTCTCCGCAAAGCAATATTATATTCAGTATATTTTTTTGTTTTTATACCGTTTGTATTATTTTGGTGTTGCGCTGTTGTACAATATGTTAATTATATATATCTTTTACTATTTGTATAGTTTTTCTGCATTCCATTCATTGGCAGCCTGCGCTTTGATGGTTTCTCCATGGAAATCAATTCTCGAAATCCGATAGCCGAAAGCATACTGAAGCATCTGTTCTGAACGCTGTTTCCAACAGATACCGCTCGTAAACTCAGAGTCGGGGAACATCGGTGATTGGTTATACAATATGTTAATTATATATATCTTTTACTATTTGTATAATTTTTCAGCATTCTATTCATTGGCAGCCTGCGCTTTGATGGTTTCTCCATGGAAATCAATTCTCGAAATCCGATAGCCGAAAGCATACTGAAGCATCTGTTCTGAACGCTGTTTCCAACAGATACCGCTCGTAAACTCATCGGTTTCGGGAAAGGGGTGCCATGTGTCCGGCGAACACTTCTGCCGCAGGCAGAAACACCGACCGGACCGACAGGTGACACAGAGGAAAAACCCTTTTTCTGCCGGAAAGAGTTTTCTCATGAAGGTGTCACGACAAAATTGCGTTCCCTGTTATTTCCCTCCTGTTCGTTGACATCAACCCGGTTATCCTCTATAATTGATATAGGATAATTTTCAAAAAGGAACATAATACGATGGGAAATATATTTGATACACACGCACATTATGATGATGAGGCTTTTGATCCGGACAGGGATTCTCTCCTGTCACGACTGTTTTCGCAGGAAATCTGCGGTATTGTTAATCAGGGAACCACTGTTGAAACCTCTCGTTTCAGTGTGGAACTGGCACATCGTTATGAAAAGATGTATGCTGCCGTAGGCATTCATCCCGAATGTGTGGATGAAAACAGTATGCAGCAGCTTGCACTGATCCGTCCGTTATATGATGACGCCAAGGTCGTTGCCGTGGGTGAAATCGGACTGGATTATTACTACGACGTACCAAAAGCCTTACAGCAGGAAATTTTTGAAGCGCAGCTCTCGCTTGCCAACAGTCTTTCACTGCCTGTGGTGGTTCACGACAGAGAAGCTCACGGCGATGTGCTTGAGCTTCTGAAAAAATACCGCCCTGCAGGAATTGTCCATTGCTTTTCCGGCAGCAGAGAAATGGCAAAAGAAGTAGTAAAACTGGGAATGTATATCGGCATGGGCGGCGTTGTCACCTTCAAAAATGCCCGAAAAGCTGTAGAAGTCGTGGCGGATATACCCCTGAATTCTCTCGTGCTTGAAACAGACTGTCCCTATCTGGCTCCCGTACCCTTTCGGGGAAAACGAAACGATTCGTCTTTTATCAGATATGTGGCAGACTGTATCGCCGGGATCAAGGGCATCTCCGCTGAAGAAGTATTGTCTGTAACAAGACATAATGCCGAAACAGTGTATCAAATCAAATAGAGGAGGAATGTTCTATGCTGGCTCTGGTCACAGGCGCAAGCTCCGGCATCGGCAGAGATATTGCCAAGGAACTGGTAATGCGTGGCTGGGATGTGATAATCGTCGCAAGACGGGCTGACAGACTGAAGGAACTGCAAAAGGAATTGGGAAAACACGCCAAGTGTATTCGCTGCGATGTTTCGCATATTGAAGAATGCAAAAAGCTGCACGAAGTGCTGCAAAACGAAAATATTGAGATGCTGGTCAACTGTGCCGGCTTTGGTTTGTGCGGTTTCTTTGATGAAACCGATCTGGATACTGAGCTGCAGATGATTGATACGAACGTGGTTGCCGTTCATGTGCTGACAAAACTGTTTTTACAGGATTTTATCGCCCGAAACAAAGGCTATATTCTGAACGTTGCGTCCATAGCAGGTTTTTTCTCCGGTCCTTTGATGGCAACCTACTACGCAACCAAAAATTATGTCGTCAGTTTCACAGGCGCCATTCGTGAGGAACTGAAGCAGCGCCGCAGTAACGTTCAGGTCAGCGCCTTCTGTCCGGGTCCTGTCGATACTGAATTCAACCGGGTAGCGAACGTCCGGTTTGCTGCTGCACCGATCAGCAGCAAAATGGCTGCCCAGCAGGCACTGGACGGTGTGATGAAGGGAAAGCTGTTTGTGATTCCTTCTTTTAAAATCAAGTGTCTTAAGTTTGCCCGACGTCTGCTGCCCGATGCTTTTATCACCCGGATTTGCTATCATTTTCAAAAGAAAAAGAAATAAAGGAGGATTTGAATTGCTAACCATCAATCATTCCGAAGTTATGAATCTCCACAATGCCATTCGTGGCGCCCGCAATCCTTTGAACAGTTGGGCTCGCTCTGACAGCTATTTTGATGAGAAGGGCAGCTTCACCCTCGGCGAAAATGACCTCTCTCTGGCTGTTCGTCTGAGAAAAGCCGGCAGCGATCACAGAAAATTTCTGCGGCAGGTCTTCGTCAGCGTTGACATTACCGCCCCTATGTACTGGTGGAAAGAATATGATACCTATAAGGTATCGACTGTTGCCAACTCCACCAGCACCATGCACAAAATCGCCTCGGCACCTTTTGAGCTGTCACAGTTCAGTTGCGACAAAATGGACGAAAGCACTCTTGCCGTTATGACATATATTGTAGAGCAGCTCGAACTGCTCCGGCTGAAATTCCTCGAAACGAAAGATAAACAATACTGGTATGATATCATTCAGCTTCTTCCTTCCAGCTATAATCAGATGCGTACCTGCTCGCTGAATTATGAAACGCTTATCAATATTTATTATGCCCGCAAAAATCACAAATTGGATGAATGGCATACCTTCTGCGACTATATCAGAACGCTTCCCTACGCCAAAGAACTGATCATTTGCGAGGAATAATCAGTTCTCCCGATACAGCAAAAAAACCTGTTCTCCACACACCGGCAATGACGGTGTTGGGGGACAGGCTTTTTTCATTGGCTCTATAACCAATCACCGAGGAGCTAAAGCTCCTGCGGTGAGGTTGGATCAATGCAGCCGATGTTAAGCGAGCTTACATCGGGCTTTGCTCCGAGTTAAATAAATCCAATTGTTCCCCGCCGCCTAAAAGGATGCGAGTGTCCGGTTGACACCTCAACCGTTCTGAATCGGCAATAAAAAAACACCCACAAAAGTGAGTGTTTCTTGGCTCCCCCAACTGGGCTCGAACCAGTGACATCATGATTAACAGTCATGCGCTCTACCGACTGAGCTATGGAGGAATATTAATGTTGGCATCTTCCTATTTTTCCGGATCGTCACCAATCAAGTA
>Ga0256405_10002603_pt1 | contig 40540 bp, 30 predicted proteins | sample RumenRJG_02DNA_FD_189096 | JGI IMG/M metagenome (GOLD analysis project Ga0256405, IMG submission 189096) | Bovine rumen microbial communities from Lethbridge, Alberta, Canada - RJG_02 | ecosystem: Host-associated > Mammals > Digestive system > Stomach > Rumen | place: Canada: Alberta... | reverse complement strand
TGACCGGGATTACTTTTGTTTCTGTTTTGGCTGGCACGCAGGATATCTTTATAGGTCATGGCTTTCACTGTGCCATACAGATACCCGCAGTCCATTCCTTCCGGGAAGATCCTCTTGTCATATTTCCTTCCGGTATTGGCGGCTCCATTGATATCGGCATTCATGACCTTTCCGTCATCCTGAAGGTACAGGCCCCGCTTTATCCTCTTTCCGGTGAAGGATATGTTTTCCGCGTCCCCTGTTCCGTATGTCGGGATACAGTCCCTGTTCCCGAAACAGGCTTTTGAAGTATAGCTCTCTTCCTGCAGGATGACCCGGATCCCGTAACGCACGCAGACTGTCTGCAGGATCCGGCGGAACCTCGCGAATGGGATCTGCACGAAAGACTGGTTTGTCTTTTTCTTAAGGTCTATCCCCTGCTTCTGGTCCTTGTTGTAACCGATGATGAGGTAGGAAAGGTCTCTCTCCTTCATCGTCCGGCAGATATAGTGGGCATACTTGTAGAATGTATCCCGCAGGAACGCTTCACGCTTCCCGGAGATCCGCGCCATCTGCCTTGTCACGGGAGGATGGTACGTTTTCGGGTCATGACCCTTCATCCGTTCAGACTTCAGGAAAGCCATCCTTTTGTTGAACCACTGGTTGCATGCCTTGATGGCTCCGCCCTTGACAACGATGGGCGTGTTCCCCTTGTTGTCTGTCATGGCTGCGAAGTTGTCAAGGCCGGGGTCCAGCATCATCACGCCGGCAGGCTCCCCGTCAGCACCGATGATATCTCCTTCCTCCGGGAGCAGGTCGTCTTCCCGGATGCCGTCATCCGTGACGATCTGGATCTGGTATGCGCCAAAGTACGGGACTGCCCTCACCTCGATGAGTTTCTCTCCTGATCCCCTTCCTGCCTTTGAAGCGTGCGGGAGCCCCGATACATCAAGGCTGGGACGTATCCTTTTCTTTCCTGCCTCGATCATGGCGTATGGGAAAAGCAGCCTCCCGTGTTTAATGCTGCAGGCCAGGTTTGAAAAGACAGCGGTGCTCCTTCCCCCGGACTTCCTGTATCCCGGGATCCTCGGCCTTCCTGTGTGGCCTGAAGACACGGCATACGTTTTCCGGCTCTCGAAGTATCCTTCCCACGCCTCACAGCAGTCACTTATGGCGTTCTGGATGACATGGGAATGGAAAGCGCGGTAATCCGTATTCTCCGTATGCCGGAACACGGCATCAAGGAGTTCATAAGAAGCGAACCACTTTTCCGCAGTCGGCATGGAGAACTGAAGGTATTTTACCCTCGAAAGCCTGGTCCTGCGTGCAGCTGCAGAAAGACTCCTGTCCAGGAAGACCCTGAAGATCTTGACAAAGTGCTTCAGCCTGAGGGAGAAGTTGACCGCAGGGATAGAAGATGCAAAGGTCCGTATGACTGACCTCTCGTTCTCCGTACGGAGGGAAATATCTTTCTTCAGACCGGTCATGAGGTTGCGGATATGGAAGTTTGCGACATTGTACATGTTATTGGCGCACAGACAGGCCCTGTCAATGTACAGGTACATCCCTTCCGCTTTATGTATGTCAATGCATTCGACGTGGTACATGTATGCGTCCCCTTCCATCCGGCATTTTCCCCGTATAGGGCAATATCACGAAGCAGTAACTTCATACATACATTATACCACTCAGAACATGTGTTTGCAAACACATGTTCTATTTTTGCGCTTTTCTTACTCACTTCGAAGAGGTGAAACGCACTCAAATAGGGAAGGGAAGGTACATTCGCAGGCAATTCATCCCCTCCCTGTTCACTCGCAGGGACCTTAATTCCGACCGATCAACTGTTAAGCTTGTGAACTGAGGAAGGGGTCTTCTTGCTATTAAATGATAAAAATTCATGGAGCAGCTATCTTAGTGTAGTTGCATTTCATTAGATGCTACTAAGTATTGAAGATATAAGCTACTTGGTGGAGTAGAAGATTTGCTGGGTATCCGATAGAATTTCCAGAATTGAGATTTTAGTGAGACGATTTTGCGAGATGCCCGATAAATCAGTAAGTTAAGAGTTCTTGGTGGAGGCTTCCTATAACAGAAATTTGCCCTAAAGAGAATCCATAACATGAATCGACGCCAGGTATGAATCAAATTCAACTGACAGGAATAATCGAAGCGTGAAGCGCATAGGCTTAGACATTTTTTTACCAAAGTGTATAATAATACGAGAAATTTGTTTTACATGCGTTATAATTTGTTTATAATTCCTAAATGAGGGACTACGTCCATCTAATTACAACCGAGATCGAGACATCAACAGGACACCTGGAAACCATATATAACTAGAAAGGCCCAAGGAAAGCTTAATTATTCAGAAGAAGATCCCGGAAAAAACCACAGCGGGAGGACAAGATCAAGGACATGAAACTGTTTGAGAAAATGATCCAACAGTTCATAGAATTGAATGCAAAAGCGCGGCGAAAGCGGCGCCTTGTTTGCGTGCTGTCCTTGATCGTTGTTTTGGTGACGACCTACACCATGATCCTGCCCGCGATCACACTCGACAGGAGCGGAGCGGAAGAGCAGCCCGGAATGAAGCGGTTCACAGCGGCTGAGCAGGCAGGCAATAAGCTCGCAATGGCCGAGAGTTCCGAAGATGAAACGATCGCTTCGGAGCCAAAAAATGCCTCATCGGAAGACACCGGAGATGAAGGCAGCTCTGGAAATGATAATTCTGGCAGTGGAGAAAACCCCAGTTCCGGAGGTGACGATAACAGTAGCGGAGACAACGGCAATGGAAACTCCGACAACGGTGGCTCCGACAACAGTGGTTCCGATAACGGAGACAACGGTGATTCCAGTAACGATGGCAATGATGGCAATGGCAGCAGCGGAGACAATTCTGGAACGACCGGTGATTCCGGTAATACAGATTCCGATGGAACAAATTCCGGCGCGGCCGGAACAGGCGCAAGCAACGGCGAAGAAGGAACAGATGCAGGCGAAGGCGCTGGCGCAGCTGGAACCGGCGAAGGCACAACCGGCTCAGGCGCAGGCGAAGGCGCCAGCACAGCTGGAACAGGCGAAGGCGAGGAAGGCAATGAAGGCCTGACAGGAACCGCTGCGGAGGGCGAAACAGCTCCCGAAGGCGAGACTTCTGTGATCGCGGCGACGGAAGAAGCTTATGAGATCATCGAGGGCGCCCCGCTGATCACCGAAGAGACGGAGCTGGTTTTTGAAGATGAAGAGAAGACCTATAAGGTCTATGTGAATTTTGACGAGAAGGCGAAGCTGCCGGTGGGCGTGCAGCTGGAGGTCGACGAGATTTTGCCGGGCGGGGCGGGACCCGCGGTGGGCGAAGGGAACGAGACGACCTTTGAGGAGTACGCCGCGCAGGTGGAGGAAGCGCTGCACCTGGAGGAGGGGAGCGAGTCCTTCCTGCGGGTTCTGGACATCAAGCTCGTCGACGAGGACGGGCACAAGCTGGTGATCGCGGCGCCGGTGGACGTGCGGATCGAGCTCGCGGACATGGATGTGAGCGACGAAACCGCCGCCAAAACACAGATCGTCCACTTCGCAGAGAAATATGAAGACGGAGCATACCAGCTTTTGACCAGAGTGGTTTCCGGTAGTGGCAGCGGCAGCGCCGGCGCCGGAAACGGCAGCAACAGCAACGGCAATGGAAATGTAGGCGCCGGCGCTGGAAGCGCATATGCCGGCACGGGAAGTGCAGCCGATGACGATGAAGAAATTGCCGACACTGAGACTGTAAGCAGAAAAGCCAAGTCAGGAGATACAAGCGAGGGCGACGCCAATGGCGGAGCAGCTGGCAACGGCAGCGCAACCGGCGGAAATGGCAATAACGGCAACAACGGCGGCAACGGCAACGCAGGCAACGCCGCCCCCACCGTAATCAACACCGCCAACAAAGACAACGCCTCCACGATCATCACCGACGACACGCCTATCGAGATCACGACGGACGTGGTGAAGGATGTCGAATTCGAGGACGGCGCGATCCACTTTAAGGCGGACAGCTTCTCCGCGTATGCGATCGTGACCGGGCCTGAGCCGGTCCCGATGGGATATGAGAAGGTCACTTCTCTGGATCAGCTCACCGGGAATGCGCTCTATCTGTCGCATAAGTTAGAAAATAAAGAAACGTACTTTTTCTTTGGCAACTCGATTGTGACGCAGGGTAACCGCAAAGGTATCACGAAGATCAAGCCGGCTTCAGCAACTCCGCCGGCCAATGCGGCGCTTTACTACTTTGAGCAGGTGCCCGGAACCAGCAACCAGTTCTACGCTTACTGCTATGCCGACGACGGCGTGACCAAGCAGTACGTGACCAACTTATACAACAACAACTACAACAACCTGCTCTATACCGATCAGGCGCACGCAGTCGCGTTCACTGCGGAGATCACTGGCGACGGTGTGATCACGATGAAAAGCGGCAGCTGGTATTGGAACCAGCAGGGCGGCGAAAACGGCGCCCGGTTCTGCTGCTACAACAACACGAGCGATCCCAACAACGAGCTGACCTTCTGGATCAAGTCATCGATTGACCCCGATCCCTACGACCTGGAAGGCAAGACGTACGGCATCATGAGCTGGTCGGGCGGCGTCGCAGGAAAAGCGATGATGGGCTACGAGCAGGCGGCCGGCGGATCAGGCAGCGGCGGTAGCGGCTCCGGCAGCGGCAGCAGCGGCACAGGCTCCACAGCCCTCGAGGCCAAAGCACTGACCGTCATGCGCACAGCCGATAACTCGGATCAGCTGTTTGTGCCCAATGACGCGGATATCACCATGTGGACCTTCCACTGGGCCGAAGACGATACCTATTATATGTCCGCCGAGATTGACGGCGAGACCAAGTATCTGAAGATCACGACGGATGGACCCAAGATCGTTTCCGAGCAGGACGAGACCTGCAGGATCAGGGTCATCCCCGGATCGGGTACGCATGAGGGCGAGATCTGCCTGCAGGGCGCAACCCAGGGCGGCACGGGACCCACTATTACATTCAGCGGCACGACCGCGGGCGGTTTCACCGTCGGCGGCGCTGTGGGAAGCGAGTGGCTCAAGCTTGTCGAGCTGTCGGAGCTGACGACCGACTACTTCATGACCCATTCGGCCAGTAAGGTGAGCGTCTCGGATCCCGGCGTGACCAATGGATCCAGGATCATCGTCTATACAAGAATCTGGAACGACACGACCAAGCAATATGATTTTTACGCCATCGATCATGACGGCGGTCTGATACCGGTCTATGAGAGCGGCGACTCCATTGAGTGGGTGAGCGGCCAGATCAACACGATGCTCTGGAATTTCGTAGAGTATTACTGGGAAGGAACAAACGATCCCAACTTCTACTACGAGCTCTACAACCAGTATTCAGAAAAGTATATCGCCCCGCAGATCAGCGGCGGCTCCGGAGGCGGAAACGGCGGCCAGATCCTTTCCAGCGACCCTATCGGTATCAACCTGCCGGGCAGGAGAGATGGACAGTATTACAGCGAGATTTTGGCATGGGATGAGGACAACTACTCCTATGCGGGCCTGAAGGTCGACGGAAGTTCGGTCGAGTCGTGCAGGATCTCGGAGGCTATGGACTTCTATTTTGCCATCATGCAGGATCTCAATACGGACGACACGCTGACGACCGTGCCGACAGTGGATAACAACCTGTACGGCATCGAGATGAAGATGAAGAACTTCGACACCAGGAAAGAGATGAGTGATTTCCTGGGGAGCGATGCCGGCGGCTCGGGAACAACCCTGCACCAGGGACTTCTGTCCACAGATCTGGTGGGCGGCTATCCGACCACGAAGGGCGGCTCGCTGGGGCAGCTCCTCAGCGGCGCGGAGGACGTCAACCACCTGTTCATACAGAGTACGTACAGCGGGTCGGGATATTTTGAATACGACAGCGCGCAGAACTTTGCTTCCCTGAAGGGAGCGACGGGCGGCGACTTCACCGTATACAAGGAACTGGGAACCTATGACTCGGCCGGCCCGAGGAATACCCTCAAGCACGGCGAGTTCTTCCCCTACAACGATCTGGAGGCTGGCAATTTCGCTGTAGTCAACGGACAGAACCTCTATGATTCCAGAGGTCCGGAGCTGAGCGATGACGACCCGAGAAAGTACGAGCGCCTCTACAATATCGAAAACGGCGGCAAGGCTGCGGACTGCTTCTTCGCCATGGAGCTGGGGGCGACCTTCACCATGACCCCTGACGGACTCGACGACTGGGGCCACGACATCATATTCGAGTTCACGGGAGACGACGACTTCTGGCTCTACGTGGACGATGAGCTGACTATCGACCTGGGCGGCATCCACAGCGCGGTGCCCGGATCGGTCAACTTCAGAACCGGCCAGGTGATGGTCAACGGCAGGTGGACCACTCTCCGAGAACTCTTCAAGAGCAATTACAAGAAGAGAGGGCACTCGGATGCTGAAGCCGAGGCCTACGTGGCGGACAAGTTCATACAGAACGCACAGGGCCAGTGGATCTTCAAACCCAACACCAACCATACAATGCGCATCTTCTACATGGAGCGAGGCGCGGGCGCTTCCAACATGTACATGCGCTTCAACCTGGCTTCCGTGCGGCCCGGAACCGTACAGCTGACCAAGGAACTGGGAGGCGTGGACGAGACCGAGTCCGTGCTGGCCGAGTTCCCTTACCAGATCTTCTACAAGACCGAGAGCGGCGCGGAGTACCCCCTGACCAACAAGGCAGGCGGCACCGCGCAGGACAAGGACTACGTGATCTACAAGGACACGACCCAAGCGGTCACCTTTAGAAGAACCGGATTCACGATCGACAACATCGCATACGACAATGTTTTCCTCTTAAAGCCCGGCGAGACCTGTGAGATCAGCTTCCCGGACGACATGAAGACCTATCGCATTGTCGAGTGCGGCGTCAACACAGATGTCTACGAGCAGGTCGACGTCAACGGAACGCCCGTCGAGGGCACGTCCGGCCCCGGCTATCCCGCCAACCGCAAGGATTACGGCATCGAGCACTCGTCCACCGACGACCGCGCGCGCGTCAAGTACACCAACGAGGTCAATCCGGACGCACTGCGCACCATGACGGTTGTCAAGAAGCTCTTCAAGGAGGACGGCGTCACGCCCATCCCTTACGAGTCGGACGACATCAACTTCAGCTTCCGCCTGTATCTGGCGTCTGAGTTCGATACGCTCAAGGAAGCCAACATGCACACCTACCACGTGCGCAACACCAAAGGCGAGTACTGCGGCTGGGACACCCCCGGCCAGAAGTTCTACTCGCTCGGCAAGACCAACTACGACGACCTGACCGATGCGGAGAAGGAGGCTGCGAGCTTCACGACCTCCATCTACGGCATCATTGCCAAAATACCGGCCGACCACACAGTTGAGATCAGGAATATTTTGGCAGGAACGCAGTTCAAAATACTGGAGCGATCAAACGATATCCCCGACGGATACTCCTTCCAGAGATACGTCTACAACGGCGCGGATTCCCCCGCGGCGGAGGACGTGGGAATCGAGGATACCATCACAGCGGGCACGGATCCGCATGTGGAAGTCCGCAACCTCAAGGGCTGGGGACTGCGCATGAACAAGGAGTGGTCCGACGCGTCCTATATGGCGTCCCGCGGGCCGGTCTACTTTGGCGTATTCATCAGAGACGCAGAGAGCGGCGACCTGACATTAATAAATGACACCGTGCGAAGGCTCACTTACGGCCAGTTCCCGCAGACCCTGTACTGGTACTTCAAGAGCCTGGAAGACGGCGTGAAGTTCGATCAGTACGAGATCCGGGAAGTGATCCTGTCCAACCCCGATCCGACGATCGGCCCCGACGGCGTCGTGACCGACTTCGGAACGGCCACACCGGTCGATGAAGGCGGGATCAACCAGATCACCGGCAGACAGAAGGGCGATACAGGAGAGATCACATTCGACTATATCGTTCACTATGATAAAGGTGAGATCCCGGAGGACTCCAACGTCCGCGTGGACACCGTCACCAACGACCGTCCCGGCGTAGTGATACGCAAGCGCGACTGGAGCGGCAATGCGCTGCAAGGCGCGGCCTTCAAGCTGGAAGACGACGACGGCACTCTGATCGGCAGCTTTACGTCCGACGACGAAGGATATATCACGACCGCCTACCTCAGAGACGGCGTGGACTATGTCCTGACCGAGACCAAAGCACCGCAGGGCTATCACGGCCTCCAGGAGCCCATGATCATCCGTAAGAACGGAAACGATCTGGCAATCACCTACGAGGACGACGACTACTACGAAGTGGACCGCGAAGAGTGGGCCGGCAATCAGGATCAGCTGATCCTGACCATCAAGGACCGCCCCTTCACCTTCACCGTTGTCAAAACAGAGGCCCAGTCCCAGCAGCCCCTGCCGGGCGTCAAATTCGCCCTGCACAAGGAAGTGACTGTCGGCGACGTAACAGCGATCGACCTCAATCCCATGCCGGGCTACGAGGAACTGATCACAGACGAAAACGGCCTGATCCCGCAAGTGGATAACACACTGCCCGCCGGCACCTACGAGCTGCGCGAGACAGAACCCCTGCCGGATTACCAGACACTGTCCTCCTACATCCAGTTCAAGATCACTCCTTCCGGAGACGTCGTGATCCTTCCGACGAGACCGCCGGATGTGACCCTGACAGAGGACACAGAAACCGATGACAGCATCCATTACGTCATCACCGTACCCAACACCTTTAATCCCGGCATGGAACTGCCGGAGACAGGAGGACCGGGCACATGGCTCCTTACGCTGGGCGGCGCCGCGCTGATCGCGGCTGCGGCGGCAGCGATGTATATAAGGAAACGTAACTAATAATCCCACCAAGAAAGGAAACGCAACAATGAAAACTATGAAGAAGCTTCTGGCAGTAATTCTTGCAATGACCCTGACCATGGCCATGGGCATCTGCGCATCCGCATCCTCCCAGGGCGGCAGCGCCGCCCCCAAGGGCTCTATCACTGTCACCAATGCGATCGTTGGCGAGACCTACAAACTTTATAAGGTCTTCGATGCAACCGTATCAGGTGAAAGAGTAGACGAAGGTACAGGTATTTCCTATACTAGTACCTGGTTTACCAAAACAATGGCAGCAACCTGCGACTACTTTGACGTTGATGACAGCGGCAATATTACCATCAAGCCTGCCGGCAAAAAGGACAGCGGCGAACTTAGTGACGGTGCTATCTTATGGCTCAAGGGCCAGATTTCGAGTTTCACCAAGATTGGCGATTCTGTCAAAGCTACCAGCACTACTGTTAAATGGGAAAACCTCGATCCCGGCTACTACTACATTGATACAACGACAGGATCTTTCGTAACTGTGGATAGTATCACACCTAACGTTAATGTAGAGGATAAGAACAGCCTTCCTTCCCACGACAAGAAGCAGGCAACCGCTGCTGACGGAACTTTCGGCGATGACCTTCTCGAGCTGAACATCGGCGATACCGTTTACTATCAGACTGAGATCAAGATCGGAAAGGGCTCCGACAAGGATATCACCCTCACCGATACAATGACCGATGGCCTTGACCTGAATCAGTCCGCGATTACCGTCACCAAGGGCGGAACCGCTGTTGACGCAGCTAACTACACCCTGACACCCAGCGCACACGGCTTCACACTCACACTCAAGGAGAGCTATGTCTCTGAACTGAATAAGGACGATGTCATTATTGTTGCTTACTCCGCAGTGATCAACAGCAGTGCTGCAATCGACAGCGCGACCGGCAACAGCAACGAGGCGAAACTCGAGTATTCCGAGCAGAAAGCAACCGACACTGTTTATGTGGCAACCTATGACTTCCAGCTCTTTAAGACCGATGGAAGCGCGGAAAATACGTACCTCCCTGGAGCAAAATTCAAGCTTTACGACGCATTAACTGGCGGCAACCTGATCAAAGTAAACAAAGACAATACCGGTTACTACTTAGATGCAACTGCGGATGTCGAGATCGAGGTCAACAGTGCAGACGGCGTCAACGTTCGCGGCCTCAAGCCCGGCACATATTATCTGGAAGAGACACATGCCCCTTCCGGTTATAACAAACTGACTGAGAGAAAACCTGTTACGATCACTTCCGGACAGACAACAGCCCACGAAGTTTATGTTGAAAACCACGCCGGCGCTGAGCTTCCTAACACAGGCGGACGCGGCACCACACTTCTGTACGCGATCGGCGCAGCCCTCGTTATCGGCGCAGCTGTCCTTCTGATCGCACGCAGAAGAACTGAGCAGTGAGCTCACTGATCAGTGCCCCCAAAGAGAATAGAGTAAGTGCGCCCGGCTCCTTCAGGAACCGCCCGGACCGAACCGGAAAATCCGGCGGTGGTAAACCTGGCAGCGGAAAGTCAGGAGAGGGCAAAGGCAGTCGAAAAGCGAAAGGCGGCAAAACACTCCGCCTCACCGATCGGATCATCAACGGCATATTGATCCTGGCCCTGACCGTCGGGATCTGTATGCTGCTATATCCGACCATCAGCAATTACTGGAACTCCTTCCATCAGACACAGCTTGTCCAGGAATACTCGCAGGAAGTGTCCATGATGGATGCAGAGGAGTATGAGAGGCTTCTGGATGAAGCCCGCCGCTACAACGCGCAGATCGCGGAGAAAGGCATCGACTGGCGTTTTTCCGATGAGAAGCGGGCGGTGTACGAGCGGACCCTCAACCCTACCGGGACCGGCATGATGGGTTATATCCGAATCCCCAAGATCGGCGTAGAGCTGCCCATCTTCCACGGGACCAAAGGCATGACTATGGAGACCGCCGTGGGCCACATGGAACAGTCATCCCTGCCTGTCGGCGGGCCTGGCTCCCATTGCATGCTCGCGGGGCACAGAGGACTCATGTCGGTCATGATTTTTACACATCTCGATGAGCTGCAGGAGGGCGATACCTTCACCCTTCGCGTTCTCAACGAGACCATGACCTACGAGGTGGACCAGATCAGGGCTGTTCTGCCCAACGACGTCTCGTCCCTGATCATCGTGCCCGGCCAGGACCTGTGCACCCTGATCACCTGCACGCCCTACGGCATCAACACGCACCGCCTTCTGGTGCGTGGCCACAGAGTCGGAACAGTCATTGACCCCATGAGCTACTATGTGAACGGCGCATTCCCGGCCGACGCGGTCCAGATCAAGCCCCTGCACGTGGCGCCTTTCATTGGCGTGCCGATTGTGATTATATTGCTGGTGCTGGGCGAGATCCGTAGGCGTGTTCGCAGGTCGAAAGGATAAACATGTTCGAAAAAGAACTTCAGAAACTAAAGCGTGACGAGCTCCTGGAGATCATGCTGGCGCAGAGCCGAGAGATTGATTCCCTCACGGGTGAGCTGCGGAAAGAGAAAGCGAGGAGTAGAGGCGAAGAAGGAGAAGTAGCGGAAACTGAACAGAATTGGACGGTGGATAATACACCGGATTCTCTACCGGATTCTCCGGAGGATTCTATAGAGGAGGCGGCGCAAGAACTTCCTCACACTGCGGATCTGGAGGCTCTGGTCAATCGGATCCGTTATGGAAAGCGGTTTCGTGCTTCTGTTATTAGCACTCTGATGACACTTGTCGTGGTGGCGGCGGCTGCGATCCTGATTGCCATTCTGGTACTGCCTATCCTTCGCATTTATGGGCAGTCGATGAGTGAGACGCTGGACAACGGCGATATCGTCGTCTCCGTCAAAACGGCGGATCTGGAAACCGGCGACATCGTTGCCTTCTACTACAACAACACGATTTTGGTCAAGCGCGTGATCGGCCAGTCTGGCGACTGGATTGACATCGCGAAGGATGGGACGGTTTCCGTCAATCAGGTGGAGCTGGAGGAGCCCTACCTGGACAAGAAGGCATATGGCGAGATCGATATCAGCTTGCCGTACCAAGTGCCTGAGGGGCGCATCTTCGTCATGGGCGATAACCGGGAAATTTCTATCGACTCACGCACCATGATGATCGGCTGCGTGGCACAGGAACAGATTGTTGGAAAGATTATTTATAGAGTTTGGCCATTTGGTAAACTTGGTGGGATTAAGTGAACTGTTGGCACAAGCTTATCAAAAGTTGGCGTTGTTACTCGCCCCGGTGGATAATCCACCGGGGCGATTGGCGTATGAGGGTGGATAATCCACCGAGGAGAATGGCGCGAGCGAGTGGAAAGCGGGCGAGACGGGCAACACATTAGAAGATCTGGTCGGTCTCCTGATTTGTCTGAAAAAGAAAGAAATCCGAGTGGTTGATAGGCAAATTGTGCGGTGATAGAATAAAACTGTACAGAAACTACAGCCTGAGAAATCCCAGAGGAACTGAAGGAGTTCCTGCAACTGGTTGCAGGTAAGCCTGATTCAGTCAACTATCAGGAGGGCTCATTTGCCAGCCGTGTACAGAGACAGGTAATAAGAGCCCGGCACAATTCGGAATGGAGGCGTGACTACGTGGACTGGGAAATGACACTTCGTAATGAAAGAGAAAAGGGCCGCGAAATGGAGCGAGCCAATACGGAAGAGCAGAGAAAGCGAGCGGAAGCAGCAGAATTACAACTGAACGAAGCGGAAGCAGAAATCCGCAGGTTGAAAGCACTGCTGGAGGATATGCAAAAGAAATAGAGTGATTTTGTACATGGGGTGCCGGTTGAGGCACCCTTTTGTAGTCGTGTACAAACTAGATAATTGTGATATAATATTAAATAGTATGCCCTTGGCATGCTGTTGTTTTTATGTTTTTTTGTAAGACTTATCGACTCATTAGGACATCAATTAATGCAATAGACATTGACTCGAAGTGATGAGTAAGAAAGGGCAGGAGATTACATGCTTAATTTTACAGTTGGACCGGTCATGTGCAGCGAGCAGGTTTGTGCGGTTGGCGGCGAGCAGGTCCCGTATTTCAGGACGCCGGAATTCTCTGCTTTAATGTTTGAGAATGAACAATTCATGCTGAAATTTGCAAAGGCTCCGGAAGGATCAAGAGTTGCCTTCATGACAAACTCTTCGACAGGTTCTATGGAAGCGGTCGTCATGAACTGTTTTGACGAGACAGATCGGGTCCTGGTCATCGATGGCGGAAGCTTCGGCCACCGCTTCGTGGAACTCTGCGAAATTCACGAGATTCCGCATACCGTTATTAAATTGAAATCCGGGCAGAAGCTGACAGAAGAAAACCTCTACAAGTATGACGGACAAGGCTTTACAGGCCTTCTTGTGAACATTGATGAGACATCGACAGGCGTCCTCTATGACGCCGAGATGATCGGGGAATTTTGCCGGAAGAATCATATGTTCTATGTCTGCGACTGCGTGTCGGCTTTCCTTGCCGATCCCTTCGATATGGAGCATTGCGGCGCGGACGTCATGATCACCGGATCGCAAAAGGTACTGGCCTGCCCTCCGGGAATCTCGATCATTGTCCTTGCGCCGAGTGCCGTGGAGCGGGTGACTTCGCGAAAGGTGAAGTCCATGTATTTTAACCTCGCCGATGTTTTGAAAAATATGGAAAGAGGCCAGACGCCGTTCACGCCGGCTGTTGGCATACTTCGCCAGATCAATACCAGATTAAAGGAAATTGAGGCCGCCGGCGGTGCGGATGCCGAGATTGCCCGCGTTGCCGCACAGGCAGCAGATTTTAGAAGCAAGATCCGGGAATTGCCGTTTGAATTTGTTTCTGAATCACCGGCAAACGGGGTCACGCCCGTACATCCGACCCATGCGGACGCTTACAGGATATTTGAAATCCTTAAGGATGAGTATGGCATCTGGATCTGTCCGAATGGCGGAGACATGAAGAACACCATTTTCAGAGTTGGCCACATCGGATACTTAACGCACGAAGACAACACGACTCTGATCAATGCACTGAAAGATATGCAAAAGCGCAACCTGCTGTAACACCGCAACGATAGATCAGCAAAGCGCAGAGCTGTGCAACAGCGCAACCTGCTGTAACAACACTACGCCCAAGAACAGAGGAGAATCCTATGGTAAAGGTTATCACATATGGAACCTATGATCTGCTCCACTATGGCCATATCAGGCTGCTTGAACGAGCGAAAGCACTTGGGGATTATCTGATCGTGGGCGTTACAGCCGATGATTTTGATAAGACAAGAGGAAAGATCAACGTGCAGCAGAGCCTGGAAGAAAGAGTGGCGGCTGTGCAGGCGACAGGCATTGCAGACAAAGTGATCATCGAGGAGTACGAGGGGCAGAAGATCGACGATATTCGGAAATACCAGATTGATATATTTACCGTAGGCTCTGACTGGGTGGGCGTTTTTGACTATCTCAACGAATACTGTGAGGTCGTGTATCTACCGAGGACTGAGGGCGTATCAAGTACAGAGATCCGATCAGCGAGATCGTCGGTGCGCCTGGGCATGGTTGGATACGCCCCGTATCTCAACAAGTTCTATAATGAGTCAAAATATGTAAATGCCGTGACAGTGACCGGCATCTGTGTGCCGGAAAAGGGAATCCTTGGCGAACTGCAAGGAGAACTGGACCTCTATACAGATGATTATGAGGAGCTGCTTGCCAATGTTGATGCGGTATACATCCATTCCCATCCCATGCAGCATTATGAACAGTGTAAAGCGGCACTCATGGCCGGCAAACACGTCATGTGTGAGAGTCCGTTGGCCCTCCATGAAGAAGAATGCCGCGAACTGTTGAAGCTCGCGGAAGATCGTGACCTGATCATTATGGAGGCGCTGCGAACCGCATATATAACCGCCTATTCCCGTATGCTTCTCCTGTTAAAAAGCGGCAAAATAGGAACTGTCGTATCGGTAGATGCGACCTGTACGAGCCTCAGTTCTTCAGAACAAGTTGGCGGCAGCAAAAAATGGGGGTCTCTGGAAGCGTGGGGCCCGACAACGTTTCTCCCCGTATTTCAAGTTTTGGGCACGGGATTTGACAAACTGTCGATCTTTACGATTCCCAACGAAAGCAAGGAATATGACTCATTTACAAAGATCAATTTCACATATCCTGGGGCGACGGCAACGATCAAAGTTGGAAATGGCGTGAAATCCGAGGGAGAGCTGATCATTTCCGGGACCAAAGGGTACATCTACGTGCCTGCGCCATGGTGGAAAACGGACTATTTTGAAGTGCGATATGAAAATCCGGCCGATAATAAACGGTATTTCTATCAAGTGGATGGAGAGGGAATCCGTTATGAATTAGTCGCTTTGGCGGCTGCGATCAGAGACAAACGGCCCGATTATTATATAAGTCGTGAAATCACAATTGCGACCTCGAATATGATGCATGAACATAAAAAAGCATTTCACAGACGATTGGAGGAAATGAAATGAGTAATTTACAGGGAAAACGCCTTCTCTTTCTGGGAGGCGCGGTGCAGTGCTGCAAGGTTGTGGAAGCAGCAAAACGCCTGGGCGTTTATACAATAGTCACAGGTATTAATGCCAGCCGGCCGATGCGCGAAATTGCGGATGAGATCCTTCCCTACAGCGTAAAGGACGTCGACGGCATTGCGGATTGGTGTACGAAGAATCATGTGGATGGCATCATGAACTTGTGCATCGACGCAGCGCAGAAGGTGCAGGAGCAGCTGTGCAGAAAATTTGGTTTTCCGTGCTATGGAACGCCGGAGCAGGTTTTTGCCCTGACCAACAAGGAGGAGTTTAAGAGAGTCTGCTCCTTATATGGAATCGATACGATTCCCAAGTATGAAGAAGAGGACGTAGAAAAGGGAGCGATCGAGTATCCCGTACTTGTCAAGCCTGCAGAGAGCAGCGGCTCCAGAGGACTTACGATCTGCGCCAACGAAGAAGAACTGCGTGGTGCCCTTGCGCAAGCCAAGGCAACTTCTAATAATGGCAAAGCCATCATTGAAAAGTATATGGGCGGATGCATGGATTTCACGATGTCCTATTTTGTCATCGATGGCGTTCCGTATCTGTACTGCACGCATGACAGGTATCTGGGCCTTATGGAGTACGGCCTTGACAGGCAGTGCGTCTGCCAGTACGGCCCTTCCAAATACCTTGACATGTATCTTGAGAAAGTAGATCAGAAATTCAAGAACATGCTGATCGGACTTGGCCTTCAGAATGCACCGGTCTTTTTCCAGGGATTCATAGATGGCGACAAACTGCGTGTCTATGATCCGGGCATTCGTTTTCCCGGCACCGAGTATGAGACGGCCTTCCACAGGGCGACCGGCGTAGACCTCATGGAAATGATCGTGAAGTATGCGCTTGGAGAGAATATCAGTGAATATGCTGCGCTGCTCGAAGGTACCTATAGACTGAATGGCATGCGCACGGCTTCCCTGATGATCGATTGCCGTCCCGGAAAGATCGGCTCCTATCAGGGACTGCCCGAGATCGCACAGATTCCGGAAGTAACACGGGTCAGTCAGAAAGCCTTCGTCGGAGATACGATTCCGGAGACCGGTGATGTGAAACAGAGAGTCTGTGAAGTCACTTTGCTTTGTGAAGATGCACCGGCTCATATAGAAGCAGTCATCAAACAAATTCAGTCGCTGATAAAAATCACGGATGAAAATGGCGAAAATATGGTCATTTCGCCATTTGACACAAAGCATGTGTATGAGTATATTTGAGCAGGTCGGATCTAAATGATGAAAGAAGCAGGGCTTATGTCACGCCCTCGCAGGAAAAGTAGGAGGATTCTGTGTCGATTCAATACATGATCATCATGTGCTATTTTATATTGACCCTTTTGATCGGTCTTATGACTTCAAAAGGGACCAGTAATAAGGAATTCCATGGAGCCCGGCTCGGCGTTGCCGCGATTGTCTGTGCTTCCGCCGGAGAATGGCTCGGCGGGACAGCAACCACAGGGGTTTCCGAGTACGGGTTTATATACGGGATCTCCGGAGCATGGTATACAATAGCGAATGGCCTTGGCGTCCTCTTTCTTGCTTTATTCTTTGCCAAAATATACCGTTCCATCGGACGCATGACGATCCCGGGGATCATCGAGCATGTTTTCGGGAAAAGGGCCCAGATCGTTTCCAGTATTCTGTTAGTAATTGTAATGCTTGCCGTTGGAATGTCGCAGATCATCGCGGCCGGAAAATTCGGACAGGCGCTTCTGGGGCTGGACTTCAGGGTATCCGCCATCGTATTCACATGTATTTTCGTGCTGTATACGCTGGCCGGTGGAATGAAAGCGGTGAGTTCTACCAATACAATGCACCTGTTCGTCATGTATTTTGGCATCTTAACGGCGGTGATCATTTTGATCGTACGTCTCGGCGGATGGAGCGCTTTCACAGGTGCCATATCCTTGATCGACAGTCAAGAGGGAACGCGGCACTTGTCCATGACAGCCATCGGTTTTCCCAAAGTCTCGTCATGGGTGATAGCCAGTTTGCTGGGAGCCTGTACGGCGCAGGCCGGCATACAGCCGGTGCTTGCATCAAAAGATATTCCCACAGCAAGAAAAGCCTGCATCTATACAGCGCTTGTCACAGCCCCGTTCGGCCTCTTAACGGCACTCATTGGTATTGTGGGAAAAGTTATGTCGAGCCAGGGGACGCTCGTCGACCTGACCGGAAACGTTGTTACCGATGGAAAACTGGCCCTGACAAGCGTCATGATGACCTTGCCGCCGGTTGTCGGAGGACTGGTTCTTGCGGCGGAACTCGCGGCGATTTTATCTACGGCCTCGCCGATCATCCTGGCAGCAGGAACCATGCTGACCAAGGACCTTTACCAGGCCAAGATCAATACGAATGCCAGCGAGAAGGACCTCCTTCGAGTATCGCGCGTAACAACCGCTTGCTCAGGCGTGATCTGCTGCATTGGTGCAATCGCGCTTGTGAATAATAACAATGTACTTGACATTGTCTATTCCGCGTATTCTCTTCGCGGGGCACTCTTTGTCGTACTGATCTATGGATTCCTGTGGAAAAAGGCGAACGCCAAGGCGGCGAGTATCAGCATGATCTGCACAGGCGTTGTCTCTGTGTTCTGGGTTCTGTATAAGATCATTACGGGCGCTTATCTGATCGCGCCTTGGTTTACCGAAACCTATGCGGCCGTTGCTTGTGCGGCGATCTCCATGCTTGTGTTGAGCCTTGTGTTTAACAAAAGGGAGGCTTAGACAGCTGAGCGAAGCCGAAGCAGAAATCCGCAGGCTGAGAGCGCTACTAAAGGGAAAGACTCCACAGGAACGACATCAGATGAAAGACTCTATGAAGATCATTGCTTTTGCAGCAATTGTACTGATTACCCTGGCGGCGCTGTCCGCCTTTTTTAATGGCCGCTTTTGGTATACGAGCGGATACGTCTCAAATCGTGACGCCAGGTATGCGGCGATCGAACTTGAAGAGCCGGGGCAGATCGACGTACTCAACGTAGGCACCAGCCTCTGTGACGCCAGCCTCACGCCACTGGAGCTCTACCGGGACTACGGCATTACCAGCTACAACATGGGCCGCGATATGCAGACCAGGACGGCGACCTATTATGCCATTAAGACAGCGCTGCGCCGCCAAAAGATCAAAGTACTCCTCTGGGAGACCGACAACCTCTGCAGCCAGAAGAGCCTTAGAAAGCGCAATCCGGAGGATGCGTGCAGACCCGAGCAGCGGGATTATATGGAGCCCTATCGGCAGGAACTGGCTGAATTCTGCTACTATCACTTTCCGATCCTTCGCTATCACAGCTTCTGGAGAAACTGGATGAGCGGGACCAAGCGCGACGAATTCTATAAAGGATTTCGGATCAATAAGGAGATTGTAGAGCCGGATTGCAAGGAAGGGGCGGCTCAAAAAGGACGCAGCCAAGGAACAGGGGGAGATCTTGAAGACAGGAAAGCCCGCGCCGAGAAGCAGCGTGCCGAGAAACTCCGAGCCAAGATCGATCTCAAGCATGAACTCACATTGCAGAGAGAGCAGATCCGCGCGTTCGAGCGGATCTACAACCTGTGCCGGGCAAACGATATTAAGTTGGTCCTTTACAGCGCACCGTCCATGCAGTACTACCAGACCGGCAGGCGGCACGATGCGATCGCAAAGATTGCGGAGAAGTATGGGGTTGACTACATCGATGCCAACCTTGACGAGATTGCAATTGGAATCGACTGGAGCAAGGACTCCTATGACGGCGGCAAGCACCTGAACTTGTATGGGAGCCGGAAGATGACCAGGTATTTGGGCGAGTATCTGGCGACGCACTGCGCGCTGACGGACCACAGGGGAGATCCGGAATATGCGGCGTGGGCGGAGATGGAGGCGTATTTGAAGGAGTGTGGGGAGTGAGACGATGGCGCACGGGGAGACCAGATCCGCCGGTTTATAGATAAAACGGCGTGGCGCGGGGCGTGGCGCGCCAGGGGTGGCGAATATGGAGAAAAGGCGCTAAAATGTGGATTCTGGGCGATCTCTGGACAATAAAACGACCAATTGGATAGCTGGACCGAAAATTAGTATTGTCTTTTCGGTGAAAAAGGAGTATAGGTGAGGAGAAACACTTGAATAGAACTCATATCAATGTACGCACAGCAATGTGCGCGCATCAATGAAGTTATAGATGAAGCATTGATGAATGATAGATGTAAGGAACATGACACAGAAGAAGGAAAATGGTAAGCAAAAGAGAATATCCGGGTTCCGCAAAGGCTCTGACGTTCTGCAGAGGCAGGGAAAGCAGGGAGACGCGCAGCAGAAGACGACCCTACTGAGGGGGCACTGGCTGAATGTGGCAGTGCTTCTGATTTTGTATGACTTAGTGGTTGTCAACTTTTCTTATGTCATGGCTTTATGGCTTCGCTATGACTTGAAGTTCTCTACGATCGCACCTTCTTATCTAAAGGCGTGGGCGGCTTTCACACCGATCTACACCGTGTTCTGCCTTCTTGTATTCTGGCGGACCAGGCTCTACAAGAGTATCTGGCGCTTTGCAAGCTATACGGAGCTTCTGTATATTATCGAGGCTACTGTTATTACGGCAGTATTTCACATCGCAGCGATCACCATTTTCTTTAGGCGTATGCCGATTTCCTATTACATTATGGGGCCGATGCTGCAGTTCCTGTTCATGACAGCGATCCGATTCTCCTATCGGTTTGTTCTGCTGCTTCGCAATGAGCGGGCGGCAGCGAAGAGCTATGGAAGAGTCATGATCATCGGCGCCGGCAATGCGGGACAGGCCATTTCCCGCGACGTGCGCAGGTCCAAAGAGATCAATGACAAGGTCATGTGCTTCATCGACGACGATCCCAACAAGTGGGACCGCTATATTGACGGCGTGCCGATTGTGGGCGGTCGGGACAGCATTCTGGAGGCAGTAGACAAGTACCAGATCCAGAAGATTTATCTGGCTATGCCCAGTGCCACGGCGGAGCAGCGCAGGGATATCCTGAATATTTGCAAAGAAACCAGCTGTGAACTCAAGAATTTGCCCGGTATGTATCAGTTCATGCTCGGTGATATAACGGTCAATAAAATGAAAAAGGTGTCCGTGGAGGACCTTCTGGGCAGGGAACCTATTAAGGCGGACATGAAGGAAGTATTTGACTTCATCAATGGCAAAACAGTGCTCGTCACCGGCGGTGGCGGCTCCATTGGAAGTGAGCTCTGCCGACAGATTGCAGCCCATTCTCCCAAGCAGCTGATCATCTTCGATATCTACGAGAACAACGCCTACGATATTCAGATGGAACTGCGGGAGAAGTATCCGGACCTGGATCTAGTGACACTGATCGGATCGGTGCGAGACAGCCGCAGGATATTCGGCGTCTTCGAAGAATACAGGCCTCAGCTGGTCTATCATGCAGCCGCGCACAAGCATGTGCCGCTCATGGAGGACAGCCCCAACGAGGCAATTAAGAACAATGCGATCGGTACTTATAAAACCGCTTATGCCGCCATGGTGCATGGCTGTGAGCGCTTCGTACTGATCTCAACAGATAAAGCTGTCAATCCCACCAATATCATGGGAGCCAGCAAGAGACTGTGTGAGATGATCATTCAGAGCTTTGACGCCAAGATCAAAGCAGGCAAGGCCAACGAGATTCCGCAGCTCTTCACCCATTCGGGCATTGAGAACGCGGATAAGGACGGCACCGGCGAGGTATTCCGCAATATCAAAACAGAGTTTGTTGCCGTACGATTCGGCAACGTGCTGGGAAGCAACGGATCCGTCATTCCTCTCTTCAGGAAGTGGATCGAGCAGGGCGGACCTGTCAGGGTCACCCACCCCGATATCATCCGCTACTTCATGACCATTCCGGAGGCGGTCAGCCTGGTCCTTCTGGCAGGCACCTACGCCAAGGGCGGTGAGATCTTCGTGCTGGATATGGGAAGCCCTGTGAAGATCGATACTTTGGCAAGGAACATGATCCGCCTGTCCGGGTACAAGCCGGATGTGGACATCAAGATCGTCTACACGGGTCTGCGGCCCGGCGAGAAGCTCTATGAGGAGAAGCTCATGGCGGAAGAGGGCCTAACCAAGACAGAGAATGAACTCATTCACATCGGAAGACCGATTCCGTTTGAGACGGATGCCTTCCTGGACCAGCTGGAACACCTGATGTATGTGGCCTATTCCAATAAGGGGGATATCCGCGAGCAGGTGGAGAAGATGGTGGCGACCTATCATCCGGAGAATGTGGGTGAGAAGGACAAGACCTACGAGAAGCTGGCGAAGAGCGGGCAGCAGGTGCTGCATAGTGCGAGTGCGTGATTAGATTAAATAATGGCATAAAAGTGTGGACAGAGACGTATCAGTTGAGGCTGGTGCGTTTTCTGGGTATTAGAGAAACTAGAATACGCATTGAAACAGCCATGACATGGCAAATGTATAGAATGATTCACGGAGATAATTGATTATGAATGACTTTCTGAAAGATTCTCGTTTTGTAGGAATTGAACCCTTTGAATCCAAAGTATGGCTTTCTTCTCCCACAATGCATGGAGAAGAGCGCAAGTGGGTAGATGATGCAATTCTGACCAACTGGGTATCCACAGTTGGTGCTAACATCAATGCCGTAGAAGATGAGATCGCCAAGTATGTGGGCGTCAAATACGCAGTCGGTTTAAGTGCCGGAACAGCATCTCTTCATCTTGCCACCAAACTTGCTGGCGAAAAGCTATATGGACAGGCCAGACCATATGAGGGAACACTTCAGGGACATAAAGTATTCTGCTCCGACATGACATTCGACGCGACCATTAACCCGGTCGCTTATGAAGATGGAGAAGCAGTCTTCATCGATACAGAATATGATACCTGGAACATGAGCCCGGAGGCATTGGAGAAGGCATTCGAATTATATCCGGATGTAAAGCTGGTTGTCGTAGCCCATTTGTACGGCACGCCCGGCAAGATGGAAGAAATCAAGGCCATCTGCGATAAGCACGGAGCGCTGATCATTGAAGACGCAGCAGAATCCCTCGGTGCCAAATACAAACTAAATGGCCAGTGGGTGGAGACCGGAACACTGGGAGATTATAACTGCATTTCCTTTAACGGAAACAAGATTATCACAGGTTCTGCAGGCGGCATGTTCCTGACTGACAGTAAAGAAGATGCTGACAAAGTCCGGAAATGGTCAACCCAGAGTAGAGAAGCGGCTCCCTGGTATCAGCATGAGGAGATCGGCTACAACTACCGCATGAGCAATATCATAGCCGGTGTGGTCAGAGGGCAGATCCCTTACCTGGATGAGCACATCGCACAGAAGAAGGCTATCTATGAGAGATACAAGGAAGGTCTGAAGGATCTTCCCGTGCAGATGAACCCGATCGACACAGATAAGAGCCAGCCTAACTACTGGCTGTCCTGCATGATCATCGACGAAGATGCGATGTGTCAGACAGTAAGAAGTGAGAAGGAAGCACTGTACATCAGTGAATCTGGAAAGAGCTGCCCCACAGAGATACTTGAGGCGATTGCGGCATTCAATGCGGAGGGAAGACCGATTTGGAAGCCCATGCATATGCAGCCGATTTACCAGACACACGCATTTGTGACAGCGGAAGGTAATGGAAGAGGCAGAAGTAATGCCTATATTGCCGGAACAGGTGTTGATGTTGGGGCGGATATCTTTAGAAGAGGACTGTGCTTGCCGAGTGATAATAAAATGACGGCGGAGCAGCAGGATAGGGTGATTGAGATTATTCATAGGTGCTTTAAGTAATCAAGCTGAGTGACTTGTATTAGCTTATATTTGTCAGGGATAGGTTAATGAAAACAATAGCAAAGATAGTTAAGGTGATTATCGCCATTTCAGCGGTCACAGGTTTGATTGCTGGTATCTTGGATCTTTTTGAAAATAGGAAAGAGAAGACGAGGAAAAAAGGAATTTACGAGAAGTATATTAAACGCCCGCTAGATGCTTTTTTGTCGACTGGAGCGCTAATTGTATTCAGTCCTATTCTTCTTGTTACGGCAATACTTGTTCGCATTAAGCTGGGAGCGCCTGTTTTATTTACACAAGATCGGCCGGGAAAAGGTGGAAAGATTTTTAGGCTTTATAAGTTCAGGTCAATGACTGACGAAATAGATAAGGAAGGAAATCTTTTACCTGATGATAAGCGATTGACCGAATTTGGTAAAAAGTTGCGGTCTACTTCGCTTGATGAGATGCCTGAGCTCATTAACATGATTAAGGGCGATATGGCTGTTGTAGGTCCGAGACCGTTACTAGTGCGCTATCTTCCTCGCTATAATGCGTATCAAGCAAGAAGACATGAAGTGAGACCTGGTTTCACAGGTCTTGCTCAGGTTCATGGCCGGAATGCGATATCTTGGGAAGAAAAGTTTGATTGGGATGTGAAATATGTGGACAGCATTTCTTTCGTGGGTGATTTGAAAATAATTATTGATACAGTGAGAACTGTATTAAACAGGGAAGGTATCAATTCAGATAATTCAGCAACGATGGAAGAGTTCATGGGAACAGAGGAGAACAGCTTATGAAAGATCTCATTATCATAGGCGCGAGCGGATTTGGACGCGAAGTTGCATGGGCGGTTGAAAGACAAAACAAGGTGACGCCCACATGGAATCTTCTTGGATATATGGATGATAATGATGAAATCCAGGATAAGTTGATTAACGGATATAAGGTCCTTGGAAAAACTACAGATGTCAGTAGGTATTTGGACGCATATTTCGTATGTGCTATAGGCTCTTCTAGGATACGTGAACTTATAATAAATCGTGTTAAGAGCATTAATCCAGAGATTAAGTTTGGGACGGTAATTGATCCATCTGTTGAAATGTCAGACTTAGTTACTGTTGGCGAAGGAACTATTATATGTGCCCATACGATAATCACTGTTAATATTTCTATCGGAAAACATGTAATTATTAATCTTGACTGCACAGTTGGACATGATGCAATTCTTCAAGATTTCGTAACTATGTACCCATCTGTCAATGTTTCTGGAGCAACTAATATTGGGCATGGTGTAGAACTTGGCACGGGAATGCAAATTATCCAGGGCAAGACTGTGGGAGACTACAGCATTGTTGGAGCGGGAGCTGTAGTAGTAAGGGATATCCCGGAAAAGTGTACGGCGGTAGGAAGCCCAGCGAAGCCGATAAAGTTCTTTGAATGACGGCAGTAGTGTGTTTTTTAAGACAGTAATAGTTATAGGTGTTACCGGTACCATAGGCGCGAACGTTGAAGGTATCTTTGGTTCGTTGGAAGCTTTATTGCAGAGAAATTTGTGGGGCAGGGCTATCTTAGTGCATTCTTGATCGAAGTTGATCCTGCGTTCTACGGAGTTCCGAGTGCGAGGTATGAAGCTGCATGTGCTTCTTCCTCAGTTGCTATCGATGCGGCTGCAATGAAAATTCGTACTGATGAATGCGATATAGCAATTGTCAATGGCCGGGAACTAATGAAGGCTGTTAACTCTAAGCTTGGTGATGATTTCCCTGGCAGGCTGCCTGCTACGAAAAGGAAGGCAAAGGCATTGAACTGCTGCTCCCGAAGCTGTTTGGACGGTCTGAGGATGAAACACTGGAAAAGTACCTTGAGTTGGATCAGAAACGTCATATGGAGGCGTTAGCGAAAACTTCAGTTATCAATTACAGCAACGCCAAGCGTAATCCTCTTGCTCAGACACATAAATAGTTTATGAGATATGATCATGCCAGCATTAGGGGGACAGATGCGAATCTACTTGTGGGCGGGAAGCTCGGTGTGCCCGACTGCACTCAGGTGACTGATATTACGGTGGTAGAAGTGCTGTGATCAGAACGGTTCCTGGCTGAACGAGGATGTCAGGACAAGCCGGTAATCAAGGGCTACGGCCACAGGACTGCACCTATGCTCTTCGATAAGAAGATGGCTGATAATAAAGGAAGTGAGTTCATTTTACCTTGGACGAGACAGGCTTTATTTGGTGCTTTTAAGAGATCCGAATTGACAGTAGATGATATCGATGTTTTGAGACTCATGACTGCTTCACGAGTTCTGAATATGCAACGATCAGTGTTTTCGGTCTTGCTGAGCTGGGACATGAATACGAAGCAGTAGAGAGTGGATTAATCGATTTTGATGGTGATAAAACAATTAATTCTTCTGGTGGTCTTATTGGGTGTGGACATCTTGTGGGTGCTTACGGCGCGAGAATGTTCCTCGATCTGTATAAGCAAGTCACTGGGACAGCTGGTGGCTACCAGGTTGAAAATGTGAAGAACGGCATGATGCTGAATATCGGCGGGAGTGCCACAACAAACTATGTGTATATCGTAGGAAAAGAATAGAAAGGGTTGCTGAGATGAATGTCCTGTTCTTAACTTTATTGAGTTTCGATTCTCTCCAGGAGCGAACAATATATACTGATTTGCTTCGTGAATTCGTAAAGAATGGACATCAGGTGTATGCAATTTCTCCGGTAGAAAAGAGGCAAAACCAGAAAACGCATATTATTAAGGAAGAGAACGCCACGATTCTTCGCCTGCAGATCGGCAACACACAGAAAACAAACATTATTGAGAAGGGTATCTCGACAGTAATGATTGAGCCGACCTTCAGGAAGGCTATAGGGAAGTACTTCTCTGACGTGAAATTTGATCTGGTCTTGTACTCAACTCCCCCGATCACTCTTGTCTCTGCCATTGAATACGTAAAGAAGAGAGATGGAGCGAAAACTTATCTGCTGCTGAAGGATATCTTCCCACAGAACGCGGTGGATATCGGGATAATGAGTAAAAGTGGAGCGAAAGGTCTGCTCTATAAACATTTCCGCAGACAGGAGAAAAAGCTCTATAGAATCTCAGACCGCATCGGCTGCATGAGCCAGGCCAATGTGGATTATGTTATAAAGCATAATCCAGAGGTTGATCCAACTATCGTCGAAGTCTGTCCGAACAGTATCGATGTTATAGATAAGAGCGTTGATCCAGAGACAAGGAAAACGATCAGAGAGAAGTACGGCATACCGCTCGATAAAAAAGTATTTGTTTATGGAGGGAATCTTGGAAAGCCACAGGGCATACCGTTCTTAATCGAATGCTTGAAGAAGTGTAAGAAAATCGAAGAAGCCTATTTCCTGATCGTCGGGGATGGAACGGAATATCACCTGCTTAGCGATTATGTAGAGAAAGAGAAGCCAAAGCACGTCAAGCTGATGAAGCGCCTGCCCAAAGAAGACTACGACACAATGGTCGGTGCGTGTGATGTTGGACTGATTTTCCTCGACCACAGATTTACAATTCCGAACTTTCCGAGCCGTCTATTGGCATATATACAGGCCAAGCTTCCTGTATTGGCTGTCACGGATCCTAACACCGATATCGGAAAAGTGATTGTAGATGGCGGATTCGGCTGGTGGTGTGAAAGTAATGATTCGGATGAAGTAATGAAAACAGTAGAACTGGTTGAATCTCAGAACCTAAGTCAATTGAAAGTAGAAGCATATAATTACCTATTGGAAAAATATAGTACTAAACAATCATATAAGATGATAAGAGGTGCATATGGAAAAAATTGATGTTTTTTTGAAAGAGAAAGTTCTGTGTATAACGAACAGTATATGCATCTCCTTTTCTAAAGGCTCAATTAATGTGCGCGAGACTGCCAATGAGAAAATAATAAGCACAGTTCGGATAGAAAAGGGATTTAAAAGACATAGCATAATTAGCCGACTAATGAGAACAGAGCCTCGTTGCGCTGTTATGATTGATGAAAATACATGCCTCATTTCTCATGATGGAACTATATTAAATTATCGCATAGACAATAATGCATTATATGTAGAACATAAATACGATAGAGGGATGAAAAACCCTCTATGCTTTTGTTGTGTTAAAGATCCCAGAAATAACGAAAATGAAGTATACTACGGAGAATATATTTGGAATGTAAATAGGGGCCCAGTGGCTATTTATGGGCGAAAAAAAGGTCAATGGTTAAAAGTGTTTGAGTTTCCAGAAGATACTATTACACATATACATAATATCATTTTCGATGAAATAAACGATTCATTTTATATTCTAACCGGAGATTCCGATTCCGATTCTGGAATTTGGATAGCAGATAGATATTTCGAGAAAGTTGTTCCCCTGGTAAAAGGAGAACAAAAATTCAGAGCATGTGTGGCATTTCCTGTAGATGACGGATTGCTATATGCAACAGATACTCCTCTTGAGACCAATTATATCTACAAAATAATTTTAGATGACTCCGGATTTAAAGGCATTGAGAAATTATGTGAAGTCCCTGGTCCATGCATATACGGAACCTCTATGAGCGGAGAATATATATTTGCTACTTCAGTGGAGCCCGATAGCACGCTTCCTACATGGCGATACCGATTTACCAGAAAGCTTGGGGCTGGAGTAAAAAATAGGTATTCTTATATTTTGGTAGTAGACAAGAATGGTACGATAATTCGTGAGTATAAAGAAAAAAAGGATGCTTGGCCTATATGGTTGTTCCAATTTGGCAACTTTATGTTTCCATATAACACATCTGACAGATTATATGCAACAACTCAAGCATTAGAATGTGGCCATGGTATAACAATAAAAGTAGAGGACTAAAAGATGAGTAGCATAGCACCTAAAATCAGTGTAATAATGAGCGTCTTAAATGGCGCTAAATATATGGAAAAAGGTATTGATTCAATACTCAATCAAACTTTTAAGGATTTTGAGTTCATTATTTGCGACGATGGAAGTACGGATGAAACATGGAGTATTCTTGAAGATTATGCTTTAAAGGATAACCGGATTATACCGATAAAAAATGAAGTAAATAAAGGACTTGCATACTCATTAAACAGATGTATTGAAATTTCGAAGAGTAATATTCTTGCTCGACAAGATGCTGATGATGAATCAGATAGCAGACGGTTTGAAATCCAGTATCCATATATTGTCTCTCATCCGGAGTTCGCAATCGTTGGAACGAGCTGGTGGAATGTTGATGCTGATGGAACTAAGTGGAAATACCAGCCTAAAACGGATCCAGTAGCTAAGAATCTAATTTGGGATGGGGGATTTATGCATCCATCTTGGATGATGTATAAGGATAAATTAGCGGTTGTAGGAAACTACACAGAAGGGGAACTAACACGTAGGGATCAAGATTATCATCTTGTGCTTAAATTGTATGGCGCTGGAATGAAGATGCATAATATGGAGGAGGCTCTATATTATTATACAAATGATGTGAATACATTTAATCGTACTAAAAATTGGAAAAGAGTAAAAGGATTAATGTGGATACGTTGGGACGGGTATAGAAGAAATCATTTTCCGTTCTGGGATTATATAGTTGTGCTGAAACCACTGGCTAAAAATCTTTTGCCGAGTTTCATTACGAAAGGTTATTATACGAGGAAAAGTAAGCAATGAAAAAGGTCGTTTTCTTTGTCGATAAGCTGACATCAAGTGGGGCTTCAAAAATAATATCATGGATAGTTAACAACGCCGATCTGGAAGATGCACAGATCAGTCTAGTTACTTACATGCCTATTGCAGATCAACGTGAGGTCGGTAAATCTGTCAATAGAATTAACTTTTCCATAAAAGAGAACAACCGAGTTAAGAGAAGTTTGTTAGTGATAAAACAGCTTAGGAGACTTTTTAGAAAAGAAAACACTGATTTATGCATTGCATTTCTACCCATGGAGTGTTTGTATGCTTTAACTGCGGCCATGGGTACAAAAACTAAGGTAATTGTTTGTGAGCGAAGCGACCCTTATCTCGAAAAATCCCCAATAGTTGATTTTGCGCGTGTTACATTTAGATTTGCAGATGGAGCAGTTTTTCAGACTCAAGAAGCAATGGATTACTTCCCAAAAGTCCTACAAAGGAAGAGTATCGTTATCGCTAATCCAGCTTTTAAACGAGAGACAGCATCGTATGTTCCTTATAAGGAAAGGCCAAATGAGGTTTCTTTTTCAGGTAGACTTTTTATAAAACAGAAAAGACAGGATGTATTATTTAAAGCTATAAGGAAAATTATAGATGATGGGAATGACATCGTTTTAAATATTTATGGTGATGGCCCGGATCGGGAAAAACTTGAAAGTCTTGCAAAGGAAATGGGACTAAACGAGAAAATATATTTTGCTGGAAATGTAAGAAATGTCGAAGAACGTATTTCAAATAGCAAGATGCTCGTTCTTTCCTCAGACTATGAGGGTATCCCGAATGTGGTTATTGAAGCTTTGCAGTGTGGGGTACCTGTTGTTTCAACTGACTGTAGTCCGGGTGGTGCTAGACTTTTAATTGAAAATGGAAAGAATGGATATGTGGTTCCACGAGAAGACTATAAGAGTTTGGCCGACCGTATTGAAGAATTGCTTCAGAACGATGCAAAGGCAGAATTGATGTCCAAAAATGCATTGGAAATAATACATCAATTTGATGAGACTTCAATTCTTCTTCAATGGGAAACTTATATCAATTCGTTGCTTGAAGGATAGGATTGAAAAATGTATTTACTGCAACATGAAAAAGAAAAGGGCTTATATGTTTCGGTTAAATGGTTTATCCATGTCGTTATTACGATAGCGTTTACTATTTTTATGTCAGTGCTGCTTAACAAAACGTCAAATTCTAATTGGACAAGTACAATTTCAATAATTGTAGTTATCATGCTGTGCTATCAGACGATTTCTCTTGTTAAGTCAGGAAAGAGATACTTTAGTTTTGAAATTTGGTTCATTCTAATGTCATATCTTTTTATGTTTGGACAAGTTATTCTGGACGGGCTTTTCGGAATTTCACAAATTGAAGCTCTTGGCTATCATAGAGCTGTTATTGATTCACGATATGATAGTACAACAATGTTTCATGCCTCTGTTTTCATATTGCTTTGCATTCAGTGGATTTTTTTGGCATTTGTTGTCAGAAAAAATAAAGAGATTGAGATATCTGAGAAACATGACCCAGCTGTGTTTTCGGCAGCAATACCTCTGATTGTGATTGGCTTACCCTGCCATATCTTATACAGTATACAAATGATAATTATGGCGCAAACAGTCGGCAGTTATAATGCCATATTGGATCAGACCGGGTTGATTGATGATTTTGCAAACTTTTTTATTTATGGTTTAATTTGTTTGATATTTTCAAATAAACTTTCAAAAAACAAGATAAAAAAAATACTAATATTAGTTACGGTATATCTTGTTGTTATTATGGCGTTAACAGGAGACAGAAGATATCAGATTGTTTCAATTATCGTTTTGTTTCTAGCGTACATAAAATGTTATAACGTTAAAATAGGAATAAAATTTGTTGGTCTCGCAGTTGTAGGGTATTTGTTCCTTTCTCTTTTCTATGTTTTAAGAGAAATTCGCGAAGATAGTCTTGTCTCAATTGGAACATTTCTATCTACATATGCTGAGATGATTATTGGTACTCGTACCAGTATTTTGACACAAACAATGTATGAGTTTGGGGGTTCGTTTTATACAGTCTGTCTTGCAGTGAAATATGTACCTTCAATAATCGGATATAAATATGGATCAACAGTTTTATCTGGCATTATATCAATCATCCCATTGGGATTTATGTACCAGAACTCGAATATATTTCAAAATGGTAGGCTTGCTGCACAACTTATGCAGGTTGGCGTAACAACTGTTGGTGGTTCGGTTTACGCTGACCTATACGGAAATTTTGGATTTGTATTTGGAATAGTTGCATCTGCGATTTTAGGAATAATACTATTTTCTGTTTTTAATAAGTCAGGGAATTCAAAACATGGAGGTTCCTTTGAAAATGCAAGATATTATATTCTTTTCTATGCATTAATACACCTAGCTAGGGCCTCGTTTACAGAGGTGATTAGAACTGCAGCATGGGGATTAATAATCCTATATATTGCGTATTATTTGAAAACGAGGAGAAGCAATGAAGCGATTATTAACCAAGAATGATTATGTGTTTTCAATAATAAATAAAGGCGTTTCTGCAATTACAGGTTTCATAGTAGCTGCGCTGATTAATAGATATTTAGGACCATCATTAAAGGGAGAATATGCCTATTTGATGAATGTGGTCAATATCGCAGCTATAATTGGAAATCTCGGAATTTATCAATCATATCCAAAAAGCTATAAAGACCGAATTCTTGAAGTTAAGAATAAATATGTTAGTCTTGTACTTTCTCAATTTGTAGTATATACAGTATTGGCTGCAATACTTGGTATTATTTCTGGTAGCTGGCTGTATACTATAGCTTTTTTAATTGTACCATCACAGGTAACTGCAAATCAGCTATCTATGATAGTAATGGTCGAACAGATTAGATTTCGACAATATGTCCAGATTCTGACCTTGATTTTTAAGACAATTATAACATTGGTTGTTGCACTAACATGTCCGACATCCTTGGTAATTGTATTAATTATCATACTGTTCATCAATATTTTACAAAGTCTATTATATTTATGGAAGCTGCGCGCTAGATGCTCAATCAAGCTATTAACACGCGATTTTATTAGCTACACGATTAAATTTGGAATCTATGCAGCTGTGGCTGACCTGTTATTAATATTTAATTACAAAGCTGATGTGCTGATGCTCAAATACTATGTGGATTATTATCAAATCGGTTTGTATAGTGTTGGAGCTGGAATTGCAGAGTGTATATGGTTAATTCCAGATGCATTTAAAGAAGTTCTTTTCTCTAGAACATCCAGAGGTAATCCAATTTCAGAGATTAATTTAACTATAAAAATTAACTTGTTTGTCTCAATAGTTCTAATAATAATTATGTTTATTTTTGGAAAAGAAGTTTTGCTAATTTATAGTGGAAGAGAATATTTAGGAGCTCTATCTGTAACTAGAATAATTCTGTTAGGCGTTCCGGCGATGTCACTTTTTAAAGTTACAAATCCTTTATATTTGGCAAATGGCAAACAAAAACTATATTGCTATATTTTGCTGGTCAGTGTCATCGCTAATATCATTATGAATTTAATTGCGATTCCCTTGTTTGGTATTAACGGAGCTGCGCTTGCATCGGTTGTTGCTTTCAGCGTATGTGGAATTGCTTTTTATGGTTTTTATGTTAAGGAGTATGGCATAAAATGGTATGAACCATTAATCCTTAAACCTAAGGACTTAAAAATCGTTATTGATAGTTTTAAGCGAAGTTGAGGAAATATATATGTGGAACAAACTGGTCAACTTTGTAGCTCTAATTCGAGGGAGAATGCTTTTGTTCTTTGTATGTTTAACTAATAAGAATACTGTCTGTGGACGAGGGGCTCATCTTTACCCGGGTTCAAGACTTGAAATAGCGGAGAATAGTACAATGAAAGTGGGAAAAATGTTAATTGCAAACAGAAACGCTCAAATTCTAGTTCGGGGGGGGTACTCTTGAACTAGGAAGTAACGTTTCTTTAGGTTATCGAACGATTATTAACTGTCATCAAAATATTAGCATTGGCGACAACGTAAACATTGCACCAGATGTTAAAATCTATGACCATGATCATAATTTCAAAGACTATCCTTTATCCGGTAATGAATGGAGAACAAATTTCATTACTGAAAAGATTGAAATTGGATCTAATGTCTGGATTGGAGCAAATACCATTATTCTCCGAGGCACAATAATTGGAGATAATACGGTGATTGGTGCTGGCTGCATATTAAAAGGAAAGTTTGATGGAAATTGTGTGATCACACAAAAACGAAATACATCCATCAAGGCTTTAAAAGCAGATTCTTAATAGTTTTTCCTAGCAGCATTTTTCGTTGTGCAATGCAATTGTATTAATACTGCTAGGAGGCTTAAAATGTTAACTAAGGCTCAGATTAAAAGACGCCTAAAAAAAGGTGTAGCACTATTCCTACGTATACCACTAAAAAATAAGGAATTCTCAATATTGTCAAACAATTGTTGGGGTGGAGTTGTCTATGACAGATATGCATTACCTTATAGAACGCCTACAATTGGTCTATGGATACCTCCGAAAGATTATATTAAACTACTTAAGGAACCAAAAGTTTATTTATATTCAGAATTAAGGCAAATAAATTATAGAGAATCTCATGTGGCTGATTTACTTATTGAAAGAAAGAAATCAGGTCGATATGATTTTGACTTAGATGACTTGATAATAGGAAGAGTAGAGGATGTAGATATAGTCTTTATACATTATAAGACATTTGATGATGCCAAGACAAAATGGGATAGAAGAAAACAAAGAATCAATTGGGATAATCTTGTGGTAAAGTTTAATGATCAAAATGAATGCAAAACTGAAGATTATCAAGCTTTTTTACAGCTGCCATATAAAAATAAATTATTTTTCACAGCAAGAGAAGAATGGTGTACAGAACCCTATTGTATTTACTTAAAGCAATATGCAAATGCTGGGTATGTAGTAAATGATACTACTCATGGGGATGTACCATTAGACTTGACAAATTACTTAAATGGGATTTTTGAAAAATAATAAAACCGTGCGCTATGCAATTTAAGAGTAGGGGACACCGCTGAGCGGCCGGTAGGTGTGGATGCGGGTACGCTTAAGCTGGTGGGGACTGACGAGGAGATCATTTATAAGACATTCAAGCTACTCCTTGAGAACAAGGAAGAATACGAAAAGATGTCCCACGCGTGTAATCCCTATGGTGATGGCTACGCTTGCAAGCGTATAGCGGATATCCTTGAACTTGGGACTTATGAACCTTGAATATAGGTGCCTGTGTCACCGTCAACGAGTTGACATGATTGTAAGCGTAAAACCTGAGAAGGTATTTATTCTTGGCGGTATAAATTCACTGACGGATAATAATAGTGTTGAGATTTTGAAGCAGTATCAAGAAATGTTGGTGAAGATAAAAGAAGCTGTGCCGGAGGCAGAGCTCTATATCCAGTCCGTGCTTCCAATTAGTATAAACAAGGAAAAAGAATGTGCAGATAATGCAATTATAGTTGATTTCAATGGAGAATTGAAAAAGTTAGCGGCAGAATATGATGTAATTTTCATTAACCTTTATGATTTATATGTTCTGAATGGAGCGATGGATCCAGACCTTACCAAGGATGGCATACATCTGAAACCAGAAGCATATGATCGATGGTATGATGCAATAAGAGGGTATATTTACGAATGACTTCACTCTTAATCATCGGAGCAGGCAGCTTTTCTCCAGAAGTGGAAGAGCTCGCAGGTCTCCTCGGGTATACAGATATTGCTTTTCTGGATGACAACCCGTCTAGGGCGTACTGTTCACCGGTAATCGGGACAACTGCTGATATAGCTTCCTTCCGCTCAAAGTATGATACAGCGATTGTCGCTCTTGGGAACAACAACACTCGGATGAAGTATCATCAGATCCTTAAAGACTGTGGATACACTATCCCGATCCTCATTCATCCAACAGCATATGTCAGTCCGACAGCAGAAATTGCTCCTGGCTGCATCATAAGAGCGAAAGCCGTGGTGAGCCGAGATGTAAAACTCGGAGAAGCTACGATCCTCAATGTCGGCGCTCTAATTGACCATCATGTGGAGATCGGATATGGCTGCCACATCCTGATGGGAGCTGTTGTGAGAAACAAGGTAAAGGTTGAACCGCTGACAAGGGTGGAGAGTTTGAGCTTGATTCAATAGGTCAGAGAAAGGAATAGCGTAATGAAAAAAGCACTCATAGTAGGACTTAATAAATATCCTTCTTGCGAATTGCAGTGGTGTGATAATGATGCAATCGCAATGAACAATCTTATAGAGTCAAATGGTGATGGTTCGCCGAATTTCGATGTTAAACTTATCACTGATACGTGTGATAAAGATTGTTTACAAAGCAACATACAAGAGTTGTTCAATGATGAAGCAGATGTAGCTTTACTCTATTTTTCTGGCCATGGAGCAGATCAGGATGGCGGCTATTTGGTTACTACAGACTTCACCGCTTCATGCTACGGAGTAAGAATGACCGATGTCTTAGAATGGGCGAATGCTTCCAAATGCAGAAATAAAGTGATTATTCTTGATTGCTGCTTCTCTGGTCAAATGGGAGAGTCTCTCCTTATGAATAATAGTTCGGTACTCGGAGAAGGTGTCACCATTATGGCGGCAAGCAGACCATGGCAGTCATCCATGGAAGATTCTGATATACAGCATGGAGTCTTCACAGATCTGTTAATACAAGGACTTAAAGGTGGTGCAGCAGATATTAGCGGTAATATTACACCAGCTTCGCTTTACTCTTTTGTTGATCAGTCGTTAGGCGCATGGCAACAGAGACCTGTGTTTAAAACTAACATCTCTCAGTTCTTGCCAATAAGAACAATTAATGCAAAGGTTCCAAAAGCTACATTGCGCAAGATAAGCAAATATTTTGTTAATCCAAGTGATGAATACAAACTTGATCCATCCTACGAGTTTACAAATGATCCAAGTGTTGAACATAATGTTGTAGAGCCGTACGCCGATGCGGATAAAGTGGCAATCTTTAAAGAATTACAGCTTTTTGAAAGTGTAGGATTGATTGAGCCTGTAGGGACGGAGCATATGTATTTTGCAGCCATGGAGAGCAAAGCATGCAAACTGACTGCTCTTGGCCTTCATTATTGGAAGCTGTCAAAGGATAGGAGGTTTTGAAATGCCAAGCCTTCGAAACTACCATATTCTGATAAGCCATTCTTGGGATTACAGTAAACAGTATGAAACGATAAGCGGATGGCTTAATGCCACACCATATTTCTTGTGGACGGATTATTCAGTGCCAATCACAAGGCCACTATCAGTCAGTGGGGTAAATGACCTGAAACAGAAAATCAGAAACCGTATCTCCCTTTGTAGCTGTGTCATTATTCTTTCTGGCATGTATGTCGCATACAGTGACTGGATAGACTTTGAAATTGATACTGCTGTGGCCATGGGCAAGCCAATAATTGGAGTGAAACCCTGGGGGCAGGAAAGGATTCCTACTAAAGTTCAGAACAAAGCAGATATATTGATAGGGTGGAATTCCGCTTCTGTTGTTGATGCTGTGAGAAGATACGCGTTATAGGAGACTTAATATGGGAAAAACATATCATATATTTATTAGCCATTCATGGGCTTATTCGGATGCTTATGAAAAGCTGGTCGCGCTTCTCGATAAGGATGGTAGCTTTTCGTATTCAAACTACTCAGTTCCCAAAGATGACCCAATTCACACAAACGAGACAGACAAAGAACTATACACCGCAATTAAGGAAAAAATTTCTCATGCAAGCGTTGTTTTGATACTTGCTGGCGTATATTCCTCTTATAGCAAATGGATTGATAAAGAAATTAAAATAGCGCAGGAAGAATTTACTACTGCAAAACCGATAATTGCAATTCAGCCTTGGGGTGCAGAGAAAACCTCTAAGAAGGTTAAGGATGCGGCAGACAAGATAGTCGGCTGGAACAGCAAGTCTATAATTGACGCAATTAAGGAACTCGGATAACTGGGAGGAGTAGCATGATCCTAACTGAGAGCAGAATAAAACAAGCGGCAAAGGAAGCGAGAAGACAACGGTTAGACGAGTCATATCGATCAAATTCTATGAGGTTCGATTCTGCTCAGACCTACGACCTATTCATATCACACAGCTTTAAAGATCGGGATGTTGTTATCGGGCTTTCATACTTGTTCGATAAAGCTGGGTATAAAGTATATATTGATTGGATTGATGATAGTAATCTGGATCGCAAAAATGTGACGCCAGAAACAGCAAAGATAATAAAGAATAGAATTCAAAGAAGTACAGGCCTTTCATATATTTCTACAACAAATAGTGTGTCATCAAAATGGTGCCCGTGGGAATTAGGCGTTGGAGATGGGATGCACGGAAAAGTCTGTATTTTACCAATCATGAACGTGCCATTTAACGGACAGGAGTACCTCGGCCTCTATCCATATCTTGAATATGCGCAAGTATTCGGTCAGAGCAGATATGAATTTTGGGTATATGATCAAAAGGATCATAGTAAATATATAGTTTTACGCGAATGGCTGAAAGGATATGGTCCGATAAGTCATTAATTAACCACAGCCCCGTAAAGGAGCTGCCAAATAACGACCAGCCAAGGGCTGTGGAAAAGGAGAAGAACACACTATGCAAATTACAGAAGCTTTCAAAGATAAGACACTCGTAATCACTGGAGGTACTGGTTCGTTTGGTTCAACGGTCCTTAAGCACTTCCTCACGACTGATATTGGTGAAATTCGCATCTTCTCCCGCGATGAAAAGAAGCAGGACTGGATGAGACATACTCTGCAGGCATCCTATCCGGAATATGCCAGCAAGGTGAAATTTTTCATTGGAGATGTTAGGAATATTGACTCCGTTAGAGATGCCCTCTATGGTGCGAACTACATCTTCCACGCTGCAGCCTTGAAAGAAGTTCCTTCCTGCGAGTTTTTCCCGATGGAAGCGGTCAGAACGAATATCATCGGCACGGATAATGTGATCACCGCTGCCGTAGAGAATAAAGTAGAGAGAGTCGTGTTCCTTTCCACTGATAAAGCTGCATATCCAATCAACTCCATGGGTATGACCAAGGCAGTGGCTGAGAAAGTCGTCGGCGCAAGAGCGCAGGTTGCTTATGAGAGAGGTGGCACAGTTCTTTGCTGCACCCGATATGGAAACGTCATGTGCTCTCGCGGTTCCGTTATCCCGCTCTTCATTGATCAGATTAAAAGACACGCACCAATCACAATCACAGATCCGAACATGACAAGATTCTTGATGAACCTTGATGAAGCTGTCGATCTGGTTGCCTTTGCCTTTGAACATGCGGAGCCGGGCGATCTCTTCATCCAGAAAGCAGATGCAAGCACGATTGGTGATCTTGCTGATGGCGTCATGAAAGTCTTTGGACAGACTGATAAGAAGATTATTGGTACACGTCATGGAGAGAAGTTGTATGAGACCCTGATGACCAGGGAAGAACGGCTTCGTTCTACTGACATGGGTCATTACTTCCGTATTGCTCCGGACGGCCGTTCCTTAAACTATGACAAGTTCTATGTAGAAGGACAGGTTCAGACGGAGAGCGACGAGGCATATACAAGCCACAATACAAATCGGCTAGATGTTGATGGCGTGGTCAAGAAGATCATGGGTACTGATTATGTGAAGGAAGAGCTGGAAGGAAGACCGCACACCGTAGAAGCGTAATTGGTTTCTGTGGTCATAATAGTTAAAGATTGTGCAGCTTTCTTCTCATGATTAGGGCATGAAGAGAACTAGATACTTGTAAACTGAGGAAAAGATGGATGAATATACTAGTAACGGGGGCGGCAGCTGTTCGGCGTCACCGGTACCAACATCATTGGAACTCGCCACGGCGAGAAGCTTTATGAGACTCTGATGACCAGAGAGGAGAGGCTGCAGGGGATTAGGCATTATTGATGGGAGCGGGAATCGAACCCGCTACCATGAACTATAAGGTCTGTTTGATGATATCATGATTTATAGAGCGGGCTTTTCGATCCCGTTCCCCAAAAGGGAGTGCGGGTTCGACCCCCGCTGCCTTGATAATAGAGTTAAAGGAACACTACATATGAATATACTAGTTACTGGCTCTGCCGGTTTCGTCGGCCGCAACCTGGTCGAAAACCTGAAAAACATTCGTGACGGCAAGAATCGCACCCGTCCGAACATTAAAATTGACAACATTTATGAGTATGATCTCGGCAGCACGCCTGAGCAGCTCGACGCATACTGCACGGACGCCGATTTCGTGTTCAACCTGGCTGGCGTGAACCGCCCCAAGGATCCGGAGGAGTTCCGGAAGGGGAATTTCGGTTTTGCGTCTACTCTGCTAGAGACTCTGAAGAAGCATGGGAATAAAGCGCCGGTCATGCTGTCCAGTTCGATCCAGGCCACTCTGGCCGGACGATTTGGGAAGTCCGAATACGGGCTGTCCAAGAAGGCTGGGGAAGAGCTGTTTTTTGGCTACGAGGAAGAGACCGGGGCCAAAGTACTGGTGTATCGGTTCCCGAATCTGGTCGGCAAGTGGGTGCGCCCAAACTACAATTCGGCGGTGGGCACGTTCTGCAACAACATAGCGAACGACCTGCCGATTACGGTGAACGATCCGAGCGTAGTGCTGGAGATGCTGTTCATCGACGACCTGGTGGAAGAGATGTTCGATGCGCTGGAAGGCAAAGAGCATCGGTGCGAGTATCCGGGCGTGGGCGAAGTAGTTGACGGAGTGACTTACGACGGACTGACACCCCGCTATGTCGCGGACGGAAGGTATTGTTGCGCAACAGTGACGCACAAGGCGACACTGGGATATATCGTGGAATGCCTGCACAAGTTCCATGACCAGCCGGCAACGCTGATCATGCCGCAGATCGCGCCGGGATCTTTTGAGAAGAAACTGTATTCCATGTATCTGTCATACTTGCCTGCGGACAAGGTGGCTTTTGACCTTAAGATGAACTGCGACGACCGCGGGAGCTTCACGGAACTTCTCAAAACAGTGGACCACGGGCAGTTCTCCGTGAACATTTCCAAACCCGGCATCACGAAGGGCCAGCACTGGCACAATTCTAAGTGGGAATTCTTCATTGTCGTGTCCGGCTATGGCCTGATCCAGGAGCGCAGGATTGGGACGGATCCGGCGACTGGAAAGCCGTATGAGATGATCGAGTTCGAGGTGAGCGGCGACAAGATCCAGGCAGTGCATATGCTGCCCGGGTACACCCACAACATCATTAATCTTTCGGAGACGGAGAATCTTGTGACGGTTATGTGGGCGAATGAGATATTTGATCCGGGACATCCGGATACGTTCTTTGAGCCGGTGTGATATATTTGTTATTAGTTGATAGTAGTATTCGTGGGTTGCACTAGGCGTGGAATCCTTGAAAGGAAAGCATAGATGAGCAAATATAACGTGACTTGGAAAGAAAATGGCAGACTGAAATTGCTGATTATTGTTGGCACAAGACCGGAGATTATTCGTCTGGCAGCGGTGATCAAGAAGTGCAGGAAGTATTTTGACACCATTCTGGCGCATACAGGGCAGAACTATGACTACAACCTCAACGGCGTGTTCTTCCACGACCTTGAGCTGGATGATCCTGAGG
>Ga0256405_10002602_pt1 | contig 40544 bp, 29 predicted proteins | sample RumenRJG_02DNA_FD_189096 | JGI IMG/M metagenome (GOLD analysis project Ga0256405, IMG submission 189096) | Bovine rumen microbial communities from Lethbridge, Alberta, Canada - RJG_02 | ecosystem: Host-associated > Mammals > Digestive system > Stomach > Rumen | place: Canada: Alberta... | reverse complement strand
GCATTAGCAGACGCTGAAGGCGTCTCCGCTCAGTAACCGTAGGTCGGAACGACCTGCGGGATAGGACACCATCAACGGCAAGCACTCTGAAGGAGTGCCCCATCAGTTGCAATGGGCGACCGCTTTCAGGGTCGGTGATATTTGTGTCTTTTCAGTCCGCAGATCCTACGGATGCTGCGGTTACTGAGAGGTGACGCTTTCAGCGTCATTCCGAAGTAGCGTACGATTTGTGATTTGCATTTGCCATTGAATAAAGAAATTTCGACCTACTCATCACCTGCCTTTGATATACTTTTGATATAGCCAACATATAGCCAACATATAGCTAACATATAGCCAACATATAGCTAACATATAGCTAACATATAGCCAACATATAGGCTACATATAGTTTGCATATACCTTCCATATACCTTGCCTATACCTTGCCGCTATTTTGTATTTCCCAAAAGGATAAATCCATTATAAATTGTTCTTTATTATTTTTCGAATTGTTAATTGTGAATTATGAATTATGAATTATGAATTCTGACTTCCTGTTTTTTCAACTTTCAAGTTTAAAAATTGTCAATTGTCAACTGTGAATTGTGAATTGTTTATTATATTTGTAGCACAATTTCATTAACTATAATTAAAACAAATACTAACAAAATCATGAGAAGAGAAGCATTCAAGATGTTCCTGAAGCCGGGCTTCGAGGACGAGTATCAGAAACGCCATGCAGCCATCTGGCCAGAGTTGAAGAAGATGCTATCGGACGGAGGCGTTCGCAACTATTCGATTTACTGGGACAAGGATACAAACATACTTTTTGCATATCAGGAGATAGAAGGCGAGGAGTCATCGCAGGATATGGGAGCAAACCCTGTTGTGCAGAAGTGGTGGGACTATATGGCAGACATTATGGAGGTGAACGAAGATAATTCTCCGGTAACTATCCCATTGTCAGAAAGATTTCACATGGATTGATAGAAATTAGTGTTTTTTTAGTATCTTTGCCTGCGTATATATCTTATAATTACTAACTGTATCGAAAGGCAAGGATGCTAAAAAAACTTTTATCAGTATTACTGATTACTTTTACGACTGTTGGTGCTACGGCACAAGTGCAGTCATCTGATTATTACCGTTTTAAACAATATTCAACCCCCGACGGATTGCCAAACAACATGGTACATCAGGTGTACCAAGACAACGACGGCTTTCTGTGGGTGGCTACATACTATGGCCTGTTCCGCTACGATGGATATAACGTAAGCGCGTTGCGGACAGATTTTCATATAAAGAACATTCTGCCAAGCAGCAACGTTCTTTGCGTAAGGGAGAATGCGCAGAACCGCCTTTTTATCGGTACGCACGGCGGACTCTCAATCTACAACAAGCGTACGGGTGCGGTGAAAAGTTACACCGCCAACGGATTCGACAAACAGCGACTTAACGATATCTATGTTGCCTCGGACAAGAAAGTGTATCTGGGCTACATTCGCGGAATGGCTTACTACGACGAGGCTAACGACTCGGTTGTGGCTATGACGCACAAGGTATGCGAGGGAGATATCCCCGAAGGCGTTAACATTCAGGGAATTATAGAGGATGCAAACCATAATCTGATAATCGGAACGTGGAGCAACGGCTTGTATCACTTCGATGTCAAGACAAAGGTCTTTACGCACTTCAATCCGTTTGGCGACAACACGCGCATCGTAAAACTCTACCGCGACTCCAACGGCTCAATGTGGGCTGGAACATGGGGCTCGGGATTCTTCCGCTTTAAGATAGATGTAAAGAACTATAAGGTTGATTACGAGCATTGGGCAAGTTCGGGAGGCGAGCGTTCGCTCATCTCAAACTACGTTCTTTCAATCTGCGAAGATGCAAACAAATGCCTGTGGCTGGGCACTCGCGACGGTGTGAGCATTATGCCGCTGGGCAGCGTGGGCACGTTTACCAACTATCAGGAGAAGGACAACCGCCACTATCTGCCGGCGCACGAGATAACATCGGTTATGCGAAGCAATAACGGTATCATCTGGCTTGGCTCGCAGGGCGATGGAATTCTGCGTGCCGAGGTCAATTCGGGCGCATTCACAACTATCGATTTTAAGCAGTTTCCGGCATTCAATACAAACCATATCAGCGGATTATATGTAGAGCCTAACGGCGCAATATGGGCTGGCATCGGCTATGGCATCGGTTATCTGCATGGAGGAAACGCCGTTAATGTAACGTCGTCTAAACTTCCGTATGCGGTAAAGTACAGCCGAAGAACCAACGAGATTTTGGCAGTTACTCAGGACTGCGGCGTTACGGTATGCAACGGCGGAAAGGTGTTGAGGCAGTATCTTGTTGAAAACTGCGGATTTATTCCGCATAACTTGGTCTTTGATGTGTGCGAGGATCACGACGGCAACTGGTGGGTTGGCTCGTACAGGGGCTTGGGAATAAAATACAAGGACGGCAGGGAATTCTGCATGAGTTCTGTTCCTGGCGCGCACAACGGACTTCTGCAAGAAACAACGCAGGTTATCGAAACGGCTGACAAGACTATCTGGCTGTGTACCAATGGTAAGGGCGTGGTTCACATCTCTGGCAGGCTGAACAATCCGCGTATGTTCGTGTGCCAGACTTACAGTCATGAAAATGAGCAACTTCCGGTTGATAATCCGTCATGCATCTATCAGGACAAGAAAGGCAGAATATGGGTAGGTGCGGAAGGCGCAGGACTCTGTCAGTATGATACAAAGAACGACTGCTTCACATCTGTCCATGCCAAGTACAACCTTCCGGGAAATATGGTGAACAGTATTCAGGAAGATGAGAACGGCCATCTGTGGATTGGAACGAACAACGGACTCGCCTGCCTTATTCTCGACGGAGAGCTGTCGGGCAAGGTGAGAGTGTTTACCGTTGCCGACGGACTGCCGGATAATTTCTTCAACATTCGTTCGGCTTTCTTCCGGGATGGTGTTCTGTATTTCGGCTGTGCCAACGGAATTGTTGCCTTCCGCTCGGACATCGTGAACAAGAAGAGCGGCACTCCGTCAATACATATCACCGACATCGTTATAGACGGCAAGTCGCTTTCCGACTACGACGATGAGGTGCGCACCAAGATTTCGAAGTTCACTCCCGATTTTACAAACAAAATCGTTATTCCATACAACGCCAACAGCTTCGAGATTGAGTTTGCATCGCTGACATACACCATGCCAAAGCAGAACCGCTACGCCTACAAACTCGAAGGCTACGACAAGGAATGGCAGTATGTCGATTCAGACCATCGCGAAGCACGATATTCGAACCTTGCATCAGGAACATACGTCTTTAAGGTTAAGGGAACGAACGAAAATGGCGAGTGGAGCGAGGTTAAGACCATTACCGTGGTTATCACTCCGCCGTGGTGGCTCACTTGGTGGGCGTTCATGCTGTATATCGCTGCGGCGTTTACTATCTTCTACTTCGTGCTGAAGAATATGCGCAACCGAATGGCTTTGCGCAACCGCATAAGGGTAAACGAGATGGAGAAGCATAAGGTTGAGGAACTGAACCACATCAAACTTCAGTTCTTCACGAACATCACGCACGAGCTGATGACTCCGCTCACGATAATCTCGGCATCGCTCGACGACCTGAAGGAGCGCGTTCCGGAGGCTGGCGAACTGGCTCGCACGATGGACGTAAATGTTCACCGGCTGATAAGGCTGTTGCAGCAGATTCTGGAGTTCCGCAAGGCGGAGACGGGCAATCTGAAACTTAGGGTTGCGAAGGGCGATTTGGCTCAGTTTGTGCGTCAGGAAGCCGAGAGTTTCGAATCTCTGATACGCAAGAAACAACTTCATTTCTCGGTTATGTGCGAGGAAGATGTGATGAATGCCTATTTCGATTGCGACAAGGTTGACAAGATTCTGTACAATCTGCTGTCTAATTCGGCAAAATACAGTAACACAAACGGTTACATTCTTCTCACTCTGAAGTATCTGCCTGAAAGAGACCATGTTCAACTTTCGGTCAAGGATAACGGAAAGGGAATCTCGAAGGAGAGGCAGAAAGACCTCTTCACACGCTTCTACGAAGGCGATTATCGTCAGAAGCACACCATCGGAACGGGTATCGGACTGTCGTTGGTGCGCGACTTGGTGAACCTTCACAAAGGCTCAATATCGGTCGAGAGCGAAGAAGGCAAGGGTACGGAATTCCTTGTCAAACTGCCAATCTGCAAGGAGGCTTATTCCGACGAGGAGATTATCGAAATTGACAATAAGGAACTCAGTTCTTCTGAGGCGATAGTCGACAAATCTAACTACGAGGATGCCGACGACAACGCCGCTTCAGAGCCTGAGTTCGACGAAAATACGCCTTGCATCCTTCTTGTTGAGGATAACGAGGAACTTCTGAACGTGATGTACAGGCTTCTGTGCCGAAACTATCGTGTCTTGAAGGCTTCGAACGGAAAAGACGCATTCGACATTCTGAAGAGCGAGGACGTGAACCTTGTTGTTTCCGACATCTTGATGCCGGAGATGAACGGCATCGAACTCACAAAGAAGGTTAAGGCAGATATCGAAGTCTGTCACATCCCAATAATTCTGCTGAGTGCAAAGCGTACCGAGGAAGACCGTGACGAAGGTTACACCGCCGGCGCAGATGCTTATCTTACCAAGCCGTTCAACCTGTCGGCTCTTCATGCCCGAATTTCAAGTCTTCTTAACATGAAGTCGAGGGCGGCGAGCGACTTCAAGAAACAGCTCGTCATCGACATTAGCGGACTCGACTATACCGATATGGACGGCAAGTTCCTGTCGGATGCCATTGCCTGTGTAAACAAGCAACTCAACAATTCTGACTTCGACGTAACTCAGTTCTGCGCCGAGATGGCAACGAGCCGAACAACGCTCTACAAGAAACTACGTTCTCTAACCGGACTCACCACCACGGCGTTCATCCGCAACATCCGACTGAAGGCGGCTTGCAAGATAATGGAAGAGAATACGAACATCCGCATCAGCGACTTGGCATATACCGTAGGCTTCAACGACCCGAAATACTTCTCAATCTGCTTCAAAAAAGAGTTCGGAATGCAGCCGAGTGAGTATATTGAACGCTATGCCAACAAAATTGGCGATGACAGCAAAAATGCGGATGAGGCTGACAAATAAAGATGAAAAATGTTGGTTAAGTGTCAATTGAAACATTTTTCGACTTTTATTAAACATTTGTGAAAAGTGATTTTATGCAAGTTGGATATTTTTGTAGCGAATTTAAATAACGCATATGAAGAATCACTTTAATCTAAAGAGTTTATTGCTTTCGGCAGCGCTGGTGAGTGGTGCCGTTTGTGCCAATGCTCAGCAGACTGAGACGCTTTATCTGTCGGGCAAAGGCTTGTTCGATACAAAAAAATGGGACTTCCGATGCTCTGGAGGACAGAACAGCGGAAAATGGAAGAAGATAGAAGTTCCGTCGCAATGGGAACTGCAAGGCTTTGGTGATTATACCTACGGACGCTTTTATGTGAACAAGGGCGAGAAGGCGAGCGACGAAATTGGCGAGTACAAGACAAAGTTCAAACTTCCGGCTTCGTGGAACGGCAAGAAGGTGAGCATCGTTTTCGAAGGCTCTATGACCGATACCGAGGTGAAGGTTAACGGCAAACTCGCCGGCGCAATACATCAAGGCGGCTTCTATCAGTTTGAATATGATATAACGAATCTTCTCGTAGCAGGCAATAATCTGCTCGAGGTGAAGGTTAGCAAGGAGAGCGAGAACAAGTCGATAAACGGTGCAGAACGCCGTGCCGACTGGTGGCTCTTTGGCGGAATCTACCGCCCTGTGTATCTGAAGGCAGAACCAAAGTCGAACATCCATCGCATTGCGGTAGATGCCAAGGCTGACGGTTCGATGAACGTTGACCTTTACGCCGAGAATGTTCCGTCGGGAGCAACCGTGAAGTACGAACTTTCATCGCTCAAGAATCCTGCAAGCATCATCGCCACAAAGGAGATGAAGGCATCGGCTGCCGATGTTCAGACTCATTCGCTAAGCTGGGGCAATGTTGAAAAGTGGGAGTGCGAACACCCGAATATGTACGTTCTGGGCATCACGCTTCAGGATGCCAACGGAAAGGCAATCCATAAGATTAGCCAGAGAGTGGGCTTCAGAACTGTTGAGTTCCGCCCGGCCGACGGACTTTATGTAAACGATGTTAAGGTCGTTCTGAAGGGCGTGAACCGCCATTCGTTCCATCCAGAGGGCGGACGAACAACAAACAAGGCTCTCAGCATCGAGGATGCAAAACTTATAAAGCAGATGAATATGAATGCCGTGCGTTCGCATTATCCGCCTGATAATCATTTTCTTGATGTGTGCGACTCGCTCGGTCTGTTCTATCTCGACGAACTTGCAGGCTGGCACGATGCCTACGACAGCAAGGTTGGTCCGAAACTCGTTGAGGAGATGCTTGTGCGCGATGTGAATCATCCTTGTATCATCGTTTGGAACAACGGTAACGAGGGCGGCTGGAACTACAAACTCGACGGTTTGTTCGAGCAGTACGATCCGCAGAAACGCCACGTCATCCACCCTTGGGCTGATTTCAACCAGTTCGATACTCATCATTATCCGGCATTCCTCACGGGCGTTGGTAGATTCGTAAACGGCTATAAGGTGTTCATGCCAACCGAGTTTGAGCACGCCATGTATGACCAAGGTGCAGGTGCAGGACTCGAGGATTTTTGGGATAACTATACATCTCATCCGTTGTTTGCCGGCGGCTTCATCTGGGCATTCTGCGACGAGACCGTTGTCAGAACCGATCGCAACAACGAACTCGACTCTGATGGCAGCAACGCTCCCGACGGAATCTTAGGCCCTTATCGCGAGAAGGAGGGTAGTTTCGATGCCGTTCGCAACGTATGGGCACCAATCCAGTTTAAGAAACTGTATATCACGCCTTCGTTCAAGGGCGATTTCATGGTAACAAACAAGTACTTGTACACAAATCTCGACAAGTGCAAGCTTAGATACAAAATCCTAGGCATCTCATCTCCGTTGAAGTCGGGCGAGAGCAAGGTGCTTTGCGAGGGACAGGCTGACTTCCCATCGCTCGAGCCAAACGAGACACGCAGAATGCACATCGACTTCCCTGCAAATCTGTTCGACGGCGATTTGCTCGAGATGACCGCTACAGACGAGCACGGCGAGGATGTCTGCACATGGACATGGCCAATTCATTATGCTCCTGATTATTTCGGCCGCCAGAATTCATCTCGCAAGTACGATTTGAAGAGTGCGCAAAAGGCTGAGTTTGCCGAGAGCGCCGACGAGGTTGTTCTGAAGGCAAACGGCGTTGAGGCTCGCTTCAACAAGGCTGACGGACAGTTGAAGAATGTATTGGCAGACGGCAAGGAATCTTCGTTGAAGAACGGTCCTACAACCGTTGGACTGAAGATGAAGTTCCAGAGTGCGAGCGTTCGCAACGACGGCAACGACGCCGTTTATGTAGTCAAATATCTTGGCGGAGTTGACTCGATTGTATGGCGTATGCAGCCCGACGGCGTTCTTGGTCTTGATGCCGTGATGCTTAACCGTGCCAACGGCGGAAAGGGCTTCGACGATGCCTTTATGGATACCGACGTGCGCAACTTCGGCTTCAACTTCAGTTACGACGAGCAGAGCGTAAAGGGCATGAAGTGGATGGGACGCGGTCCTTATCGCGTTTGGAAGAACAGAATCCGCGGTCACAACATCGGTTTGTGGCACAAAGACTATAATAACACGATTACTGGTGAGACAAAGAAGGGCAAACTCGAATATCCAGAGTTCAAGGGCTATCATGCCAACATCTACTGGGCTACTCTCGAGAGCGATACCACTCCGATGACGGTATTCAGCGAGACCGATGGTGTGTTCTTCAGAGTCTTCACTCCACAGGAGCCAGAGGGCAGAGCCGGCGGAAAGAACACGATGCCATCGTTCCCAGAGGGCGACATCTCTTTCTTGCTCGACATTCCGGCAATCCAGTCGTTCAAGCCGGTTTCTCAGCACGGCCCTAAGAGCCAGCCGGGAAACATCCGCATAAAGCAGGGCGACGAGGGCCTGAAACTGAAACTCTGGTTTAAATTCAAGAAGAGACAAACTTATTAGAATAATGAAGAAAATAGCTATTTCACTGCTTTTTGGTGCTATGCTTGGCATAGTGCCGATGAAGGCGCAGACAAAGTACGATTTCTCAAAGCTCAAGACCGAGAATCTGGGCAGAGGTGTCGTTGCCGTGCGCCAGAGTCAGAAGGAAGTGTTTGTTACATGGCGCTATCTTGTTAAGGATGCGCGCAATGTGGCATTCAATGTCTACCGCGACGGTAAGAAACTTAACTCTACACCAATCGAGAAAGTAACTTATTTTGTTGATAATAACGCTTCATCGGCTGCTGCCAAATATACTGTAAAACCGGTTATCAACGGCAAGGAGACCGATGGAAAGAGCGGTACGTTCGCAATGCAGGCAAATGCTCCCGTGGGATATGTTAATATTCCGTTGCAGAAGCCTGCCGGAGGCAAGACTCCCGACGGCAAGACATACGGCTATACTGCCAACGATGCAAGCATTGGCGATGTTGACGGCGATGGCGAATACGAAATATTCTTGAAGTGGGAGCCAACGAATGCCCACGACAACTCGCACAACGGATACACCGGCAACGTGCTTATCGACTGCTATCGTCTCAGCGGCGAGAAGCTGTGGCGCGTTGACCTTGGTCGTAACATCCGTGCCGGAGCGCACTATACTCAGTTCATGGTGTTCGATTTCGATGGCGACGGAAAGGCTGAAATGGCTGTCCGCACATCCGACGGCTCGAAGGACGGCAAAGGCAAGGTGATTGGCGATGCAAAGGCTGATTATCGCAGTCCAAACGGTCATGTCTTCACCGGAAAGGAATATCTGACGGTATTCAACGGATTGACCGGTGCGGCTATGGCAAGCGTAGACTTCGAACCAAACCGAGGCGATACCAAGGATTGGGGCGACGACCACGGAAACCGCAGCGAACGAATGCTTGCTGCCGTGGCTTATCTCGACGGCATACGTCCAAGCATCATCATGTGTCGCGGATATTATGCAAAGACTATGCTCGCCGCCTACAACTGGGACGGAACAAACCTAAGCAAGAAATGGATTTTCGACAGTTCGGTTAAGGGCAATGAAGATTATGCCGGACAGGGCAATCACAACCTTCGCGTGGGCGATGTTGACGGCGACGGCTGCGACGAGATTATCTACGGCTCATGTGCCATCGACCACGACGGAAAGGGACTTTACTCAACCAAGATGGGACACGGCGATGCTATGCATCTTACTCAGTTCATTCCAGGCAAGCCAGCCCTTCAGGTGTGGGATTGCCACGAGAACAAGAAGGACGGCTCAACCCTTACTGATGCCGCAACCGGAAAGGTTCTCTTCCAACTTCCGTCTAACATCGATGTAGGAAGATGTATGGCTGCCGATATTATGCCAAGCAACAACGGCGTTGAGATGTGGTCAATCGATAGCAAGGGCATCTACAATTATAAAGGAAAGAAGGTGGCAGACCTCAAGTTCTCTCGTCAGAATCCTTTCCCTATAAACAGCGCGGTTTGGTGGGACGGCGACCTTTCTCGCGAACTTCTCGACCGCAACGTTGTTTACAAGTATAACGAAAAGACTAACCGATGCGACACTCTTCAGGTGTTCGACGGAACAATAAGCAACAACGGAACAAAGGCTACTCCTTGCTTGCAGGGCGACCTCTACGGAGACTGGCGCGAGGAAGTGCTGATGCGCACAACAGACGATAAGAACCTTCGTCTTTATGTCTCAACTCTTCCTGCTGAATATCGTTTCCACACGTTCTTGACCGACCCTGTCTATCGTATCAGCATCGCCACTCAGAATGTGGCATACAATCAGCCAACACAGCCGGGCTTCTACTTCGGTACTGACCTCAGCGGCGATTTCCGCGGTGCTATGCTTCCGCTTAAGGACGACCGCAAGGTAAAGACTGAGGAAGATGTGAACAAGGTTATCGACCTTACTCTCGACAGTCTGAACAAGGCGAACACAGTTCGTCCTGTTGCTGGTTCTTCGCGCAAGGGACACAATCCGGTTCTCTTCCTTGTCGGAAATTCAACAATGCGTACCGGAACACTCGGCAACGGAAACAACGGTCAGTGGGGCTGGGGATACTATGCTCACGAGTATTTCGACGAGAACTATATCACGGTAGAGAATCACGCTTTGGGCGGAACATCGCCTCGTACATTCTACCGCCATCTGTGGCCAGATGTAATAAAGGGCGTTCAGAAGGGCGACTACGTCATTCTCGAGCTCGGACACAACGACAATGGTCCGATAGACTCGGGCAGAGCGCGTTCTTCAATAAAGGGCATCGGCAACGATTCTGTTGTGGTGACAATCAAGGAGACAGGCGCAGTTGAAACAGTCTATTCTTTCGGCGGATATCTTCGTCGTTTCATCAACGAGATTCGTGCTAAGGGCGCAACTCCAATCTTGTTCACCCTCACTCCGCGTAACTCTTGGGACAACGACAGCACCATCACCCGTAAGCTCACAAACTTCGACCCTTGGATAAAGGCTATTTCAGAGGAGATGAACGTTGCCCTCGTAGACTTGGAAGACATCACGGCTAAGAAGTTCGAGAAGTTCGGTCCAAAGAAGGTGAACTATCATTTCTATCTCGATAAGATTCACAGCAGCGAGTTTGGCGCGCGCATCAATGCAGAGTCGGCAGCCGAGGGAATCGCAGCATGTTCGGCAACCGATTTGCGCGATTATCTCAAACCGCTCAACAAGCCAACCGTTAAGGTTAAGCGCGAGAAGGGCAAGCCTGTTGTGTTCCTCACTGGCGATTCAACCGTGAAGAACGAGGACAAGAAAGACGATGGCATGTGGGGCTGGGGCAGTCAGGCTTCGCTCGTGTTCAACACCGAAAAGTGTACTCCGGTGAACTGTGCAAAGGCTGGCCGTAGTTGCCGCACCTATCTCGACGAAGGCCGTTGGGACGAGGTTTACAACAGTATTCAGCCGGGCGACTACGTTCTTATTCAGTTCGGACACAACGATATGGGCCCAATCAACACAGGCAAGGCGAGAGCCGATATTGCCGGAACAGCCGACAGCAGTCATGTGTACAAGATGGAGAAGACACAGCGCTACAAGGTTGTTTACACCTTCGGATGGTATCTCCGCAAGTTTATCGAGGACGTAAGAGAGAAGGGTGGAACACCAATCCTCTTGAGCCTCACTCCGCGTAACATCTGGAAGGACGGCAAGATTGAGCGTCGCAATGACTCTTACGGAAAGTGGTATCGCGAGGTTGTTGAGCAGACAGGCGTTGCCTTTGTCGATGTTCACAACATCTCAGCCGACTTCCTCGACAAGTTAGGCGAGGAGAAGTCAAAGGAATACTACAACCACGACCATACGCACACTTCAAAGCTCGGTGCACAGAACAACGCCCGTTCTTTTGCCAAGGGTGCAAAGAAAAACAAGCAGCTGAAAGCACTTAAGAAACTTCTGAAATAATAAGGTTCATAATTAAAAAAAAGAGGACATAGCCCGGCAGATTTTGTCGGGCTATGTTTTTTTCATGCGCTAAAAACTTTAGACTTGTTTTGATATACCATATTTATGTTATTTTGCTCTGTTTTCATGCTTCCAAATTCCGAAATTTCTCCATGCCTAATACAGATTTTCTGTTTTTTTTCATATTTTTGCGCCGCAAAAAATGAGTTAAGTAAAGATGGCTATAGAACAAGCATTATTCAAACGTTCCGAGTTGCTGTTAGGCAACGAAACAATGGAGTGTTTTGCTCAGAAAAAAGTGATCATTTTTGGAGTTGGAGGCGTTGGCTCATGGTGTGCCGAGAGTCTTATCCGCAGCGGCATCCGTCAGCTGACTATTGTTGACAGCGACCGTGTGTGTATAACAAATATTAACCGCCAGCTTATGGCTACGACCAAGACCGTCGGGCAAGTAAAGGTGGTGGCGCTTAGAGAGCGTTTGCTAACCATCAATCCAAAGGCTGAAATTACGGCGTTGCAGAAAATATTCACGCAAGAAACAGCCGATGATTTCGACTTGGACAGTTACGACTATATCATCGATGCCATCGACTCGCTCAAAGACAAGGCTTTGCTCATACTGATGTCATGTCGCACCAAGGCAAAGTTCTTTTCGTCTATGGGAGCAGCATTGAAGATGGATGCTACACGCATAAAAGTTGCCGAATTTTGGAAGGTACAAGGCGATCCGTTAGCGCGTGCATTGCGAAAGAAGTTCAAGTCGCAGCAACAGTTTCCTAAGCATAAATTCATGTGCGTTTATAGCGACGAGTTGCTTGTAAACCGAGGACACAATGCTACCTGCGGAACAGAACAATGTATGTGTCCTAAGGCAAAGAATGGTCCGGGAGACCCTTCTCTTTTGAATCACGAGTGGTGCTCGTCAAAGGCTCAGATAAACGGCACAATGGCGCATATCACAGCCATCTTTGGTTTTATGCTTGGCGGTTTGGTGCTGGCAGATATTGATAGGCAATCTCATAACTAAGAGAAAGTTGTAAATAGACAACTTACGGTTTACTTCTTGAAGTTTGAAAACCGAAAGTTGAAAGGTTGGAATTGACAAGCCGATAGCAAGGGGGTAGCAAGGGGATAGCAAGGGGATAGCAAGGGGCAAGTAAACTGGAAGGAACGAAGACAGTAGGACTTTGATAATTTGAAAATTTGGAGTTGAAAGTTGAAAAAGGGTGGAATTCAGAATTGACAATTCTCAGTTGACAATTGACAATTTTTTGAAGTTGAAAATTGAAAAACAATCTTAGTTCTGCCGAATTTCCGAATTCGGCAGCATCACGAAACGGGAGTTTGTAACTCCCATTGTCGCAAAGCGACAAAATGTTACGCGAATAACGATGTTTTTCTTAGCGGTGGGAATTCTTGCGTCCCTTCGGTAGCAAGCGAACGGAGTTCGAGCGACAAATTCCCGACATTATTTTTCAGCCAAATTACAAATTCGGCTGAACGTTATGGTGTAATAAAGAATAATTTATGATGGATTTGTTCTTTTGGTAAATACAAAATAGCGGCAAGGTACGTCCAAGGTACGGGGAAGGTACGTCCAAGGTACGATGAAGCAACATTAAGGGTATGTTCAAGGAAGCCAGAAGGAAGCCAGAAGGAAGTAGGTAGGAAGATAGTAGGAAGAAGGTAGGAAGTAGGTAGCAAGATAGTAGCAAGGGGATAGTAAGACGAAAGGTTCGTCCAATGTTGGTTATGGGTAAGTTGAAAATCCAAGGAGTTGAAGGTTGAAAGTCGACGCAGCGAAAGTTACACTCTCTTCCCGCCTTGTGTGCAAAAAACGAATCATTAAAATAAAAATCAAAGGCTGCTCCCTTGGGAACAGCCTTTTTTAATCCTTTAATCTGTAAAGGTTGAAGATTAAGCCTCTGCAGGTGCTTCTGCAGCAGCCTCTTCAGCTGGAGCCTCAGCAGCCTCTGCCTCTGCCTTTGCAGCAGCTTCAGCCTCAGCCTTAGCAAGAGCCTCAGCAGCCTTCTTGTCGGCAACCTTCTTAGCGATAGTCTCGTTAACCTTCTTCTCTGCCTCAAGACGAGCAGCAACGTCAGCCTTCTTTGCATCAGCAACCTTAGCCTTAGCAGCGTCAGTCTTCTGAGTCTTAGCGTTCTTCCAAGCCTCGAACTTAGCAGCACAAGCAGCCTCGTCGAATGCGCCCTTCTTTACACCACCCTTAAGGTGCTTCATCATGTAAACGCCCTCGTTTGAAAGGATGTTGCGAACAGTGTCAGTTGGCTGAGCACCAGTCTCAACCCAGTACAATGCACGCTCAAAGTTCAAATCTACTGTAGCAGGATTGGTGTTAGGGTTGTAAGTACCAATCTTCTCTGTAAACTTACCATCACGTGGAGCTCTTACATCAGCAATAACGATTGAGTAGAAAGCGTAGCTCTTACGACCGTTACGCTGCAATCTAATTCTTGTAGCCATTTTGTTAAAATGTTTTTAAAATGAATAATAGGTTTGAAATGTCTCTAACTCGTAAAGACGGCTGCAAAGATAATCTTTTTTTTTTGATTGGCAAAGAATAAGTGTCTGAAAATGCACCTCTTATTTTATCTGTCCATCTCCAAGAGCCACTTCTCGAGCTCGCCTGTCCACTCTCTCTTGTAAGTGAACGAGTCGCGGTAGCCCCAGCCGTGTCCGCCTATAGGGTACATGTGGATAGTGCAAGGCACTTTGTGTGCGATGAGAGCCTGAGCGTAGCGGATTGTGTTCTCAGGAACAACAACCTTATCGTCGGCGCTGAATACGATGAAAGCCTTTGGAGTTGTCTCGCTAACGCAAAGTTCGTTGCTGAAGCCCTTGACAACCATCTCTGTCGGATTCTTGCCGATGAGATTCTCTCTTGAGCCGCGGTGAGTGATGCTCTGGTCCATAGAGATTACAGGATACAGAAGAATCTGGAAGTTAGGACCCTCGGCAGATGAGAGGTGAGTGGCTGCTGTTGAAGCCAGATGACCGCCGGCTGATGAGCCCATGATTCCCACCTTGCGCTTGTCAACACCCCAGTCGCGCTCGTGGTCGCGTACAACCTTCAGAGCCTGCTTAACATCCTCCAACGGAACACCGTTGTGCTGGTTTGGCATACGGTACTTCAGAACGCAGAAAGTGATTCCCTGATTGTTGAACCACTGAGCCATGTCTGTTCCCTCGTGTGCAAAAGCAAGGTGAGTGTAGCCGCCGCCGGGACAGCATACGATAGCCTTTCCGTTTGCCTTCTTGGCTGGATAGCACCACAACTCGGCCTCGGCTACGTTTTTATATCCGTTGCCCTCTTTTGTCTCCTGACCGGCAAGTCCGTTGTCGGTTGGTGCTCCCTTAGAGCCCCATAGTTTGATGATTTCAGGCTTCTGAGCCTTTACTCCTGTTGTAACAGCAGCAATGAGTGATAGTAAGAACAAAAATCTTTTCATGTTTATTAAATAATAGTAAATACTAAACTTTTTGGCAAACAAAAATAGGTAAAAAAACATTTCCGTTTGCATTAACGGTGACTTTTTTTAGTATAATTGTGATAAATCCGAACAATTTTAAAGAAAAGAGTATTTATTGAAAAAATAATCACTTGTTTTTTTCTTTGTTTAAGATAAAATACCTACATTTGCTCGATTTTTGTAATGTAGACTTGTCAAATATGGCAGATGCAATTAAACATCAGGGAATAATTGATTCGATAGAAGAAAATCATATTAAAGTAAAGATTGTACAAACGTCGGCGTGTGCATCCTGCAAGGCGTTGGATATGTGTAAGTCGGCGGAGAGTAAGGAACATCTTATAGATATTTACGACTATGAAGCTACTAACTATGCGGTAGGCGACGAGGTGACTGTGGTTGGTGCAACATCATACGGCATTCAGGCCGTACTGCTTGCATATATGTATCCGTTTGTGCTGTTGCTCGTGGCAACGTTCGCTGCATACTATGCCTTTGGTAAGAACGAGATTGTTGCGGCCGCTGCAGGCCTTGGCATTCTTGTGCCATATTATTTCGTTCTGTATACTATGCGTGCCAGATTGACAAAGAAATTTTCTTTTACAATAATAAAAAACTAAATAATAAAAATCAAACTTATGAATGTAATTCTGATTGCAGTAATTGTTCTTGGAGCAATAGGACTGTTGGCTTCTTTGGTCTTGTTCTTTGCTTCTAAGAAGTTTGCTGTTCACGAAGATCCACGCATCGGACAGGTGTCTGAGGTTTTGCCACAGGCAAACTGCGGTGGATGTGGCTTTCCGGGATGTTCAGGCTTTGCCGCAGCATGCGTAAAGGCTGCCGACGGCGGTTCGCTCGAGGGCAAGCTCTGCCCAGTAGGCGGTCAGCCTGTAATGGAGAAGGTTGCAGCTATCCTTGGTCTTGAGGCTGCTGCTGCCGAGCCAAAGGTGGCTGTTGTTAGATGTAACGGCTCATGCCAGAACCGCCCTCGCATTGTCGAGTACGACGGAGCAATCTCTTGCCGCGTTGCAAATGCAACAGGTGCTGGTGAGACTGCTTGTCAGTTCGGATGTCTGGGCTGCGGCGATTGTGTTGGCGCATGTAAGTTCGACGCCATCCACATGAACCCAGAGACTGGCCTGCCAGAGGTTGACGAAGAGAAGTGTACAGCCTGCGGTGCATGTTCAAAGGCTTGTCCGCGTAACATCATCGAGATTCGTCCAAAGGGTCGTGTAGTGAAAGGTTCTGCTCGCCGTGTGTGGGTTGACTGTGTTAACAAGGACAAGGGTCCTGTTGCAATGAAGGCATGTAACGTGTCATGTATCGGTTGCGGCAAGTGTGTTAAGGTATGTAAGTTCGAGGCTATCACCCTTGAGAATAACCTCGCATACATCGACCCTGAGAAGTGTAAGGCTTGCGGTCAGTGCGTAAACGCATGTAACGTACGCCACGCAATCCACGCTACATGGGAAGTTCCTGTTCCAAAGCCAAAGACAGAAGATGCGCCAGCTGCTGCTCCGGCTGCTCCAAAGGCTGAGGCTGCTGCTGTCGAGGCTCCAAAACCTGCGGCAGAGGAAACTCCAAAGGCAGAGGCTTAATCAAATTTAGTAACAAACAAAAAACCGAATAAAGTGAAGACATTTAGAATTGGCGGTGTTCATCCCGAAGAAAATAAATTGTCTGCCGACCAGCCGATAAAGGTTGCAGCCCTCCCTGAGGTTGCTGTGTTCCCGCTTGGTCAGCATATCGGTGCGCCGGCTAAGGCTGTTGTTGCAAAGGGCGACAAGGTCAAGGTCGGAACCATGATTGCCGAGGCAGGAGGTTTCGTTTCGGCAGGTATTTACTCTTCTGTCTCAGGAACTGTGCAGAAGATTGATACAGTTATCGATGCAAGCGGTTATCGCAAGCCTGCTATATATATAAAGGTTGAGGGTGACGAATGGGAAGAGACTATCGACCGCAGCGAAGACCTTGTCAAGACTGCCGACCGTCCCGACCTCACTCCTGAGCTCATCGTTGAGAAGATTAAGAACGCCGGACTTGTTGGTATGGGCGGTGCTTGCTTCCCTGTACACGTTAAGCTCTGTCCTCCTCCGGGAGCAAAGGCTGAGTGCGTTATCATCAACGCTGTTGAGTGCGAGCCTTATCTTACTGCCGACCATCGTCTGATGCTCGAGAAGGCAGATCAGGTTCTCGTTGGTGTTGACCTCATCATGAAGGCTGTAAAGGTAAACAAGGGTTACATCGGTATCGAGGAGAACAAGCCAGATGCCATCAAACTGATGACAGAGAAGGCTCAGGCTTATCCAAACATCGAGATTGTTCCTTTGAAGACTAAATATCCCCAGGGTGGTGAGAAGCAGCTTATCGACGCAGTTATCCGCCGTCAGGTTCCTGCTCCTCCAGCAATTCCTATCAGCGTAGGCGCAGTTGTTCAGAACGTAGGTACTGCATACGCCGTTTATGAAGCAGTTATGAAGAACAAGCCATTGTTCGAGCGTATCGTTACGGTTACAGGTAAGAGCCTTGCACAGCCAAGCAACTTCCTTGCTCGTATGGGTACACCGATGAGCCAGTTGATTGAGGCTTGCGGCGGTCTTCCATCTGACACAGGTAAGGTTATCGGCGGTGGCCCTATGATGGGTAAGGCACTCATGAATATCGAAGTGCCAATCTGCAAGGGTTCATCAGGCGTTCTTATCATGAACGACAAGGAGGCAAAGCGCGGAAAGGCAAGCAACTGTATCCGCTGTGCCAAGTGTGTTAGCGCATGTCCTATGGGATTGGAGCCATTCTTGTTGGCTACAGTTTCGGCAAAGGCTAACTGGGAGAAGGCTGAGGCTGAGGACATCACATCATGTATAGAGTGCGGCTCTTGCCAGTTTACTTGTCCTTCGCACAGACCTCTGCTCGACAATATCCGTATCGGTAAGCAGACAGTAATGGGCATTATCAGAGCCCGTAACACTAAATAATTAAGAAAATGGGAAAATTAACAATATCTTTGTCACCACACGTACACAGCGGCGACAGTGTACAGAATAACATGCTCAATGTTATCATTGCGCTTGTGCCTGCTGCGTTGTTCTCATTGTACGCGTTTGGTGTTGGTGCTGCTGTTGTAATGCTCACATCAGTTGCAGCATGTGTGTTCTTTGAATGGGCAATTACACGATTCATTCTGAAGGCAGAGCCAACCGTTTGCGACTTGTCTGCTGCCCTCACTGGTCTGTTGCTCGGCTTCAACCTGCCAAGTAACCTTCCTATCTGGATTATCATCATCGGTGCGCTCGTTGCCATCGGCATCGGCAAGATGACATTCGGCGGTCTTGGCTGCAACATCTTCAACCCTGCGCTCGTTGGTCGTGTATTCCTTCTTATTTCGTTCCCTGTGCAGATGACAACATGGCCAGAGGCTGGTCAGCTCGGTGCTTATACCGATGCAACAACCGGTGCAACTCCATTGTCTGTCATGACAACAGCCATCAAGAGCGGCGATGCTTCAGTATTGAGCCAGCTTCCAAGTTCTATGGATATGCTTCTCGGAACTTACTCACAGGGCGGCGCAGGCTGTCTTGGTGAGATTTCAGCTCTTGCATTGCTCATCGGCTTTGCATGGATGCTTTTCAAGAAGACAATCACATGGCATATTCCTGTATCTATCATCGGTACAGTTCTTGTGTTTGCAGGACTTTTGCACGTTGCAAATCCTGTATATGCCGATCCGTTCCAAGTATTGTTCAGCGGTGGTCTGATGTTGGGCGCTATCTTCATGGCAACCGACTATGTTTCATCACCAATGAACTCAAAGGGACAGGTTATCTATGGTGTAGCAATAGGTTTCCTTACAGTTGTAATCCGTAACTTCGGTGCATATCCAGAAGGTATGTCGTTTGCAATTCTTATTATGAATGCCTTTACACCACTTATCAACAATTATTGTAAACCTAAAAGATTTGGGGAGGTTGTTAAGAAATGAAAAAGCTTGATTCTACTATTGGTAATATGGCCATTGTGCTGACCGTAGTGTCGGTTGTGGCTGCTGGTATTCTGGCTTATGTAAACCAGATGACAGCCCCTCAGATTGAGAAGATTAAGGCTGAGAACCTTGCTGCTGGTATCCAGAAGGTTCTTGTTGCTGAAGCAGCTCCTGTAGTTCAGAAGGTTGATACAATGAAGAACGAGAAGGGCGATATCACTGCCATCATCTACAACACCGACAAGGGTGCAGCCGTACAGAGCACAGACCCTAACGGTTTTGGCGGTAACCTTACAATCCTCGTTGGTTTCGATGAGGCTGGAAGCATCAAGGGCTATCAGGTTCTTGAGACTGCTGAGACTCCGGGACTTGGAGCAAAGGCTTCTACTTGGTTCCAGAAGGACGGCAAGGGCAACATCATCGGAAAGAATCCGGGCGAGAAGGAACTTGTTGTAAGCAAGGACGGTGGCGATGTTGATGCCATCACTGCTTCAACAATCACAAGCCGCGCATTCCTCCGTGCCGTTAATGCAGCATACAAGGCTTACAAGAGCGGCGCATCATGCAGCGCGCCTGCCGTTGCTGCCGACGAGTGCGTAAATGATTCGGTTGCCGAGACTTCAACATGTAGTAACAAATAAAAGAAAGGAGTATCGATATGAATAATTTTAAAATTCTGCTAAACGGTATCATTAAAGAGAACCCTACGTTTGTACTCCTTTTGGGTATGTGTCCTACATTGGGTACAACATCATCGGCCATCAACGGTATGTCTATGGGATTGGCGACAACGGCAGTCTTGATTTTCTCAAACTTCCTCATCTCGCTTATCAAGAACCTTATTCCTGATATGGTTCGTATCCCATCTTACATCGTGGTGATTGCCAGCTTGGTAACAATCCTTCAGATGGTTCTTCAGGCATACGTGCCTGACGTGTACGCATCTCTCGGTCTGTTCATTCCGCTTATCGTTGTAAACTGTATCATCCTTGGTCGTGCCGAGGCTTTTGCAGCAAAGAACGGTCCAATCCCATCAATCTTCGACGGCATTGGTATCGGTCTTGGTTTCACCCTTGGTCTTACAACTCTTGGTGCAGTTCGCGAGTTCCTCGGTTCTGGCAAGATTTTCAACTTCGAAATCTTCCCTGAGAACTACGGAATGTTGGTGTTTGTGCTGGCTCCGGGTGCGTTCCTTGCGCTTGGCTATCTTATCGCCATCGTAAACAAGTTAAAAGCATAACCTGTAAAAGTTTAGAATTATGGCATTTATACTTATATTTATTACCGCTATATTTGTGAACAACGTAGTGTTGTCACAGTTCTTGGGTATCTGTCCGTTCCTCGGCGTTTCAAAGAAGATTGAGACAGCCTCTGGTATGGGTGCGGCTGTAGCCTTCGTGCTCACAATCGCAACTATCGTGACATATCTTTTACAGAAGTTCGTGCTCGACGCATTCGGCTTGCAGTATTTGCAGACAATCGCGTTCATCCTCGTTATTGCTGCACTTGTGCAGATGGTTGAGATTATCTTGAAGAAGGTTTCTCCAGCTCTTTACCAGAGCCTTGGCGTGTTCCTTCCTCTTATCACAACCAACTGCTGTATCCTTGGTGTTGCAATCATCGTGGCACAGGGCACATACGCAACATACGGCATCGAGCCAAACCTTCTTACTGGTATTGTGTATGCGTTCTCAACAGCTTTGGGCTTTGCACTTGCAATGGTAATCTTTGCCGGTATTCGCGAGCAACTCGAACTTGTTGAAGTTCCTGCCGGAATGAAGGGTACTGCCATCGCACTTGTTTCTGCCGGTCTTTTGGCAATGGCATTCATGGGCTTCAGCGGAGTTGATGGTGGATTGAAAGTTCTCTTTGGACTATAAAAATAGCCAAATCATAGTTTAAAAAGACGGCTGAACATAGAAGTTCGGTCGTCTTTTTTTGTTTTGAGGTAAATTTATCTTCTTTTTCTGTTGCGTTTGCGAAAAAAATACTATCTTTGCCAGACAATAAAAACACTAATAAGATGAAAGGTACTATATTGGTTACTGGCGGAACCGGATTTATCGGTTCGCACACGGTGGTTGAGTTGCAGAGCGTTGGCTACAAGGTTGTTATTGTCGACAACTTGTCGAACTCTAAGAAAGAGGTTGTTGATGGAATTGAAAAGATTTCAGGAATCAGACCCGACTTTGAGGAAGTTGATTGTACTGATTTCGCCAAACTCGAGGCGGTATTTGCAAAGTATGGTAACATTGACGGAATCATACATTTCGCAGCCAGCAAGGCAGTTGGAGAAAGCGTTCAGAAGCCGCTGCTTTACTATCGCAACAATATAGTGTCACTCATCAACCTGCTTGAACTTATGCCAAAGTACGGAACAAAGGGAATCATCTTCTCTTCTTCTTGTACGGTATATGGCCAGCCAGACCCGGAGAATCTGCCTGTAACTGAGGCTGCTCCGATTAAGAAGGCTGAAAGCCCTTACGGCAATACAAAGCAGGTAAACGAGGAGATTATTCAGGATTATGTGCATAGCGGTGCAAACGTAAGAGCTATTCTCCTTCGTTACTTTAACCCGATAGGTTCGCACCCAACATCAATCATCGGCGAGATGCCGAACGGTGTACCGCAGAACCTTATCCCTTACCTTACACAGACTGCCATCGGCATTCGTGAGCAGTTGAGCGTGTTTGGTGACGATTATGATACTCCAGACGGATCATGTATCCGCGACTATATATACGTTGTTGACTTGGCAAAGGCTCATGTATGTGCAATGGCAAGAATCCTTGAAGACAAGCAGAATGAGCCGGTTGAAATCTTCAACGTCGGAACAGGAAAGGGCGTTTCGGTTCTCGAGCTTATCAATACCTTCGAAAAGGTTACAGGCGTTAAACTGAACTACAAGATTGTTGGTCGCCGTGCCGGAGATATCGAGAAGGTTTGGGCTGATCCTAAGAAGGCAAACGAGGTTCTTGGATGGAAGGCCGAAACAAGTCTGGAAGACACTCTCGCAAGTGCTTGGAAATGGCAGCTAAAACTTCGCGAAGAGGGTATTCAGTAAAAAAAGAAATACTTAGAGCAAAATTATATATTGCATAGTAGTTTTGTCGTGTTTTATTTTGTGTTTGTGTTGTAATCATCTCTCACCGTGATGGTGAGGGATGATTTTAATTTGTGGCTAACCGTGCAATATATAAAGTAAATTTGTATAGACTAAATTTCTGTGAACTCAAGATAAAACTTCGAAATCTCCATTTCTATTTCATTGGCAGATTTTCCGGTGAAGTTAGCAACTGTTTTTCCGTTGTGAATATATGAAATGTCATCGCATATATCTGTCAGTGAAGATATTATGTGCGATGAGAGAATGATACATTTGCCTTCTTCTTTCATCTGTTTTATCCATTGTTTGAGTAGGATAACACCTGCAAGGTCGAGCCCGTTGAAAGGCTCGTCCAAAACTACCAAGTCATAGTTCTGAAGCATCAGAGTCATAATCATCAGCCTTTTCTTCATACCCATAGAATAGTTGGTTGCATATCTTTCGAGAGGTAATGCGAATTTTTTATTCAGCGCGGTGATTTTCTGTTTGTCTATTGAAATATTGCTTGCTTTGAGGCAGAATTCAATGTATTCCATGCCTGTAACAAACGAGTAGAAGAAAGGCGTATCGCTAAGATAACCGATTTTGTGTGGGTGAGAAACAGAGATGTCGCCGTCGAACTTTTCCAAGTGCATGATACATCTGAAAAGCGTGCTCTTTCCTGCACCGTTTTCGCCCATAATACCGTATATTTTTCCGCTTTCAAACGTGTAGCAGATGTTGTCCAGCACGGTTTTTCCTGAATATTTTTTAGAAAGATTCTTGATTTCTAACATAGCATTTTGTTTATAGATGAGTGTGCCCGAAACGCCATAATGACGGTAACGGATAGTGATGCAAAAGTGAATATTGGAACCATTGCCGACAGTACGAAAAGACAAGTTAGCACAATGTAAGCAATGAGTGCCGAAAGGTCTTGTTCGGGACAGATGAAGCGTAGCATTTCGAGTTGCAGAAATAACATGGAACAGTTGATGTAAAACGACAGGCAGATGCCCATCTGCAACCACGATGGACTGACAAGCAGCAGACATACCAGTATCGGCATCATAATGATGCTGGTATTTGCAAATGCGTGCTTGCATTTTAACTTTATAGCATGGCTTGCGCGGACATAGTTAAAGATGTATTGTCTGTTGATTTTCAGGCAAAGCATAATGCCGAAGGTTGCTGCTATTGTAATGTTTGCGACGATTACAAGATTATTGTTGCCAATGTATGCTCCGATAGCTGCGACTAAAAGTGATATCGCGTAAAATGGCAGTAATAATCGTCCGGCACGCTGATATACGTAACTTCCGTCAGACAGAAACGGCATGGTTGGTAGCTGAAAGGGAAGTTGCTTCTTTGGTATTAGCGGAATGGCAAAGGCTAACAGAAGTATAATGCCGATGTATGGAAAATCCTTGGATGTTAGTAGTATGCCGATGAATGGAACGGCGATAGTCAAGTAATCAACAATATAGAGCCGTTTGAATGATGTGGGGAAATAAGTCTGCAAAAATGTTGCATCTGGTCGCGAAAAGTGCAACGTAATAATTACCGCAGCATATAAAAGAGCCGTCATATATGGTGGATTTCTTGATAGTGCTAACACAAGCGTGACGAATAAAGTCAAGATTACTGCACACGCGAAAAATCCTATTGCCTTGCAAAGGCGGTATATCGTTTTCAGCCGTAGTTTGATGTATTGGTTTAGCATTAAAACTGTAAAGGTTTGTTTTGCGCAAAGATACTTATTTTTATTGTTTTGTGACGGGTTTTGACGAATAATGTTAAGGTTGCTGCGTGATTATATCAAAAGCGGAAGAATTGCGGTGCTTGATTCCGGAGATGTTGTTTGTCTTGTAAAAGAGGATGAGTCTCACGATTATCTCTATATCCAGACTTATAGCGATTTTCTGTGGATAAAAAAGCAGAATGTAACCAAAAGAGAGTATTATTAGAAAGAAATATCGCCACACGTTCATGGAAGACGTGTGGCGATTGTATTTTATCTGTCGGAAAGACAGCGTGGAATCAGTCTACAAGTTCCTTAACCCAGCCGGTGAATGATGTAATTATATCCATCAGGCACTGACCGATGTAATCGTTGTAAGCCTTGCTGCTGTTTAGGGCTGACAAGTAAGTCATCTTCTTCTCCTCGCGCGACATAGCCCACTTGGTGTAAACATTCTTCAGGAAAGGCTTTTCGAGGTCGCCTACAAAGTTGTTGAGCGTCATCATAATGGTGTCAATCTGCGAGCCGATGATGTTCCAGTTAAATGATAGCTCGCCGGCAAAAGCCCTCAGTTGTTCGGTTAGAATCTCGCGCTCGTCGTTTGTTGAGCAAAGGGCGAACAGCTGGAAGGCAAGGTTCATAAGGTGCTTTGGCTCGCGTGCCACGCATCGCAGCGCAACAGACGAGTTAGGCGATATGTTCTCGCGTATCGACTTGTTAAACTGGGCTATGATGCTCATCCAAAGGTCGTCGCCCATTGTTGCCTCGTCAAGCTCCTCGCTGATGGCATTTTCAGCCTCTGTGTCGATTTCAGGTTCAACTGTTTTGACTGCAACGGCCTGAGTATTTATGTTTATGCTGAATGTCTCGTCGTTAGCCAATGTAAAGACTACTTCGAGAGCGTTTCCTGCCTCTTTCAGAAGCGATTTTACTCGTTCGCGATGACCGAATAGGCTCGTCAGACAACCCTCGAACGGAGCGGATTTCTGTTTCTGGTCATTCTCCTGAATATATAGGCGATTGTCGTTCCATTCAACCTTTCGGCAGATGTTTCCGAAGGTGTACTGGCTGACGCTTTCGCCCACGATGTGATACTGGTATCTGTCGATGTCGGCATAGGCTATTGTGCCGCCGTTTTCAACGATGTTGCCCTCGGCATCGACGATACTGAAGCCCACGAACGGAAGTCTTACGCTGATGCCGAACGGAATTTCTGTGTCGTAAGGCGTAAGCGTGAATTTGGCAATGTTACGGTCGTCCTTCTTCTCGAACTCCCATGTACCTTCGTCGATGAGATTGCCGTCTTCGGTGGCAATTTCGCCGTGCTCCCAAGTCAGTTTTATCTTGCATGATTCTGCGCTGGCCTCTATGATTCCAAATGCTATGTCACCGCCTACGTTAATCATTCGGGCAGGGTAGACAAAGTTGCCGTTAGGCTCTTTCACGCGTGCCAGAATCTCGCCGAGCGATGGCAGGATTCGCCAGTCTTTCGAAGACGCGTTTCTGAACTGGACGTTGTTTATCTTCTGTTTCTTTACTATGCCGCCCACGTTTGTGCAAAGCGAATAGCGGCAGTCGTTGGCGTTGTAAAGTGGCTCAACGACCTCTGGAAGGTAAATCTGTCGCGGAGTCTGCTCGGTCCAGAAAAGGGGAGTGTTGCTGCTGAATGTGACTGAGTCGTCGCTGCTGCAAACCTCAACTCTTCCGTTGAAATCAGCATCGAGAGAAACGACATTCACCTTCGTTCCGCTGATAGAATATTCTTCAGTAGTGAATGTGTCTTCGTCCTTTACGTTCCAGCCTTCAGGGATGATTATAAGACACTTCTGCGAGCCTATCTTGTTTCCTGCGGTGAATGTTCCGTCGTTGTTCTGGAACAGAATCTGCGGAGCGTTTATGTTCATGCCGCGGTTAATGATTGGCTCTTTCTGGTCGTTTATCACAACCGAAATTACCTCGCCCATTGTGTACGCGCTGCGGCATACAACAGACTGGCGGCAGAAATGCTTCTCGTAGTCGAACGTGCTAACTATCTTGCCGTTAGCCTTAACCTGTACGGGGAAGAACGGCAATTTCAGCAGTTTTTCGTCGATGAGGAACTGAAGCGGCAGTTTCTGCATACCCCTCACAACGAACTCAGCATCAATGGTTTTTCTTTCGCTGTCTACGTTGAAATTCCATTCGAGCGTGAACGGAGCCGATTCGCTGTTTGTCTCGCGCTCTTGCTTTGCCAGCTCGTTTAGGTAGACGAACCAGCCGTTAAACTCGTTCTCGCAATGGAAAGGCATCTGAGTGTAGTCGCCAGCCTCGGCTGCGTGAGCCAACTGACTGCAATACTGTCTGATGCTGTTGCTGTGCAGCGCGTCGTTGCCAAGGTTAAGCTCCTCTATGCCGATGCGATGATTAAGCAGTCCGCGCACAAAATGGTTGTAAACAGAGTTAGTTATGTTCTTGGTAATCAACTTCATTGGCAGACCGCCCTGAAACAGCATATTGTCGAGTTGGTTGGTCTTGCCGTCGTCGTAGTTTTCAACCTCCATGAACTTGCAGCCCTTCATTGCCGCCTCGTACAGACGCTGAACCAGTTCGGGATTGTTCTTTCGCGTTCCCAGCGCCTTGAACACCATCTCCTTTGTTCTGTTTCCGCCGGCATATTCTCTGTGCCAGTATTCGGCAAAGAAGAGCGTAGCCTCCTTGCAAACGGTAAAGAAAGGGTTGCTGATATCGGGGCTCGAAATGTTAATCTGCTTGGCGATTACGGCGCGCAAGTCCTCGTATTCTGAGTCCGATATTTTAAGTTTCCAAATTGGTTTGGTACATTCTGTCAAGCCGCGAGACTTGATGATAGTTTGAAAAACTACTCCCATAAGTTATTCCTTCAATCTTTTTATTACCTAAAAGTTTGTTTGTAACAAATTATTGCTGAGCACTTTAATCTGTGATTTTTTGATTATAGAGCTTCATAATTTTTATTCAGAACTGCAAAATTAAGATTTTTTTACATTTTATCAATGAAAAGTGGGGCGAAAAATAAAGTTTAATAGAATGCAATCTGCGAAAAGGAGAGAAGTATTATGTTATCTATTTGCCAGAGATACATATATAAATCAACAGAAAAACCAAATTGTACAGAAATAGTTTGTGAGAGTCGGCAAACTTTTTTATGTTTGCACGCATAACTATTATTAAAACAAAAAATACAGATGAATAACTTTAGAACAATGATGATGCTGGCGCTGAGCGGCACAATGCTGTGTGCCAACGCGCAGAACAATCAGCCGGCGCAGTTTGTCAAAGCACCGAAGGTTCAGGTGCAGAAAGGCGAGAAAACCCTCAACACGCAGTGGAAGGGCGCAAAGGTGGCATTCCTCGGCGACTCTATGACCGACAAGAGACGCATCGGAACAACCTGCGTATATTGGGAATATCTCGAAGAACTGCTCGGCATAGAGCCTTTCGTCTACGGCATTAACGGCAACCAGTGGAATGGCATATACAAGCAGGCACAGAAACTGAAGGAAGAGCATCCCGACGACATCGACGCCATCATAATCTTTGCCGGAACGAACGACTATAACGCAAGTCTGCCGATGGGCGAGTTCTGGCGCTACGATGCAGCCGAGGCTAACAAAAACGGCAAGATGTACTATCTGCGCCATCGCACTCCGCTGATAAACGATACAACATTCTGCGGACGCGTGAACAAGGTATTCGATTATCTAAAGCATCAGTTCCCAACAAAGCAGATAATCCTCTGCACGCCAATCCATCGTGCTCTTGCCAACTTCAATGCAAAGAACGTTCAGCCCGATGAGAACTTCGCCAATGCTCAGGGATTGTTCCTCGAATCGTATGTCGATGCTCTGAAGCAGGCTTCTTCGATGTGGTCGGTGCCGCTTATCGACCTCCATTCGCTTTGCGGTCTGTACCCGTTATACGACGAACAGACAATCTATTTCCATAAACCGGAAACAGACCGTCTGCATCCTAACGCCGTTGGCGATTATCGTATTGCCAAGACTTTGCAGTTTCATCTAATGTCGCTGCCTGCCAAGTTTTAATTTTTCTCTCTGATAAGAAGAACTGCGGCTGCACCGGCAAACAGCAGAACTCCTGCTATGACAAGCATATAAGGCTCTGGTGCAGCCGTTCCTTCGGGAACGCTGAACAAACCTAAAATTACTCCGCCAAGCGATGCCGCGATTATCTGCGGAAGGCATATCGTTCCGTTGAACAAGCCGAGATAAGTGCCCATGTGGCCGTAGCCCGTGAGCGCATTTGTAAGAATGGTGAACGGCAGCGCGAGCATTGCAGCCCAAGCACATCCGATAAGCAGGAACGAGATAAAGATAACGTGCTGGTCGGTTATGAAGTTTGTGCTGATAAAGCCTATTCCGCCTAAAACGAGACTGATGATGTATGCCGCCTTGATATTCTTAATCATCGGGATGACGATAGCCCAAAGCACAGAGCCGATAGCCTGAACGGCAAACAGAACGCCCACCCAGTTGGCTGCACTCTGATACTGAACCGAAGTGGTGTCGAGAACGAACGCACCGCCACGCTCAACGGTTGGAGTGTCGAAGATGTTTGCGGCTATTGTTCCGTTGGTGTAGGTCCACATAAACATGAAGGCAGCCCAGCAGAAGAACTGAACCAGTCCCACGCTCCAGAAGGCACTCGGAGCATTCAGGAGCAGTTTGTCGAACCTTTCGCCAGATTTCTTTCCTGCTTCATTCTCTGCAACCTGCGTTTCCGCTTCGCTTTCGCCAGTACCGTTATATTCGGCATATTCCTGCGGATTCCATTCCTTTACCTTTGCGGTTGTGTACAGAACGCACAGAATAAGAATTGCCGCGCCAATGTAGAATGAATAGATTACCGAGTCGGGAATAACGCCTTCTTCGGCTACATTCTTAATGCCAATCCATGTAAAGAAGATAGGGAAGAGATAGCCCATCAGCGAGCCGGCGTTGCACAGAAAACTCTGTATTGAATACGCTTTTGTCTTCTGCTTCTCGTTAACCATGTCGCCCACAAGCATCTTGAACGGCTGCATAGCCATGTTAATGCTCGTGTCGAGGAACATAAGGGCAATGAGTCCGAAAATCATTGCCGTGCCAACACTCATGCCAAAGCTTCCGGCATTTGGCAGAAGACACATCACCGCCACCGCCACCGTTGCGCCTACGAAAAGATAGGGAATTCGTCTGCCGAAGCGAGTCCATGTGTTGTCGCTTGCTGCTCCGACGATAGGCTGCACGATGATGCCCATCAGCGGCGGCAGAATCCAGAAGAAACTAAGGTTGTGAGGGTCTGCGCCGAGCGTTGCGAATATTCGGCTTATGTTTGCGCTCTGAAGAGCGTATGCAATCTGTACTCCGAAGAAGCCGAAACTGATGTTCCACAGCTTCCAGAAGCTCATGTCTGGTTTTGTTTTCATGCTATATTTGTATTAAAGATTAAAATTCAGAATGTTCAGTTTTCGTCGTTGTCGTTAAGCGGCATTGGCAGCGTGCTGCCTCTTACCACCAGCGTAGTTTCTATAATCTTGTTCTTTATCTTGATGTCCTCGTCTTTGTTCTCGGCGTTGTTAATCAGAATCTTGGCGGCTTCAACTCCAACGTCGTATCCGCGCTGTTCAACCGATGTGAGCTGAGGGTTGCACACCTTTGTTATCGTGCTGTTGGAGAATCCGCAGATTGATACATCTTTCGGAACGTCGAGATTCAGTTCGCGGCACACCTGAAGAGCCTCGAACGCAATGTCGTCGTTTATGGCAAAGAGGGCATCAGGCCTGTCCTTGTCGAGCAGCAGTTTAGGAAGCAGCAGATGCGCGTCGCCCTGCTTGTCGCACTGCATAATCAGGCGGTCGTCAATCTTTATGTGATTTTTGAGCAGGGCGTCCTTGTAGCCGTTGCATCGGTTCTTGGCAATCTCGAGAGTCATTACCGAGCCGAGGAAGGCAACCCGTCGGCATCCCGTCTTTATCATGTAATCCACAGCCTCGAACGCGCCGGCATAGTCGTCTACCACTACGCGGCTTGTCTTCAGTTCGGTGCAGATGCGGTCGTAGAACACAATCGGAACCTTTATGTTGAGCAGCTCCTGAAAATGGTCGTACTGCTTGGTGTCCTTTGCCAGCGAGACGATGACACCGCACACGCGCGCCGCATTGAAGCGTTGCATAATCTCCTTCTCGTTCTCGTATGCCTCGTCGCTCTGTGCCACCATTATTGAATAGCCCTGATGACTTGCCGTGGTCTCGATGCCCGACAGCACGCACGAAAAGAAATAATGTACGAATTTAGGAATTATCACGCCAATGGTCTTGGTGCGCTCAACCCGGCAGTTGCGCAGACTCGTTGCCAGCATGTTGGGCTGATAGTGGTGCGCGGCGGCATAGTCGCAGATGTTCTTCTTCAGTTCGTCGCTCACCTCGTTAGAGTTGTGCAGAGCCCTCGAAACCGTAGACACGGCAACGCCGAATTCCTTGGCTATGTCTTTTATTGTTATTCTTGTCTGCTTCATGGGATTATCGATTATGATGCAAATATAGTTATTTTTTGTCTAATATAAAATATACCTAATATATAGACAAATTAAACGTATGAAAACGATTGCGTAGAGGAAATATATTAAAAAATGTTAAAATTGTGTTATTGTATTTTTTTGTATACTATTTTTGATGCGTAAAATATAACCGTGCATGCTTTTTTTAAAAAAGATGCATGCTAATACCAAGGGAATATAAATAGTTAACTTAAATTAAAAGATTTCATGAAGCAAGTGAGTTTTAGCATCTTCAGAAAGGTGCTGTCCCTAATCTTAGGGCTTTTCTTGTCAGTGAGTGCCTTTGCACAGATAACTGTGAAAGGACAGGTCAAGGATTCGCAGGGCGATGGCATTATTGGTGCCAACGTTTCTGAAGTGGGTACTACCAACGGTACTATAACCGATTTTGACGGAAACTTCGTTCTTAACTGTAAGAAGGGAGCACAACTGACAATATCGTTCGTAGGATATGTTTCGCAGACACTTCAGGCTACAAACAACATGGTTGTGGTTCTGCAGGAAGATGCGAAGTCGTTGCAAGACGTGGTGGTAATCGGTTACGGTGTTGCAAAGAAGAACGACCTCACCGGTTCGGTTACAGCCTTGAAGCCAGATGCGCTTAACAAAGGTCTCACAACCAATCCGCAGGACATGCTGCAAGGTAAGATTGCCGGTGTTAACGTAACATCAAAGGGCGGTGCTCCGGGCGAGGGCGCAACAATCAGAATCCGTGGAGGTGCTTCGCTTAACGCATCTAACGACCCTCTTATCGTAATCGACGGTCTTGCCCTCGACAATCAGGGCGTGAAGGGTTTGGCTAACCCTCTTTCTATGGTCAATCCAGCTGATATCGAATCATTTACCGTACTGAAGGATGCTTCTGCAACAGCCATCTACGGTTCGCGTGGTTCAAATGGTGTCATCATCATCACTACAAAGAAGGGTAGAAAGGCTTCTGCTCCACAGATTACATATAATGGTAACGTTTCGCTCAGCACACGCAGCGGCGAGGTTGACGTGATGGATGCAAACGAGTATCGCGCATTCATAAAGAGCTACTACGGAGCCGATTCTGACGCTTACAAGCTTCTTGGAAATGCAAATACCGACTGGCAGGACGAGGTTTACCGCACAGCGTTGAGCCACGACCATAACCTTACAGTTTCTGGCGGTTTGAAGAACGTGCCTTATCGCGTGTCGCTGGGCTACACCGATCAGCAAGGTATCCTGAAGACTTCTGATTTCAAGCGCTATACAGCCAGCTTGAGTCTCTCACCATCTCTGTTCGAGAATCATCTTACAGCAAACTTCAACGGTAAGTTCATGAAGGCAGATACCGACTATGCAAACACCGATGCCATTGGCGCGGCTGTCCGCATGGACCCAACTCAGCCTGTTACAAGCAGCGACCCTAAGTATAAGAACTTTGCCGGCTACTTCCAGTGGCTCGACAACGGTTCGGCTCTTAACGACCCTAATTGGGTGAATACAGCAAACAGCAAGTCTGTTGGTAACCCTGTTTCATTACTGAACCTTTACGACAAGTATTCTAAGTCATACGCTTACATCGGTAGCCTCGACTTGGATTACAAGGTTCACGGCTTCGAAGATTTGAGACTCCATGCCGGTGCATCTGGCAACCGCTCAAACGGTAAGGAGACAACAAGTATTCCAATCAGCAGTTATTCAAACACATACTACGGCTGGGACGGATACGAGAAGGAAAACAAGTACAGCTACACATTTACAGGATGGATGCAGTACTACAAGGACTTTAACGATGCTAATCACTTGGATGTGATGGCTGGTTACGAGTACTCAAGAACAAAATACTGGGGCGATAAGTACGGTTGCGGATACTATCAGAAGACAAACAACGACGAGAGTCTCCGCGGAAAGGCAACAAACATCAACGCTAAGCCTTGGGCAAGCGAGAACCGCCTCCAGAGTTTCTACGGTCGTCTGAACTACTCATTGCTCGACAGATATTTGCTTACTGCAACCGTTCGTCGCGATGGTTCATCACGATTCAAGCAGCACTACGCAACATTCCCTGCATTCGCCTTTGCTTGGAAAATTAACGAGGAAGGATTCCTGAAGGATGTTGAGGATGTTTCTGAAATCAAGCTCCGCCTCGGTTGGGGTAAGACTGGTCAGCAGGAAGGCATCGGCGATTACAACTACTTTACATCTTACAATGTAAGCACAATCGCAAGCGCATACTATCCTGTTTATGGCAACGGAACATTGTATCGTCCTAACGCATACAACTCTGATTTGAAGTGGGAGACAACTGCTACTTACAATGCCGGACTTGACTTCGGATTCTTCTACAACCGCTTGAACTTCAGCGTTGATTACTATTTCCGCAAGACAACCGACCTTATCAATACCGCTCCTGTATCAGCCGGTTCTAACTTCCGTAATCAGGTTACAAAGAACATCGGTTCGATGGAGAACAAGGGTATCGAAATCTCTGCAACTGTCAAGCCAATCGTCAAGAACGACATGTATTGGGAAATCAGTGCTAACATGACATACAACGACAACAAGATTACCGAGCTCACAGGCGATGCAAGTATCGTTCAGGCTAAGGACGGCGGCATCAGCGCAGGTACAGGTAACGTGGCTCAGTATCACACCGTTGGAAAGCCAGCACGTTCATACTGGGTTTATCAGCAGGTTTATGATGAGAACCGTATGCCTATCGAGGGCTTGTATGTTGACCGCAACGGCGACGGACAGATTACAACCGAAGACCGTTACTTCTACAAGAGTGCATCTGCTCCGTTCACATTCGGCTTTGCTACCCGCTTCCAGTACAAGAACTGGGATTTGGGCTGCTCATTCCGCGGTAGCATCGGCAACTACGTGTTTAACGACCGCGAGGCTGGCTTCGTAAACGTTGCAAAGACTTACGACAGCTCATTCAACTACACACACAATATCTTGAAGAAGTCTGCCGAGACTAACTGGTGTACTTACGACAATGTATTGTCTGACTACTTCGTGCAGAACGCATCGTTCCTGAAGTGCGACAACATCACACTCGGTTACAGTTTCAACAACCTGTTCAAGGCTGCCAAGTACAAGGGCGTGAGCGGACGCATCTACGTTGCTGCATCAAACGTATTTACAATTACCAAGTATGATGGCTTGGACCCAGAGGTTGAGGGCGGTATCGACAACAATATCTACCCACGTCCGTTCAACACAATGCTTGGCTTGTCACTTAATTTCTAAACCAAAAGATATAAAGCTATGACTATTAGATTCAAACATATAGTTCCGGGAGCCGTAATGGCTTTGTCACTCGGAATGGCATCATGCGATGTATTGGACGTAACACCTATCGATCCGGGCACGGTGATGAAGGTTGATGCCAACGGACTTATGAATAAGTGCTATGCAAATATGGCTATCGCCGGTCAGCAAGGACCTGATGATGGAGACTGCGATGTTGACGGACTCGACGGCGGTACAACAGGCTTCGTACGCCAGTTGTGGAATGCAAACGAGCTTCCAACCGATGAGGCTATGTGCTGCTGGGGTGACGACGGTATCAGCTCGTTTAACTTCAACCAGTACACAAGTTCGCACCCAATGTTGCAGGGCTTCTACTATCGCCTTTATACGGGTATCGACTACTGCAATCACTATCTTGAGAAGTGTGCCGACTACGATGCCACAATGACAGCCGAGGCTCGTTTCCTCCGTGCCATGTATTACTATCATCTTATGGACTGCTTCGGAAATGTTCCTTTCACCGAGGTCATTTCTTCCGACTGTCCTAAGCAGATAAAGAGAGCCGACTTGTTCAAGTATATCGAGAAGGAACTTCTTGAGATTGAGCCGAACCTTCTTGAGGCTGAGGCAAGAACAAGTTCAGACAAGAACTACGGTCGTGCCGACAAGAGTGCCGCTTGGCTTCTGCTTGCCCGTCTGTACCTCAATGCCGAGGTCTACACCGGAACGGCTCAGTGGGCAAAGGCTAAGGAATATGCCGAAAAGGTTATCAACTCAAAGCACGTTCTTTGGACAAACGGCGCAAACGGATTTTCGGCATATCAGATGTTGTTCATGGGCGACAACGGCGAGAGTGGTGCTTCATGCGAGGCAATCCTGCCAGTGCTTCAGGATGGTATTACTACAACATCATACGGTACAACAATGTTCCTTATGGCTTCATGCTGGAAGGCTGATATGAACACGTACGGAAACTACAACACAACAGAGTTCTGGTCGGGTAACCGCGCCCGCAAGAATCTGGTAGACAAGTTCTTCCCAACATCAGACGCTCCAAACGTTGAGACCGAGATTATGACTACCGAGGCAGGCGACGACCGCGCTCTCTTCTACGGAAAGGACCGTACCCTTAGCATCACCGACCCAGCCGAGTTTACATCGGGCTTCTCTGTAGCCAAGTTTCGCAACACATACAGCACAGGCGGTTCGGCTCATGCAACAAAGTTTGTCGATACCGATTACTTCCTGATGCGCTCTGCCGAGGCTTATCTTATCGCAGCCGAGGCTGATGCACGCACCAACGGAGGCACGACAAGCGAGACTGGCGCAAAGTACATCAACGCACTCCGCACTCGCGCACATGCTTCAACAAAGGCTGCGTACTCTTTGCAGGATATTCTCGACGAGCGCTCTCGCGAACTTTACTTCGAAGGCTTCCGCCGTACCGACCTTGTCCGCTACGGTCAGTTTGCAGGAATGAGCGACTACAAGTGGGAGTGGAAAGGCGGCGTTCAGGGCGGTGTAAACATCGACTCACACCTGAACATCTTCGCTATTCCTTATGCCGATATGAACGCAAATCCTAATTTGGTTCAGAATCCGGGTTACTAACAACATCTAATTAAAGATACAGATATGAATAATATATTAAAATCATCAATAATGCTTGGCTGTCTGGCTGTTTTCGCAGCATGTAACACAGATGTAGACAGCAATCCTGTTGTTGGAAGCGAGTGTTATCCTGTTCCGCAGACATTCGTGCTTAACACTCCGGCTTATTCTACGCAGGATATCGATTTGCAGAAGTCAAAGACCCTGAACCTCACTTGGTCTCAGCCAAACTACGGATTCCCTACAACTCCGGTTTATTCGGTCGAGATGTCGGGAACAGGCAACTTCACCACTCTCTACACAGAGGACGAGGACGGAAATGTTATTGGCAAGCCTGACTACGTTTTGCTCGACGAGACAGTGAAGGGTAAGGTAACGGGCGAGTTCACTTCTTCTGAGATAGACAAGACACTCGAAAAACTCATGGGCTGGAAGGAGGCTACCGATATTCCTGAGAGCCAGAAACTGTTCTTCCGCATCAAGTCGGCTCTTGTCGGGGCTGACGGCAAGGAGTACGGTGTGGTTCGTTCGAACATCGTTGAACTGAAGGTCCTTCCATACTACGAGGCTCTGAAGGCTGCCGACCCAGACTTCTGGTACATGGTTGGCGGATGTATCGGCGATGGCTCATGGAGCAACAATGCCGATGGCAAGGGCGTGAGCATCGCACCATTGTTCGCAGTAGACGGAGAGAAGTACGATGCCAAGACAGGCGACGGCTTGTTTGAGTATGTAAGCTGGTTCCCAGCCGGAGGCTCGTTCAAGATTCTTGAGTTTGTTGGTAACTGGGATTACGGAATCTGTGCCGACGGTGCTTATCGTAACGGCGGCGACGATCCGGGCGACATTAAGGTTGCTGATGCTGGCTACTACACAATCACTCTTAACACAGCATCTCATGAGTTCAGCATGAAGGCATACGAGGGCACTCCAAAGGTTTACGAGAGCATCTGCCTTGCAGGTACATTCAACGATTGGGGCGACCAGCCAATGTCAGCCTTCAACACATACGATGGCGCAGAAAACCATATCTGGACTGCTAACTTCACGGCCGGCGACGGTTGCAAGCTGAAGTTCAAGATGGCAGGTTCTTGGGACGACAACTGGGGAAGCACATCATTCCCTTACGGTACGGGCAAGAACGGCGGTGCCGACATCGAGGTTGAACCGGGCGACTACATCATTTACTTCAATGATATTACCGGTCAGTATAATTTCATTAAAAAGTAATTCTTAACAAGTATTCAATATGAAAAAGCATATATTGTTCTCAATGGTACTTGCAGCCTCTATGGCTGCTTGTACCTCCGACTATACCGACTGGGCGAAGCCGCTTCAGAGCGCAGTCGAAGAGGCAAAATCGGGCACTTATGTAACCACATCGGTCGATGCCATTAAGATTGCCGATGTTACGGGCGACAGCGTTAACATCTTCAACAGCCGCCTTAACATTCCTGCCGGAACAGATATCACCGAGAGCACCGTTACTTTCGACGAGACTCAGACTATTAACATCAGCACAAGCGGAAAGGTTTCCGTTGCCGACCTTGTTTCGGCAGTCGAGGCTCTGTACGGAAAGGCTCCAAACGAGCGTACTCTGTCGGGCGTGGCAACAGTCTACTATTCAGACAACGGTCAGGCAATGCGTGCCATGGCTGACAAGACAGAGGTCAAGGTTTCGCTTTCTGCTCCGTTCATATCTTCAAGCTACTACCTCGTTGGCGATATGATTTACACAATGGATGGTGGCAACAAGTCTAACTGGAATGCTGCGCATCTGCTCAAGTTCAACCACAGCGACAAGAATGTATACGACGACCCTGTATTCACCGTAGTCTTTACAACCGATGCTGTAAATCAGTACTGGAAGATTATTCCACAGGACAATGTTGATGGCGGTGATATTTGGGCTGGCGGCGTTCTTGGAACGGAGGTCGACGGCGATGCGAGTCTTTCTGGAAAACTGACAACAAATTCTCCAAAGGCCGGAATGATTGAAGAAGCGGGCATCTATCGCATGACTCTTAACATGATGGAGTACACTTACAAGATTGAGAAACTCAACTTTAAGGAGTTCTTCTACGAGATTGGCGGTGAGAGTACCTGGGGTGTAACTCACGCTCTGTACGGCAAGAATTTCGACGGAAAGTATCAGGGATATTACTATCTCGACAGCGAGTTCAAGTTCAGACCAAATGCAGATAACTGGGAAGGCGACTATGAATTCAACGGCGAGGGTAAGATTTCTGACAACGGCGGTTCTAACTGTCCTGCTCCAGAGGCTGCCTTCTATCAGATTGATGTAGACCTTGCTGCTGGAACTTATGTCCTCACGGCAGTCAAGAGCATTACGATGGTTGGTACACACAATAGTTGGAATGTTGCTGATGCCGCAACTCACATGACATACAACAAGGAGGAGAACTGCTGGCAGATTGAATACACATTCGCCGAGCAGACAAGCCTTAAGTTTGCCATGAACGACGACTGGACAGTGAGCTGGGGTGGTGCCAACGGAGATGCTTCGAACTATGGCAATCTTACTCAGAACAACGGTAAGGATCTTTCGGTTGCTGCCGGAACATATCTTATAAAGTTGTATTTGAGCTATGAGGGTGCAAACAAGGTTACGTTTACTCCGAAAAACTAATAAAGGTTAATTCTTGGTTATTATTAAGTAAATCCTGCTTGGTCATGGTGATCGGGCAGGATTTTTTTGGGGTATATAATCTGTAACTTACGCGAATTCGGGGTAACGAAACACGTTTTCGCGTTTTGTTATTCGAACAAATTACATTATGCAAAATAATACAGATTAAAATGAATCATCATACAAAAAGATAACAAAAAAACACTTTCTTGGTAAGGGGATAGTAAGGGGATAGTAAGGGGGTAGCAAGGGGGTAGCTTCGTCCTAGGTTGATGAAACGTATATTAATGCATCGAATCGGTATAAGAAAATTCATTTTTCTATATCGTGAGATGATTATTTGGAATGACGCTGGAAGTGTCACCTCTCAGTAACCGCAGTATCCGTAGGATCTGCGGGCTGAAATGAAACGGATATTTTCGACCCTGAAGGCGGTCGCCCATTGCGATAGATGGGGCACTCCTTCAGAGTGCTTTTTTTGATTGTGCACTATTTCCGCAGGTCGTTCCGACCTACGGTTACTAAGCGGAGACGCCTTCAGCGTCTGTAAAAAACACGCAATCTTCTGATAATCTATAAACAAAAGGCTCAAAAAAATAAAGGGATTCTAATAATTATAAATCCCTTTAAGTGCGAACAGACTTAAAAAAGCCCACTACGTCGCTGGTTGGTAATCAAACCGTTGCAAATATAGTCATCAAATCTTTTAAAGCCAAATTTTTTTTGGCTGAAATTTGTTTTTTTAACGAAATATGATTCATGGTACTAAAAAAATAGAAGGCAAACGCTCGTTTTCCGAGGCTTGCCTTCTGTCGTCAAGTTAGTTTTAAAAGAAGAGAGGTTTTTCTATTTCGTTATTTCTGTCTTATTCGAAAACAAGATGCAAAAAGGTGTTGCTATAATATCAATACCGAAAATAACGTATCTTGCCATAGCATCGCTTGTAGGGAAAAGCAGGCAGATTGTAATTCCAATGATTGATATAAGCAAGTTGATTGTCTCCGATTTTATGTTGGCGTCAGAGAAAATCATAATTGTTTCTGATATTTTCTTTGGATAGACAAGTAATCCGTAAGCAGAAACCAGAATCGTCAGAATCACAAAGATATATGCTGCAGTCATTACGTTATCGCAGTTGTACCAAAGTGGTGACAATGCGTAAACGAAGAATCCTACTTTAGGAAAAGTTCTAATATTTCTGCAAATAAAGCTTTTCATTGTTCCTCTGTTGATTTGAAAATGTTATTTGTTTCTTTGTGCAAAAATACAATAAAAAGTAATATATTGTATAAAAAATGCATTGAAAAGTTTGCTTTTGTTAGGAAATATGTTTGATTTTGTGCAAAATTCGTTATGAACACTATAGTGGTGATAGGTATATTTAGCAAAATTTCGTAAATTCTGAATAATTTTTCACTTTTCATAGAAAAAAATCGCCTTTACCTCTCTTTTAAATCACATTTATATGATATTTTTGCAGCAAAAAAAAACAGAAATATGGTTACCGCATCAATTATAATAGTCACGTCGATAATTTCAATTGTGGCTTTTCCGAAAAACAATCCGTTTCCGCGTTGTATGGCTCGTCCCGATTTGTTGGACAAATTTATGTTCAATCCGTATTTTGTAAGCCATTTCAAGGAGTACTATCGTATGCTTGCGTCGGGGCTTGTACACAGCGGATGGTGGCATCTTCTGTTCAACATGATAACCCTTTACTTTGTGGGCAATTTGGTTGAGGAGGCTTTTGTGGGGATTTATGGCAGTTTGCTGGGCAGGATTATTTATCTTGTCTTTTATCTTCTTGCCTTGATTGTCTCATCAATTTCCGACTTGATTAAATATCGCGATAAGTTGTTATATAGTTTTTATGGGGCATCGGGTGCAGTTACGGCGGTAATTTTTGCTGCTGTAGTTATTTATCCTAAAATTAGTTTTTATTTATTTTTCATTCCAATTCCTATTCCGGGATATGTTATTGCTCTGCTTATTCTGCTCTACAGCTATTATGTTATGGCAAAACAGAAATCCAGTTACTTCGGACATGCTGCCCATTTCTGGGGTGGACTGTTCGGACTGTTTTTCCCGATATTTGTTTATCCGCCAATACTTGTGCATTTAATAAGTCTGTTCTTGAAATAGATTTAAGTCATACTTAGTTTTGCCGATAGCCTTTATGCGGCAAAAATCCCTGTCGTAGTTTACGTCCTGTTTTTCAGAACGTAAACTACGTTTGTTATATGTCGATTCTAACATTGTTCTTGTGTAGGTTATTAAGTCTGATATCAGCATACCGCGCAAACGGAATCGTTTGCGCTCGTAAAACGTAAATTTTCAGTATTTTAACGCTTTTTTGTAATCCAAAGAAAATTATATTTGCAACGTAATCAAAAAGATAATATCATGAGGGTACGGAAATTCATTGACAGATGTGCCAAGAAAACGGCTGTTGCCGTGGCGGCACTCACCGTGGCAGCATCGGCATCGGCTCAGGGCTGGCCGGCAGCATACGGCGGCGTAATGCTTCAGGGATTCTATTGGGATTCGTATGTAGACACGCAGTGGAACTATCTCGAAAAGCAGGCAGATGAGATTTCCCAGTATTTCAGTC
>Ga0256405_10002601_pt1 | contig 40587 bp, 41 predicted proteins | sample RumenRJG_02DNA_FD_189096 | JGI IMG/M metagenome (GOLD analysis project Ga0256405, IMG submission 189096) | Bovine rumen microbial communities from Lethbridge, Alberta, Canada - RJG_02 | ecosystem: Host-associated > Mammals > Digestive system > Stomach > Rumen | place: Canada: Alberta... | reverse complement strand
ATTCATAGGAATACATATTATTCGTTCTTCCTGTTTTCCCCATATAGAAAAAACCTCCTGTACTTTCAGTGTACAGGAGGATAAAAGATCTTTTTTATTCACTGTCCATTTTCAATGGAGCAGTTCAAAAGCGGAGTTTTTATTTGCCTTCCTTTTATCGGAAAGGCTGTAGTTTAAACAAACAAATAGTGAAACATGTTACAGAAAATGATACATGTTAGTGAATAATGTAATCATATTTACTTGCCAGGGTGCCGTTTATACAATGGGCTTGTAGATAGAAAAATGCGCGCAATTCAATGGAAAGGAAACGAGATAGATGAAAAGATATTCTGTTGTGATCTGCGGAGGCGGAAGTACCTATACACCGGATATGTTGGAACTGTTGGTGATGATGCAGAAACCGTTCCCGTTGAAGAAAGTAGTCTTATACGATATCAACGAAGAAAGACAGAGGATCGTCGGTGAATTCGGTGAAGTCATGTTCCGGGAATATATGCCGGATGTTGAATTCAAATACACACTGGATAAAAAAGAAGCGTTTGAAGGGATCGATTTCGCCTTCGTGCAGATCAGGGCCGGCGGTCTGGATCTGAGGAACTATGACGAGAAGATCCCGTATAAATACGATCGCATCGGTCAGGAGACCTGCGGTGCCGGAGGCATGGCATATGGAATCCGCAGTGTCGTTCAGATGATCGAACTGGTCAAGGATATCCGCCGGTATGCACCGGATGCCTGGATCATCAACTACTCCAATCCGGCAGCGATCGTCGCGGAGGCATGCAAGATCGTCTTCCCGAACGATAAAAAACTGGTCAATATCTGTGATATGCCGACAGACGTGCTGGGCAGATATATCGGATACATCGGAAAGAAGAAGAGTGATGTCAATCCGATGTACTTCGGTCTGAATCACTACGGATGGTTCACCCATCTCTACGACAAACAGACCGGAGAAGATTTACTTCCGGAACTGCTGGAATATGTGCATACGCATTACGATGAGCTCCACAAGGAGAGAGAAGAAGCGATCAGAGGTCCGGAAGATCACTGGTCCATTACCTTCCTCGCTCATCTGGAGATGATGAAGGATTATCCGTTCTATCTGCCGAATTCCTACAACCTGTACTATCTCTATCCGGAGAAGATGAAGAGCCACTACTCACTGGAACATACCAGATATGACGAGGTCATCTCCGGAAGAGAAAAGAATGTATTCAACTACTGCCGTGAGATCACTGCTCTGGGTAAGATGAAGGGCACGAAATACGATATCACGGACCGTATCAGTCCGTATACGACAGTCGAAGGCGATCTGTCTTCGGAAACGATCTATTCAGATAACGATGTCCATGCGGCATATCTGGTAGAGCTGGTATTATCCATCGTCAATAATGCGAACGCACAGGCGATGGTGATGGTCAAGAACGACGGTATCGTTCCGAACCTGGATCCGGGCATGATGGTCGAAGCGACGGTCCTGGTCGGCAAGGAAGGCCTGATCCCGTTATGTCACGGGGAAGTCCCGCAGTTCGCGAAGGGCTTATTGGAAAACCAGTACGCATGTGAACATACCCTGGTCGAAGCTATTCTGGAAAAGGACGATCAGAAACTGCTGCAGGCATTTGCGCAGAACCGGCTGGTCGGTGATACCGAAGTTGCGAAGAAGATCATCGCTGAATTCAAGGAAGTAAACGGTGCATATTGGCCGGACTTTAAATAATCATCTCAAGGGGAGGGAACAATGAACAAATTCTTAGAGAAAATGGAAGAGAAGATGCTTCCGATCGTAGAATGGGTACAGTCCAACAAGTACCTTTCTTCGATCCAGTACGGCATGTCCTGTATCATGCCACTGATGATGGTAGGTGCATTCTGCTGTGTCATTTCTGACTTTCCGCTCGATGCCTATCAGAACTTCATGCATGGGATCTTCGGAGATTTCTGGTACGACTGGAACTGGGGCTATGTCAATCCGGCTACCATGGGTCTCTGTGGTCTGGTCTCACTGATCACGACGACTTACGAACTCGCAAGACAGGATAAAGTCAACACGATCCCGGCAGTCGTCATCGCGCTCGTCAGCTACTTCATGATCCTGGCTTTCACGGAAGACGGCGGCGGATATGCGTTCGCAGAATTCAGTTCTTCGAACCTGTTCCTGGCATTGATCGTTGCAATCGTCTCTGAAGCGATCTACAACTTCTGTATCAAGAAGAACCTCACGATCAAGATGCCGAAGAGCGTTCCGGCTTTCGTCTCTCAGCAGTTTACGGCAGTCGTTCCGGCGATCATCAACGTATTCCTGTTCCTGATCATCCGTGTCATCGTCATGAATACACCGTTCGGAACAGTCTCCAATATGGTCTACACGATCCTGCAGGCTCCGCTGGCAAATCTCGGTACGACCTATGTCGGAACTCTGATCTTCACGATCCTGAACTCACTGATCTGGATGTTCGGTATCCACGGAACGAACGTCATCTTCTCGGTATGTCTTCCGTTATGGCAGGCAGCGAGAGCGGCAAACATGGAAGTCTATATGGCAAACCCTGCCGCACTTCGTCCTTATATCGTAACTGACAGCTTCGGCGATATGATCATCTTCCTGACCGGCTCCGGTCTGACTCTGGCCCTGGTCGTTGAAATGATCCTTCTGTGCAAATCCGAACGTCTCAAGGCTGTCGGCAAGACGGCTCTGATCCCGGGTATCTTCAACGTCAACGAACCGGTCATCTTCGGTCTTCCGATCGTCCTGAACCCGGTCCTTCTGATCCCGTTCGTACTGTCTCCGGTCGTCTGTGTCACTCTCGCATACTTCTCGATGCAGCTGGGGATCGTTCCGCGTCCGACAGGCGTTCCTGTCCCATGGACGATGCCGGCACCGTTCGGTGGCTTCATGATGACGGGAAGTGTCGCAGGCGGTATCCTGCAGCTGGTGCTGTTGGTGATCTCCGGACTCATCTACTATCCGTTCATCAAAGTATTGGACAAACAGTACGTCAAGGAAGAGAAGGAACAGAACTAGAAACAGACATACTGTATAATTGAGCTATGGATGTCAGGGAAACATTTAAACAGTTTGAACTCGACGACAGCGAATATAATGTGCTTCAGACTCTGTATGACGAGGTCGCTTCCGGCAATTCCGGGATCACGGTAAGGGAACTTTCGAAGAAGACCTATGCAGCAACGGCGAGCATCGTCCGTCTGGCCAAGAAGATCGGTTTCTACGGATACAGCGACATGCTGTTCTCGTTCCGGAAGACACAGAAGGAATCTGTGGAGTTCCGAACGAAGGATACGCTCAGTTCCGTTCTGGTCCTGGAAGAGAGCCTTCAGACTATGGACCGTCTCATACAGGATATCGTTTCGGGAGAATTCGATGTCATCGTGCTGGACGGTACGGGGTATTCGAACTATGTAGCTCAGTATATGTGTGACAAACTGACGGAGCTGGGGATCTCATCGACCCATATCAGCCCGTTGGATATCAAGCTTCCCAAGAATCCGCTGGTGATCTTCATCAGCAGTTCCGGGGAAACCAAGGATGTGATCCATAAAGTCGATGAATGCAGGAATGCAGGATATCGGATGTATGCGATCACTTCGAAAGAAAAGAGTACCTTGTGCAGAAAGATCTCGGACAAGATCGTTCTGACTCAGGAAGCCGGCACCCGCTATCAGAACTATTTCGTCGGAAACGCGATCATCCTGATGGAGAATATGGCTGCCGCTATCTATAGCCTGAAGAATCAGTAGGAGAAAAGATATGTTGAAAGTATTATTGATTTGTTCCATGGGCGCATCCACTGCCGTTCTCTGTGAAAAGATCAGAGATGCCGCAAAGGAGGAAGGCGAAGAGATCGAGATCTGGGCAACAGCGCTTTCTGTTGCGGGAGAAGAGATCCCAAAAGCCGATGTGATCCTTCTGGGACCTCAGATCCGGTATATGCAGAGAAAAGTCCAGAGCGAAGCAGGCGATACGCCGGTCAGAGCGATCGATATGACGGTATACGGACAGCTTGACGGAAAGTCTGTCTATCAGATGGTCAAGGAGATGAGAAAGAAAGATGAATAACCGCGAGAAATACGAAGGGATCTGTTTCCGGATCATCTCGGCAGCCGGAACGGCCAAGAGCTGTTTCCTGGAAGCGATCGAAGCTGCCAAAGCCAATAAGGAATATCAGCCTGTCCTGAACGAAGGAAACAGTGCATTCATGGAGGCAACGAAAGCACATACCGAAGCCCTTCAGCTGGATGCGACGCAGGATCTCGATATCGGTCTCCTTCTGATCCATGCGGAGACGATCCTGTCTTCCGCAGAGACGATCCGCGATCTTTCGGAAACGATCATCGAACTGATCAAGAAATAATTAAAACAGCTGTCATCAGACAGCTGTTTCTTTGTTAAAAAAGAGTTCTCATTCGAGAACTCCTTGTGTTATCTAGCCTTTTACGACTTCGACGATATGTTCGGCAGTGATACCGTATTTCTTCAGGACATCCTTGGCCTTGCCGGACTCACCGAAGGTATCGTTGACACCGATCGGAGTGACCGGAGTACAGACATCGGTCTTTGCCTTGACTTCTGCGACTGCAGAGTACAGACCGCCGATGATGGAATGTTCTTCACAGGTGTAGGCCTTCTTGTGACTCTTCAACAGTTCCAGAACACCTTCCTCGTCGATCGGTTTCAGGCAGGTGACGTTGACGACAGTCGCATCGAGTTCTTCGGCAGCCTTCAATGCTTCCTGGACCATCAGACCCATCGCAAACAATACGACATCGCCGTTGCCTTTTCTCAGGACTCTGACCTTGGAGAGATCGAATTCGGTGTTCTCATCGAAGACATCTTCGACCTTGCCTCTGCCCAGTCTGACGTAGCATGGACCTTCTGTTTCCGCAACGTGTTTGATGACAGCCTTCGTCTCATACTGATCGCATGGGACGTAGACACGCATGTTCGGAAGGGAACGCATCAGTGCGACATCTTCGACAGACTGATGGGATGCGCCGTCTTCACCGACAGACAGACCTGCGTGAGTTGCACAGACCTTGACATTGAGATGTGGGTAGCAGATTGAGTTACGGATGATCTCGAAGGCTCTTCCGGTTGCGAAGACTGCGAAGGAAGAAGCGAAGACCGTCTTTCCGGATGCAGCCAGACCGGCAGCCATGCCCATCATGTTGCATTCAGCGATACCCGCATTGAAATGTCTTTCCGGGCAGACCTTCTTGGCTTCTGCCGTCTTTGTGGACTTGGTCAGATCCGCATCCAGGACGACGATATTCTCATTCTGCTGAACCAGTTCGGCTAACGCCTGACCATATGCATTTCTCGTCTCTTGTGCCATCTTATCTGACCTCCTTCAGATCTTCCATTGCGATATTGTACTGTTCCTCATTCGGAGCGGAACCGTGCCATGCGTAGTTGTTTTCCATGAAGGAAACGCCCTTGCCCTTGACTGTGTTGGCGACGATGACCGTAGGCATGCCCTTGGTCTCTCTGGCTTCCTTGAAGGCAGCTGCGAGGGATTCGAAGTCATGTCCGTCACATTCGATCGCCTTTGCGCCGAAGGCTTCTGCCTTTTCTTTCAGAGGCAGCGGACCGATAACGTCCTGAACGTTGCCGTCGATCTGCAGGTGGTTCACATCGAAGATGATACAGAGGTTGTCCAGTTTGTAGTGGCAGGCAGCCATCAGTGCTTCCCAGACGATACCTTCTTCGGATTCGCCGTCACCGACCAAGGCATAGACTCTGTGTCCGTTCTTGTCCAGGCGGTTAGCCAGAGCCATACCGACTGCAGTCGATACACCCTGTCCGAGGGAACCGGTAGACATGTCGACACCTGCGACATAGTTCATGTTCGGATGTCCCTGCAGCTTGGAATTGATCTGACGGAAGGTCTTGAGATCGTCATCGAGAAGTCCTGCTTCGTGAAGGACCGCATAAAGAGCCGGAGAACAGTGTCCCTTGGAGAGGACGAAGCGGTCACGGTCGATACCGTTGACGTTTTCTCTGTTCACATCCATCTCTTCGAAGTAAAGATACGTCAGGATGTCAGTACAGCCTAGGGATCCTCCCGGGTGGCCGGACTGTGCATCATAAACCATCTGCACAATGTTTCTGCGTACATTGAGCGCATAGTCCTTTAATTTATTAATGTCCATAAAGATTATCCTCCTCATATATTATAATATAAGAAGTATGATTAAAGCCTGCTTATTTGATATGGACGGCCTGCTTCTGGACACGGAGCGACAGATGTACCTTCAGGGAGGACTGAAGGTCTCAAGAGAACTGGGAAGGCCGATCAGTGAAGAGTCCTTCGAAGGACTGATGGGTCTCAACTGGACCGACTACTATATCCGCATTAAGGAAGAATACGGAGAAGACTATCCAATCGATATCTACAGAGAAAGATTCATGAAACATGTGGACGAGATGATCGACAGCTTTGCCTTCGATCTGCGTCCCGGAGTGAAGAAAGTTTTGGATTTCTGCAAGGAACATCATATCCCTATGGCGGTCGCAACATCCACACCGCATACGCGTACTCTGAAGTGTCTGAAGAACGCGGGGATCATCGATTATTTTGATGAGATCCTTTCGGGAGATATGGTGGAGAAGGGGAAACCGGATCCGGAGATCTATCTCACCGTCGCAAAGAAACTCGGTGTTTCCCCGGAAGAAGCCCTGGTCTTCGAAGACGGACACAACGGTGCCAGAGCGGCACTTGACGGCGGTTTCCGTCTGTTTATCGTGGAAGATCTCGCTCACCTGGAAGAAAGAGACAGAAAAGAATGTGTGAAGGTCCTGCATCGGATCGATGAGGCCATCGAATACATAGAGAAGGAATTATGAGAGAACCGCTCGCATTTCGTTTAAGACCGCAGACGCTTGATGAGATCCTGGGCCAGAAACATCTGGTAGGGCCTAACGGCGTCATCCGGAAGTGTATCGAGAACGATACGATTTTTTCGATGATCTTCTACGGTCCTCCCGGAACGGGAAAGACGACGACGGCGAGAGTGATCGCGGCGGAACTGAAGAAGCCGTGCCGCAAGTTCAATGCGGTGACCGGAAACAAGAAGGATCTCGATGCGATCTTTACCGAAGCGAAACTGTCCGGTCAGCTCATCCTGATCTGTGACGAGGTCCACCGTCTGAACAAGGATAAACAGGATCTCCTGCTTCCGCATGTGGAAGACGGATCCATCATTCTGATCGGTGCGACGACCGCCAATCCGTACCATTCCATCAATCCGGCCATCCGTTCCCGCTGCCATCTTTTTGAATTCAAACCGTTGCAGAGAGAAGATGTCAAGGAAGGCATCCTGCATGCGATGAAGGCCGAAGAAGGGCTGAACGACAAATATACCATCGATGACGATGCGCTGGATCTGATCTGCGATACCGTCAACGGCGATATCCGCTGGGCACTCAATCTGTTGGAGATCTCTGCCATCCTTTCCAATGACGGACACATCACTTCAGATACCGTCAGAGAGAACTGTCACAACGTCAACAACCGTTCCTTTGGTTCCGATGACGGACATTACGATCTTCTGTCTGCATTGCAGAAATCGATCAGAGGATCCGATGTGAATGCGGCTTTATATTATCTTGCGCTGCTGGCTCAGTCAGGGGATGTGGAATCCATCTCCAGGAGACTGCTGGTGATCGCTTACGAAGACGTCGGACTGGCCAATCCGCAACTGGCATCGAGGACGATCGCAGCCGTGGATGCGGCGGAACACGTCGGCTTCCCGGAAGCCATCATCCCTCTGGGAGTCCACATTATCGATCTGTGTCTGTCTCCGAAATCCCGGACAGGCGTCGATGCGGTCCATCAGGCGGAAGCCATCGTGGCTACGAAAGCCTATGACATGCCGAAATATCTGAAACTGACTCCGGTCGGCCTGAACAAGGAGGAACAGTACTCCTACGACCGTTACGACTGTTTCCACAGGATCCGCTATCTGCCGGAAGAACTGAAGGATCTCGATCTCTTCCCGTCCTTCAATCCGAACCGTTATGAGCAGCAATTGAAACAGATCTATGAAGAACTGAAGAAGACTCCGCGTACCGGAGATCTCAGGAATCTGTATAAATGAGAAATGTCGGGATCGACATCGTCGAGAATGCCAGGATAAAGAAAGCCATGAGCGATGCCTTCGTTAGGAAGGTCCTTTCTGATGAAGAGAGGGAACGCTATGAGGGATTCAAAGAGGGAAGGAAGATCGAATTCCTGTCGGGAAGGTTTGCGGCAAAGGAAGCCATCATCAAATGTCTCTCCGGGATCGAAGTTCCCGAACTTTCCGATCTGAACATTCAGAACGATGAGAACGGAAGACCCTTCATCGAATATAAAGACTATGAGATCGTTCTTTCGATCTCTCATGAGAGAAACTATTCGGTGGCGATCGCCATCCTGAACTAGGAGGAGAATATGCGTTTTGTAAAGGAAAATGAAAATACGAACCGTTATGTCGACAATATCTTTTCAGTCGTCAATGCGGCCAAGGCCGACCCAAAAGCCATCAACGCGACAGCCGGCTGTCTCTATGACGAGGAAGGAAAACTGCTGACGTTTCAATGTGTCTATGACACCGAAAAGACGATCACGCCGATCCAGAGAGCTTCCTATGCGGCCTCTCCGGCCGGAAATCCGGACTATGTGGAACTGGTCAGTGATTTCGTCCTGGATGGAAGAGTGAAGAATCACCACGGCGCCATCGCGACAGCGGGAGGGACCGGTGCGATCTATACCGCCATCAAGACCTGTCTCAGCGACGGGGATACGATCCTGTATCCGCAGATCGCCTGGGGCAACTACAAGGTCATCGCCGATGAAAACAACCTCCATCCCCTGACCTACGATATCTATGATCTGAACGATATCCTGAATAAGATCGATTCCGTGGAAGGCAAGGTCTTTCTGATCGTCAACAGCCCGTGTGAGAATCCGTTAGGCTGTGCCTTGAGCTTTGAAGAATGGAAGGTCCTGGTCGACAAGCTGAATTCCCTGAAAAAGGAAGCCATCCTTCTCTGCGATATCGCCTACATCGACTATGCGCACAACGATCCGAAGAAGTTCTTCGAACTCTTCAACGATCTGAGTGACGATGTCCTGGTCCTGATCGCTGCCTCCTGTTCCAAAGCGTTCTCCTACTACGGACAGAGACTGGGTGCCCTGATCGCTGTCAACAACGATCCGGAATTCCTCGATCACTACATCAATCTGTGTTCCCGTCTGGCCAGAGCGACCTGGTCCAATCTGAACAATGCGGGCATGCGCAATATCGCCATGGTCCTGAAGGATCACAGAGAAGAATACATGAATGAACTGAACGACGCGAAGGAGATGCTGAAGAAGAGGACAGATCTCTTCCTTGCGCAGGCAGGGGAATGCGGGTTAGAATTATACAGGTTCAACGACGGATTCTTCGTGACGGTCAAAATGAACGACAACGAAAGCAGAGATGCCTTCCATAAGAGACTGATCGATCACCATATCTATACGATCAAAGTGAATAAAGGCATCCGTCTGGGACTGTGCTCCGTACCGTTAAAGACTGTTGACGGACTGGCAGCCAAGATAAAGGAACTGATGTAATGGAAGAAAAGAAAGAAATCACAACGGAAAATAACTCGAAACCGCAGTTTGCGTTCTTTGACTGGATCGTATCTTTACCGGTCATAAGGATCGTCAAACCGCTCTACGAATGGAAGAAGGCCTTCTGGATCTACTGTTTCCTGGGCATGATCTCAACGGTATCCAACTACCTGATGACGATCCTGTTCAACAGGACCTTCCATCTCTACGGAACTATCGCCAATACATTGGCCTGGGTCCTGTCGACTCTCATCTCGTTCGTCCTGTTCCGCTATTTCTACTTCGATCGGACAAATAACAGCTTCTTCAATGAACTGGTCAAGTTTGCATCCGCCAGACTCTTCACGCTGGGAGTCGAGACGGTATCCGTTCTGGTCTTCGTCGATATCCTGCATGTGGATATCCGTATCGTGAAACTGATCCTGATCCCGGTGACAGCGATCCTGAACTATTTCATATCGAAACTGTTCGTGTTCAAAAACAAGAAAGAGAAGGCCGCGTAAGCGGTCTTTCTTGTGTCTTCTCATACGATGGATCTACGTCAGATTAAACTTTCGAAGGATCCTTGTTTGTTTGAAAAGGAGAAAGCGAGCTGTTTGCCTGTGATCGGAAAATGTTTACTTTCTTGCTAATATAAAATATAATATTAGCAAGAAAGGATGGGGATATCCATGAAGAATATTGAAGACATTGTCGATCATTCCGGAATGATTCTGACGAAAGATGTGCTTGAACAGGGGTTTTCCAAGTTTCAGTTATACAGCTTTATAGAAAAAAACAAGTTTCAGCGTGTGGCACATGGCATTTATGTTTCTCCGGATGCATGGGAAGATGAGAATTATATTCTTTCATTGCGGTGTCCTCAAGGCGTATTGTCTCATGATGAAGCGCTGTATTTCCATGGTCTGGCAGAAAGAGAGCCGATGAGAAAGACGATAACTGTGTATACAGGTTATGGCGCAGCCGCCCTTATCAAAGATGGGATCAAGGTATTTACAGTTAAAAAGGAATTGCTTTCACTGGGAAAGATCGATGTGAAAACAGCTCAAGGTCATACAGTTCCCATGTACGATAAAGAACGGACGATCTGTGATCTTATAAGATCAAAGAGCTGGTTTGAAATACAGGACTTTCAGTATGCTGTCAAAACTTATGTGAAGCAGAATGATAAGGACCTGAATAAGCTGATGGAATACGCAAAAGCTTTTCATGTAGATAAAAAGATCAGAGAATATATGGAGGTTTTACTATAATGGCACTCAGTTCTGCCCAGGTAAAAGGAAGAATCAGAAATATCGCTAAATCAAATGCAGCTGATGCACGGATTTTGATGCGAATATATATGATGGAAAGATTTTTGGAGAGGGTCGCCAATTCTGCTTATGTCGAAGACTTTGTGATCAAAGGCGGTATTCTTGTGACGGCAATGGTAGGTGTTTCAATGCGTTCTACTATGGATATTGATACGTCCATCAGAAATTACAATCTTTCAGAATACGATATTGAGAAGATGGTCAAAGAAATCTGTGATATCGATCTGGGAGATGATGTGACTTTTACGGTAAAAGAAGTCTCTCGAATAATGGATGATATGGAGTATCCGGGAATCAGATTGGCACTTGATGCTGAACTCGGAGAAATGGTTACCCCGATAAAAATTGATCTTTCCACAGGCGACATCATAACTCCTGAAGCAATAGAGTATGATTACCGCTTAATGCTGGAGGAACGTTCTATTAAACTATGGGCTTACAATTTGGAAACAGTATTGGCCGAAAACTTCAGACAGTTTTGTCCAGAGGATTATTAAATACTCGAATGAGAGACTTTTATGATATTTATACATTAATGCTTTGTTATGGAGATGATATTGACAGCAATGTTTTTAAACAGGCTTTTCTGGCGACATGCAATAAACGAAAGAGTCAAAATCTTGCAGATAAAGGGCAGGAGATAATAAAAGCTATCTCTGATGATGAAAATCTGATCAGCCTTTGGAAAGGATATCAGAAAAAGTATTCATATGCTTCAGATATCAGTTATGATTCCGTTTTAAAGAGTATCGAACGATTGTTTAGTATGGCTTTATAAATCCTTTTAGAAGAATCATTATAACTAAAAGATATATGAAGCCGAAGATCGATGAAGACGGTATCATCAGGAACGGACTGATCAACTATCTTCCCGATGACAGGGTCATAGGATGATATACAGGTACACTTTATATGAAGTCCCTGTTTCTTACTTTTCGACAATAATGGTAAAATAGTAAAAAAGTTTTTGTATGGGAGGTCCCTATGAACGAACTGCTGAATCTGTTAAAAGACAATGCCCGCTATGAAGTGAGAGATCTCGCTCTTCTTCTGAATGAAGACGAGGAAAAGGTATCGGAAGAGATCCGGAAACTGGAAGAAGATAAGGTCATTGCGGGATATCATACCATCATCAACTGGGACAAGGCGGAGACGCCGATCTCGAAGGCGATCATCTTCGTCAACTGCGTTCCGGAAAGAGAAAGAGGATATGATCGTATTGCCGAACGCATTTCCCGTTATCCGGAAGTGGAATCTCTGTCCCTGATCTCGGGAAAAGCGGAATTCATCCTGAAGGTCACCGGAAAAGATATGAGAGAGATCAGTCATTTCCTGGCGCATAAACTGGCACCGACGGAAGGCGTCAACGGAACGGAGACGATGTTCATCCTCAAGGAATACAAGACGAACAACGCTGTCTTCTATAACGCGATCGAAGAGAGTGAAAGGCTGCTGGTGACTCCATGACCTTCGAAGAAGAGATCAATCAGACCGTAAGATATCTCAAACCGAGCGGGATCCGCCGCTTCTTTGATATTGCGGCGACCAGAAAGGGAGTCATCTCACTGGGTGTCGGTGAACCGGATTTTATCACCCCATGGCACATTCGGGAAGAAACCATCCACGCGATCGAACAGGGAAAGACGTTCTATACGGGAAACAAGGGACTTCCGAAACTGAGAGAAGGGATCTGCGCCTACTATAAGAGAAGATTTCATGTGGACTATGATCCGGAAGACAACGTCATCGTGACGGTCGGCGGTTCGGAAGCGATCGATATCGTCATGAGAACGCTCGTTCAGCCCGGAGATGAGATCATACTGCCGACACCGGCCTATGTCGCCTATGCGGCGATCATCGAGATGGCGGGCGCGAAGGTCCGTGAGATCGTATTGAAGGAAGAAGAAGGCTTCAAGCTGACTCCGGAAGCGCTGAAAAATGCGTTGAACGATAAGACAAAAGCCGTCATCCTGAACTTCCCGGGAAATCCTACCGGGGGAATCATGACCAGAGAGGACTATGAAAAGATCGTTCCGATCCTGAAAGAATCCGGGATCTATGCCATAACGGATGAGATCTATGCGGAACTGACCTACGAACAGAAACACTGCAGTATCGCAGAGTTCGATGAGATCAAGGACCATGTCATCGTCATCAACGGTTTCTCCAAGGCCTACTCCATGACCGGATACCGTGTCGGCTATATCCTGGCAAAGAAGGAACTGATCGACATGATCCTAAAGATCCATCAGTATACGATCATGTGTGCGACGACACCTTGTCAGTTCGCGGCGATCGAAGCGGTCAATAACGGCGATAAGGACATCGAAGAGATGTTTGTGAGCTTCCGTCAGAGACGGAACTATATCGTCAAAGAACTCAACCGCATCGGCCTGCATACACCGATGCCTCAGGGTGCCTTCTATGTCTTCCCGTCCATTAAACGGACAGGATTGAGCTCCGAAGAATTCTGTGAAAGACTTCTTGATGAACAGAGTTTGGCTCTGGTCCCGGGAAATGCCTTCGGCGATGCGGGAGAGGGATTCGTCAGGATCTCCTATGCCTATTCTCTGGATCAGATCAAGGCGGCTATCGCCAAGCTGGAACAGTTCCTGAAAGACGGGGGATGGGATAAATGAAGATCGGTGTCCTCGGCGCAGGGACCTGGGGCATGGCTCTGGGAAGAATGCTGGCGAATGACGGCTATGAAGTGACTGTCTGGTCCCATAATGAAGAACACGCAAGGGAACTCGATCAGACCCGAAGACACAGAAACCTTCCGGGCATGATCATCCCTGACAGTATCCGCTTCACATCAAATATCGCGGAAGCATGTGCCGACCAGAAGATCATCCTCTGTGCCGTTCCTTCTGTCCATGTGCGGAGCACGATGGAGAAGGCAAAGGATCACATCGAAGACGGACAGATCATCGTCGACGTCGCCAAAGGCATCGAAACAGATACACTGTATACGATGACACAGGTCATCGAAGATGTGCTGAAAGGGAAGGATATCAAGACAGTTGCGCTGTCCGGTCCGACCCATGCGGAAGAAGTCGCAAAGGATCTGCCGACGACGATCGTTTCCGCAAGCAAGGATGAAGAAGCCGCGAAGACCGTTCAGGAAGTATTCATGAACACCTGTATGCGGGTCTATACCAACGAAGATGTACTGGGTGTGGAACTTTGCGGAGCTTTGAAGAATATTATCGCCCTGGCATCCGGCATCTCTTCCGGATTGGGTTACGGAGACAACGCCCGGGCAGCCATCATCACCAGAGGCATGGTCGAGATGACCAGGCTCGGACTCGCCATGGGAGCACATAAGGAAACCTTTCCGGGATTGGCAGGGATCGGCGATCTGATCGTCACCGCCACATCGGTCCATTCCCGCAACAACCGCTGCGGCAACCTGATCGGACAGGGAAAGTCCGCGGAAGAAGCCGTAAAGGAAGTCGGGATGGTGGTAGAAGGACTCAATGCGCTTCCTGCCGCCATGAGACTTCAGGAAAAGTATCAGGTAGAACTGCCGATCATATCCATGGTGGATGCGATCGTAAAAGGAAAGATCGATCCAAAGAGCGCTGTCGCTCAGCTGATGGGTCGGGATAAGAAAAACGAAAACAATATCTAGTGTTATCTGAGCGATAACACTTTTTCATAAAAAAAGAGACTTCTCAGTCTCTTCTGTACAGGTCTCTCGTGTAGACCTTTTCTTTTACGTCGTCCAGACAGCTGTCATAGCGGTTGGCGATGATAGCCTTGGACTGTTTCTTGAACTTGTTCAGATTGTTTACTACCTTGGATCCGAAGAAGGTCGTTCCGTCTTCCAGTGTCGGTTCAAAGATGATGACCTCTGCACCTTTAGCCTTGATCCGTTTCATGACGCCCTGGATGGAAGACTGACGGAAGTTGTCGGAATTGGCTTTCATGGTCAGACGGTAGACGCCGATCACGACGTGGTGTTCCCTGTTTTTATCGTACTGTGCGGAATTCCCATAGGCTCCGGCGATATCCAGCACTCTGTCGGCAATGAAGTCTTTTCTCGTTCGGTTGGATTCGACGATGGCTTCGATCAGGTTCTCCGGCACATCTTCGAAATTGGCTAATAACTGTTTCGTATCTTTCGGGAGACAATAACCGCCGTAACCGAAGGATGGATTGTTGTAGTGAGAACCGACACGCGGATCGAGACAGACACCGTCGATGATCGAACGGGTATCGAGTCCCTTGGATTCCGCATAGGTATCCAGTTCGTTGAAATAGGAGACTCTTAATGCGAGATAGGTGTTCGCAAACAGTTTGACGGCTTCGGCTTCGGTCGTTCCCATCGTCAGGACAGGGATCTCTTCCTTGATGGCTCCCTGTTCCAGAAGTCTCGCAAAGGTCTCTGCTGCCTTCTTTTCTTCCTTGTTTTGTGTATCGGCACCGACGATGATGCGGGAAGGATAGAGATTGTCATATAAAGCCTTGGATTCTCTGAGGAATTCCGGAGAGAACAGGATGCGGTCATCTTTCTTTTCTTCCCGGACCCGTTTCGTATATCCGACCGGGATCGTGGATTTGATGACGATCCAGGCCTTCTTGTTGTATTTCCTGACCAGGTCGATGACGGCTTCCACAGCGGAAGTATCGAAATAGTTGCGCTGCGGATCGTAGTTGGTCGGGGCAGCGACGATGACGTAGTCCGCATCCTTATAGGCATACTCTCCGTCGAGCGTTGCTTCGAGATCCAGCGTCCTGTTTTTCAGATAGTCTTCGATATAGTCATCCTGGATCGGAGACTTCCTGTCGTTGATCATCTTTACTTTTTCTTCGATGATATCGACCGCTCTGACCCGATTGTGCTGTGCCAGCAGTACGGCGATCGACATACCGACATATCCCGTACCGGCGACCGCGATCTTCATGGAAGGCAATGCCTTTTTCTTTTTCGTTTCCTTCTTTTCCTGAAGATCTTCAAAGGAGAGATCCAGTGCTTCCATCAGATCTTCCAGCTGTTCGATAGATGGCATATAGGTCCCGTTCTCGATGCGGGAGATCATGGCACGGTTGATCTTCGTCTGTTCGGAAAGTCCCTGCTGGGAGAGTCCGAGCTGTTCTCTTTTCTTTTTTATGACTTGTGACAGTCTGTCCTGTGAAATTCTATTCATATCTTCACCTCAACTATTATGTTACAACCAGTAACAGTTTTATTCAACAAAGAAATAATGATTGTTACTGTTTGTAACAATATAAGAAATGGTGTATGATAGAGGTATGTTGGAAGAAAAGACTGTACTGGTGACCGGTTCTGCCGGGTTCATCGGATCACATCTGTGTGAGAGACTTCTGAAGGAATATTCAGGCATCAGGATCGTAGGGATCGACGATCTCAACGATTACTACGATGTTTCTTTGAAGGAATATCGCAATGAAAAGCTTCTGAAATATCCGAACTATATCTTCCTCAAGGGAGATATCGCGGATAAAAAGTTCCTGGAAGAGATCTTTTTGAAATATGATTTCGATCTGGCCGTAAATCTGGCGGCACAGGCGGGAGTACGTTATTCGTTGGAGAATCCGGATGTCTATATCTCGACCAATCTTCTGGGATTCTTCAATCTGTTGGAAATGATCCGCAACCATCCGGTCGAACACTTCCTTTACGCATCCAGTTCTTCCGTTTACGGAGGCAATACGAAAGTTCCGTTCTCAACGGAAGACAAGACGGATCATCCTGTCTCTTTGTATGCCGCGACCAAGAAGGCCGATGAACTGATGGCCTATACCTATACCCATCTGTTCGGGATGAAGACGACCGGATTGCGCTTCTTCACGGTCTACGGACCGGCGGGACGTCCGGATATGGCTTATTTCTCCTTTACCCAGAAACTGTTGAAAGGGGATAAGATCCGGATCTTCAACTACGGCAACTGCCAGAGAGACTTCACCTATATCGACGATATCGTCGAAGGAATTGTCAGGATCATGGAGAAGGGACCGAAGGAGGACTACAATCTCTACAATATCGGCAATTCCCATCCGGAAGATCTGATGGAGTTCGTAGATACACTGGCCGATTCTCTAATGAGATATGATCTGCTTCCGAAGGACTTCGATGTGAAGGAACACATGGAACTGGTAGGGATGCAGGCGGGAGATGTGCCTGTGACCTATGCAGATACATCCGCTCTGGAAGAAGACTACGGTTTCCATCCGGATACATCGCTGAAGGACGGACTGGACCGGTTCAGTCAGTGGTATAAAGAATACTATGGATAGGCAACTGAGTTGCCTATCTTTTGTTATAATGAATGAGGATAAGATCTGATTTATATAATGGAGAATCAAATGAAGCTAAAAGTTGTGATCGATCGAAGGATGTGCAAGGGCTGTGGGATCTGTGTGGTCCTATGTCCGAAGAAGATACTGAAGATCGACGAAGAAGGCAAGGCCTCCGTAACGGAAAGGCAGGAATGCATCGGGTGCAGGCAATGTGAGTTCCACTGTCCTGACTTTGCGATCCTGATGGGTGATGACGATGGGCAGTTATAGGATCATGACCGGAAACGAGGCGTGTGCCAGAGCGGCCATCGCTTCGGGAATGCGTTTTTTTGCGGGTTATCCGATCACACCGGCGACGGAGATCGCCGAGCTGTGCAGTGAACTGCTTCCGAAAGAAGATGGCGTCTATATGCAGATGGAAGACGAACTGGCTTCGATCGGTGCGATCATCGGTGCTTCCGCTACGGGAAAGAAAGCGATGACGGCGACCAGCGGACCGGGCTTTTCTCTGATGCAGGAGAACCTGGGCTGGGCCTACATCAACGAGATCCCTTTGGTGATCGTGGATGTGATGAGAAAGGGACCTTCCGGAGGTTCTGCGACACTGCCGGCACAGGCAGATATCATGCAGACGAAATGGGGGACCCACGGTGATTTCAGAGCTCTGGTCCTGACGCCGAATTCGGTCGAAGAGATCTATACGGAAACGGTCCGCGCCTTTAATCTGGCAGAGAAGTTCCGTCAGCCGGTCATCCTTTTATACGATGCGGTGCTGGCGCACATGTCGGAAAAGATCTATGTACCGGATAAAGATGAGATCGAAGTGATCGATCGGGCGAAGCCTGCAAGCAAGGAAGGCTACAATCCATTCCGTTATTCCGACAGTTCCGTTCAGCCTTTGGGACATTTCGGAGAAGGCTACAACATTCATATGTCCGGTCTGACTCATGATGAGACGGGCTTTCCTGTCTCCAATCAGGATACGACGGGACTGGAGATCCTGATCCATCATCTTTTCGACAAGATCGACGATCACTATGACGATGAGATCAAGAAATATGAAGCTTATCTGTGTGACGATGCAGACGTGCTGGTCGTCAGTATCGGGATCACTTCGCGAAGTGCCAAGAGTGCGGTGAAGAAGGCGAGAGCGATGGGGATCAAAGCGGGCCTCTTCCGGCCGATCACGATGTGGCCGTTCCCGCATAAGGACCTCTCCCGCTATGACATACATACGAAGGCGATCGTCACAGCAGAGATGAACAATGGACAGTTGAATCAGGTCGTCATCGAAGATATCGACCGCAATCAGAAACTGGTCATGAAGAACCTGTATGACGGGAATCAGATCAGAGATATCGACATCCTGAATTCGATCATCGAGGCAAACAAATATGAAAAATAATATCTACGATAAATATCTGGTCGAAGAGAAGATGCCGACCATGTGGTGCCCGGGATGCGGAAATGGGATCGTTCTGCAGTCGATTATCAGAGCGATCGATGAGATGGATCTCGATCCGGAAAAGATCGTCTTCGTTTCGGGTATCGGCTGTTCCTCGAGGGCAGTGAATTATTTAAAGTTCGACTGTATGCATACCAATCACGGCAGAGCCATCGCTTTTGCGACAGGGATCAAGATGGCGAATCCGGAACTGAAAGTCATCGTACTGACCGGAGACGGGGACTGTGCCTCCATCGGCGGGAATCATCTGATCCATGCGTGCCGGAGGAATATCGATCTCACCGTCATCTGTATGAACAACTCCAACTACGGAATGACCGGCGGTCAGTATTCTCCGACCACACCTCTCAATTCCTTCACCAAGACCAGCGTCTACGGCAGCTATGAACCGCCGTTCGATCTCTGTGATCTGACAAAGAGTGCAGGAGCGACCTATGTGGCAAGATGTGCGACCTACCTTCCGGTCCAGATGAAAGACATCATCAAGAAAGCCCTGAACCATCACGGACTGTCCTTTGTGGACTGTGCCAGCGACTGTCCGAGCCTGTACGGAAGGCTCAACCGTCTGGGCGATGCGGGAGAAATGATGCTGAGATGGAAGGACAGACTGGTCAGTGTCACGCAGTCTCAGAAGATGAGCGAAGAAGAATTGAAAGATAAAGTGATCTGGGGCGAGTTCGTAAACAAGTCCGATCGGATGGAATATACCGATATCTACAAAGAAAACATCAGAAGAGCCAAGGAGGCGGCACATGAATAACTATCAGCTGCGTTTTTCCGGGACCGGAGGTCAGGGAATGATGCTGATCGGGGACCTGATGGCTCATTATTATGGAATGGTCGAAGACAGACAGATCGTATTATTGAAATCCTACGGTCCGGAAGCCAGAGGCGGAGCCTGCCGAAGCGAACTGATCGTGGATGAAGAGGAATGCTATCCGGCGATCACCCGTCCGGACTTCCTTCTGGCCATGTCCCAGAAGGCATACGACCTCTATACCGAAGACGCGGATGAAGAGACCCTCATCCTGATCGATGAAGAACTTGTCAAAAAGACAGATGAACGTTTTGTTCATACCTTTAAACTTCCTTTGACCGAGATCGCCAAAGAGAAGACGGGAAAAGCCATCTGTGCCAATATCGTGGCACTGGGTGCGATGACAAAGATCTTAAATATCGATCCGGAAAAGATGATCTCCGTTCTGGAAGAGAAACTTCCGAAACGGATCCTCGAGATCAATCTGAACGCATTCAAAGAAGGCTATGAAGCCTGCGGAGGGATCAGATGAACCTGCATGAATATCAGGCAAAACAGTTTCTGAAGAAGTATGGGATCCCCGTTCCGACAGGATATCTGGCCAATGACATGAAAGAAACCGAAACCGTCCTCGATGAACACTTTCCAGACGGGAAGGCCGTTTTAAAGGCACAGATCCATTCCGGAGGAAGAGGAAAGGCCGGAGGTGTCTTGATCAGCCAGAATAGAGAAGATGCCTTAGAAAAGGCAAGATCTCTTTTTGGAAAGACTTTAGTCACAAAACAGACCGGACCGAAAGGAAAAGTCGTCCGCAAGATCTATCTGGAAACACCTTCTTCCGTTGAAAAGGAGATGTATCTCTCCTTACTGATCGACACCAATACCGCAAAACACACCTTCATCGCCTGTAAGGACGGAGGGACTTCGATCGAGGAACTGGCAGAGTCACATCCGGAAGCGATCCTGAAATGTGCGATCGAGCCTTCGACAGGACTGACAGAAACAGATATCGAAGAGATCGCAACACATCTGGATGTCGATGAGAACGAATTAAGACCGATCCTTGAAGGCCTCTATGAGATGTTCTTGAAGGAAGACTGTACTCTGATCGAGATCAATCCGCTGGCAGTATCGAATGAAAAACTGATCGCTCTGGATGGAAAAGTGACGCTCGATTCCGATGCGCTTTTCCGTCATAAGGAAAACATCGAACTTCAGGACCTGGAGGAAGAAGATCCTCTGGAGCTGGAGGCTTCCGAATTCGGAATGAACTACGTATCGCTCGACGGTGAGATCGGCTGTATCTGTAACGGTGCAGGTCTGGGCATGTCGACGATGGATACGATCTTTCACTACGGAGGAAAACCGGCCAACTTCATGGATACGGGAGGGACCATCACCGTAGAAAAAGCCTACAGAGCCTTTAAAGTCGTCTCAGAGAGCGAGAACGTCAAAGGCGTCATCGTCAATATCTTCGGAGGAATCGCCCGCACAGATCTGATCGCAGAAGGTCTGGTGAAGGCCATTCGTGAACTGAACTATCAAAGACCGGTCGTCGTCCGCATGGAAGGCAACCGCGCCGATGTCGCGATGGAGACATTAAAAGAGTCTCATATCCCGTTCATCCTTGCGGAGAACTGTTCGGATGCGGTACAGAAGATGATGAAGGAGCTGAACAAATGAGTATCTATGTGAATGAGAATACGAAGGTCATCGTCCAGGGGATCACGGGATCCCAGGGCTCCTTTCATACGAAGCTGATGCTGGAATACGGAACGAAGATCGTCGCCGGGACCAACCCTTCCAAAGCAGGAACGTTTATCTATGACATCCCTGTCTATGCGACGGTCAGAGAAGCGAAAGAAAAGACCGGAGCCAACGCTTCGATCATCTTTGTCCCGCCGTTTGCGGCAGCAAGTGCGATCCTGGAAGCTGCCGAAGCGGAGCTGGATCTTTGTGTCTGTGTTACGGAAAACATTCCGATCAATGACATGGTGAAGGTCCATGACTGTCTGAAAAACCATAAGATGCGTCTGATCGGACCGAACTGCCCGGGTATCATCTCTGCCGGAAAATGTAAACTCGGCATCATGCCGCAGGACATTCATTTGCCGGGACATGTGGGGATCGTTTCCCGAAGCGGATCACTGACCTATGAGACTATCAAACAGCTGACCAAACGAAAGATCGGCCAGTCCACCACCATTGGGATCGGCGGAGACGGGATCAAGGGAACGTCCTTCCTGGATGCCTTGCAGGCTTTCAATGACGATGAGAATACTTACGCCATCGTCATGATCGGTGAGATCGGCGGGAATGGGGAACAGGAAGCGGCCGACTGGGCTTATGAAAACTGTAAGAAACCGATCATCGGTTTCGTCGGAGGAAGGAGCGCTCCTCCGGGAAAACGGATGGGTCATGCGGGTGCGGTCGTCTCCGGAAAGGGAGGTTCCGCTTCCGACAAGATCGCCTATCTGGAATCCAGGAATATCCATGTCGCAGATATCTCCGATCACATCGGCGATCTGCTGGAAAAGGTACTGAAAGAAAAAGGACTCTACGACAGCTGTATCATATAGTCCTCTGCAGGCTCGAAAGAGCCTTTTATTTCTGATTCAAAATATACTTTTCAATCACTTCCGCGACTGCACCATGTCCGCAGTCATTTTTTGTGATCACATCGAAGTGTTCTCTCATGCCCGGGATCGCATTGGCGACGCCGACGCCCAGTCCTGCCGCTTCGATCATCGTCAGATCATTGAAGTTGTCACCGATGGCGATCACTTCCGACAGGTCGATATTCAGGATCTCGCATAGTTTTCTGAGACCGTTTCCCTTATTGACACCTTTCGCATTGAATTCGAAGTAGCGGTTGGAGGAGTAGGAGAGGTCCACGTAGTCCAGGATATCGGTGAAGTCCTGTTCCACTTTCTTCAGATAATTGTAATCTCTATTGATATAGAGGATCTTGGCGAGCTTCCTGTCTCTGAATTCTTCGATGTCATTGAATTCGATGAAATCGAGTCCCCGATCGCTCAGGATCTCTTTTTCATAGACCGGAAGATCCTTTACATAGGTCTCCGTATCGGTATATACATGCAAGCCGACATCATACTGTTTGGAACGTTCGTAGATCTCTTTGACCAGATCGAAATCGATCCCGTGAAAGTAGAGGATTCGGTCATTGTGGTTCTCCGAAAGGACGGCTCCGTTCAATGAGATCGCATATTCATTCTCTCTGTCATAGAGATCCAGTTCTTCCAATGTCTCTTTGATCGTCAGAAAATTCCTTCCGGTAGCCGGAACGAATTTGACTCCGAGAGATCTCAGTTTCTTTACGGCATCCGCATTGACCTTTGAGACATGCGGATCCGTTGTCGTCAGGAGCGTTTCATCCAGATCGCAGGCGATAAGTTTGTACATCGTTTCCATCATAACATGTCTTCCGTTTTTTCAATTATGATTTATAATAGAAAAGTACGTGGGGCTTTAGCTCAGCTGGGAGAGCGTCTGGTTCGCAATCAGAAGGTCGCCGGTTCGATCCCGGTAAGCTCCACCAAAGTGAATACATCCATCCCTGAGGGATGGTTTTTTGTTAGTAGAAGGTGAGTTCCGTTTTCATATACTGAACTTGCCCGATGCAGCCTAAGCGCAATGCTTTTCTATGCTGACAGAACAAGACATTCATGTACGATATCTAACGAATTGACATACTGCTGCATCGGGCCTTTACAAAGATGAACAGGATCGACAGAACAGACGGTATTCTAGAAAGATTAAAGAAGCGCTATCGGCTGATCGAGCGCTATCTGAGAGGGATCCATGCCTGTCTGTATGCGGAGTATTACGGTACTCTGGAAGGAAAGGACAGGATGGAGGATCTTTATGGATTGCTGAGGGAGATCGAACAGCTGGAAGGTCTTCTGAACCTTCAGCTGTTTTCGGAAAAAGAATACTCATTACTGGATGAGATATGCAGGAAAAGAGGCAAGTGGTTTCATAAGAAAGATTCATTGTTTATCCGCAAAGCGGATATCGATGAAACGGACAGGGATGAGATCATAAGGGATCTGGGTCATGCGGAAGAAGTCCGGATGATCCTGCTGGATACGATGATCCGCCTGGAAAGCAGGCGGATGTGAGTTTGTCATAAACGAAGAGTAACGATTAAAATAGAGATGTATGAAAAAGATTATTGCAGTGTTCATAGTCGTTTTTCTTTTGTGTTCCTGTCAGAAGACGGAAGAAGAGGAAGTTCCGCTTCCTGAGGTGATAGAGATCACAGAGGAAGAAAAGAACGATACGGAAGAGAGGGAAGGCGCCAGGATCGAAGTTCCGGATGAGGGACAGGTCATTTTCTATGCGGATGAGGATTACTACAGATACGGTCCTTCGATCATCGAATATGAAGACGGATCCATGGATGCGTGGTTCTCTTCTCCGGGAAACAATTCTACACAATGGGACTGGATCACCTACCGTCATTCCGAGAACGGAGAAGACTGGTCCTATGAACAGACGGTATTGAGACCGACTCCGGGATCCAAGGATCAGTGTTCGGTCTGTGATCCGGCAGTCATATATATGAACGGTTATTATTATCTCGGTTATACCGGGACCTATGATTATGAAGCGGACGGGATGAACAATTCCTTGTTTGTCGCAAGAAGTGAATATCCTGACGGACCGTTTGAGAAATGGAACGGAACAGGATGGGGAGGAGATCCTGAACCGATCATCGAATATACCGGTGATCCTCAGGGTTGGGGCATCGGAGAACCGAGTTTCGTGATCTATGGGGAAGATCTCTATATCTACTGTTCTACCATCGATCTCAACGGTGGCTATATCAGTCTATATAAAGCCGATCTGACGGAAGACTGGCCGACTACCATCCGTTTTAAAAACAGGGTACTGGTCAGAGACTATATCGATTCATTGGATGTGGCCTATGATGAGGATCAGGAGACGTTTTTGGGATTTTCTGTGTACTTAAGGATGTCGGAGAAATCCAGGGTCATCCTGTTTGGATCGAGCAACGGAAAGAACTTTGAGAAACTGGATACCGCAAAGGATCTCTTTGAGAATTATGCGCATAATCTGGGGATCGCCAAGAGCCCTGAAGGACATATCCGTTCCGATGAGATGATCCTGATCGGATATGCGTACGGAGAGAACTGGGGCAGATGGAATACAAAGTTCCAGAAAGTAACAGTCGAGTTCAACCGCTGATATATAGTTGACTGATAGAAAACGAGTTATTCCGTGAATAGGATATAATATTCTTAACAGGGGATATGGTTGATATGAGTAAAAGAATATTGCGGAAGATCTATCAAATCGGATTGTGTTTTTCTGTTGTGCTTTCTCTTTTTGGCTGTTCTTCCATGAAAGAGATCACTTTTACGAGTCAGGATGATGTCGTTACGGTCGATGATGAGATCAATCTGAAGTATGTTACGGTTCCCACAGATGCAGATACGGATGAGATATCTGTCCTCTTCAGTGATGATTCTTTTATCAGGACGGATGAAGAACATGTTTTCGCTGTAAAAGAAGGAACGGTCACGGCATCGCTGGTCTATAAGGATGAGGTATATGATACCAAAACGATAGAGATCAGACCCGTTTTATGTAAAGAGATCTATGTGACAGATAAGGATCTGGGTGTAGGAAGAGAGGAAACGGTCGAAGTACAGTTTTTTCCGGAAAACTGTACGCATAGAGATTATGTACTGAAATCTGAAGATGAATCGGTCGTAAAGACCTTTGGGAATAAGATCATAGCCGTATCGGAAGGCGAAACAGGTATCACAGTCGAATCCGTGGACGGCGTGAGAACGTCATTCAATGTCAGTGTTCACCCGGTAGAGGCAGAGCACATCGTAATGTCGGGCTTGAAAGATACATATGTCGTCGGAGAATCGGACACAGTCAATGTAGTTTTTATTCCGACGGATGTGACATATCCGAACGTTACTTTCAGTTCATCCAACAGAGATATCCTGTCGATCGATGAAAACGGAACGGTAAAAGCCAAGTATCCGGGAGAAGTTACAGTCACTGCTGTATATTCAGACAATGTGACGGATACAAGGACGATCAAGGTAAAGTATCCCTCTGTTTCTTCCATTTCTGCCTCGGTTTTCAGCAATACCATCTATGTAGGCAATAAGACTTCGGTGTCGGTCGGTTATGAGCCTCAGAGAGTCGATGACTATACAGTCCATTTTTCTTCAAGCAATGAAAAGGTCGCTACGGTCGATGAGAAAGGGACTGTGATAGGGATCGCAGCAGGGACCGCTACGATCACAGCCAAAACAGCAAACGGAAAGACAAGTAAAGTCGATATCACCGTCAAGGAACAAGCCGTTATCACGAATACGACCAGAAGCAATACCGGAGGTTCCGAATCGGCGGTGAGCTCCGGTTCATCAAGCGGGACGATGGTATGGATCCCTAAAACGGGATCAAAATACCATTACCGGTCATCCTGCAGCAACATGAAGAATCCGACTCAAGTGACCCTGGAGGAGGCGATCAGGCGTGGGTATGAACCATGCAAGAAGTGTGCAGGAGGGTAAAAACATCTCTTAATAAAGAAAGACAGGGCCGCATCTGCGGCCCTGTCTGTACATACAACATCAGTCTTTACTGATCATATCGGAGATGACATCGACGATATCTTTGGCTCCGCCGACACCTCCCTTGACTTCGTTGGCTCCGGCTTCTTCGTCGAATGCGGCTTTGATGGAATTCACATCGTCTACGAGTCCTGCGACACTGGCGATCGTATCCAGTCCCAGTATGGAAGCGATATCGCCGATGATCGTAGCCTTTTCGCTGACGCCGAGTTCTCCGGCTTCCAGTGTGGACTTGATGTCTCTTCCGGCGACGAAGACATCGATCACGGAAGAGATGCCCGGGATACCTAAGGCATCGGCGATCATTCCGATGTTTCCTAAGGATTCATCGGACTTCAGATCCGGTTTGAGTACCGGAAGGACCAGTTTTGTGAGTGTCACATAAGGGCTCGTACCGGATGAGACATGACCGATGATCTCATTGTCTTTCTTAAGCTGTTTCAGGCGTTCTGAGAGTTCTTTCTCCTTTTCCTGATCTACGATCAGACCCAGGGAGATCTCCTTGAGAACGTCTTCTTTTTTACTCAGGATGGAATCCAGTTTCTCTTCATCTTCCACATCGATCAGAAGCAGATCCGCATCTTCCACATTGTCATCGATCTCTTCATATTCACATGTCGTCACGGACAGATAATGTCTGTCTTTCAGTGCTTCGATCAGTTTTTCATCTGAGGTGCAGGCGACGACTGTCTTGTCTTCAAAGGAAGGAAGACCTCTTTCCGCAGTCTCTTTTACGACTCTCGTTCCTCTCTTTTTCAGAAGGAAGAAGGCCGCACCGGCAGCCGCCACGATCCCTCCGCCACCGATGACTAACGGAGCGGAACTGACTCTTGGGATCGTCCTCTGCATCACTTCCCCGCACCGTTCACAGATCTTCTGTTCCATACCTTCTTCGGTATAGGAAGCCTCCTTGACGATCGTCCACTCTTCCGGGAACTGATGTCCCAAAAGTGCAACGGTCTCACCGATGTGTTCCCCACAGCGTGCACATTCCGCTTCTCTCAGACCGTTCTCTGTACAGGTCGGTTCCTTGATGAACGTAAATTCCTTCAGATCGTGTCCGAGTGCAGGATAGATCTCCAGGTACTCTTCTTCGCAGCGGCTGCATACCCCGTGTTTATGACCGGATTCGGTACAGGTCGGCTTGGTCTCTTCATAGGTCATGTCGTGGCCTAGCGCAGGGATCGGTTTCGTATAGGAATCGGAACAGCGGGAACAGCGGAACGTCTGTATTCCGTCTTCTTTACAGGTCGCTTCCTTTGTGATCTGACTGACGTAATTATGGCCTAATGCGGCAATCGTTTCGTTATAAGTATTGCTGCAACGGGTACAGGTATAGGTCACCTGACCGGTTGCGGTACAGGTGGGATCTTTACTGGCGGTGACGACATAGCTGTGTCCTAATGCCGGAATGCTTTCTGTGTAAGAATTGCTACATCGAGTACAGGTGTAATACATGGTCCCGCTTTCTGTACAGGTTGCATTTTTAGTGACTTTGGATTCATAACTGTGATTAAGTTTAGGGAAAGTGACGGGATAGTTCTCCACAGCTCCGCAGTTTGGACAGTAGAGGGTCCCCGAACCGTCAGCGGTACAGGTCGGTTGGCTGAAGATTTGTTCGACTCTCATCGACTGACCGCAATTCGGACAGGATCCGTATGAGTCTCCCAATGAGACTGCATGTATTATATGGACATGGATCAGGTGCTCGTGTTCATGATCTTTGTCCTGAAATGTCGCATACGAAAGACAGGTGATCGATAGGATCGCTATCAGAAAACTGATCAGGATTCTTTTCATAAGAGTATCTCCTTGTGTATCAAGACAGTACAGATATGCGCGTATTATGTGTGGATGCTTGTTAATTTCATTATATATTATTTGTTTCAAATAGATATAAGTAGGACTGCACAGATATGACCGTTATTGTGAAAAAGAGCAGAAAAACTAACGTATAATGAGCCCTTTTTTTGAGATATAAAATAAAATAGGTTAGAATATAATTACGCTATGCACATAAAGAGTAAGGACAGCTGGCTGAAGCACTTCGATTTCATACTTTGGGACTTAGTCATATACGCCCTGTCTTTTTTCATGGCAAACCTGCTTTACCTGGGAAGGACCGACTACTATTCGACGAGACTGTATTATGTAGTCTTTGCGTGTATCGCCCTTCCTTGTTTTTTTATCGATCTGGCCTATGATCCGTTCTCGAGCATCCTGAGAAGAGGAACGATAACGGAGATCCGAAACGCAGTAGAGTATACAGCTTACATCTTTGTATTCACTGTCGTACTTTTGTATGTATTCAAACTGGGTTCCCTGTTCTCCCGTGCAGTTTTGTTCCTTACCTATCTCATTTATCTGATCCTGATCATCCTTGTCAGAGTTTTATGGAAAAGACTGCTGGTAAAGGGGGTCATCCGATTCGGATCAAAAACAAACAAGTCGCTTCTGATCATTGCACCGAGCAAAGAATTTTCCGAACTGCTGAACAACATTAACAAGGAGGAATACCTCCAGTACGATATCACCGGACTGTGTGCTACAGATAAAGATATGACAGGAGGGACCATCGCAAACTATCCGGTCTTGTGCAATAAGGACGATATCTATAAATGTGCGGTAAAACACAATATCGGTGAAGTATTCATCTCCGTCAATCCGAATGAGATCGAAAATGATACGGTCAGGAAGCTGGTCGATGAAGGAATCGGGATCCATCTCGATATCAAGAAGATCTACGGATTTGAAGTCGATGAACAGAATGTATCCAAGGTAGGTATCTATAAGACGCTGGGTTTAGGTCTATATACCTTTACCGCAAAACAGACGAGTTATTTGATCCTGAAGAGGATCTTCGATATCATCATTTCGTTGCTGGTAATGATCCCGCTGGGATTGGTCGCTATACTGGTAAAGATCCTCTACGTTCTTTCCGGTGACCGCGAAAGCATATTCTACGATCATGTCAGAGTTGGCCAGAACGGCAAGCTTTTCAAGATGCATAAGTTCAGGACCATGATCCCGAATTCTCAGGAAGTCCTGGAAGAACTGCTGAAAGATGAGAAGAATCTGGAAGAATGGAATGAATATCACAAGCTGAAAGATGATCCGAGGATCACCAAAGCAGGTAAGATATTGAGAAAGACTTCTCTGGATGAACTTCCGCAGTTCATCAATGTCTTACAGGGAGATATGTCTCTGATCGGTCCGCGTCCTCTGGTTGAGGGCGAACTGAAGATGCATAACGGTTTGAAGCTTTATGAAAAAGTAAAACCGGGCATTACCGGATGGTGGGCATGTAACGGACGTTCCAATATCTCTTATGAAGAAAGACTCGATCTGGAATACTACTATGTAAAGAACTGTTCATTATCTCTGGATATCTTAACGATCCTGAGGACAGTTTATGTTGTTATAAGTAGAAAAGGTGCAGAATAATGTCACTTCATTACGATTATCTTATTGTAGGTTCAGGACTGTTTGGGTCAGTATTCGCGAGAGAAGCTGTTAAAAAAGGAAAGAAAGTCCTTGTGATCGAGAAAAGAGATCATATAGGCGGTAATATCTATACGGAAGATACAGAGGGGATCCATGTTCATAAGTACGGAGCCCATATTTTTCATACGAACAATAAGAGAGTATGGAACTATGTGAATACATATACCTCTTTTAATCGTTTTACAAACTCTCCGGTCGCAAATTATAAGGGAGAACTCTATTCTCTTCCTTTCAATATGTACACCTTCAACAAGATGTGGGGCGTCATTACTCCCGAAGAAGCGCATAAAAAGATTGAGGAGCAGCGTAAAGCCATTAAAGGAGAACCATCCAACCTGGAAGAACAGGCGATCTCTTTGGTCGGTACAGACATCTTTGAGAAACTGGTCAAAGGCTATACCGAGAAACAGTGGGGACGCGACTGTAAAGATCTTCCTTCGTTTATCATCAAACGTCTGCCTGTCAGATATACCTTTGACAACAACTACTTCAATGCTTTATATCAGGGAATTCCAAATGAAGGCTATACAAAACTGATCGAAAAGTTACTGGAAGGGATCGAAGTCAAACTTCATACGGATTATCTGAGTGAAAAAGAATACTTTGATTCGTTGGCGGACAAGATCGTCTATACCGGTCCGATCGATGCGTATTTCAACTATTCTCTTGGCAGACTGGAATACCGTTCGATCCGTTTTGAAACGGAATTGTTGGATATACCGAATTATCAGGGCAATGCCGTCGTAAACTATACAGACAGAGAAACGCCTTGGACCAGGATCATTGAACACAAATGGTTCCAGTTCGGAAAAGACAAAGAAGGAAAAGATCTTCCGAAAACAGTGATTTCCAAGGAGTTCTCCTCAGAATGGAAACCCGGAGATGAACCGTATTATCCCGTAAATGACGAAAGAAATTCATCTCTCTATCAGAAATATAAAGCACTGTCCGACAAAGAAGAAAACGTGATCTTTGGTGGAAGACTCGGAGAGTACAAATACTACGATATGGATCAGATCATTGATTCGGCTTTATTGAAATGCGAAAGGGAATTGAACGATGAATAGGTCTGAAAGAGTCAATTACCTTTCGTTGTTGAGCGTCATATCTGCATATGCCGTAGTCATGGTTCATACAAACGAGATTTTTTATACGTTCTCCCATGAAAGGTATTGGTTTACAGCAAATATTATGGAACAAATCTTGCTTTTTGCTGTTCCTGTTTTTTTTATGATTTCAGGTGCTACGTTGATTGATTTTTACGACAGATACAGTCTCAAGGAGTATTTTTTAAAAAGGACCAGGAAAACATTGATTCCTTATATATTTTGGAGCTTGTTTGGACTATTATTTCAAGTCTGTTTTTTGCATTGGAAGTCTTTTGACAATATTACTTTCTTACATGTGATAAACGGGTTATTGAGCGGTAATTTAGTGGATGTTTATTGGTTCTTTATTCCTTTGTTCTGTATATATATGGAAATCCCTTTGTTTGCGGCAGTGGAAAAGAAGAAAAGAAATACCATATATACGCTTATTGTTGCTTGCCATATGGTCTTTAATGTGGTTTTGCCTTTTATCAATAACGTGTTTGGATTGGGCATAAATAGCACATTTTCAATAACAATCGGTAGCGGATATTTGTTTTACGTGATGTTGGGATATCTGATAGACAGAAATGAATTGGATAAAAAAACACGAATTACTATATACGTTCTTGGCTTGTTAGGTTTGCTGATTAAAATCATTGGAACATATTCAATGTCAATTAAAGCTGATTCAATTGTATGGACATATTGGGGCTATCAGAACCTTCCTTGTATATTGTATTCTGTTTCAATTTTTACTTTGGGGAAGTATTACGGGAATCGATTATTAAAAAGTCAAATCATCAGTAATGTTGTTGTATTCTTTTCGAGATATACATACCCGCTTTATTTAATACATCGGCTTATACAATGGAGCATCAACCAGTATTTCCAGCCAAACACACATAGTATTATTTATCGTTTGGGTTGTCCTGTTCCGATTACTTTGGTAGCAATGCTAATAACAAAACTGCTGAGAAAAAGCAAAGTTGGAAAATACATCGTTCCCTAAAGGAAGAAACGAAGTGCCGACCCGGATTCTCATCAAAGGATCTTGTGATCGTTAAGTCTATAAAATGAATGATTCACCGAAAACAGAAGGAAAAAAGAATGTCCGATATAAAAGTATTCATAGCTTGTCATAAACCGTGTGAGGTATCTTCCGATCCCCTTTATTTTCCGCTTCATGTCGGAGCAAGTGGAAAAGAAGATATTGGCTTTGTCAGAGATGACAGCGGAGATAATATCAGCAGCAAAAACCCGGTGTTCTGTGAATTGACCGGTCTTTACTGGTGCTGGAGGAATCTTGATTATGATCATCTCGGCCTTGCACATTACCGTCGTTATTTTACTTTAAAAGATAAACGATATCAGAAACAGCACGGACAGATAGAAAGCGTATTGACTTTGGAAGAAGCCGAATCTCTATTATCTAATCATAGAGTGATCATTCCTAAAAAGAGGCATTACTATATTGAAAATATCTATGATCACTACTCCCACACATTTACAGAAGATCATTTGAAATTGACGAAACAGATCCTTTCAGATAAGTATCCCGATTATCTTTCTTCGTGGGATGAAGTAATGAGATCAACGAGTGCCTATGTATTCAACATGTTTATCATGGATAAAGAACTTGTTGATGATTACTGCAAATGGCTCTTTGATATTCTGTTTGAGCTTGAGAATAGGATCGATTCTTCCAATATGACTCCGTTTGAGAAGAGATATGCAGGTAGGATCAGTGAAAGACTGTTCAACGTCTGGCTCTTACAGAAAATTAAAGACGGCTCTTTAACAAAGAAAGATATTAAGGAAATACCTTATTTGTATATCGGTGAAATAGATTGGAAGAATAAGATCGTTTCCTTCCTGAAAGCCAAGTTCCTTCATACGAAATACGAAAAGAGTTTTTGATGAGTACAAAACAAGTCTCAATTAAAAAGAATTTCATAATGAACGTCATCTTAACGATGTCGTCCTTTATATTTCCTATCATCACGTATCCGTATGTATCTAGGGTATTATTACCTATAGGGACCGGAAAAGTATCGTTTGTGACCTCGGTTGTTGCTTATTTTAATATGTTTGCACAACTTGGTATTCCAACTTATGGTGTCAGAGCAATTGCAAAGGTAAGAGACGATAAGAACGAACTTACGAAGATTGCCCAGGAATTACTAATTATCAATCTTATAATGAGCGTCTTGGTTTATATCGTTCTTTTCTTTGCAGTAGCATTTATTCCGAGACTTCACGAAGAGAAAGCTCTATATTTCATCATCAGTTCAACCATTCTTCTGTCTGCAATCGGAATGGAATGGATGTATAGGGGCCTTGAAAAATATACATACATCACGGTTCGTTCCATTATCTTCAAATTCATCGCAATGATTGCGATGTTTGCCTTGATTCATGTAAAAGAAGACTATGTGATATATGGTGCTATATCTGTATTTGCAGCATCTGCATCGAATGTTTTGAACTATATCAACGCAAGAAAATATATCGATCTGAGACCCGTTGGCAATTATGATTTTAAACGGCATATTGGTGCGATAGGAACCTTCTTTGCAATGGCCTGTGCGACACAGATCTACACTCACCTGGATACTGTAATGCTAGGTTTTATGATCGATGATGTAGAAGTCGGTCTATACAATGCGGCAGTAAAGATCAAGACCATTCTCGTCAGTATCGTCACTTCCTTAGGAACGGTATTGTTGCCAAGAGCTTCCTATTATATCGAACATAAACAGATGGATGAGTTCCAAAGGATCGCAAAGAAGGCTCTTGAATTCGTCTTTCTGTGTTCGATCCCGATGACGATCTATTTTATCCTGTTTGCTAAACAAGGCATTCTCTTCCTTTCCGGAGAAGAATATCTTGGTTCGATCCTGCCGATGCAGATCATCATGCCGACTCTTATCTTTATTGGCATAACAAATATATTGGGTATACAGATCCTTGTTCCGTTGGGAAGAGAGAATGTTGTGCTGTATTCAGAAATTGCCGGAGCGATAACTGATCTGGTTATCAATATCATCTTTATTCCTAAATTGGGAGCTGTCGGAGCCGCGATTGGAACTCTTGCGGCTGAATTAGTTGTACTGATCTGGCAGTATACGGCTTTAAGAAACGAAGTAAGTGAGAGCTTTAAACAAGTACATTACTTCCATATCTTGCTGGCTTGCGCTGCAGGAACCCTAGCGAGTTTCTGGACTTTAAAGCTTACTCTTTCGCCAATCGTAGTTTTGATCATATCCGCCGTTTGTTATTTTGCGGCGTATGGCGTAATACTGATATTGTTTAAGGAAGAGATGGTGATAGATATTATTAGGACGGTTATAAGAAGAGTTGCTCATCAGAGAGGTTTTTAATGAAAGATTTTTTGCTTGTTAGTATGTTTTCTAAAAATGAATCTAACTATATAACACACTATACAGATGAACTTAGAAAAGCAAACGCTACATATGATGTAGCATTTTTTGAACGCTACAACATGGAAGCAATATATGATTCAAATGAGATTGTTTTTCGAAAGTATTGTCCTACCGGGGGCAATAGACTAAAAAAAGTAGGCATAATGTTACAATATGCACGTTTTATTAGAAAACTAGCAAAAACCGGAGGATATAAGGGCTTGCTTGTTTTTACTACAGTTCCGGCGATTATGCTGTATGACATCTTAATAAAAAGATACTTAAATAGTTTTGTTTTGGATATTCGAGACTACACTCACGAAAAGAATAAAGTTTACTATTTATTGGAGGAAAAATTGATAGATAGTTCATATTGTACTGTTATATCTTCTGCAGGATTTAAACAGTTTCTGCCAAAAAACAAAAACTATATTTTAACGCACAACATTCCAAAAAACAGAGAGACTGTCAGAAAGATTAAAGAAAAAAAAGAACATTATACTATCGGTTTTGTAGGATCTGTGAGGTATTATAAGGAAAATTGCGCTCTTATAGACCAATTCAAGAGCGGTGGGAAATATGACCTGAAATATTATGGAACTATTTCTGCAGGTTGCGACTTAGAAGGATACTGTAAAGAAAGAAATATTGAACACGTTTCTTTTATGGGACAGTTTAATAACAGCGAAAAAAACAAGATATATAGAGATATTGATATCATTAATTCGATCTACGGAGATGCCAGATTAGAGACGAAAACTGCAATTCCGAACAGATTGTATGATGCTGCGATTTATAAATGCCCTATAATTGCATCTAAAGGGACATTCCTTGGTGAATTAGTTGAGAAGAAAGGCCTGGGATTCGCGACAGATGTTTTTCGAGACGACATAATTGGACAACTGGATTCTTATTTGAGCGGTTTAAACTACGATGTATTTTATAGGAATTGTGAAAACTTCATTTCGGAAGTTGACAAAGATATGCAAAAGCAATCATATGTAATTGATCGGTTTATAAAGAAAATACAAGGAAGTTCAAAATGAAAAAAGTAATGGTAGTATTTGGCACCAGGCCGGAAGCGATTAAGATGTGTCCTGTTGTTAACGAATTAAAAAGTAGAAGATCATTGAAAACGATAGTATGTGTAACTGGGCAGCATAGAGAAATGCTTGATCAAGTTCTTCACGTATTCAACGTTGTTCCTGATTATGGTCTCTCCATCATGAAGCAAAAACAAACGCTTTTTGACATTACTACAAATGTTTTGAATGGTATTAAAGAGATCTTAGAAAAAGAAAAGCCCGATGTTGTTTTGGTACACGGAGATACAAGCACAACATTCGTTACAGCCTTATCATGTTATTATCTACAGATTCCTGTAGGACACGTAGAAGCTGGATTAAGGACCTACAATATATATAGCCCTTATCCAGAGGAATTTAATCGCGAAGCAACGTCGATCATCTCTCAGTATAACTTTGCTCCAACCGAACTATCAAAGGTTAATTTGCTCAGAGAGGGGAAGAAGTCCGAAACTATCTATGTTACCGGGAATACGGTCATTGATGCACTGAAGACAACAGTGCAGGACAACTACTCACACCCAGAACTTGAGTGGGCAGAAGGGAGCAGAATGATTCTTATCACCGCCCATAGGAGAGAGAATGTCGGAGAGCCAATGAAACACATGTTCAAAGCTATAAAAAGAGTTACGAATGAACATCAAGATGTGAAAGCCATTTATCCGATTCATTTAAATCCAACAGTCAGAGAGATAGCAAAAGATATCTTTGACGACGACGACAGAATCCATCTGATAGAGCCGTTGGATGTGCTTGATTTTCACAATTTTATGAACAAATCATATCTGATACTAACAGATTCTGGTGGCATTCAAGAAGAAGCACCAAGTCTTGGAAAACCGGTTTTGGTGATGAGAGATACAACAGAGAGACCCGAAGGAATTGAAGCAGGTACTTTAAAGCTTGTAGGGACAAACGAAGAAACGATATATAACGAGTTTAATCGTTTATTATCAGATAGAGAAGAATACGACAAGATGTCAAGAGCGTCTAATCCTTATGGTGATGGAAAAGCTTCGATACGAATAGCTGATATTTTAGAATTTGGAAAAGCAACAGTTTAAGTGAACCGACATGACAGAAAAAAAATTAACATCAGATGAATTAAAAGACCGAATCTTTAAGATCCTGTGTGGTTTTGATGATTATTGTAGAAGAAATGACCTCTACTATTCTCTGTGCGGAGGCACTTTGTTAGGAGCAATTCGGCACAAAGGCTTTATCCCTTGGGACGACGACATCGATGTTTTTATGCCAAGGTACGATTATTTGCGTTTGCAAAAAATGGTTAAAGAGAATCCTCTGCCTGAAAGATACAAGTTAATAGCTTATGAGGATAAAACAGCAGAGTTCCCATTTGCTAAAATAATCGATCTTAATACTAAGGTAGTAGAGAGATGTATGACCAAGGATAAGCATTTGTGGATCGATATCTTTCCTGTGGATGGGCTCAGTTCCGACCCGAAAGAGAACGAGCTCATACTCGCACGCGCCCATAGAAATAAAAACTCGTATGCACGTTCGGTAGCCAAGTTTGGGGAAGGAACCACAAGATTCAGAGCCTTAGTTAAAACACCAGTATTGATCTATCATAAAATGATCGGCCATAAGAAGTATGCTGCAGATACCTATGCCCTCTGTACGAGGTATGATTTTAATAATTCGGATTATGTAGCTGCTATTGCTTGGGCTTATGGCTCGGGAGAGATAATGCCAAGAGAAGGTTTTTTAAAGAGCGTTGACGTGATATTTAACGACAGAAGATTTAAGGCTGTTTCTTGTTGGAATGAGTATCTCACGAATATGTATGGAGATTATATGACTCTCCCTCCGGAGAATAAACGAATCAATCATTTGATGGATGCGTATATTTTGGAAGGAGAACATACAGATGAATAAAACATTGACTGTATCTATTGCTTCGTACAATATTGAGCCATATATTAGAAACACTTTGGACTCCTGTATCATTCCAGAAATTATGGATGATATAGAAGTGATTGTCGTTAACGACGGTTCAAAAGACAATACGCTTGCGATTGCAAAAGAATATGCTGAAAAGTATCCAAATACCATTCGAGTAATTGATAAAGAAAACGGAGGATACGGAACCACTGTCAACGCCAGTATGAAAGTTGCGAATGGAAAGTATTTTAAGCTGTTGGACGGTGATGATTGGTTCGATAAGGGTGGATTAAAAAGTCTTGTTGATCAACTAAAGAAGACTGATGCCGATTATGTTATCTCTCGGTATTATAAGGTCAGAGACGGTTCAAACGAAAAGACAATAAACTCTCCATCTTGGAAAGAATATGAAGGTCAATTAGTTGATACAAAATGCATTAATACAAGACTTGACACAGGTATATGGCAATCAACTGTGAAAACACAGATAATAAAAAACTATTCATTTGAGTTGCCTGGAAAAAGGTTGTATACAGATCAATTGTTCATTATAAACACGCTTTCACATGCGCGTTCTATATTGTTTCTTTCTGAACCTGTTTATTGTTACAGAGTGGGAAGAGATGGGCAAAGTGTTACACGAGAAAATAGAATAAAACATTGTCAAGATGCTATTGATAATATGTATGACATTATTGATTACTGTGAGAAGACCAATCTCCAAGATCAGTATAATGAAAGGAAACCTTTTTTTACCAGATGCGGAGGATACTATATCGCTGCAATTAAGACTTATCTATTGCTTCCGGCTTCAAGAGAAACATTAAACAACATTAAACAATTAGAAACATACGCAAAAAAACATGCGCCAGAGATATATATAAAAGGTTTTAAATACAGCAAAAAGATTATGTTATTAAGATCTACTCTATATTTATCCTATTGGTTGATTGGAGGCAAAGAAAGAAACTGGGAGTAACATTCTAAGAGATTACAAATAAAAATGTGTAAGTATAATAAACGGAAAAATCCAATCAAACTTACACATTTTTTGATTTTTCAGAAAACCCAGCGACATAAAAGGACATTTTGAGATTCGCGTATAGACGTACAAAGAACCTGTCTGGCTCATTGTTTGAGGTGCTGTTTCAGGGAAAACGATGAATATGAGAGTTTCTTTCACGTTGGCCTTTTATTCTGTTTGTGTGCTTTTTAGGATGGACATTGTCCTTTCTAATCCTTCTTTAATATTGTATTTTGCACTCCATCCTAGCGCTTTTAGTTTCGTTCCATCCAGCCTTGCTTTGGTAGCTTTGCTATAACCAACTGCTTCAATTGCGTCTGGGCTCTCATAGACTATTTTGCTTCCAGAAAGTTCTGCAATTGTTTTTGCTAAATCTTTCAGCATGATGTCGGAGGCTTCATCCGCAATATTGTATGCCTCACCAGACTCACCTTTTAATAGCACGTGCAATAACCCGCTTACCGCGTCAGCAACATATGTATAACTATAATATTGGGTTCCTGCAGATTTTAATACAATGTCATTTCCGTTGACACCTTTTAGTATAAATTGGCTGATTGCCTTTGTATCTGACATAAGCATTGTTGGGCCATAAGAACGGGTAAGTCTAGGGATTACTACATCTAGATTGTTTTGAACTTTATAAGCTTGGCACAAAGCTTCTCCGCATCTTTTGCTTTCCGGATATCCCGCTCTTAAAGTGTTGCAGTTGATATAACCACAATAATCCTCTTCGAATAATTCCACATCTCCTCGATTTTCTCCATAGATCTCATTTGAACTTGTAAATGCAAATCTTGTGACCCCGTGTTTTACAGAAAAATCAAGCATGTTTTGTAAGCCTATAATATTAGTGATAACCGTTCCGATTGGATCGGTAGAATACTGCATAGGGTGTGTGTTTGAAGCCATATGAAGAACGAGATCAACTCTATTCAGCTCTTCTATATCCAGGGGGGCATTAATATCATGTGTTATAAAGTGTAGCAGTCCGTTTTGTTCCCATAACGAAAACCTTTCCATTGCTTTTTTTTGATTTCTGGTTAAAGCATATATGGAACAACCTAGTTTTTCCTCTTTGTTTTTTCTCATCAAAACATCAACAAAAAAAGAGCCAACTAAACCTGTAGCTCCTGAGATTAGCATGGTTTTACCGTTTAATTTATCCCACGGCAATTCAAGACTTCTCACATAATCTAAATCTTCTATGTATTGCTTATTACTGTATAAATCCATTTTTTGCATCATCTTTTTAGGTTTGCTCGTTGTATCTATCCTTTCTGTCTAACACTTTAGAAGCGTTTAAGCAAGTAAACGCTTCTCATTTTAACCAGTTATCTTTATCTGACTTTAAATAGGCTTTAAACATTTCTAAATCGTCTTTAGTGGTTAGTTTGATGTTTTTATCTGAGCCTGCTGCAAAGTACAGCCTCTGACCAAGTTCAACCATCATAGTGTTGGTATATGATGATCCGTATATTCCAATCCCTTTTTCATATGCTTCATGATAAGCCCAGTCGAGTTTTTCAAATAGATATGCTTGTGGGGTAGAGACTCTGCGCAGTGTCTCACGAGGTATGTATTTAACTGTACTTATTTCATCATCTACAACAAAAATTTGCTCATTGTAAGGAAGAGAAGTTACTGCATTTCCATATTGCTGTGCCTTCAGAATTACATCCGTTAATACGGTCTCATCTACAAGCGGTCTAATACCATCGTGAATAATTACTATATCATCATTCGAAATCTTTTCCTCAAGATTAAATACTCCATTACGAATTGACTCTTGCCCGGTCTCACCTCCAGAAACCACCCATTTTAGTTTTGAGATGTTAAACTGTTTGGCGTAAGCCCAGAGCACATCGTGCCATCCGTCAATGCAAACTACTTCAATCGCGTCGATTTGAGGATGCTTTTGAAAACCTTCTAAAGTATATATTAAAATAGGCTTATCATATACATTTATGAATTGTTTTGGAATGTCCTGCCCCATTCTGTGGCCGGAACCTCCAGCTATTATAAGTGCTATATTCATAATATTCCTCCTAAAGAACAATTAGCAGAGATTGAATTGTTTTTGTATTTACACCATTAATTCTATCATTTTTATAGTCCTCTCTTTTGGATTATTGTTCTTTCCAAAATAAATGTACCGAGTATCTCCTGAGGTTATATATGGTTGAATTGATTTCTCTTCTTAAGGATAATTAATCATTATTTAAATCACAAAAAGGGATCCGAAACAGCGAAGAAGACGAAATAGGATCATGCACGGTGTCAATAAAGAAGGATTCAAGCTCAGACAAACAAGGCAAAATAGTCTGCAGGACAAAGAAAAAGGATAAAGTTCAACGTGATATCATCCCCCTAAGGTAGACACGAGAAATATTTAAAATCTCACTTCTTACCAAAGGGGGATTTTATTATGGGAAGAAAAGCGAAATATACTCCTGAACAGAAAGTTCAGGCCTGTGAAGATTA